>Ga0265338_10000296_pt1 | contig 89792 bp, 84 predicted proteins | sample 42126metaG_FD_193579 | JGI IMG/M metagenome (GOLD analysis project Ga0265338, IMG submission 193579) | Rhizosphere microbial communities from Carex aquatilis grown in University of Washington, Seatle, WA, United States - 4-21-26 metaG | ecosystem: Host-associated > Plants > Roots > Rhizosphere...
AGGATCTGACCTAGGGGCAACAGGTATTTGCATTCGTACTGGATCTGCAGCCGGTTCGCGAGGCAGTTGACAAAAGTATGGAGCAAGCTCGAACCACGGCAGTTGGATGAGCTGAGTTCCGGTCGATACAGGGGTTGAAAATGAACGTGAGCACAATAATCGATGCGGCAAGCTTAGCGCGCGATCCAGAGCAGACCTCGGGAATGATGTCTGAGGTGCTCGCTCGCGTGCAAGATTTGAAAGATTTCTATCCGTCATTTGATTTGTGGCTGGTCGATCAGGTGATCCCTGGCGTACATGCGGGAGATCGATCGATTTTGGCGGAATACCGGCGGGGCGAACTTGCAGCGTTGGCTATCTTGAAAGACGACGGATTGGAAAAGAAGCTGTGTTGTCTTCGCGTGCTCCCTGATTTTAAAAATATCACGGGGCTAGGTATCCGGATGTTTGAAAAGTCGTTCGAAGTGCTGGGTACGGAACAGCCCCTGCTTTCGGTCAGTGAAGAGCGGCTACCGACGTTTGATAGAATTTTTAGTTTTTTTGGTTTCGAGAAATCGAAAGCGTACGAGGGCTTGTATCGTCCTAACGCAACAGAGTTTGCTTTCAATGGTGAGTTGCGCGGGGAGCGGCGAGCGGTGCTTTACCGCGACCGAGAACGTAGTGTCGCCTGTTAAGCTTTGAAAAGACTGAGTTCCCAGTCACCGGTCCGGGTTCTAGTCACTGATTCGAAAGATAGTAGCCAATGCGACGAAGTGCCCATTTTGCACCTTCTTTTGCTGCTTCATAGAGGCGTACCAGATTTTTCGGCGATGCTATGACTAGAAGAAAGGCGGCTGGAGCGGCGCGATAAACTAAAAGTGAGTGTATATCGCTGACTTCCGCCGCCGAACAGCCCGACGTATCTGGTCGTCTTAAGCACCATGCATAAGCCCATATACCGCTGCCGGACGCACCCACTACAAGTGCCAACATTAAAAAGCGAACGATATTTGGAACGGAAGATTTGACACTAGTGAATCTTGCCAGAGCCACTAGATCTTTTACGCCCCCTTCTTTTGCCGACACGCTCCACTGATAGCCGAGGTAATTTCGCACGCTGTCGAAGGAAAATTTCGAGCGCTGGGGCAATTGGATATAGCCATTCCAGACTGCTTCGTCCTCTAACGACCTGCAACCTTTAAATCGCTCGCTCTGGAAGGCCAATTCCCGCTCGCGCGGCACAATGGCGAACATATGGATTTTTGAAAATTTCGGGAAAATATAATCGGCTTCGCCGGCAAGTACGTCATCCGGGACGCCGCGCCTCACGTTTACGCGAAAATCAAAAATACGGGTTTCCGGGCTTGAGCTCAGGACGTTCCGGTCCTTCTGATAAAACATCGAGGTATATACATTACGCGGTACCTCGACGATTCTGACCCGTACATACCTCGCGCCCTGTATGACGTTGTCAGGGACGCTCGGCACTGTAATCTGAATTCGTGTCGAAAATCCCCCCGACAGCATTTCTTCGGTACTGGCATTCAGGTGCGTGCCATTCAATCTCAAAATAGTAAATTTTCTGTCGCGGGCGCCCTGTGGGTCTAGACGAATGTGGGCATAGTCTCCATCTGAGGCGCTTTCATAGTGAACCACCTCGTTAAAGACGGCGGTAATGATTTTTTCGCCATTGAGTTCCGAGCCCAGATCAAAAATTTGACTTCGCTTGAGCTTCCACGGCACGTCAACGCGAATAGCTTGCACGGTCAGGGAGGATATCATCACCCCAATGTCGAGAAATCGCCTTGAACCTACTTCCCAGTAGTTAACGTGCAGCTCGTCGTTGATCTTCGACGAAGCGTCGCTAGCGCCTGAAGAAACCGAATTTGTTGGAGTCGCCGATGGAGACTCGCTGGTCGCGACGGAAGACTCTGGAGTCGGGATTGCGGGAGTAACGTCCTGGAACCGAACTATAATTCCCGAGTACGGATATCTCATATTATTTTACGTACGCGAAATTCTGTGGTGGTCGGTGAATGTTCAAGTCCTGAATCACTTTATGGACGCTAATGGCATTTTTTAAGACGATACAGTAAAGCTGGGTTCGAGCACCTGTATAGGCGAAAAATTCGCCTTCTGTGACCCCTGAGAATCTGCCATATCGATGCCAGGCGTCCTCAGGCGCCGTCACTACTATTTCTTCGATATCGGCTTGAACGGTAACACGTCCTCCGGAGCCTTTCTCGCAAAACCATATTCTTTTTACCGGTGTGCGCGGCCACACCTTTCTAAACTCAACTCGTTTCTCGTTAGAGATTATTTTAGTAAGCAACTTTGCCGGAACAGTCAGGAGCACTGAAATCGAAGTTTCAGCGCTGTAGAGAGAAGGTTGCTCTTGGAAGGGGGGCATAGTCGTCCTCTCCACAAAAGGGTCATGGCGCAGTGATTATGCCGTACTCGAGCTTCTTCTGGTTGGACGGGCAAGACGCGTGTTGTTGCTAGATTAAAAAGAGCTTTGAATGGGCGACTTATTTCATTGGGCACGGTGCGACCATAGTCGATTTGTGACCTAGGCTTGCCTAGGCGGCTATTGAATGCCAGGGGTATCGAGCAGCGCAACTCTTCACGAATCCGGGATGATCGAGCCGATTGATCGAAATCAATTGGGGGCATGATTGGGGGCACGACACCGATTTGAAAACGATGAAATCCATATCACATATGGCTTTTTGGCCAAATTTACGATCCCAGCCGGGCGCACCAATCCATGTTCTGAGGCTTCAGCCTTGGGTATTTCAGCCGCGCCACAGCTGTTACTCCTAGCACCACAGTTGCCGCGACGTCGGCAGCTCGCAGCTTACCAAAGCTCGTTTCCATAGTCCGAAGGTGAGTCAAAGGTGCCGTGGCGCATCCATGCGGTCGTGTAGGACGCGAATGATCGCAATGCCATGAGTCGCGATGCGAAAGTAGATGGCGTGTCGTTCAATACTTCGACGACGATATCCGGGTCGAATTTGCTCACACGATGGTGCCGTCTTTGGCGACTGCGCCAAATCGACAAAGGCCGCTGTTAATATGTCGATGTAGTGATTAGCCTGCTCAACGCCCCACTGCTTGGCGGTATGTGTCCAGATCGTTTCAAGGTCGTGCTCGGCGGCAGGTGTGAGGCGATATTCAGCCATGCGTGCGCAGCATTCGTTGTTTGAACGCCTCGGCATCGAAAGGGCGTGCCTCCCCGCTCGCCTCACCTTCAATCAGGGCAGCACGAATAGCCTCAGCCTCGAAAGTACGATCTTGTTCGCGCCGGATCAGGTCACGGATGTACTCGCTGTCGTTGGTGTAGTGTCCTGCGTCAATCTGGGCCTTAATCCAGCTATCTTGCGTCGTGGTCAAAGTGATGGTCTTGCGTACGGTTCCCATGATGTGACCTCAAATGTTGGGATCAATAGTGTGAAATATTCATACTATTGGTGTAGTGTAGCGCAACCTTGAGCGGGTTCCCAGTGCAAAACGCGAATAGCTAACAAGTCGAAATTTCGCGAGTAGCTGTCATGGCGGTAGACAGGAGTCGCAGCATACGCGTGGCTAGTTGGTTGAGGGCGCGACAGATAGCCGACTGCCCTCCGAAGCCAGGGGTTGCTGGTTCGATCTCAGCCGGGCGCACCAAGAAAATGTAGAAAAATCAAGGGCTTCGGCATTTTTGCCTGAGCCATTTTTGTTGCGTACGGAATTCGTACGCACCGGCGACTCTTGATGGGCGTTGGCGTGCTTCCACTGGCGAGCCTTTCCTTACGAAGCAGCGCTCAGCAAGACCGAATGTTCGCCTGTGGAGCGAGATTAGTCTGATTTTTGGTGTCCACCTCGCGCTCTGCCGGGCACCTCTGCGACACTTGGCCGGATACGGACCAGCGCAGAAAGGGATTCTAGCCTTGTTCACATATCCATTCGAGCTTGATCACACCTGACTCATACGGACAACTAAATTGTATTCCGATATCATGAGTCGCTTGATTCGCAAAATCTCCGCCTTGGCCATACTTCTCGGCACCGCGAGCGCTTACGCTGCTACTACGCAGATTCAGGTGCTAAGCGCCACGGTCAAGGACCAAAAGATCGCCGGCGCCACGGTAATCCTGCAAAAAAACGGGACACAGTCAGTCGGCACCACGAGTGATGAGCGAGGCAGCGCTGATATGCCGATCGATGTCGCCAACGACAGCGGCACGCTTCTGATTGTCAAGAAAGCCGGCTACTCCGATCTGGTGGTCAAGTGCCCGTGCGGGGGGGCTCAGTTATGCATTGAGCCCCGTGATGAAAAACCTTGACGGAATGCGTGTCGTGTTGTCCTGGGGACAGAATCCCGATGACCTGGATTTGCACGTGGCCTATCGGGGCAATCACGTTTTCTTCGACCGGAAGCAGGGCGTTGACGCTAATCTGGATATCGATCACGTGGATCGCTACGGACCGGAAACCATTACGTTGGATCGTAAGCATCAAGGTCAGACGTACGTGTTTGCTGTGCATGACTTCTCGGACCATGACTACCCCGAAGCCACCGCACTCTCCAATAGCCAAGCGAAGGTCTTTGTGTATATCGGACAATCGCTGGTGCGCACCTATGACGTTCCGCAGCACCAAGCAGGAAATTTGTGGTCCGTTTTCCGGGTTACGGGCGACGGAGAGATTCAGGACATCAATGCCATGCGTGGTGTTCGGGTTGGCGCAAGTGACGTGTTCGGCGCCATTGATAGCTATAACGACGAGCAGACGCGCGTCGTGGCGGCCAACCAGAGCAATGTTGATCCGGTTCGGGCCAAGTCACTAAATACGGAAGGCGAACGCGCCTACCATGCCGGTGCCCTGGATCGGGCTATCGACCTATATCGCGAGGCCATCGATCTGAACCCGGAATACGGCCAAGCCTACAGCAACCTTGGCCTCGCCTTCCAGAAGGCTGGGCGCCCCGCAGAAGCGATCTGGGCTAACCGCAAAGCCATTGCGCTTGCAACGGGTGCGACAGCCGCAAGGGTGAGGGCGAGTTCCTACTACAACATCGGTCGTCTGTACGAGGACGCGGGCCAGTACGGTGATGCATTGTCAAGCTACCACGCGGCGAAGCGCGAGAAAGCCGACCCGATCTACGACGCCGCCATTGCTCGAATGAGCGCGCATCAATAACCCACGCATCAACAGCCCGTGAACGCCTCCGCCGCTACTCGCGGGGGCTCTACCTGCGATTCAGCTATGTACATTAAAGTGCTACTGGCAGCTCTGCTAGCCATTGTCGTGGGACCTACGTTTGCGGCAGGTCCTGCAGAGGTGGCTGTCGGCGATCGTGGTGCGTGGCCTCATCCATTTACCTCCGCCGCGGCCTTTGACCTTGCCTCGCGCGCCGAATTGCTTGCCTTTGGGAACGCGCTGGCGAACACCGAGAAGCTCAATGACCGTGAGCTTCAGGAACTGCTGAACGTCAAGACGTTCGACCATAACTCGGTTGAGCGCATTCGCGCCAAGTACTGGAATCGGCTGACAGCCAACTACCTGTTGGCGTCGGCGCATTGCGAAGGCAATCAGCCGTTTTGCGTCGCAGTGCATGATCAGGCGGACTTCAGAAAGGCTGCGGTGGCGTTCGATGCTGCGCCTCAGCCGATTTACCGAGATTGGTTCACACAGGCACGATCGTTTCACCGAACCTATTTGGCCGAGTTACTGCGGCTCGCGGCGCTGTTCCCCCGCGTCAATAGTGAGGTCGATACCTATTCACCGCGCGAGCTTGATGGCAACGCGCTGCCCGACCGCTCGTTCTTGCTGACGTTTGACGATGGTCCGACGCTTCAAGGTGGAACGACTGACGACATGCTGGAAACACTGAGGGCGTCCCACCTGAACGGAGTGTTCTTCACATTAGGCGCCCAATTGCAGAAACGTCTGCAACAGGGCGGCCCCACCACGATGGCAAGCGCTTACCGCGGAATGTGCGTCGGGTCCCACGGCTGGGAGCACCGTTCGCATAGCACCTTGCCGTTATGGCAGGACTCGGTAACTCGGAGCGTGGGGCTCGTGCACGACAATCCTCCAGCTAGTTTTGTGCCGCTTTTCCGTCCGCCTTACGGTCAACGCAAACCGGATAGTGGGGAATTCCTCTCCTCGCGAGGGTTGTATGTTGTCCTCTGGAATATCGATTCGCAGGACTGGAACGCCAAGATGAGTGCTGACGACGTGAAGCAACGGGTGCGTACGTTGATGTTGCTCTGGCGACATGGCGTCATTCTGTTCCACGATATTCATCCCAAAGCCCAGGTAGCGGTGCCATGGCTGGCAAAGCAACTAGATGCCGCGGGAATTCAGTGGGTTGACTGCAAGAAATTTATTTCTGAGCGACGTTTTACATAATAAATTAGATATCCAAAATATCTATAGTCTTAAATTGCGTCTCGCGAAAAACGCAGGCGCCTCGCCAAGACCGGTGCAGGATTTTCGGGCGTGCGTGACGCCTAATTCGGCTAACGTAGGTTTATCGTGACACAACCGTAAAAAGGACGAACCGATTGCAATCGACAACAATAAGTAGTGCCCTGCACCATCTCGCCGTTCACACCTCGCAGAAGACCGCACGGCGCGGCAGCAAGCCGATCTTCGCCGCAGCCTTTGCGGTGGTATTCCAGTTACTGATCGCGTCACCCGCGTTCGCAGCAAGCGAATCAGCCGGCACCACGACGGCCACAGTCGCCTCGAAAGTGACCGAGCGCGATGGCAAGTACTACCTCTACAAGAACGGCGAGCCGCTCAACGCCACCGGCTATGACAGTCTGGACATCGAGTTCCCGGGCTTGGCCGAGGCCCAGCTCGACTCGCTATACGGCGTGCTTGACGCGAACACGGGCAAGCTCGTCCTGCCCTTTATCTACCAGAGCGTTCGAACCGAAACGCTCGATACCATCGGCGTGATCGAGGTGCGCAAAGACAATCTGACGAACTTCGTCGACCGCAAAGGACAGCCGGCCAAGGCGCCTGCATATGACTTAGTCGCGGATTTCAACCATGAAGCCGGACAGGTGCTCGCCGAACGTGCCGGCAAGCTGTTCGTGCTGACATTCAGCGGCGGCCAGTTGTTCAGCGAGGACGCGGCGCCGCAGTACCATCCGAGCATCATCGTGCCGCCTGGACTGCGGCCGCGCTCGGCAAATCCGGACGGTCCGCTCAACGGCACCTACGTGTCCGCATCCTATCCGGATCTGAAGACCGCATGGACCGCGTGGCGCAAAGGGCAACTGATCGAACCAGCTCAGCCGGCGATCGTGTTGAAAGGCGACATCGCGTATGTGTCGTTCGGCATCCTGGCCGACCCGCGGTTGCCGTTCATGCGCAATACGATGGGTGCGTGCCAGAACAAACATGGTCTGGTGTTGTTCGATACGTCGAGGTCCGAAGGATGCGTATCGGCGGAGAAACCGATGTTTAAATTCCTGCGCGAGCGTGACGGTTCGCTCAAGTGCACGCAGTGTTTTGGCGCCATGCAGGGCAGGTGGCTGAAACTGCCGGCCGCGACGCAATCGTTCGTCGGCATCGGTATCAGCATCGCCGCGCCGAATAGCATGGGTGTGCTCGTGGACGCTGTGATGCCTGGCGCGCCGGCTGAACTCGCCGGCATGAAACCAGGCGACCGGATTACGACGGTCGACGGCCGGTCGACCTCCGCGATGTCGCTCACCCAGATCACGGACCTGATTCGAGGTCGGCCGGCGACTTCTGTGAGGCTGGCAATCGAGCGCGAAACGCAGCATCTGGAGCTGAATGTCGAGCGTAGGGCAATCGTGGTCGAAGCAGACTAAAAAGGGCCGTGCCAGCAGGTCAGGGGGACCTGTTTTCAGTGATCGACCTAGGCACGCTTGATGTGATTATGCACAGAAGTAAATAATATCGTGAGATCAAAAAACGTCTGATGTCGACTTTCAATACTCTATTGCTATCGGCCCTTATAAAGAGCCTCCTGCGGCATCTAGATTCGGGCGATAGTATAAAAATAAGTATTATGAAAATTTGAATCGATTTATCACCGAGCGGTATATTTCGCTTTGTCCGAGCGAGTGAAAGCACGGACTTGTTACGGTACCGAATTCGCGAGCAGCGCCAGATGGGCCGAGTCCTGGCGTGTCTATAGATCCTCTGCCGAGGCAGTAGCGGCTTGTATCGTCGCAATAACGGCGCTGTCGATGTAATGACAGTACGCGCGAACTAAAATAATATAAACGCGATATTATTTCCGGCTTCTTTAATTATATTTAGGCCGTTCATCGCAATAATTGAATTGATCGGTGTCCCGAATAGTCAAATAAATGACATCATGTTTTTCATCGGCTGCCATTCATTATAAAATAAACTCATAAGTGATAAATGTCATGCGCGCAAGAGAAGACATAGACAAATCATTTCAATATTTCGACGGTGGATGCGAGCCAAGTCCTCGGGTTCGCCGCGACGAACCGTGAGCCGGGCGCAATCCGCAGTGGTATTACGGCAAACAAGCGAAAACGACGCGTATTTGACGGCGAGATGTCAATTTGAACGGACGCTCGTAAGAGCCGTCGTTGGCTCCGATCTCCCCGTGGCGGATACGCCAGGGCCTTGTTGTAGGGAAGAAAGCGAGGACGAAGTTTCCCCAAGTTGCGAACCGAGGTCTTTCATGGCGACAGGATGCCCAACCCCGTAGCCTTGCGCATAATCGACTCCAATCGTTCGCAGTCTTGTAAGGATATCTTCACTTTCAGCGAATTCGGCAATCGTCTGGATTCCCATGACGTGCCCGATGTCGTTGATGGCGGAGACGAGTGCCGCGTCTGTACCGTCGCTCGCCATATCCTTCACAAAGCTGCCGTCTATTTTCAGATAGTCGACGGGTAGATGTTTGAGATACGCGAACGAAGACATCCCGCTACCAAAATCATCCAAAGCGAATTTGCAGCCTATCGTTCTCAACGCGATGATGAGGGCGCGCGCGCTCAACAGGTTAGCGATAGCCGATGTCTCCGTAATCTCGAAGCAAACCGTCTCCGGGCGCACACCAGACAGGGTGAATTGCTCGATGATGAAGGGCAAAGCCTTTTCGTCGTTGATCATCGCCCCAGACAAATTGATCGAGAACAGGAACGACTGTCCGGACGCACAGCGAGCGATGTGTGCGAAGGCCGTGCGGATGACCCAGCGATCTATCTCTGGCATGACGCCATAACGTTCGGCGGTGGGAATGAATGCCATGGGCGGAACGATAATTCCTCCGTTAGCCATACGCAATAACAACTCGACGTGTTGATCGTAGGGTTGTTTCTCGCCGAGACAGACAATTTTTTGCGCGTATAGCACAAAGCGATTCTGCTCGAGGGCGAGATGGATCCGGCCATACCAATCCATCTCGCCGAAGCGGTCTGTTAGCGCCTTGTCGTCGGGCCGATACACATGAATTCTGTTACGCCCCGCATCCTTGGCCGCATAACACGCCGAATCCGCGAGACTCAGGATGTCCTTCAAAGCCATGCGTTTCTTCGAGCCCCTGCCCCCGAAGCTCACCAAGCCGATGCTCACGCTGACCGGAAAAGTCCTGCCCCCCAGGATAAAGCGAAAATCACCGACGGCATTTTTCAAGTTTTCCGCAACCTTCAATGCGGCGTCTAGCGGACAGCATTCCAGCAGCACGCCGAATTCGTCGCCGCCCAAGCGAGCCAAGGTATCTGTCGCGCGTATGGACGGCCAGAGCAAACCGGTGATCTGGCGTAACAAGGCATCGCCGGCAGCGTGACCGCAGGTGTCGTTAACTATTTTGAACTGGTCGAGATCCAGGTAGGCCAATGCGCTTTCATGGCCGAACTGCGCTGCATTCAATATTGCTTTTTCGAGGCGTTTGTCAAATTCGGCGCGGTTGACCAAGCCGGTCAGCGCATCGTGCGTCGCCTGGTGCGTCATTTCGGCCGTGAGCAAGCGGGCTGCGCTGACGTCATGAAACACCAGCACCACCCCCAAAATACTGCCATCTCGATCGCATATCGGCGCGGCCGATTCCTTGATGAAATACGTCCCGCCATCCTTATTGATAAGAATGTTTTTTCCGGTTAAACCCAGCGCCTTGCCGCTGTGCAATACGGTTTCAATTGGGGACCGTGCCGGAGCCCCGGTTTCCTCATCCACGAGCACCAGTACCTGTGAGACCGGTTGTCCGCATGCCTCCGCCGTCTTCCAGCCTGTCAGTGCCTCGGCGATAGGATTCAGATAAGTCACCTTGCCCAGATCGTCGGTAGTGACGACGCCGTCACCGATGGAATTCAAGGTCACCAGCAAGCGCTCTTTTTGCTGAAACAATTCGCTTGCTCCGATCTCCAGTGCCAGCTTATCTGCCTCCATCGTTGCGTAGGCGAGAGCAAGCTGTTGCTCGCTGTTGATCAGGCATTGCTCAACCTCGTGGCGCTGCAGTGCCATCTGGATGGTGGCGTGGAGCTCGCGTTCGGAAAACGGCTTGAGCAAATATCCGTAGGGCTTGGTGGCTTTGGCTCGCTCCAGCATTTTCTCTTCGGAGTATGCCGTCAGATAGATCACTGGAACATTCAGCTTGGCCGCCGTATCAATACCGTCGATGTCACCGGAGATATTAATGTCCATCAGCACCAGATGCGGATTGGTCTGCGCGACGCCTCGCAGCGCCTGGTCGTGTGATGCGGCAATGCACGGCACGTCATAACCGAGGCGAATCAGGCGACGTTGCAAATTGAGCGCCACAATGCTCTCGTCTTCAACCACCATGATTTTTGTAGTCATAGCTGCGTCTTTCTCTCAAGCGTCTATCAGCGGGAAATCCAGTCTGAATATGGTCGGTTGGCAGCGCTGAAACACTAGCCGAGCAAGTGCGCCGCTTGCGGATTGACTATCTCGATTTGGCCACTGCCCTTGACCACTTCGAGCCCTTATCTCTAGATCGACCTGGTACGATAATCCGCGCTCAGATCAGCCACTTGTCCTAGCAGCTCATCCTTTTGTCTCAGGCTCTCCTGCATGTGTTTGCGCTCGGTAATATCGCGCGAGCGGATGCTGACGCCGTCGCCGAATTTGACGACCTCGTGATAGATCCAATCTTTGGCGCCGCCGATACGGAATTCTTCCGTCAGCGTCTTGCCTGTCTCAACGACCTTCACATAGGCATCGAAGTGAACACCGATCCGGCCATGCGACCGCCGATCGGATAGCAAGCTTCCCACGGTCGTCGGACGCTCAATGCCAAGCACGACCTCGGCCACTTCATTGACATACTCAAAACGGAAATCCGTAATTCGGCCCGCCATATCGCGCACGCTATGCAGGATGAGATGAGCGTCCACGTACGACTCGATTACTGCCAGAAAACGTTCGGCATCCATCTCTGTTAGTCGCCTGGCGTCCCGCGGCGCCCCACGCTGGCGTACGCCTTGGCAGTTTTCGCCGCATAGTCGCTCGGGAACCCGCGGTAATTCCTGCGTGCGCATCTCCACCAGATCGTCCAGGCTTGCGTGCACTTTCTTGACTCCCAATTTCGCACGCGCGTCGATGTCGGTGATCTCGATTGCGCGCTTATCCGCCTCCATCGTTGCGTAAGCGCGAGCGAGCTGTTGCGCACGATTGATCAGGCATTGCTCAACCTCGTGGCGCTGCAGTGCCATCTGGATGGTGGCGTGCAATTCGCGTTCGGAAAACGGCTTGAGCAAATATCCGTAAGGCTTGGTGGCTTTGGCTCGCTCCAGCGTTTTCTCTTCGGAGCATGCCGTCAGATAGATCACCGGCACATTCATCTTGGCAGCCGTATCAATGCCGTCGATGTCGCCCGAGATATGGATGTCCATCAGCACCAGATGCGGATCGGTGCGCGCCACACCTTGCAATGCCTGGTCGTGTGATGTGGCAACCCACGGCACGTCATAACCCAGGCGAATCAAGCGACGTTGCAAATTGAGCGCCACAATGCTCTCGTCTTCAACCACCATGATTTTTGTGGTCATAGCTGCGTCTTTCTCTCAAGAATCCACGAGTGGAAAATCCAGTGTGAATGTCGTCGGCTGGCGGCGCTGGACGGTGAGGGTTCCATTGACTTGCTGGGAAAGCAGGGTTACCAGAGAGAGCCCCAAGGTCTCGGTCTGCGCAAGGTCAAAATCTTCGGGCATGCCCACGCCATCGTCACTGACAACCAAGTGAACGCGATCTCTCTCGCGATGTGACAGGCTCACTACGACATCGCCATCGCGACCGTCGGGAAAGGCATGCTTTAAGGCGTTGGTGATGAGTTCATTGAGCAGCAAGCCGCAAGGAATGGCCGAATTGATCGGCAGAAATACCTCTCCTGCGTCAATGCGCAAATGGATCTTTTGAGAGTCGACCCGATAGGCAGCCACCAATGTCGGGGTCAGCGACTCAAGAAAACCACCGAAATCGACGCGGGCAAAATCCTTGGATTGATACAAGGTCTGGTGAATCAATGCCATTGAGCGGATGCGATTCTGGCTGTCCAGAAACATATCCTGCACGATGGGATCATTGAATCGACTCGCCTGTAGGTCCAATAAGCTATCGACGATCTGCAGGTTGTTTTTGACGCGGTGGTGGATTTCGCCAAGCAGTAAATCTTTCTCCTTCAGTGCGGCCTGAATTCGACCTTCCTTTTGCTTGCGGTCGGAGATATCCACGATCGCAGAAAGTACCATCACACCTTCTTCCGTCTCGATCGGATTCAGGCCGATCTCGATCGGGAACTCGCTACCGTCCTTGCGCCGCCCGAACAGGTCTCGACCTGCTCCCATAGGACGCGACTGGGGATCGCGGAAAAACATTTCCCGCTTTTCCGGGTGGTGATGGCGAAATCGCTGCGGCACCAGCAGTTCGACTGTCTGGTCCAGCATTTCCTCGCGGGTGTAGCCGAACAGACGCTCTGTTTGCGCATTGACCATCTCGATTCGGCCACCACTATTAATCATTACCATCGCATTGGGCGCCGACTCCACCACGCGCCGGAAACGCTCCTCCAGGCGCTTGCGCTCAGTCATGTCCTTGGTAATCTTGGCATATCCCTCCAACACGCCGTCGCGGTCATACAGTGCCGTAATAACAACATTTGCCCAAAACCGCGATCCGTCCTTGCGCACCCTCCAGCCTTCGTCTTCATAACGCCCTTCACGCACGGCCATCGCCAATTCCATTGCTGGCTTGTTCTCTCGAATGGCATCCGTGGTATAGAAAACTGATAAATGTTGGCCGAGAGCTTCGTCCTTTGAGAAACCCTTGATGCGCGTCGAACCAACATTCCAGCTGCAGACCCGGCCCTCAAGATCCAGCATGAATATCGCGTACTCGCCGATGCTGTCGACCAAGCGCCGAAATCGATCGTCAACGGCGTGGCCCAATTCGCACTCGCTCATTTCAGGTTTGTCCAAAGTGAATCGCCCCAGCAGGTGACGTCAATGCCGATGGTTTTGTTAGCGTATGGAAACGACCTTGCGCGGTTCCCGTATCAACATCGCTTTCTGTGGCCATAGTCGGTGCAACCGAGACAAACGTGTGTACCTCATGCGAGGCGGGGCGCATCTTGCGCGGCCGTCGAATCGAGCATATGCAACATTAGTGTGTCCGCAGCGGTACCTGGATGTGAGGTAAAGCGTCGTGATAGTGAATTCAGATTAGTTTGCAGTGCATGTCTTTACTGACCACGCGACTCCATTTTTTCGATATTCCAAGTCGAATACCGATTTCTGATGCATCGCCTGTTATTTGGCCTTTCAGAATGTAAGCCGATTATTCATAGAGATTCAATCTTAAATGTCGTCCGTAATGTGGACAAATCGGACGTGCCCGTGCGACACTGGTTGTCGGGCATTTAAGCGAAAAATGGCTGGTTTAGACCCCCACATAAAATGCAAGCCGGCGTCCCAGTTTCTCGGGGTCAATGACTTTCATCGAAAAATACTGGTTGCAGAACACAATTCCTGCTTCATTGCCGTGACGCCGGGAAGACATAATTCGCCCCCGAATCAGGTTGCACATCGTTATAATCGTGCACCCAATGTTGGATAACGATTTTTTGTTTGCCATGTTTTGTTAAAGTTGCACCGCTCTGGTGCGATAGCGCAAGAAAATAATAAACGCGGCCGATAATATTCTGATCAGGTCGACGCCGGGCGAAAATATTGTCCTGCATGCAAGACTTGAAACGAGAGGCGCCGCCTTATTATCGGCGGCAGATGTCAAAATACGGGTGTTGTATTCGATACAGATCGATCCCGAACGGTGATTTACGAGAGAAGAAAAATTAGCAATATCGCGTGATGGGAGCGTCGCATGCCGTCCACCTTTATTTATTCGAACAACGCTTTTGATAGCGAGTCGCTCGAAAACGTCTTGCGATCGGTCGATCATGCTGGCTACCCTGTAGAAATCAAGCGCACATTCGGTGAATGCGTCTCGCCGTCGGTAAGCGCGCTTAACCGACCGGAAATGCGCAGGCTCATAGGCCGCGTTTGCGCGGGCGATACCGTCATCGTCTTGCGTCTTTCGTGCCTGGGTTGCAGCGTGCGAGACGCACTCGGCACCATTGCGAAGTTCAGAAACTTGGGAACGCGCCTATATTGCGTGGAAACAGGCCGTGCCGATCTAGCGGGCAAAACACCTCCCGCGGCAGTTTGTACGTTACAGGCAGTCGTGAAACTGGAGAATTCGAGCAGAAGCGCACGCGTGAAAGATAGCGTCGCGTGTGCAAAGGCGATCGGCAAGCGGCTCGGACGCCGACCCATGTTCTCATTGACGGAGCAACGTACGGTGCTGGAACACCTGGCCTGTGGCACCTCGGTGAGCGAGATTGCCCGCCACTTTAATACGTCGCGTCAGACTGTGTTGCGGATCCGTTCCGCGCATGCACCGCCCGGCGCACTTCATGTGTATGGCCTTCACACGGCCGTCGAGGCTGGCCAATAAGCGCGCCGTCGCAACCGGCAAAGATGGCAAGCGCGGCACGATGCGCAGAATAAAAGAGAAAACGGATGCCAAAGTCACTTGCCCCCCAATCGGCCAGGCGCCCCTTCCCGGTTGTCGGCCTGGGTGCGTCCGCGGGAGGGACTGAGGCGTTCGTCGATTTTCTGGAGGCCATGCCGGCGGAAAACGGGATGGCGTTCGTCATCTTGCTGCAACTCGCACCGGATCGTTGCGATCACCGCGCTGACCTGCTGCGGAAAGCCACAGCCATGCCCGTGCAGCACATCACCACGCCGACCCAAATCGAGAAGAATCATGTCTACGTGATCGCAACCTCATTTGACTTCGTCCGCGTGGATGAGCGCTCGTGGCTAACACCTGTCACTCGGCCTGAAGGCCTGCGCTTCAGTATCGATCTGTTCTTTCGTTCTCTGGCCGAGGCACTTCACGAGCGCGCTATTTGCGTTGTGCTTTCCGGCTCGGGCAGCGATGGTTCCGTCGGGCTCAAACGCATCAGGGAAAAGGGCGGGGCTACATTAGCGCAGGCCCCGTCCGACGCAGAGTTCGAGAGCATGCCCCGAAGCGCGATCGCAACCGGAGCGGTTGACATTGTGCTGCCCGCCGTGGAGATGCCGCAGAGGTTGATCGCGCTGCGCAACAGCATTGGCAGCATCCGCGCGGCGATAGAGGACGGGATCGACAGCAATATAGACAGCGCCGAGCGAGCCAAAGCGGATGAGGATGCCTTGCGCGAGATCATGACGATGCTACGCACACGAACCTCACATGACTTCCGCTCCTACAAGCGAGCGACCGTTCTCAGGCGGATCGAGCGGCGGCTACAGGTAAACGGGCTCTCCAATCTCTCTGAATATCGCGATTTCTTCCATGCACATGTCGCGGAAACGCGATTTTTGTTGCAAGACATGTTGATCAGCGTGACCAACTTTTTCCGCGACAACGAAGCGTTCGAGGCACTCCGAAGCGAAGTCATTCCGAAGGTATTCGCAAATCGCCCGAAAGGCGAGTCGGTACGGGCTTGGACTGCCGGCATCGCTACGGGCGAAGAAGCTTATTCGATCGCGATGCTACTCGAAGAAGGATCCATTGCGAGTCAACATCAGACCCGGTTTCAGCTTTTCGCCACCGACATCGACGAACACGCGATCGCGGTAGCGCGTGCCGGCGTATATCCCGATGCGATCGCCACCGATATTGCACCCGAGCGAATCAAGATGTTCTTCTCCGAGAGCGGTGCGCAGTACCATGTCAAGAAGAAGCTCCGCGAGCGCATCTTGTTCGCACGTCACAACGTATTGAGCGATCACCCATTCTCGAAGTTGGATCTGGTCTGCTGCCGGAATTTATTGATCTACCTGGACCGGTCTGCGCAAGCCGAAGTCCTGAAAATGTTCCACTTCGCGTTGCGGCCGGGCGGCTATCTGTTTCTCGGCAATTCCGAATCCACCGAGGTCGCGGATAAGTTCTTCACTGTGGTGGACAAAAAACACAGGATCTACAGCGCCAATCCCGCGGTGCGCGCCAGCTTCAGCTTGCCCATGATCGTGGACGGCGGGCTTGCCCTTGCCCTTGCGCCGGTCGCTGCTGATACTACCGTCTCGGCGCGTAAACCCCGGGAGTCGTTCGGCGAGATTCATCAACGGATGCTTGAGCAATTCGCATCCCCAAGCGTGTTACTGAGTCGCGACTCGCAGATTGTCCACGTGTCGGATCATGCGGGACGCTTTCTCCGTTATGCGGATGGTGAACCTTCGCACAATATTATTTCGGCGATACGCTCCGAACTGCAGCTTGAGCTGCGCACCGGAATATTCCAGGCTTTGGAAAATAGCCACAGTGTTGAAGCGCACCATGTACGGCTCGTCCAAGGTGGGCGCCCCGTCTATGTAAAGATGACAATACGGCCGGTATTTGATCCCGCATCCTCCGCGGATTTTGTGCTGGTGCTCTTCGACGAAGTTGAAGACGACATGAATCTCGAGGGGAGGGCTTTAGCCGGAGAGTTGAAGATGAATCCGATGGTGGCTCGGCTGGAGCGGGAGGTTCAGCGCACCAAAACGGAATTGGCGGCGACCATACTACAGTCGGCAACATCGACTGAAGACCTAAAGGCGTCGAACGAAGAATTACAGGCCATCAACGAGGAGCTACGCTCCGCTACCGAAGAACTGGAAATAAGCCGCGAAGAACTGCAGTCGACTAACAAAGAACTCGCGTCCGTCAATGCCAAACTGTGGGCAAAGATCGACGAAATCATTAGCGTGAGCGACGATCTCCAAAACCTGAACAATGCAAACGACATCGGTACGCTCTTCATCGACGGTCGAATGCGGATCAAGCGCTACACCCCGCGCATTACGGAGGTGTTCAGCATTATTGAATCCGATATCGGCCGATCGCTGCGCGATATTACGCATAGACTGGACTACGAAAAGCTGGCTGACGACGCGGCCGAAGCGTTCAACTCGCTACGTGTGATCGAACGCGAAGTCGGGAGTATGGACGGACAGCGATATATTGCGCGATTCACGCCATACAGAACGGCGAAAGATCATATCGACGGGGCGGTTCTGACGCTGATCAAGCTTACTCATCGCCGCGAGGCGCAAGAGCCGTTGCTCGATAGCCAGCGCAGCGCGCACGTCGACGTCGGCAGTGCCAAGGGCTAGAGATATCGATCCTTTCGCATGACGGATGAATTTCATGCATGCGGCTGCATTTGCTGATCTCGCATCTGGAAAAATGCGTCTCTGATACGGATAAAACGACCGATGCCGCTGACGGCGCGGTCGTTTCCAAAATGCCTATATTACGGACATCTAATACTAGTTGAGTCTTTCTGATCGATCTACATTGCAAAATCCGGTATCGGCAACTGACTGGGAGATTGCGATGAGCCAATCACGCGTTCGAATGATATTCGATTCGTTTGTGCTTCTGATTGCGGCACAGTTCGTGGCGACCCACTATCGCCGGGAACATTGCCGTGAGCAGTTGCTCAGAGAGCTGGAACGCGATCCCCGAACCGGCAATCGCCGCCGCGACGAATCATCGTAGATCTCATCCAGGGATGTCCCATCAGGCCAGAGTATCAGAAAGGGTTCAGAGGTATTCGGCCGCGCGAGCCAACATTGCGCTCGGCTCCCGGTGTGACCTGCGATGCACCCCTCCAGAGCTGAGCGCTGCGATCTCGTTCGCAAAGGGACGCCGTCATCCCCGCAGTCATCCCCCGCAGTCATCCCCCGCCGTTATCCCCATTTAGAAGCCAGCTTGTCCAGCCCGCTTCTGCGCAGATCCTCGGGGGTCATCGCGATGCGGAACTCGCATTCAGCATCGAACGCGAGAAACCAGGGTTCAGCCAGCGCCGGAATATCGCTTGCCGCGGCGACGTCGACAATCGCGACCGCGCCGCGGGCGCCGTCGCGCTCGGTGAAGTAGACGGCCTCGGGCTTACACTCATCGAGAATCTTGTTCAGCAATTCCCCTGCGCTCCCCTCGCGCACTAGGCTATTGAACGGTTCGTTCGGGATTCGGACGTTGAGCAGCATACGCATGATGTGTGTCTCCTGTTCGATGGAAGAAAACCTAACGGCGACGCTCATTCGCGGCGCCTACTAAGCATAGGCGCTCTCGCTCCAAACCAGAAAGATCACAGCAGCACTTGAGGCTTCAAATAAAGAAAAGACGGCCAGAGTCGCCAAGAATGTCCCGGCTTTCCGCCAGAACAAGCACACACCGCGCATAGAGCGATTCACTCGCCTATACTCAAGCTGCATTGGCGACGACCCCATCATTGCGGCGGCGTCGAGTCAAGCGATCTCGCCAATCAAGAGCGCCCGCGACCGCGCACGCAAGCGCAGCACCCGACCGTTACGATATGAGGGAGCTGATCATGAACAAGACGTTCGGCGTCGGTATTTGGCGAGACGAGCTGATTCTCCTGGCTCGCATCATGTTGATGCTGCTGTTTCTGATTTTTGGTTGGAAGAAGCTGACCGACTTCGCAGGGACAGTCGGATACTTCACACAGCTAGGTGTGCCCATGCCGGGCGTTGCGACAGCTATTGCCGTGCTTTTCGAACTGGGCATTGGAATAGCGCTGATGGTCGGCCTGCTCACCCGGCCGCTGGCGATCCTGCTCTCGATTTATATCCTGGGCACCGGGCTGATCGGGCACCATTTCTGGACGATGCATGGCATGGAGCAGTTCGAGGCCGAGATCAATTTCTTCAAGAACATCAGTATCATCGGCGGCCTGATCCTGCTGTATCTTACCGGTGCGGGACGCTATTCGGTTGACGCGAAGATCGGACTACCGTGACTCGGTGCGGTCCAGATGGTTGTCGACCGCCTCGATCATTCTCCTAAACGACGCCGCGAACGCACGTTCTCTCGTGTCGAACCGTCCGGTGGCAACACCGTCGGTTTCCACCACCATCCGTGTTCCCTGCGAGGTCAGGCGGATTGTCTGCGTAGCCACATAGAACCCGGCCGTGGCATCGCCATCGACGTTGGCGATCATTTCAAAGCCCCGATACATCTCGATTGCTGGTTCTACCATGGCCGTCCCCCGTGAATCGACCCATCCTAGCATGACGATGCTGCCGGCATCGTTCGATCAGATCCCGGATTGCGTCTCATATTAAAACGGTGCTTACTTCCCTCCCGACGCACGCAATTGTTCGGCCGCGGCCTTGTAATCGTACGCCGGATAAAACTCCGTGCGATAACCGCCCCAAGCCGTGTTTTCAATCGCGCGATTGACTTCACGCAACCGGCTGGCCGGCACGCGCAAGGTCACGACCTGGCCGACGCCCATCATCACGTACCACGACACCACCTCGATACCGGGCGGCGGGAACGCCTTGAAGAATCCCTGTTCGCGCAATTGCTCGTTGATTTTCGGCAACGGCTTGGATTCGTCGTGCTTCAGGAAAATGGTCAGGAGAAACGTATCGTCGGCCGAGGGTGTCGCTACGTTAGCGGGCGCGCCGTTGGCAGAATTTTGCGTCGATGCCGGCGCCGGTGCTGGAGCAGTCGCCACAGTAATAGCCATATCGGCGCCCCACGTCAGAGCGCTTCCCCAGACAAACAGCGCGGTAAAGATGAAACCATGGCAAATACGTCTTCGTAACATGGAATGCTCCCGAGATTAGCCTTGCGTTGTCGACCCCTACCGAGCCAACCCAGCACGAGCCAACTCAGCACGAGTCAACCCAACACGAGTCAATCCAGCACGAGTCAGCCACCAAATAATGAGCCCAGGCAACGGACCCAAGCGCCAGCGTCGGCATCGCCGTCAATTACCCTCATGCGCTTTCAAAAGCAATTGCAAAAATGTCTCGCCGCTGCGCGTGAGCGGCCGCGCTTCCTCAACGATCGCACAAAACGGGATCGTGTACACCGGCGACCCCGCCACCGCCTCAAATCGATAACGCGGCGCCAACTGCGCTGCGAAATGCTCGGGCAGCAGCCCCACGTAATGTCCGGTCGCGATCATCGTGGCCACGGCCTCCAGCCCGCTGACTTCCGGCCCTTGTTCGAAACCGTGGATGGCCAGCGCATCCTCGACGAAAGGATGCGCGCGATAGACCAAAGGGAGCGGCGCTCCAACGCCCCCCGTTGCACCGCCTGGATCCTTCCCCGCTGCCGCGGGGCAATAAAAAACGCGATGCGTCTCCGCGAACAATGGGTACTGACGCAAACTCCGGTCACGTTTATAAACGCCGCGAATCGCAATCTGCACGCGTCTTTCCGCGAGCGCTGCGCCCAGATCGCGAAACGTCATGATGGACAGGCTCGGCGTGACCAGTGGCGCGATTCTCTTCAGTTCGCCCAGCGCTTCGGCGATCCGGCATTTCTCGTGCGTCATCAGGTGTTCGGATATGCCCAGCACCAGCGGCCCCGACAACAGGCCGCGCACTGCATCGACTTCTGGCTTGATGCGCTCCAGCGCCTCCAACGCCTCCAAGGACACGCGCAACGCCACTTCGCCGCCCTCGGTCAAATGAAAGCCGCTCGGCCCGCGTTCGCAAAGCTTCAAGCCCAGGCGCGCTTCGACATCGTTGATGTGCCGGCTGATCGACGCCTTCGACATCCCCAGTGCCCGCTCCGCGGCGGCAAAGCCGCCCGCCTGCGCCGCAGCGCAAAACACGCGCAGCGATCGTAAATCGCGCTCAGTCAGGTCAAGTTTTTTCATCGAAAAGGTTACGGTTTCCGAGACCATAGCAGCAAAAAAATAGTTATTCAAAACTATTTTGTCTGCCTACAGTGGGTCTTCCAACGATCGGGGAACCACATGCACACGCTGAATCGACGCAAATTCATCACGCTCGCGGGCGGCCTGACACTTGCCCTTGCGGCCCCTTCTTTCGCCTATGCCGAAGGCGGCTCCTTGGCCGACATCCGCAAGCGCGGCGAGCTCACGGTCGGTACCGAGGCTGCGTACGAACCGTTCGAATTCGTGGAGAACGGCAAGGTGGTGGGATACGGACACGACATTCTCGAATACATGGCGGGCAAACTCGGCGTCACGCTCAACCAGGTCAATCTGCCGTTCCAGGGTTTGTTACCCGGCCTGTTGACGCACAAGTTCGATTTCGTCGCGACCAGTGTCGGCATCAACGCCGAGCGGGCCAAGCGTTTCGCGTTTTCGCAACCCGTGGGCGTGGTCGACACGGTGCTTGTCGTACGCTCGAACGAAAGCGCGATCAAGACGCCTGACGATATCGTAGGCCGCATCGTCGGCACGCAGATGGGTTCGTCATCGCAGCCTATCGCCCAGGCGTTCGACGCCCAGCTCAAAACCGCGAAGGGCAACGGTTACTCCGACATCAAGCTGTTCCAGGCCTATCCGGATGTGATGGTCGCGTTGACCAACAAAACGGTCGATGTCGGAATCATGCCCTCGAACATCGTCGCCGTCCTGATGCGCAAGGAGCCCGGCGAATACAAGATGATCGGAAAAATCGGCGATCCCAAGATGTTGGCGTGGGTGGCTAATCCGGACGACAAGGAAATCCGCGCGTTCATCAACACCTCGCTCGACGAGCTGAGCAAAAGCGGCCAGCTCGCCACGCTTCAGAAAAAATGGTTCGGCTACACGATGAATCTGCCCACGAGCGGTTACTTGCCGACCGGATCGGTCTGAACGTCCCGTGATGCCGCATGGTTGGATCGATACTTGGACAAGCTTCGCGCCGTTCTTGCGCGATGTCGCGCAGGGGGCCGCCACGACCGCGGTGGCAAGCGTAGTCGCTTTCGTGCTCGGCGTCGCGCTGGGGGCCGTGTTGTTGCTGGTTCGCGTTCATGGTGGGCGCACGTTGGCAGCGCTCGTCGTGATCTACGTCAGCTTCATTCGCGGCACGCCCGCGCTGATCCAGATGCTGGTGGCGTATTACGTGTTGCCGTCGATATTGCATCTGCCGCTATCGCCACTCGCCGCAGGCATCCTCGCGCTCGCGTTGAACACAGGCGCCTACGTATCGGAAATCCTGCGCGGCGCCAACAATTCGCTCGGGAGCGGGCAACTGCCCGCGGCCCAGGCGCTGGGCTTGACGAGCGTGCAGGCGTGGCGCTACATCATCTTCCCGCAACTGTTCTATCGGACCATCCCGCCACTGACCAACGAGTTTACGATGTTGCTCAAAGCGTCGTCGTTGATGTCGTTGATCGCGGTCCATGAGCTTGCCACGGTTGCGCGCGACGCGACCTTGCAGACGAATTTGCCGCTGCAGGTATTTTCGGCCGTGGCCGCCGTCTACTTTGTGATTTTGTTCGCGGCGTCCTCGGTGTCGCGCAGTTTTGAGCGCCGGGTGGCGAAGGTGTTGCCGCATGCCCATTGATTTTTCGATCGTGCAGTCGTCGGTCTTGCCGTTGTTGCAAGGCCTCAAGGTCACGGCGCAGGTCTGCGTGCTCGGGATCCCGCTCGGCATCCTGGCGGGGGCGGTGGCCGCGTACCTGACCCGCTGTCCTTGGCGTGCATTGCGTGCGCTGGTGTTTGCGTATGTCGAAATCGTGCGCAACGTACCCTTCCTGATCCTGGTGTACTTGAGTTTTTTCGGGCTGCCGAAGCTGGGCATCTCGATGTCCGCATTCGCGATCGGGGTTGCGGCTACCGCGTTCTATACGGGCGGGTACTTCTGCGAAATCATGCGCGGCGCGATCAACAGCCTGGCGCGCGGTCAGGTGCAGGCCGCCAGCTCGCTCGGGCTGACGAATCTCCAGGTCCAACGTTACATCGTGTTGCCGCAGATCTGCGGCTACCTCGCGCCGTCCACCACCAGCCTCACGATCATGATGTTCAAGGACTCGTCGATCTTCTCGGTGATGAGCCTCACCGAGCTGACGTATCAGAGCAATTTGCTCACCGCGGACACCTTCGCCTACGTCGAAGTCCTGGGAACCACCGCGCTGATCTACTGGGCGTGCAGTGTCTTGCTGGACATCGCCGGGCAGTGGTCGGAGCGCTATGCAACCCGCTATCGACGTGCCTAGGGCTTGACCCTCGTTCTCTACAACTCTTTTCACGCAGGAGACTTCAACATGACGCACCCACTGACCGTGCCACCGAAGACCGGACACAAAACCTTGCTCTACGCAGATCTCGCCATGGATTTGGAGCATCTGGAAGCCGACATCGCCGTGCTGGGCATGCCTTACGGCTCGGCTTACTCGGCGGCCGATTTCACCAATGACCAGACAAACGCGCCGACCGCGATCCGTCAGGCGACCGATCGCGTGGTGCGCTCGCCGCGCCATTACGATTTCGACATCGATGGGCCGCTGCTGCAAGACCGCGACGATATTCGTTTCGTCGATTGCGGCGACGTGATCGCCGACCTCGCCGCGCCCGGCAGCCACTATGCAAAAGTCGAAGCGGTCGTGAGAAAGATCCTGTCCGTCGGCGCGCTGCCGATCATCATGGGCGGCGACCACGGTATCACCACACCGGTGTTGCGCGCATTCGATACGCTGGGCCCGATCACGCTCGTGCATATCGACGCCCACCTCGATTGGCGTGACGAGGTCAATGGCGTGCGCGACGGGTTGTCGAGCCCGATACGTCGCGCCTCGGAAATGAAGCACGTCGCGAAGATCGTACAGATCGGTCTGCGCGCGCAAGGCAGCGGCCGTGGCGAAGAACTGGAAGCGGCGCGCGCTTACGGATCCGAGCTGATCACCGCCTACGAGCTGCACGATATCGGCATGGACGCTGTGCTCGCGCGCATTCCCGATGGCGGCAACTACTACCTCACGATCGACGCCGATGGACTCGACCCCTCGGTGATGCCGGCCGTAGCGGGACCCGCACCGGGCGGCGTGACCTTCATACAGGCGCGCAAACTGATACACGGCCTGGTGAGGAAAGGGCGCGTGGTGGGGATGGACATCGTCGAAATCCAGCCCGAAAAGGACGTCAACCAGATCTCCTGCATTACCGCCGGCCGCTTGATCCTGAACCTGATCGGCAGCGTGATCCGCGCGGGCTATTTCGACTCACGCAAGTAATTTTCTGGCTTTTTGGAGACAGGCAAATGGAACATATCCGCATACGCCCTTTCAACACCAAGGACACCTACCCCGAGCAATCGCTGAGCAACGACCTGGCGCAAGCGGTCGTGGCCGGCAATATGGTTTTTCTGCGCGGCCAGATCGGACAGGATCTCGATAGCTACGAATCGGTGGGGATCGGCGACGCCGCCGCGCAAGCGGAAAAAGCGATGGCCAACGTGAAGATGCTGTTGGAGGAAGCGGGCAGCAAACTGGAAGAAATCTGCAAGGTTACTGTCTATCTGACCGATGTCCGATATCGCGAGGCGGTGTATCGTGTCATGGGGCGCTGGCTCAAAGGCGTGCACGCGGTTTCGACCGGGGTGGTGGTGAGCGCGCTGGCGCGGCCCGAATGGCTGGTGGAAATCGATGTGATAGCCGTCAAGGCATAGAGGCTTTTCGGGGGGATGTATGCAAACCGCTGTTGAACTACTCAGGACGCTGGTGGGTTTCCAGACCGTAAGCCGGCGTTCCAATCTCGATCTGATCGATTTCGTCGAAGGGTACCTGGACGGCTTCGGCATCGGTGCGCGCCGGGTGTATAGCAGCGATGGCGAGCGCGCCAATCTGTACGCGACGATAGGCCCCACCCAGCGCGGCGGTATCTGCCTGTCGGGCCATTCGGACGTGGTGCCCACCGACGGCCAGCCGTGGAGCACGGACCCCTTTGTCTTGATGGAGCGGGAAGGGCGGCTCTTTGGGCGGGGCACATCGGACATGAAGGGCTTTATCGCCTGTGTGCTCGCGGCGGTCCCGCACTTTGTCGAACATGTCGGCGACACGCCGATTCATATCGCGATCAGTTACGACGAAGAGATCGGTTGTGTCGGCGTGAGAGGTCTGCTGGAGGAGCTTGCCGGCGATGCCGCGAAACCGACCGGCTGCATCATCGGCGAGCCCACCGAGATGCGCGTCGCGTCTGCTCACAAGGGCAAGAGCGCATACCGGTGCTGCGTACGCGGCTTGGCCGGCCATTCCGCCCAGCCGCAGCTCGGGGTCAACGCGATCGAATATGCGGCCGAACTGGTGACGTTCTTGCGGCGCGGCGGACGAGCGCTGCAATCGACCGGCGCCAGTCATGCACGCTACGATCCGCCGTTCTCCACGGTGCAGACCGGGAAAATACGCGGCGGCGTCGCGATCAACGTCGTGCCCGACCATTGCGAATTCGATTTCGAGATTCGCCAGGTGCCGGGGGACGACGCGGCACAATTGGTCGGCGATTTGACGGCCTACGCCAAGCAGACGCTCTTGCCGGAAATGAGTGCGGTTTTCGGCGGCGCAGCCATTGATCTGGAGCAACTGAACGCCTATCCGGGCTTGAAGGACGACGCGTCGTCCGATGCACTGAAGGCGTTGTGCGGTGGACTGCTCGGTGTGCACGATTTCGCCACGCTTTCCTTCGGCACGGAGGGCGGTTTGTTCCAAGCCATCGGGATTCCGACCGTGGTCTGCGGCCCAGGCTCGATCAACCGTGCGCACAAGGCCGACGAATATGTGGAGATCGACGAGCTCAACCAGTGCTATGACTTTCTGACGCGGCTCGTTACGCCGTCTTGACTCTCGTCGTTTTGATCACCTCCTCTTGACTCGCTTCATTCGAGGCCTTTGCCGCCGCAGTCCGCACAGTGACCTGACTTGCGGGCTGCCCCGACGTCCGACGCGACACCCGAAAACCGCCGCGTAGGCGACTTCCCGTGCCTCGCCGTCTTTTGTTCTAGGTAAAACCCCTTATTTCCCTATCAGCCTGGCCGCGTAAAATCGCCTTTTTCTTAAAATAGAACATCGTTCTGACAGAGAGAACGATGGACGTCAGATCGAGAAACTGGCGAAATTCCAGGAGAGGCATATGGCAAGCGTATCGATAGAACCGACTCCCGAGTCGCCGTTACCGCGGCGCGGGGCAAGCGCACCGGGTGCACCAGGCACCCTTGGCGGACATGATGTCAATGCGCGCATCGACCCGCTTGCCTGAGGCGTCACGATCACCCACAGCTTGTTGTACGCCTTCGTGATCGCGATTTCGAACCCGATCGGTCCGCTGCTCGGCATCGCGATTGCCGATCGGGTTTGTTTATTCGATGTCGCGCATCACCGCGATGTTCTCGGGCTTTCTGATTGCCTTCACGTTGCGCCATTTCGACGTGACGGGGGTGTTCGCGCTGATCAGCGCGGCCATGGTGATGGTCATGGGCGCGATCGGTATCTTCGGGCCACGCACTAATGGGCGTAACCTCGATGAGATATCGCAGTGAATCGATCGCACTGAGCCGCACGCGGTGAATCCGCCGCAGCGGGTCCGCATCACATTGAAGGAGTTTGGTCATGGCCTTACCGTTGTCCGGTGTTCGGGTACTGGATCTCTCGAACGTACTGGCTGGCCCATTCTGCGCCTACCAGTTGGCGCTGCTGGGCGCAGAAGTGATCAAGGTCGAGCACCCGGAAGGCGGCGACCTGGCGCGTCGGCTAGGCGCCGATCCGCAGGCGTCGGCGCGCGACATGGGCACCTCGTTTGTCGCGGTGAATGCGGGCAAGCAGTCGATCACGCTGAACCTGAAGGAGGCGCGCGGTAAGGAGATCCTGCGCCAATTGGTGGCGAACGCCGATGTGCTGGTCGAAAATTTCCGGCCTGGCGTGATGGCCAGGCTCGGGCTCGATTACGAGCAGCTCAAGCCGTTCAATCCCAAGCTGGTCTACTGTGCCATCTCCGGGTTTGGCGCCGATGGCGAATTGGCCAGCCGGCCCGCCTATGACCAGATTATCCAGGGCATCTCGGGCGTGATGAGCGTTACCGGCGATGCCGATAGCGCGCCGTTGCGGGTCGGCTATCCGGTCTCGGATACGGTTGGCGGCCTGACCGCGGCGTTCGGCATTTGTGCGGCGCTCGTCGATGCGCGCTCCAGCGGGCAGGGGCGCATGCTCGACGTGTCGATGCTGGAAGCCACGCTCTCGACGATGGGTTGGGTGGTGTCAAACTACCTGAACGCCGGTGTCACGCCTGCGCCGATGGGCAACGAAAATTTCACTGCGGCGCCATCGGGCACCTTTCGCACCGGCGACGGCCTGCTCAATATCGCGGCGAACGAGACCAAACAATTCGTCAGCCTGTGCACGCTGATCGGCCGCGCGGACTTGCCGGCCGACGCGCGGTTTTCGGAACGCAATGCGCGCAAGGTCAACCGTTCCGAGCTGAAAGCCGAGATCGAACAGGCGCTTGCCGCAGGTAGCGCGGCGATGTGGGAAGAAAAATGCGTCGCGGCTGGCGTGCCGGCTGGACGCGTGATGTCGGTGCCCGAAATTCTTGCGCATCCGCATCTGGCCACACGTAACTTTGTCTGCGAGTTACCGGTGGAGTCGACCGCCGAGTCGCGAGAAGAGTCGACTGCCCCTCATGCGCCTCAGCGCGTCACCCGTGCGGGCTTTCAAATCTCGGGCGGCGATACTGCGCCGACCACGCCCGCCCCAGTGCTGTCCGCGCACACACGCGTTCATCTGTCAGCATTGGGCTACACCGACGAAAAAATCGAAACATTGCGCGCAGAGGGAGTCATTTGAACATGGACAAGCCTATCGATGCCGCTGCCCTGGCGGCAGACTATTGGAGCACCGCGATTATCGATATTCATCCGGGATCGATCCGGGCGCGCGGATATCCGATACAGGAATTGATCGGCAACGTCAGTTTCCCGCAGATGATCTGGTTGATGCTGCGTGGCGAACTGCCCAGCGCCGGCCAGGTCCGTCTGCTCGAAGCGGCCTTGGTCGCATCGGTCGATCACGGGCCGCACGCGCCATCGATCGCGATTTCGCGCATGGCGGTCAGCTGCGGTTTGCCGTTGAACGGCGCGATGGCTTCGGCGCTGAACACGCTCGACGACGTGCACGGCGGCGCGGGTCAACAGGCGATCGAACTATTCGACGCGATCGTGCAGCGCATGGACGGTGGCGTCGCGCTGGACGCGGCGATCGAGCAGGAACTCGACGCATTTATCGCCGAGCGGGGCAAGTATCTGCCCGGCTTCGGACACCGCTTTCATCCCATCGACCCGCGCGCCGGACGCCTGCTCGGCATGGTCGACGAAGCCGCCGCGCAGGGCATCGTCGACGGCCGGTACGCGGCGATCGCGCGGGGCATCGAGGCGCTCCTGCTCAAGCGCAAGGGCCGACCGATCCCGATGAATATCGATGGCGCCACAGCCGTCGTGTATGCCGAACTGGGCTTTGCGGCCGAGCTGGCGCGTGGCGTGTTCTGTCTTTCGCGCGCGGTTGGAATTCTTGCGCACGCGTGGGAGCAACGCGGCCGTAATGAACGCAACAAGGGGCCGATGCCGCGTCAGCTCGCATACAAATATACCGGAGCCGCCGAGCGTCATCTCGGCACGGGTGAGGCCGAACAGGAGTAGAGCGGTCGGCGGCGCATAAGTGCGCCGCCTTACCCCGCGATCGTTTGCGCAGCGGCGGCTTTCCTCGCCACAGTATGCGCTGCGCGACCTGACAGCAGCCGTTGAGCGTAGTCGCTCAGCCAGCCGCTTGGCTTGCGTGGAGGCGGGCGGTGCGCAGGGGGCCCGCATCGCCGCCCAGCGCATCGGTCGCACGCGCAGCGCAGTTGAACAGCGCGTCGATATTGCGCTCGATGAATGCCTGATTGATTCGTGAACTGGGGCCTGCCAACGTCAGCACGCCACGCAGGCTCTGCGAGAACCCAAACACCGGTACCGAAATCCCCGCCGTCTCGCGGTCGCGCTCGCCGATCGAAACGCAGAAAAAGTCACGGCGTATGGTGTCGTAGATTTCCCCGCTCATTCCGCCAAATGCCAGCAACGCCCTGCCGCCCGAGCCGCTTTCAAGCGGCAGCACGTCACCTTCGCGCACGTGGAAGCGGACCGCATGCTTGGAGTCGACCCGATGCAGACACACGCGCACCGCCTGATCACGCACGTAAAAGGCCACGCTTTCGCCGCTCGATTCCGCGAGCTGGCGCATCAGCGGCACCACGATATCGCTGATGTTCAGGCTACGTTGATAGAGCGCGCCCAACATGAAAGAAGCGGGGCCGATCTGATAGCGACCGTCGTCCAGCCGCAGCAACAAGCGATGCTGGATCAACGAGCCGGCCAGCCGCAACAACGTGCTCTTGTACAAACCGGTGCGCGCGGCCAGCTCGGCCAGGCTCAACGGCGCGTCGTCGGGTTTGAAGGCGAACAGGATGGCGCATGCGCGATCGAGCACCGCGACGCCTTCGCTTTCTTTGGGGCTGACGGTGCTGCTGGGTTTGTCCATGCGGGGCGCGTACGGTGATAGTGCGAAGAAACCCGATTTTACGCGATGGGCTGCGAGATCGGGGTTCCACAGTCGGCTCGCGACTTAAACCGGCTCGAACACAGCGACCTTATTGCTCACGTTCAGATAAACAAAAATGCGATGGGTCGTCGGGTCCACCGCGAGGGTGTGGACATCTTTCTCGACCGTGAGGTGGTCGACGACCTGGTTGGCATCGAGATCGATAACCTCGATGTTCCCCGATTTGTCGCCCATGAATGCACGCCGCGCGCCTACGTCGATCGCGGTCTGGTCGATGTTTCCTCCTGTAAACGGAATCGTCGCCAGCAGATCGCCGTTGGCCGGATCGACAACCAGCATTTTCTGATCGCGGGTGCCGATGACGAGATGCTTGGTCTTGCTGTCGTACACCATCGGTTTGGTGTCGGTCTTTACCTTGAAGTCCCACACCGCAACGATGGCGCGGCTGTTGGGATCGATGACGTCGACCATATTGTCCACCGGCTGGTAGACACGATCGAGCTCCGGCACATAGAGGTTGACATCGGGACCGTGCTTGGCCGGGTCCGGTTTCAACTTGAACACGGCAAGACGCTTGAACGGGGCTTTACCGGAAAACACGGTTTCTTCATTGCTGTCATCGTTGGCAACGAAGACATTGCCGGTTTTGGTATCGACGGTGACGCCATCTGGACCCTGCCCGGCGGTGTCCAGCGTCGCTACCTTCTTGAAGGTGCGTTTATCGATCACCACCAGCGCGTTGCTCTTCGCATCGGCCACGTATGCGTAGGTGGCGTCGAGGTCAATGCCGTTGGCCTCCTTGATTCCCGGAATGGTTGCCTTGACCGTCAGGTCAGCGGCATCGATGACCACCACGTTGTGCGCCGGAGCCTGGCCGATCCAGACCGCATTGGTCTCTTTGTCGAAGCTGACCCAGTCGCCGTGACCGCCGGTGCCCGGCAGGTCTATGGTCTTGAGCAATTTGTAATGGGTTTGCGCTTGCGCGCAAGGGGCGCCCAACAGCACGATCGCAGCAGCGGCGATTGCGACAGCGGGAAGTCTCGAGAGTAAAAGCATGGTTGTCTCCTGTTATATTTTCCGGCTGATGCCGGTTGAGGTGCCCTGCGACCGTGTCCGGATCGCAAGTGTGGTCGCGCTTTGAGCGCTATCGTTGCCTTCTTACAGCCAAAGTTGCGCAACGACTTGGACGATGCCTGCCACCAGCAGGATCGGTAAGGGGTTGAGCTTGGGTAACCGGTAAAAGAGCACGGCGGAAATCGCGGCGATCAGCCACAGCGACAGCGTGCCGGATGCCGCGCGCAACACCGTGAACGCGCTCGATAGAATCAGCCCGGTCGCGAGTGGCGCCAACGCGCGCTGGACAATTTGATACCAAGGCTTGTCGCGATGCCGGTGCCACGCCCGGGTCGCGATATAAGCCAACACGGACGAAGGCGCGAACAAGGCAATCGAGGCGATCAGCGCACCGAGCCAGCCCGCGACATGCCAGCCGATCAACGTCGTCAACAATGCACCGGGCCCCGGGGCCGCACGCGAAAGCGCGAACAGATCGACGAATTGCGCTTGAGTGACCCAATGCTGTATCTCCACGCTTTGGGTGTGAATGTCGGCGACCACGCTCTGGCCGCCACCGATCGACAGTAACGACAGCGGCGCAAAGACCGCAATCAAGCGCAGGTAGAGGTTGTCGCGCATCTCAGAGCCGCCTTCGCGCAAGCGCCAGCGAACAACCGGCAAGCGCTATCACGACCGGTACGAGCGGCCAATGCAACACGCCGATCGCGGCAAACACCGCGGCGATCAACGATAGCGGCCAGTAGCCCTCGCTCAGGGAATGCCGTGCGCCTCGCAGCCCGACGGATGCGGTCAGCCCGATCGCCGAGGCCGCCAGTCCTTCGAGAAAGTTATGCAGCCATCGAATGTCGCTCAGGTGCGCAAAGGCGATGCCAAGCAGCACCGCCACGATCATCGGTGGCAGCAACAAGGCAAGCACCGCCGTGAGGCTGCCCAGGCCGCCACGCAATTTGTGTCCGATGTAGATCGACAGATTGACGACATTGGAACCCGGCAGAATCTGGCTCATCGTCAATGCGCCGAGAAATTCGTCTTCGTCGAGCCAGCCGCGTGCGTCGACGACTTCGCGGTAAAGCCACGCCGAGAGGCCGCCACCGAAGCTGGTCAGGCCGATGCGTGCGAACAGCAGCACGAGTTGGATTAGCGTCACCGAGGTGGGCGGTGTGAGCGGTGGCGTCGGTGGAGTGCGCTGTATCGGCGGGATCGGCACACCCGTTTCGCTTGCCATCACGCCGCTTTCGGGCGCTTCGTCGATTTGCGGCATGTTGTCTCGCTCCACGGGCCGAACGGGCCGCACCTCGCGTCACCGCGGATCTTCGACCAGATGTTCCGCGTCCAGATGTTTGGTTTCCTCGATGCGCGCCTCAGCTTCCTGGAACGCCTTGGACGGCCTGCGATTGGTCCACACGGACGCGATTACCGAGATCATCGAGCATACCAACAGGCCCGCTGCGATCGGGCTTTGCAGGAACACGCGCGGGTCGCTGTTGGACAGCGTCAGCGCCTGGCGGAACGATTGCTCCAGCGTATGGCCCAGGATCAAACCGAACAGCAACGGCGCCTTGGGTATATCGAGCTTGCGAAACCCATAACCGATGGCGCCGAAGCCCAGTGCCATGTATAGGTCGAACACGTCGTTATTGAACGAGTACACGCCCGCCGTGGCAATGCCCAACACCACGCACAGCAACACCCCAGGGGGCACGTAGAGGATGCGCGAGAGCAAGCCGACCAGCGGCAGGTTCAACACGAGCAGCATGATATTGCCCACGTACATGCTCGCGATCAAGCCCCATACCAGGTCCGGCTGCGAGCTGAACAGCATGGGCCCGGGCTGGATGCCGTACATGATGAACGCGCCCATCAGCACCGCGGTTGCGCCCGATCCCGGCACGCCCAGCGCCAGCAAATGCACGAACGCACCGCAGCTGTCGGCGTTGGTTGCGGCCTCGGGGGCCGCCACGCCTTCAATAGCGCCATGGCCGAATTCCTCGGGGTGCTTGGAGATTTTCTTTTCGAGCACATACGAGAGCATTGCCGCCAATGTGCCGCCCAAGCCGGGCGCCGCGCCGCACAGGAAACCCACCACCGTGCCGCGCAAGGCGGCCGGGCGTGCGCGCTTCCATTCCGCGCGAGTGAACCACAACTTGCCGGTCACCTTCACGGTATGCAGCGTGCCGCCCATCGTGCCTTCCACCATGCGGCTGACTTCGGAGATCGCGAACAAGCCGACCACCACGACCAGGAAGTTGACGCGATCCTGCAGCTCGGTGAAGCCCATCGTAAAGCGCGGTACGCCGCTTTGCAGGTCGATGCCGATGGTCGCGAGCGCCAACCCGATCAGCGTGGCGATCATGCCTTTGGCCAGCGAGTTGCCGGTCAGCGCGCTCACAGTGGTCAGCGCGAACAGGATCAGCGCGAAGTATTCGGTCGGACCGAAATGCAGCGCCACGGCTGCGAGCGGCACCGCCACGAACGACAGCGCAGTGACACCTATCATGCCGGCAATAAAGGAGCTCACCGCTGCAATGGCGAGCGTGGCGGCGGCGCGCCCTTTACGCGCCAGTGGATATCCGTCGAGCACTGTCATCACCGCGGCCGCGTCGCCCGGAGTGTTCAGCAAGATCGCAGTCACGGCGCCGCCGTACATGCAACCGTAGTAGATGCCTGTGAGCATCATCAACGCGGTGATCGGATCCATCCCGAAGGTCACGGGAATCAGCAACGCGATGCCGGCCGAGGGGCCGATACCGGGCAGGTGGCTGATCATCGTGCCGATGAACACGCCGATCAGCGTGTACAGCAAGTGGGTTGGCGTGCTCGCAATCGCCAGTCCATGCAAAATTCCGTGAAGACTATCCATCTTGGCGACTCCGTTAAAGCGAAAGAATGCCCGCCGGCAGCGGCACGTTCAGGAGACGCGAGAACACCAGGTCGACGATGACTACGAAGCCGAGCGCGACCAGAAGGTTGGTTCGGTAATGACCGCGGTGGAAATAGCTGAGCAAGCCACCCAGGAATACGGCGGTCGAAACAAGGTAGCCGACGGGCTCGAAGGCCGTGTAGTAGAGCGCGGTCCAGACCACCATCGCGAGCAGGACCACGGTTTGGTGCCGCCCTTTGCGTACGTCGTCGCGGGTGCGCGGCGACGCTTCAGTAGGTAAGCGCGACGCCGCTTCCGCGCGCCCCTTGCGATAGGTTTCCACCAGCAGCAGCGCGCCGGCAAACAGCAGGCCGCCGCCGATCAGCGCGGGAAAGGCGCGCGGTCCGAGCGGGTCGCCGCTGCGCATCACAGGCATGCGCAAGTCCGAGTACAGATAGACGAGCGCCCCCGCGATGACGCATAGGGCCAGCCAGACGTCCGGCTTCTTGGTGTTCATGTCTCTTCCTCCATACATCGACGGTACTGCATGCTACGTGTGCTGTTGTGTCATATCGCGCGCGCGGAGGCGATGCATTTCGCCACCGCGGCGCTCATGCTGCAGCACTTATTTTTCGGTCTTGTAGCGTCCTTCAAGTACCACTTCGGCAACCGTGCCGTCCGGCGAGCGGAATTTCAATGCGCCGGTACCCGGGGGCGACAGGATTTCGCCGCCATACGCGCGGATCTTTTCGGCGGCCACTTCCTGGTCATCGACGGTGACGCCCCAGTGATGGATACGCGAGCCTGGACCGGCCAATTGCGCTTCATCGGCATCTTCGCTGTCGTACTTCATCAGCGTGAAATCGATGTGCCCGTCGGTCATGTGGCGGGAGATGTGTTCGCGGGTCTGTGATGTACGGACTTCCTTGAAACCGAACACGTCGGTGTAAAACTTGGTTGCCTGTTCAAGGTCCATGACTTTGATGGCAAGGTGGACTATGCGTGACATATCGATCTCCATGTGATGGTACTGCAGTAAAAAAATAGAACGCTTGCTTAAAAAACGCTTACCCCTGATGCTTGATTTGAACCTTCACTCCGAACGCTTATTTCAGACGCTTACTTCGCCAATCCCAGTTCGCCGAGCAGCGGTGTGAGCCGGGTGTTTTCGCTTTTCAGGAACGTTGTGGCCTGCGCGCTGTTCTTGTAGTCGGCGGTCCACAGGCTACGCTTAAGCGCAGCAGCCCATTCGGGCGATGCGGTGGCTTTTTGCAGCACGGCGTCCCACCACGCAATCGCGGCCGGCGTCATGTTCTTCGGCCCGACCAGCACGCGCCAGGTCGTGAAGTCGATATCGGCGCCTTGTTCCTTCCAGGTCGGCACGCTCGCCAGCGCGCCGACCTCCCGTGTGGCCGACGGCACCGCGATCATGCGCACCTTGCCGGCTTGGCTCGCGCCCAGCGCGACGCCCACCGGCGTGACGGCGACGTTGACGTGATTGCCCATCAGGGCGGTCATTGCCTCGCCGCCCGAATCGAAGAAGACGATCTTCAGCTTGCGCGTATCCTGGCCTGCGCTCTTCACCACCATCGAAGCCGCAACGTGGCTTTGGCCACCCGGCGAGCTCGAAACGGCGATGCCAACACTGTTCGGATCCTTGCGCAGTTGCGCGATCAAGTCCTGGCCTCCTTTGATCGGCGAACTCGCGGCCACCGAGAACACGATCGGCTCGGTGACGAGCACCGCGAGCGGTGTCACGTCGTCTATGCCCACTGTGCTCAAACCGGTGATGCGATTGGTCACCAGCGGCAGCGCCTGGACCGAGACGTAGTCGCCGTCGCCACGATGCGAATTGATATAAGCGATGCCGACCGTGCCGCCGCCGCCGGGGCGATTGAGCACGGTCACCGGTTCGTTGGACAGTTTCTCCTCGGTAATCACGGCCTGCAGCGTGCGTCCGACCAGGTCAAGACCACCGCCAGGCGCGCTGGGCACGACGATCTGGATCGGCCGGGTCGGCTGCCAGGTGTCCGCGGCTGTCGCCGCATGGCTCGCGGCAAGCACGGCCCCAAATGCCAGTGTGGCGGTTAAGCGAGTGAGCTTGATCCTCATGACATGTCTCCTTGTTTTTGTGTGCATCAAAAGTTGAAGCCGTCGAACGTGGTTTTCGCAAACAACGCATCGAGCGCGACAGGCTCACGGATCAATCCGTCCGCTTGTGCATAGCGTAGCAGCGCTTCGAGTTCGGTGCGGTTCTCGGCAACGCCGTAGCGCCAGTAGTCGTCACCCATCAACGCGCGCACGCGCTCGATTTCCGAGGTGATCCAGGGATGCGTGACGCGCAAGGTATCGACGATGGCGAGATCGGCCATGGCCAGCGCCTTGGCTTTGGCGAACGCCGCATAGACGTTCACCGGCAGCCACGGATGTGCCTGCGCCAGCGAGCGGCGAATGCCGATCAAGTGCATGGGCGGAAATATGCCGCATTTGGCGTAATAGGCTTCTTCGGCGGTGCGATAGTCGGGGAACAAGCGCGCTACGCTGGCCTGCCGGCCGAAACAGGAGGGCGCTCGAGGCGACACGATCGCATCGAGCTCGCCATCGGCGAGCATCGCGGCCAGCGTCTGGTCTGCGGGCGCGGCCTCTACCCGGATCTGCGGCGGCAGTTCGAGCGGCATGCGTACCTGCCGACCCCGCTGTTCGAGGCCACCGGTGACCCACACCGCGTCGGCTGTGTTCACGCCATATTCTTCGGCCAGCATCCCGCGTACCCACACCCCTGCAGTCTGCTGGAAGTCTGGAACGCCAATGCGGCGTCCGCGCAGATCGGCCGGTGTATCGATACCGCGATCGGTACGGATATAAATGGCCGAATGCCGGAACGAACGGGACACGAAGGCTGGCACACCGATATAGCGGCTCTGGTCGCGCGCAGTCGTGAGCAAGTGCGTGCTGAGCGACAGTTCCGAGATGTCGAACTCTTCGTGTCGAAATGCGCGCTGGAATAACTCTTCGGCGGGACCCGTCACGAGGTTCAGGCGGCAACCGTCTATCGTCACCCTGCCGTCGAAGAGGGCTCGCGTGCGATCGGTGTTCTGGCATGCAAGAGAGAGCTCAAGCAAAGTGAGGTGTTCCTTAATACTAAAATTCGAACCCACTGCAGGCAGCATGGGGGTTGGAACGGACGCCGGATAAAACTCGCCGCGCGACAGCCGTTATTATTTCGGACCACGAAATAAAATGACGGGTGGCGAGCTTCGAGTGTGCGTGCATAGTGCTCAATGCAAGGTGCAGTTCCGGTCGGGCGTTGAGTCGGTTCGGTCAGTGTGGCGTGTTATGTCTGGCTCCCTAAAGCGTCGCGAGGCGTTTCTGCCGTCCCGAGCCGCAGGCTGTCGAGCGCGAGCAGCATCCGGTCTTTCCCGTAGCTCACGTGGTCGAAACTGGTTGTGTAGCTGGCCTGTGCGTCCTTGGCCGTGAGCGCGGCGAGAATCTGGCGGTGCTCGCGATTCGACTCCAGCAGCGCGCCGCGCTGTACGAGTCCGTGGGTGCGAAACAGATGAAACTCTCTAACCAGCGCACGATACGATTTGATCAGTCGGCCGTTTTCCGTCGACCGGACAATCAAATCATGGAATTCAACGTTCAGCGGATAGAACTTCGCGAAGTCGCCGCTTTCGGCGGCCAACTCCATCTCCGCGACGAGCGCTTCGAGTTGCGCGAGCGTGGCGGCGCTGAGGACCGGGCACAGCAGCGACGATGCGAGGGCGGTTAGCCCGGCGCGCAAGTCGTAAACCTCGACAGCATCTGCCCTGGACAACTGGCTGATGAACACGCCACGGTTGGGGACCAGATAGACCAAGCCCATTTCCGCGAGCGCTCGGCACGCTTCGCGCACCGGGCCGCGGCTCACCATCAATTTGTCGGCGACGAGTTTTTCGTTCAATCGTTCGCCCGGCGCGAGTTCGCCGGCGAGAATCATGGCCTCGATTTCGCGCTGCACAACGCCGGTCAGCGTGTGGGCACGCAATTCGGCGACGGTGACTCGGGACGTGTGTTCGGCTTCCATGACTGCATATTTAACTGAATTATGGAAACTGTCAACAGTTTTTCGTTTGCAATCTGCCTTCAAATATTACGGTGCGGCAAGCGGTCGGGCGCGCGGCGTTGGCTTTGGGTTAGCGTTCGGTCAGGAGCTGTTGCGCGGCGCCGCACCGATGTGGGCGATTTGCCGATCCCGCGTCAAGCGCGAGAACCGGGGGAATGCCGCGAACAAGAGGGGGAAATGGGAGGAATAAGGAGGAACCGGAGGCGCAGGGGCGCAAAGGGAGCGGCGCTGGTCATCGCCCAGGGGCGATGACCAGCGTCAAAGTCAGACCAATACCTGCCGGCTGCGATCCTTCACGAGTAACAGCGCACAGCAACTGATGACAGCCGCGGCCATCAGCCATAGTGCGACGGACAGCTTGTTGCCGGTGGAATTGATCAAGATAGAGACGATGGCCGGCGTGAAGCCACCGAAGATCGCCACGGCCAAGCCGTACGTAATTGCGATGCCGGTCGAGCGGACTTGGGTCGGAAACAGTTCGGCGATCAGCGCCGAAGCCGGTCCCGTGTAGAACGCCATCAGCAAGGCCAAGCCGCACTGCAGGGCGATCAGCGTGCCGCCGGTCGGGTGTTGCGTCAGGTACAGGAACGCGGGATACGGATAGATCACCATGCAGATCGCGGCAACCATCATGACCGATTTACGGCTGTAGCGATCGGCCAGCTTACCGGCCAGCGGGCACAGCATCACGATGACGCCAACCACGAACAACCCCAGATACGCGCTGGACTGCGGAATCCCCAAGGTCTTGAATGCGAAGGTCGGCATGTAGAGCGTCACATACGTGCTGACGGTCCAGGCGATGACCACGCCGATACCGATCAACACGCTGCGCCAGTATTGGGTGACGATCGTCTTGAACGGTGCACTGTGTGCGGCTTGTTTGGCGTGCAACGAGAACAGTACCGGATCGGCCACGCTCTTGCGGATATAGAAACCGATGGGCGCAATGATGATGCCGAACACAAACGCGAGGCGCCATGCCCAGTTGTTCACCTGGTCAGCGGTGAAGAGCGAGGTAATGACGGTAGCGAGCAAGCCGCACAGCAGGAAGGAGCCGCCCTGCGCCAGTTGCTGAAAGGCCGCGAAATAACCGCGTCGCGCCGGGGGCGAATATTCGACCAGCATGGCCAGCGCGCCGCCGATTTCGCCGCCGGCCGACACGCCCTGGATCAACCGCGCTACCACCAGCAGGATAGGCGCAGCAATACCGATCGTGGCAAACGGCGGGCAGATCGCGATCAGCAAGGTGCCCAGCGCCATCATCAAGATGGTCAGTGTGAGCGCCGCGCGCCGGCCGGCCTTGTCGGCATAGGCGCCGATCAGCGCCGCCCCGACTGGCCGGGCGAGAAAGCCGACGCCGAAGGTGACGAGCGTGGCGAGCAGCGATATGAATTGATCCTTGCCGGGGAAGAACGCCAGCGAAATTTGCACTGCGAACGTCGAATAGACGATGAAGTCGTACCACTCGAGCATATTGCCGACACAGGCGGCCACAATCGCGCGCGTGCTGGAGGCGGGAATCGCTACATCATCGGACAGTGCAGCAGAAGTCATGGGGAGTTCTCCGTGTCGGGCCGAGGCCTAAGCCCGGTAAATTACACCTGGCCCGAGCGTTGCACAAACATCCAAAAAAATTGATGCGCGTTTACGCCTGTTTCACGGTCGTTTTGTCCTTGGCTTCCTCAAAATGGGTGTGGGCGGTGGATTCGCGCAGGATTTTCTCATTCCGGCGGATGTATTTGAAAACGCAGCGATGCTCGCTGCGCGTGTCGGTTGGCGCGTGAAGCGGCGCACCGGCTGGACGATCGCATCGATCGCCCAGCCGCTCAGCCACACAAGCGGGTTTCGGTTCCGCTCAATTCAGCCGTTTTTGCTGACCGTCGTCCTTATACCAGTCGACCGTGGTGCCGCTGGTATTGATCGTGACCGCGCGCGGCTCGCTGAATTGATCGAACGATTCCATCCCCGTTTCCCGACCGACCCCGCTATTCTTGAAGCCGCCCCACGGCGACGCCGGGTCGAGCCTATGGTGGTCGTTGACCCACACCATGCCGAATATCAGTTGGCCGGCGACGCGGTGCGCGCGCGCTACGTCCAGCGTCCACACCGATGCGGCCAGGCCGAACTGCGTGTCGTTGGCGATGCGCAAGGCATCGGCCTCGTCGTTGAATGGCATGATCACCGTGACCGGTCCGAATACTTCGTCCTGACCCATCTCCGACTTCGGATCGACGTCATAGAACGCCGTCGGTTCGAGATAGAAGCCTGCATCCAGGCCGGCCGGTACCTTCCCGCCGGTGAGCAACTTGGCGCCGTCGGCGAGGCCGCGTTCCAGCATTGCGAGTATGCGCTGGCGCGAGCGAGCCGAAATCACGGGCCCGAGCTGCGTGCGCGGATCGGTTGGGTCCCCTACCCGGATCGCGGCGCTCTTGGCGCGGAATTTCTCCAGGAATGCCGGATACATACTGCGTTGCACCAGAATCCGCGCACCGCACACGCAGGTTTGCCCGGCGCCGATATAGGCCGCGAACGCTGCGCCGTTGACGGCGCGCTCCAGGTCCATATCGTCGAAAATGATCACGGCGCCTTTGCCGCCCAGCTCCAGCGTGGTCAAGGCGAAATTGCGCGCGGCTGCTTCGCCGATGGTGCGGCCCACATCGGTGCCGCCGGTGAACACCACCTTCTTGATCAGCGGATGCTGCGCCAGCGCTGCGCCCGCTTCACGTCCTTCGCCGTTCACAACACTGACCACGCCGTCCGGCACGCCGGCTTCCTGCAGCAATTTGACCAGTCGGACGGTGGTCAACGGTGTCTGTTCCGAAGCCTTGATGACCACGCTGTTGCCGGTGGCCAGGGCGGGCGCCAGGCTCTTGGACAAAATCATCAGCGGATGATTGAACGAGGTCATGAGTGCGACCACGCCCAGCGGCACGCGCTGCGTGTAGCAAAGGTAGGGGCCTTCGATCGGAATCACATCGCTGCGCCGCGTTAGCGCGAGCGCCGCGAAGTACCGGTAGAACTGCGGCAAGCGGGCAATTTGTGCGCGCGTTTCGGTGACCGGCCGGCCATTGTTGAGGGTCTCGAGCTTGAAGAAATTCTCGATGTCCGCTTCGAACAAATCGGCGAAGCGATTCAATACGCGCGCGCGCTGGTGGATCGACTGGTCGCGCCACACGCCTTGCTGGAATGCCTGGTAGCCGCTGCGCACCGCGCGGTCCACATCCGCCGCGCTGGCCGCCGCCAGGTTCCCGATCACGGCGCCATTGGCCGGGTTGACGATGTCCATGGTCTTGCCGCTTTGCGCGTCGACAAACTGGCCATCGATAAACAGTTGCGCTGAAAGAAAGCCTGAATTGATTGCGTCCATCTTTACCTTGACTCCGGGTTATTTAAGTGACGAAAGCGGCACGTCGCCCGCGGCGTGCGCGCCCTGGACCGGCTGCTCGCCGGTCTGAATTTCTTCGAGGCCGCGGCCGGTCGGCTCGACACCCAGCCACGCCACGACTACGATTTGGACGATCAGCAGGCCGATCATCATGCCCAGTACGCCGATCACGCCGTACTGGGCAAACAGTGCCACCACGATGAAGGGCGTGACGATCGTGGCGCCACGGCCCAGCGTGTTGCATATGCCCGAAGCGCGCAGCCGTGTTTCGGTCGGGAACAGCTCTGGCACGTAGATACCGAACAGCAGCGCCACCAGCACATAGATCGGAATGACCAGCAACAGCCCGACGATCGGCAGCAACGTTTCACTCGAAACGAAGGGATAGATCGCGCCGAACACGATGGCGAGCATCGATGCGCCGATGATGGTGGGCTTGCGTCCCCAGGAGTCCGCGGTGAAGGCGCCGATCGCCGACCCGACCGGGGCGCCGAGCGACATGACCAGCGCGAACGTGAACGACTTCGCGATGCTGAAGCCCTGATGCACGAAGAAGGTCGGCAGCCAGGTGACGAACCCGTATAGCAGCGTGTTGATCACGATCAGGGTGACGCACCCGACCACCATGCGTGGGAACATGGTGCGCGTGAACAGCGAAGCGAGCGCTCGCGACTGCGGCACCGTGTTGAGGATGACGGGCTCGGTCAGGGTGTGGGTAAGCGCCACCTCGGTTTCGATTTTCTGCATGATCGCTTCGGCTTCCTGGTCGCGCCCGACTGCTTCGAGCCAGCGCGGCGACTCCGGCAGCGACTTGCGCGCGTACCACACGGCCAATGCGCCCAGGCCACCGAGCACGAACATCGAGCGCCAGCCGAAACTGGGGATCAGCACGAGACCGAGCAGCCCCGCCACCGGCAGGCCGGTTACGACAAACACCGCCATCAGTCCCTGTTGGCGGCCGCGCGCTTGCGGCGGAACGAACTCGGTCATGGTCGAATAACCGACCACGTTCTCGGCGCCCAAGCCCAGGCCCATGAAAAAGCGGCAGATGATCAATATGGTCATGCTCGGCGCAATCGCCGCACCGAGCGATGCCAAGCCGAAGATGACCAGATTGGACTGGTACGTGAAGCGGCGTCCGAACCGGTCGCCGAGAAATCCGGTGACCAGCGAACCCAGCATCATGCCGACAAAGGTCAGGGAAACGAACAGTGCGTTTTGACCCAGTGTCGAGAATCCGCTTTTGAGCGTGGCGCCCAGCACGGTCGAGGCGACATAGATATCGAAGCCGTCGAAAAACATGCCGATACCGATCAGCCACATGATCCGCCGGTGAAAGGCGGAAATCGGAAGACGGTCGAGTCGTGCGCCTGCATTTACCTTCATGTTGGTCTCCTTGATAGGGCGGCGGCTTAGTAACAGCAAACTAAGCGCACCACACCACACATCGGTGCGCTCAGTGCGCACGCTGCGTTCGTGGTTTAGGCCCGTATTGCCGTATGCGGCTTCTTCTTGTGTTTGAGTGGATTACGTTTGCTTTGGCTGCCAGTCTTGCGCTAACGGGTTTGCATCAACCGCAAGGTGCTGACGGTGAGCATTTCGGTCGCCAAGCGGAAATTCTGTTCCAGCGAGTTTTCTTGTGCCAATTGGAAGAACCGCTTGCAGTTGCGTGCACCGTTCGCGTCGAGCTGCAACACGCGTGCGCTCAGCGCATCGGCGCGTGCCGCCAGCGCTTGCGGCGCGCAGACTTCCGAGACCAGGCCGAATTGCAGGGCTTGTTCAGGTGCAATCGCGTCACCGAACAACACTAGCGGAAAAGCGGCTTTCGGCAAGGCATAATCGCCGAGATAGGCCATGATGGCCGCGGGCGGCAAGCCTTTGCGCATTTCCGGAAAAGCCAGTTCGGCATTGCTGGAAACCAGCGCGAAATCGCATAGAATCGCCAACCCGAAGCCGAAACCGTGCGCGTTGCCTTGGACTTCGGCGATGCTGATCAGCGGCGAGGCGCGCAGCATGCGCTTGAATTCGATCAGGCGACTGACTTCCGCGTGGACCGACGCGGCATCGTGGCCGGCGCGTTCGCGCCCGGTGCAAAACACTTCGCCTAGCGCGCGGATACGCAGCACGCGGGCAGTCGGCGTCAGCGCTTCCTGTCGCAGTACGGCCAGCATCGAATCGAACATCGCACCGTTGATTTCGTTGCCGTGGGCGAGATTGTTGAGCGTAAAGCTCAGTATTTCGCCCTCTCGCTCGATCAGAACGGGGGACGGCTGGGACGTGTTGTGCATGAAATGGGCCTATGAGAGAATTGCTGTATACAGAGTATTCACAGAATACGAGGATGTCAATGAAAGACCGTACGGAGTTACAAATCGAGCCGCCAGTTGCCGCCGCTGCTCGCGAGTCGTTGGACGCAGCGCCTTATCTGCCGCGTCTGCAATCGATCGCGTCGCGTTATCACGCACAGATGCGTTTCGACGTGGCGGCGGCGGATTCGTTGAGCGATGGCGTAGTGGTGCCGACCTTGCGCGAAGCGATTGTCGAAGGGCTGCTGCCGCCCGGCAGCCGCCTCTCGGAGGTGCTGCTGGCCAAGCAGCTCAACGTGAGCCGCACGCCCATGCGCGAGGCGTTTGCCTTATTGGAGCGCGAGGGGTTGGTGACCGTGGTGACGCGTGTCGGCGCATTCGTGCGCGCGGTCAGCGCACGCGATGTCGATGAGATCTATACGGTGCGCGCCGCGCTGGAAAGCCTGGCGGTGAGCCTGGCCGCCAGCAAGCTGACGGCGCTGGGGCGTGCGCAACTCGATGAAGTGGTGCTGGCGATGGAGCAATGCGTGGAGGCGGACGATCCGGTTGCCTATGTCGAACAGCTCGACCGCTTTTATATGATCGTGATGACGCTGGCCGATAACGTCACGCTGCAGCATACGCACGCGAGCTTGCTGGGCCCGGTGCGGCGCTTGCGCCGGATCGCGATGGCACGGGGCGGGCGCATGCGGGCCTCGCTCGACCAGACGCTCAAGATCAAGACGGCCATGTTGGCGGGCGATCCTCGGGCGGCCGATTTGATGCGCGCGCAACTTGCCGCGGCCTGCCAGGCAGCGAAGGATGTGCTGAACACCTTGTCGGTGTGAGGTCGCGGTGTGGACTTGTGATGAGGGACGTCTGAGAGGCGGCATGCGTGCCGTTCCCCTATACTTGGGGTTTACCGTACTTTCGTCTGGGGAGCTTCTACATGAACGCAGCTGGCACGCGTAGCGAATCGGATTCGATGGGCAGTATCGATGTCCCGGCGCACCACTATTGGGGCGCACAAACGCAGCGCTCGATCGAAAATTTCCCTATCGGCGTAGCGCGCTTTCGCTGGCAACCGCCGGTGATTCGCGCGCTCGGCATCCTTAAGCTGGCGGCGGCGCGCGCCAACGCCGAGCTTGGCGAATTGCCGGCCGAAGTGGCGCAGCTGATCGAGCAGGCCGCGCGCGAAGTCAGCGACGGCAAGCTCAACGACGAGTTTCCACTGGTGGTGTTCCAGACCGGTTCGGGAACCCAATCGAACATGAACGCCAATGAAGTGATTTCCAACCGGGCGATCGAACTGGCCGGCGGCACGATGGGCAGCAAGCAGCCGGTGCACCCCAACGATCACGTCAACCGCGGCCAGTCGTCCAACGACACGTTTCCGACTGCCATGCATATCGCGGTGGCCGAGCAACTGCATCAGCGCCTGTTTCCTGCGGTGACCCGCCTGCGCGACACGCTGGCCGCCAAGGCACAGGCTTATCAAGGCATCGTCAAGACGGGACGCACGCACCTGCAAGACGCCACCCCGATCACGCTAGGGCAAGAAATCGGCGCGTGGGTCGCCCAACTCGAATTCGGCTTGGCGACGGTGAACCAGGCGCTGCCGGGTATTTACGATCTGGCGATTGGCGGCACGGCAGTCGGCACCGGTTTGAATTCGCATCCGGAATTCGGCGATCGCGCCGCGCACCAGATTGCCGAGTTGACCGGCCATCCGTTTCGCGCCGCACCCAATAAATTCTTCGCGCTGGCCGCGCACGACGCGCTCGTGAACGTGTCGGCGAGCCTGCGCACGCTGGCCGGCGGCCTGATGAAGCTGGCCAACGATGTGCGCTGGCTCGCCAGCGGCCCACGCTGCGGGATCGGCGAATTGACCATTCCTGAAAACGAGCCGGGATCGTCCATCATGCCGGGCAAGGTCAACCCGACGCAATGCGAAGCGCTCACCATGGTATGCGTGCAGGTGTTCGGCAACGATGCGGCGGTCGCGTTTGCCGGCACGCAGGGTAATTTCCAGCTCAACGTTTATAAGCCGGTGATGGTGCATAACGTGCTGGAAAGCATCGAGCTGATCGCCGATGCTTGCGGCGCGTTCAATGACCATTGCGCTGTGGGCATCGAGCCCAACCTGCCGAGAATAGACGAGAACCTGGCGAAAAACCTGATGCTGGTCACGGCATTGAACCGGCACATCGGCTACGACAAGGCTGCCAAGATCGCCAAGAAAGCGCATCACGAAGGCACCACGCTGCGCGAGGCGGCGCTCGCATTGGGTTACGTGCCGCCGGAGCGCTACGATGAATGGCTCTCGCCGATTGCCATGACCAAACCGAGTGTTTGAGTCGTTTCCCTGTTCGAGCGGGCGCCTATATAAGTAGGCGCCTGTCGTGCTCGCCGCCAGGGTCCTGGCCGCCAAGGTTCTCGTCGCAAAGGCGGCGCCTGTACCTCTTAGTCGCCCAGCGCCATTTCGGGCTTCCTGTGCAACACGATATGGCGCAGCTTGCGCACGATAAACACGGCGGCCAATCCGGCCACTGCCGTGATCAACAACCCGATGTGTATCGAGCCGACCAGGATGGACCGGCAGGCTTCGAGCAGGTCGGTCCCAGACAAGCCGGTCGGCGCCAGATCCGAGAGCAACCGGGTTTGCGCGGCCGCGTCCACCAGAATCTGCGGGTCGTTGAAGCGTTCGCCCCAGCGCTCGGCGAGCGCTGGTCCAGCCAGCTGTTCAAGCGTGGCCGAGACGCCAGCCGCATAGTTGTGGGTAACCAGCGTGCCGATCAGGCTCGTGCCCAACATCCCGCCGACCATCCGCGTCGATTGCATCAGCGCGGTCGTGATGCCGAAACGTTTGGGGCCGGCCAGATCCTGCACGAATATGTTCATGTTGTTGAGCACAAAGCCCAGACCGGTACCGCCCGCAATCATCGATACCTCGATCAGCCAGTGACCGGTATAGCGAAAGGTGGCAGCCGTTCCGAGGCAGGCGCACAGCATGAGCGTGAAGCCGATGGTCAGGATCAGCGTGGGCTGCTTGAGGCGCGTGACGATCTGAGTATTGATGATGCTGCCCACGGCGATAAATGCGGCCAGCGGCGTGGCTAACAAACCGGCCAGTTGAGGGGACACGTCGAAGCCGCCTTGCAACAACAACGGCGCGAAAAAGATCAACGAAAACATGACGAAGCCGGACAACGCGGAAAGCGCGAATAGCCGCACGATATCGGGGTGGCGAAACAGGTCGAGCGGCAGGATCGGATGCGAGGCGCGCCGTTCGCACCAGAGCAGGGTGCCCACACTGAGCAGTATCAACACCAGCAGACGCAGGTTCGCGGCCGATAATCCGGTCTCCGGCAGCCCCTCGACGAGCATTTGCAAGCTACCCAGCGCTACCGCGATACTGGCCGCGCCGCCGATGTCCAGGCTGATGCGGCCGCTGCTCGTCGCTTTAAAAGCGGGCAGATAACGGATGATGAAATACAAACTCGCGGCGCCCACCGGCAGGTTGATGAAGAAGGTCGAGCGCCAGCCGTAGTGTTGGCTCAGGAACCCGCCCAAAGAGGGACCCGCCGCCGTACCGATGCCGTATGCGGCTGCCATCACCACCTGCCACCGCACGCGGGCGCGCGGGTCCGGGAATAAATCGGGAATGGAAGCGAACGCGGTGCCGACCATCATGCCGCCGCCAAACCCCTGCAGGGCACGCGCACCGACCAGGAAGCGCATGTTGTTGGCCATGCCGCATAGCGCCGAGGCCAGCACGAAAATCACCACTGCCGCGACGATGAACGGCTTGCGTCCGAAGTAATCGCCGAGTCGACCGAAGATGGGCACGGTCACGACTGACGCCAGCAAGTAGGACGTGGCGACCCAGGCGTAGTAATCGAAGCCTTTTAGTTCGGAAACGATCGACGGCAGCGCCGTACTCACGACGGTCTGGTCGAGGGCGACCAGCATGTTGACCAGCGCGATGCCAAGAATGGCCAATAAAGCTTCGCGAAACGGCAGTGTGGTACGGGCGGTAGGCGCTGCGGCTTCTGACATGGAGGATGTTTCAAGCCGGAAATCTCGCTCGCCGGCTTATTGTCTGCATATTGTTTGATAAGGCAACTATTGTAACGTGTTTAGGCCGGCGCAGGGCGGGCGAGTGCGAAGTCGAACTCAGCGCAGGCGGTGGCCTAGAACCCACGTAGGACGAATTCGGATTAACATGTTGCGACGCAGCAAGACTATTTGTTTTGCGTTAAAGTGCTGGTTCGCGATGGTGGACCCATGCTGACGAACTGCTTTTAATGCAGATCGCAGATGAAGGAGGATATATGCCGCAAGATCGTCTAATTGCCACGCTGGCATTCTCGGATGGAACGCCGAGCGTCGAGTTACCTATTATTCGGGGTTCCATGGGTCCGGATGTGATCGACGTGCGCAAGCTGCACGGTCAAACCGGTCGCTTTACCTACGATCCCGGCTTCATGTCGACCGCGGCGTGCAATTCCGCCATCACCTATATCGACGGCGACAAGGGCGAGCTGCTGTATCGCGGCTACCCGATCGAAGAGCTGGCGCGCAATGCCGACTTCCTCGAAACGTGCTATCTGCTGCTCAACGGCGAATTGCCAGACGCTACGCAGAAGGCCGAATTCATCGAGCTGGTCACCAATCACACCATGGTCCATGAGCAACTGCAGACCTTTTTCCGCGGTTTCCGGCGTGACGCTCATCCGATGGCCGTGTTGACAGGTTGCGTGGGCGCGCTGTCGGCGTTCTATCACGACTCGCTCAATATCAACGATCCGCGTCATCGCGAAATCTCCGCAATCCGGATGATCGCGAAGCTGCCCACGCTGGTGGCGATGACCTATCGCTACGTCAATAGCTTGCCGTTTATCTATCCGCGCAACGAGTTGTCGTACAGCGCCAATTTCATGCGGATGATGTTCGGCGAGCCCGATTCGACGTACGTGCCCAACGACGTGCTGGTGCGTGCGCTGGACCGTATCCTGATCTTGCATGCCGATCACGAGCAAAACGCCTCGACCTCGACCGTGCGTCTGGCAGGCTCGTCGGGCGCCAACCCGTTTGCCTGTATCGCGGCCGGTATTGCTTGCTTGTGGGGCCCGGCACACGGCGGCGCCAACGAAGCGGCGCTGAACATGCTCGAAGAAATCGGCTCGGTGGACAACATCCCCGAGTTCATCAAGCAGGTCAAGGACAAGAACTCGGGCGTCAAGCTCATGGGTTTCGGTCACCGCGTGTACAAGAACTACGACCCGCGCGCCAAGCTGATGCGCGAGACGTGCCACGAAGTGCTCGACGAGTTGGGCCTGCACGACGACCCGTTGTTCAAGCTGGCGATGCAGCTGGAAAAAATCGCGCTCGAGGACGACTACTTCGTGTCGCGCAAGCTGTACCCGAACGTGGACTTCTATTCGGGCATCGTGCAGCGCGCGCTGGGCATTCCGACACCGATGTTTACCTGCATCTTTGCGATGGCCCGTACGGTGGGCTGGATCGCGCAGTGGAACGAGATGATTTCCGAGACCGACCAGAAAATCGGTCGTCCGCGTCAGCTCTTCGTTGGCCCACTACGGCGCGACACGACCCGCTGAGACGCCACTAGCCTTTCGCCTTGGGCACGGTGCTGACGCTGTCCAGCAGCTGCATCGCGCCCTCGACTGCGAGGCGCATTTTCGCGGGGTCCCAATACACCCGCGCCATCACGAAGCCGCCCTCGATAACGGCGACCAACGCCGCGGCGATTGCTGCCGAATCGAGGTTGCCCGCTAGCGTCCCATCCTGCTGCGCTGCCCTGAGGCACACCTGCAGATGGGTGGCGATATGTTCCAGGAACGCCGCGATCGGCTGGCGGAACGCCTCCGACTCAATCGCACTTTCGTTGGCAAGCCGCGCGAGCCGACAGCCGCGCAATGCGGAGCGCTCGCGCCGCAAATAGCCGCGTATGCGCTGCAGCGGCGGCAAACGGCCGAGAAAAATCTCATCCAGCGCGTGCATCTCCTCGGCCGCGATCTCTTCGAGCGCGGCCAGCGCCAACGCCTGCTTGCCGGTGAAGTGGTGGTACAAGGCGCCGTGACCCGCGCCGCTGCGATCCAGCACGTCGCGTGGGCTCATTGCTTCGTAACCGCGTTCCCACAACAACTGTTTAGCCGCGCCCACCAGCGCGGCGCGTTTGCTTGACGGCTTATCCAGAGACAAGTCCAGCGGTTTGCTCGGCTCATTGCGCAACGGGTTCGAGGGCTCGTTGGACCCCTCGTTGGGCCCCTCATTGGACCCCTCATTGGACCCCTCGCTGGACCTCTCATTGGACCGCTTACCCAGCCGTTCGTTTGGCGGCACTCGCGTCCCCACGCTCGGCGGCTTGTTCAAGTTGCGTCGGCCCTGCGTGCCAGATGGGCTGGCGGATTTTCGACATACTGAGCGAGTCCCTTGCCGAACGACCAGTCCTCCAGCCCCGCCTCTATCAGGCTGATAAAAACGTCCTCGGGGCGAATCTGCAGATCCTGTTCAAGATTTTCCGCGATCGCTTTATAAAGCGCCTGCTTGATCGCGACGGTGCGACCTCGAGCAAGAAAAATCTGCACGATCACGATGCCATCGGTTCGTTCCACGCCGAGAAAACTCGGGTCGTACACGAGATCTTCGCCATGGCTGGAAAGGACCTGGAACAGGTCCTGCGCGGGCACGCCCACTGACATTAATGCGCGGTGGACGGCGGCGCCGGCGCTGCGACGAAACGCCTGGGAACGGTCTTGCTTGAAGGACATGCGTACGAGCGGCATAGCGGGCTCCTGGGAGAATGCAAAGTGCATGCGTACATACTAGTAGGTATGCATCAAAAAAGCCAGACTCGCCTGTCAAAATGTTGTTTCACGCTATTTTTTATATCGCGTTTCCGGCACGACCGCGGCCTCGACCCAGCAGCCCCCGGCCCGCTGCCCACGTCAAACCCGGAAACCCACCTCGAAACCGCGCCGCAGCGAACTACGCGCGCATGGCCGCATCCTTGGTGATATTCTTTTCGCAGTAACCTCTGCCGCGGTTGCCTGCCCGTTCGTGGGGCGATCCACGTCGTTCCTTGTTCGTTCCATAAGCCGCCGCGCTGAAACCTGACGGAGAGATAGTGAAAGTTGCTTTGTTTGTCCCTTGTTTTATCGATGCGTTTTACCCCGAAGTTGCGGTGGCAACGCTCGAACTGTTGGAACGGCTAGGCTGCGAGGTCGACTATCCGCGCGAGCAGACGTGCTGCGGACAACCCATGGCCAATAGTGGCGCGCAGGCGGATGCCGCCGGCGCGGAGAAGGTCTTCATCCGCAATTTCGCCGGCTATGACTATATCGTTGGTCCCTCGGCGAGCTGCGTGTACCACATTCGCGATCATCTGACGGCCATCGAGCAGACCCCGGAAGTGCAGGCGGTACGCAAAAACACTTACGACCTGACTGAATTCCTGCATGACGTGCTCAAGGTGACCGATTTCCCCTGGGCAGAATTCCCGCATCCGGTGGGCTTGCACAACAGCTGCAGCGCCTTGCGTCATCTGCATCAGGCGTCGATTTCCGAGGTCAAGGACACGCCGTTCTCCAAGCCGCTCGCCTTGCTGGGCGGCGTCAAAGGCATCCGTTTCGTGAAGCCCGAACGCCCGGACGAGTGCTGCGGTTTCGGCGGCACATTTTCGGTCTCGGAAGAGGCGGTGTCGGTGCGCATGGGGCAGGACAAGGTGCGCGACCATCAGCAAGCCGGCGCGCAATATATCGTCTCGGGCGACATGTCGTGCTTGATGCACCAACGCGGATGCGCGCAGCGCATGGGTGTCGATGTGCGCTTCATACACTTGGCGCAGATCCTTAACGGAGCGCGTGAATGAGCACCCAGCCCCCCAACAAATCGAGCGGTGCAAAACGCATCGACCATGCGAAACGTGCCGCGTCGTTTATCGCCCAGCCGGATCACGTCGCGTTTCACGATCGCCGCCTGTGGGACATCCGCAAGAAGCGCGATGCGCAGGGCGAGGCGATCCCCGAGTGGGAGACCTTGCGCACGCTCGCGTCGCAGATCAAGGAACACACGCTGTCGAACCTGTCCGATTATCTGGCGCAATTTGCGCAGCGCGCCGAAGCCAACGGCGTGACGGTGCATTGGGCCGCCGATGCCGAAGAACACAACCAGATCGTGCATCAGCTCCTGTCCTCGCGTGGTATCGAAAAGCTGGTCAAGAGCAAGTCGATGTTGACCGACGAATGCGCGATGCGCGAATACCTCGAGCCACGCGGTATCGAAGTGATGGAAACCGACCTGGGTGAGCGGATTCAGCAGCTTGACCATCAGGATCCGAGCCATATGGTCATGCCGGCTGTTCACAAATTGCGCACCGATGTGGCCGAATTGTTCGGACGCACGCTGGGCACCGATCCGACCAATAGCGACGTGCACTACCTGGCAGAAAGCCAGCGGCAACATACGCGTCCGTATTTCATCGCGGAAAAAACCGCCGGCATGACGGGCTGCAACTTCGCGGTCGCCGAAACCGGTTCGGTGGTGGTTTGCACCAACGAGGGCAACGCCGACCTATCAGCGAACGTGCCGCCGATTCACATTGCCTCGATCGGCATCGAGAAACTGATTCCGCGCATTGCCGATCTCGGAGTGTTTATCCGATTGTTGTCGCGCAGCGCGCTTGGCTCGCCGATCACCCAGTACACCTCGCATTTTCGCGCGCCGCGTCCCGGCACCGAGATGCACTACATCCTGGTCGACAATGGCCGGGTCGAACGTCTCGCGATGGAAGACTTCTGGTATTCGTTGAAATGCATACGCTGCGGCGCTTGCATGAACACCTGTCCCGTATATCGGCGCAGTGGCGGCCTATCGTACGGTAGCACTTACTCGGGGCCGATCGGCGCGATCATCAACCCCACCTACGATCTCAAGAAGTTCAGCGCGCTGCCGTTTGCCTCGACGCTCAACGGCAGTTGCACCAACGTGTGTCCGGTGAGGATCAATATTCACGAGCAGATCTACAAATGGCGCTCGGTGATCGCCGCGCATCACGAACTCCCGTTTGTCAAAACCGAAGCGCTGAAGATGGCGGGCAAGCTGCTGGCAAGCCCCAAACTTTATCGTGCGACGGTCAAGTCGATGGGCGTGGCGCTGGAAAAGCTGCCGAATTTCGTCTTGTACAACCCGCTGAACATCTGGGGCTTGAACCGCGACTTGCCCGATGCGCCGAAGGCGACGTTCCACGACTGGTACAAGAAGAATCGGCAGACCAAGGGGGACGCGCAATGACGCAGCCTGCTCAAACCGATCCAGCGCAACCTGCCGCGATCGATCCCGCGCGACCCGATGTTCGAGCGGCTCAGCCGGGCTTGCCGAGCGCAAGCGTCGCGGCACGCGAAAAATTCCTGGCGCGGGTGCGGGCCGCGCAGCCGACGGCCCGGCCGCGACCCGAGGTCCCCGATTTCGAACCCGTGACGCATAACGCAACTGACCGCATTGCTTACTTCACGCAGGCGCTCGATGGCATGGGCGGCAAATGCGTCGACCTGACGGTGCCGGGCGCGCCCGATGCGTTAGAACTCATCCGTTCCCGCTTCGGCGATCTGCCGATTTGCTCGGCCACCGCCGAGGTGCAAGGTGATCGTCCACTCGATGCGAGCATGTCGCCCGCTTCGATGCACGACGTCGAAGTGGCCGTCGTGAGAGCGCGTTTCGGCGTCGCCGAGACGGGGTCGGTATGGTTCAGCGAAACCGAATACGTGGTGAATTCGATCGGCTACCTGGCGCAGCATCTGGTGATCCTGTTGGACCCTGATCAAATCGTGCCAGGCGTGCAGGACGCTTATCGGCGCCCGGACTTTGCGCAGGCTCGCTACGCGGTGCTGGTCACGGGACCGTCGGCCACGGCCGACATCGAAGGCATCCTGATACGCGGCGCGCAAGGGGTGCGCTCGCTCACGGTGTTGTTCAAGAGGGTTTAATCGCTAGCGCTTGGCTTTCTGACCAGTTGTTTTTCGAACGCCTCGTCGAGCTTGCTGACCTTGCGCGGTTTCGGCGGCCCGTAGCTATCGACGAATTTGACGAAGGCGTCCAGGGGCAACGGGTCACACAATTTTTGCGTGTTGCCGCCCTCGCTGCGCAGGCCGAGGTGGAACAGACCGCCGCTGAGTATCATCGCGTAGCCAGGGTTCGCGCTACGCGATTTAAGCCGTTCTACTGCCGCCACAGCGCGCGTCGATCTCATGCCTGTACTCCATGCAATTCAAAACCGCCCAACTTGTGCCGGGCGCAATTTGCTACTTTAACCGCTTTGTGCGGGCCGCTGCGGATACGCCAACGCAACGTCGCCTGACATCGCGGCGAGGTCAACTCCCTCATCAACAAGGAGTTAGAGATGAAACGGTTGCTGTTACCGATGGCTGCCGCAATCTTGCTCGGTGCGGGCCTGAGCGGCCGCATCGTGGTACCGGAAGGCCATTTGCACCACGACTATTATCGCTATTGATCTTCGCCGCAAACGACGTCGGCAGGCATGCCGACGTCCGCATTATCGCAAACCTCATATTCCGCTGTTCCTCAATCCGGGTTTTGCGTTATAAACGCATCTAAACCGATTTGCGAGGCGACGATGAAGCGGATGATAACGGTCTTGACCGTGATGTTGTTGGCCGGATGCAGTTCTGGCCCGACCTTGTTTACGTCCGATGGGCGGCCCACTCAGCGCGTTCAATGTGGCAATCAGGACAGCTCGTGGCAGGATTGTTTTGCACAGGCTCGCGCGCAATGTCACGACAGTGAATATGACGTCGTCTCACGCAGCGACGACAACGCCGCGCGCAGCCTGCTGATCGCCTGCCGCTGAGTCTCGTCTGCCCGGCCTGCCGCAACGTCGGCTCGTCGACTCATCTTCCATTACGTGTTTGATCGATGTCTTTGACTTTCGCGCGTTACGCTTCTGCTGCCCCGCTTGTTTCCCGGTATGTTGCTCAGCCGGAATGCCACCGGTCCGAATTCAGTCACTCAGCGCGTTATTTAATCGGAGTCGATGGCGGGGGCAGCGGTTGTCGAGTCGTGCTGGCCGGCGCTCTCGCACCCGCGTTGGGCGACTGGGTGCCCGCTCAATATAAAAGCCGCTTGCGTGCGCCCCAGGGCGACTCCGCAAGCGGCGCGTTGCTACTGGCCAAGCGTTACGCTCAGTCGCGTTAGCCGCGATTGTCGTGATGGAAATCGCGGCCACCGCGCCTGTCGTCATGGCGATAGCCGTGATCCCAGCCACGATGATCCCAATTGCGATCGCCATAACCGCGATATCCGTCGTGGCCGTAGTAGACCGGTACTACCGCGGGCTCCACGTACACAGGCTGCGGTGCGACGTAGGCGGGTTGCCAGCCGCCCACGCCCAGGCCCACGCTGATGGCGGTATGCGCCTGAGCGACGCCGCATGCTGCCGCCATTAAAGCTGATGCAACCACCCATTTTCCGATCGTCTTCATGATGTTCTCCTGCTCCAAGGGGCCCGCGGGTGCGATGCCATGACTTCAATGTAGGCTTCGTGGCGGCCGTGTGTTGGACCCGCGTGTAACGGAGTGCAAGGTCGAAAGGCGGCAATGAGGGGAGCAACGGGACACCCGCCGGAGCGCCTCACGCGCGTGCCGGGTTGAGAGGGCAAGGCCCGCCGGGCTTGGCGCGGCATGAGCCGAGGCGGGAGCGGCGGCAGTAAGCGGATGAAGCGAACGAGCCCGTACAAGGGCCCCGCGCGGCGCGTGCCAAGTAATATCGTCTTACATCAATAATAAGCAGGGTTACTAATTCGCTCCGGGACAGGTGGCCGGTTGTTGATTGAGGCCTTCCTGCTCCACCGAAAAGCTGACCGTGGCGCCTTCAGGCGTGCGCGCGATTTTCACGACATAGATCCGATCGAAATCGTCGGAAGGCCACTTGGGCACCAAGCGCGGATCGCCCCCGAACGATTGCAATTCGTTGCGAGCGAAGCGTTCAGCATAGGTATGTTCCCAGGCGATCACGATTTTTGCATTGCGATAGACCGGTTGCTCAAGTGTCTGGCGTAATTTGTCGATATCCAGATATCCGAAGGGCGTATACACGGGCATGCCGAACTGGATCGCCGCGGGCTCGATCGTCGCCAGCGGCCGGACATAGTTGTAGGCTTGTCCGCGATCGGACTTAAGTTCGCCCGGGTTGGACGCGAAGATGAAATCGGGGCGGCCGAATTTGGACATCAAGGCCGCGGGCAATGCCAAGGCGCGATTCAAACCCTGGCAGTCGAGTTGACCCAGCCCGGCATCGGGTTTTTCGCCATGCCGGATCAGAATCAGCGTTTGCTCCGTATTTTGCGCCGCCGCGTCGCTTGCGGGCGCAGAGGCGCCGGCTGCGTTTGCCGGTTTAGCGCCGATCGCGAAGGTTGCGGCAGCAAAATACGCAAGGAATCGGGGTGCGAGCGAGCATCGTGAGCACTTATTTTTAGTCATTAGCGATATCAAAAAGGGACGAAAGACAAAAATTAAACTTTTTTGAGAGAGGCTAGTCGAACCCCTTAAAGCAAGATTCTGCTCGAAACATTCACCTAAATGTCCTCTGTGACGTTTTCGCGAAGCTGGGCAAAAAATTTGATAGAACGCAATTTCTTAGCAATACATGGGCTAATTGGCCGGAATATCGAGAATAAAGCATCCCAACCTGGGTAGGCAGCCGCGTACCGGCTGTTTGGTTTTCCCCCTAAAGTTTTCCCGTCAGGGGTCGTTAGAGTAGTTTCCACCTGCATGTCGGCGCGAAATTAGCCGATGATGCGTCTTGTCAGAAAACTTCCTACATTTTTTACGGAATATGCCTTCTGTTGTATTGGGGGCCTTGTCCTATTTTCAGAATATTAGCGTTTCCCCACAATCGGCGCTAAGTCAGCTTGGCATCAAGGTTCTGGCCTTAGCCACTGCGGCGGTACTTTAAGTGAGGGAAACATGGGTTCAAGTGGCGATACGCTCAGCGAGATCAAGGAGGTCAATCTGTCCTACCTGTTGCTGGCGCAACGCTTGGTGCGGGAAGACAAAGTGACCGGTATGTTCCGGTTGGGTATTTCGGAGCAACTAGCCGACGTGATCTCCAGCATGACCTTGGCGCAAACTGTCAAATTGGCTGCGGCAAGCCAGTTGTTGTGTCGCTTCCGTTTCGACGATCACGCGATACTCTCGACCCTAATCCATAGTAGTAAAAATGCCGCAGCGACTCAGTCGCACGCTGCGATCCTGCTGGCCGGACAGCCAGTCGAGCAGATCGGCTAAAGCGTGGGGCGCGAGCCAACGACACGTAGCCGGCAACCCCTCCCCGCTGTATGCATCATTTGTAGGAAATAAGATCATGGCCGGCAAAAGCGTAGTGCGCGAAGCCAAGGAAATCACCTTGGCGATCGAGTTGATCGAGCTGGGTGCGCGCCTGCAATTGCTTGAAGCGGAAACCAACCTGAGCCGGGATCGCCTGATCAAGCTCTACAAAGAGCTCAAGGGCGTCTCGCCGCCCAAAGGCATGCTGCCTTTTTCGACGGACTGGTTTACCACCTGGCTGCCGAACATTCATTCCTCCCTGTTCTACAGCACCTATCGCTTCATGGTCGACCAGGGCCGTTGCGATTCGATCATGGCGGTGGTCAAAGCGTATCGCCTTTACCTCGAGCAGATGGAGTTGCAAGATCGCGAGCCGGTGTTGGGACTCACGCGCGCATGGACCTTGGTGCGGTTCTTCGACAGCGGGATGTTGCAGATGACGCCTTGCTGCCGCTGCCACGGCCATTTCATCGCGCACGCACACGATCCGCAGCAGCATATCGTGTGCGGCTTGTGCCAGCCGCCGTCGCGCGCGGGTAAAACCCGCAAGGCCGCTTCCGACAAGATGCTGGCGCTGGCCGAAGAGGCTGAAGAGGCCGGCGTGATGGCAGCCTGAGCGGGCAGCCTGGGCGGGCGGCATAAGGAAGTCCATGAGTGAGCCCAACCGAGTGCAGCCCTCGCCATTTCGGCCAATTTCAGCACTTCTATCCCGATCTTTCCTGGCGCATGCGTGTATTTGACTCGGGCCAAGCCGCATCAAGACTGTGCTCAGCCTTTTCTGGCGGGGCTTCTGGCTAGATACCCTACCTCAGCAATACTTTTTCGTTACCCTTCAGTTCCGGCCGTACGTTGCCGTAATACTGAAACATGCGGATGTCTTTATTCATTTTTTCAGTAACTGCAAGAGGACACAGTAGTGCTCGTCTTTATTGGATACCTGGTCACGCTAGCGTCGGTTTTCGGTGGCTACGCCCTCGAGGGCGGGCACGTGGGTGCATTGGTTCAACCCGTTGAAGTACTGATGATCGTCGGTGCCGGCCTGGGTGCTTTTATCGTCGGCAACAATGCCAAAGCCATTCGGGCAACCCTGAAGGTCTTGCCCACCGTATTGCGCGGCTCGCGGTATAGCAAGAGCGCCTATATGGAACTGATGGCGCTGCTCTACATCATGCTTGCCAAGGCACGAAAGGACGGCATGATGTCGCTCGAGTCGGATGTCGACATGCCGGAGCAAAGCCCGCTGTTCCAGCAATATCCGAAGATCGTCGCCGACCACCACGTGCTGGATTTCCTGACTGACTATTTCCGCTTGATGGTGAGCGGCAACATGAACGCCTTCGAAATCGAAAATCTGATGGACGAGGAAATCGAAACGCATCACAGCGAAGGCGAAATTCCGGTCCACTGCCTGCAAAAGGTCGGCGATGCGATGCCGGCATTCGGCATCGTGGCGGCGGTGATGGGCGTCGTGCACACGATGGCTTCGGCCGGGCTGCCGCCTTCCGAGCTGGGTGCGCTGATCGCGCAGGCGCTGGTCGGCACCTTCCTCGGGATCTTGTTGTCGTATGGGTTCATATCGCCGCTGGCGTCGGTGATCGAGCAGCGGGTGGCCGAATCGACCAAGATGCTGCAGTGTATCAAGGTGACCATACTCGCCAACCTGAATGGTTATGCGCCGGCTTTGTCGGTCGAGTTCGGGCGCAAGGTCCTGTTTTCGACCGAGCGTCCGTCGTTTGCCGAGCTCGAAGAGCACGTCAACCAGGTCAAAGGCCAGGGCCGCTAGGCGGACCCGAGTTTTCTTCCTGAATAGTTATCGACCATGGCCAAGCGCGACGAACGCCCCATCATCATCAAGCGCGGTGCGCCGGCCCGCCATCAGCACCACGGCGGCGCGTGGAAGCTCGCTTATGCGGACTTCATGACCGCGATGATGGCGTTTTTCCTTTTGTTGTGGCTGCTCGGATCCGTGAACACTTCCGAGCTTTCGGGAATTGCCGATTACTTCAAGATGCCGCTGCGCACGGCTTTGCTGGGCGGCAAGAAAAAGAGCGAAGGCGCCAGCGTAATCATGGCCGGCGGCCTGGAGTTGATGAAACAGGATGGCGATACGAGCGACGCCGAGGGTAAGCAAATACCGCTGGACCAAGGTTCGAGCCCGATCAACGACAAAGTCGCGGGCGGTTCGGGCGGCTACCAGGAGAAGTTTGAAGCCGCGCGCTTGCGTGACTTACAAATCAAGCTGGACAACGCGTTTAACGCGACGCCGCAACTGAAGCAGTTTCGCAACCAGGTCCTGATCGATATCACCCGCGACGGCCTGCGCATCCAGATCGTCGACCTGCAGAACCGGCCGATGTTCGCGAATGCGAGTGCGGTGGTCGAGCCCTACATGCAGGCGATCCTGAGGGAGATCGGGGCCGCGCTGAACGGCGTGCCGAACAAGATCGTCGTGTCGGGTCATACCGATGCCCATCCTTACTCGGGTGGGGAGAAAGGTTATAGCAACTGGGAACTGTCGGCGGATCGGGCGAACGCTTCACGGCGCGAGCTGATTGCCGGCGGAATGGATGAAACGAAGGTATTGCGCGTGGTTGGCCTGGCATCGATCGAGAACCTGAACAGCGACCCGTTCGACGCCACGAATCGACGCATCAGCATCATTGTGTTAAACAAGCGTGCCGAAGCCGCATACTCGCATGAGGCTTCGCAAACGACCGATATGCCGAATACGCCGGGGGCGGCGCTCGGGGCAATACAGCAGTTTGCCCCGTCGCCGGCGCGCTGACGCAGTTCGCCATTTCGATAACAGTGACACGATCACAAAGTCACGAAGTCACATTGGGGATAGCGACGCTATGACAAAAAATATTTTGGTGGTCGACGATTCGACTTCCATGCGGCAGATTTTAGAGGCCACGCTCAGTGACGCGGGTTATGCAGTCACGATCGCGGCGGACGGGCGCGAAGCGCTGACCCAAGCGCTGGTTCGCAGGTTCGACCTGGTCCTGACAGATCAGAACATGCCGGGGCTTTCGGGGCTGGAGCTGGTGCGCGCCTTGCGCGAACTCGAAACCTACCAGGAAACGCCGATCCTGATCCTGACCACCGAGCATGGCGACGATTTCAAGCACGAGGCTCGCGACTGCGGCGCAAACGGCTGGCTCAACAAGCCGTTCGATCCGCGCACGCTGACCGACATCGTTGCGTCGTTTGTCGAAATTGAAGGCGCGTGAATGAAAACGCAGGGTTCCGCGGGTGGGTAACGTAGAAACCTGGCGGGTCGATAGCGTAGAAAACGCGGCAGGAACGCGGCGCAGGACGAAATGTAGAAGCGAGCTCGATAGCGGGCACGGGAAGCGAGCACAGGAAACGTAAAGCGGGTCGAGCAAGCTTGTACCAGATTCAAGGTTCATTGCTCGACCCCCGGCGCAACGATCAGCCCACATGGGTATATGGCATGACACTCGACATTACACAGTTCTATCAGACGTTTTTTGACGAAGCCGACGAATTGTTGGCGGAGATGGAGCGGCTGCTGCTTGGGCTCGACGTCGCGCACCCCGAGTCCGAGGATCTGAACGCGATTTTCCGTGCCGCGCATTCGATCAAGGGCGGCGCCGCGACGTTCGGCTTTACCGCGCTCACCGATACCACCCACATTCTCGAGTCCTTGCTGGATCGCGCGCGTACGGGCGAGCTCACGCTGCGCACCGACATGGTCGATCTATTCCTTGAGACCAAGGACGTGTTGCACGAGTTGTTGCAGGCCTTGCGCGCCAGCACCGATCCCGACCCCGAACTGGTGTCCTCGATGTGCGCGCGCTTGCAGGCGCTGGCTGATGCCGAAAGCGGCAAATCGGCTGCACCCGCACCTGCGGCAGCCAAACCCGCGGCACCGGTGGCCGTGGCTCCTGCACCCGCGCCGATCGCGGTGGATCCGAGCGAGCCGCCCGGGCATCTGGTCCAGCAGCTCCAAGAATTGGCCGGCGTGCAGAGCACCGATGCCGCCGGCGCGCATGCAGAAGGCGCGGGGGGCAAGCCTTGCCTGAAAATCAAATTGACCGGCGTAGGCGAGCGCGACCGCGACCTGCTGGTCGAAGAGGTTGGCAATCTCGGGAAAATTCTGGATCGCAGCGAGCAAGGCCAGGTGTTGACGCTGTGGCTGGAAACGGATTGCGATCCGGACGACATCAACGCGGTTTGCTGCTTCGTGATCGATGGCGACCAGATCGATGTGAGCCGCGGCACATACACGCCGCAGGACAGCATCGCCGAGCCAGACTCTTCGGCACAAGCACAAACAGTCGATGGCGACGCAGCGCCAGCGGCCGCACCTGCGCCGACCCCTGCCTCGACTCCCGAGACTGCTGCACCCGTCGCGCCACCACCCGTCGCGGCGATCGAGCCGGCCCCGACACTGAGCGCCGTACCAACGCCCGCAAACCCGGAAGTCGCGGCTAAGGCAACGGCTGCAGGCGGTGCCGCCGCAGCAGCGCCACGCGCGGTCGCCAACGAGAACAGCTCGATTCGGGTTGGCGTGGAAAAAGTCGACCAGTTGATCAACTTGGTCGGCGAACTGGTCATTACCCAGGCGATGCTCGCGCAAACCGCGACTGCGTTCGACCCGGTTCTGCACGAGCGTCTTTTCAACGGACTGGGCCAACTGCAGCGCAATGCGCACGATTTGCAGGAAGCGGTGATGTCGATCCGCATGATGCCGATGGATTACGTCTTCAGCCGCTTTCCGCGTCTGGTGCGTGATTTGGCCAGCAAGCTCGGCAAGGAAATCGAACTGGTCACGTTCGGTCAGGCGACCGAGCTCGACAAGAGCCTGATCGAACGCATCATCGATCCGCTCACGCACTTGGTGCGCAACAGCCTCGACCACGGCATCGAGACCCCGGACGTGCGCATTGCGGCCGGCAAGGATGCGGTCGGCCAATTGATCCTGTCGGCCGAACATCAGGGCGGCAATATCGTCATCGAAGTCAGCGATGATGGCGCGGGCTTGCGCCGCGACAAGATCCTCGCCAAGGCAGCCATACAAGGTTTGCCGTCCAGCGAATCGATGAGCGACGAGGACGTCTGGCAAATGATTTTCATGCCGGGCTTCTCGACCGCCGAAAAGGTCACCGATGTCTCGGGGCGTGGCGTCGGCATGGACGTCGTCAAGCGCAATATCCAGGGCATGGGCGGCCACGTCGAAATTCAATCGAGAGCGGGGCAGGGCACCACGACGCGCGTTGTGTTGCCGCTCACGCTGGCGATCCTCGATGGCATGTTGGTCAAGGTGGGCAGCGAGGTCTTTATCCTGCCGCTGAATTTCGTCATGGAGTCGCTGCAGCCGTCGATGGACGACATTTATCAAGTGGCGGGCGACGAGCGCGTGGTTCGTGTGCGCGGCGAATACCTGCCGCTGGTGGAATTGCACTCGTTCTTCCAAGTGGAGAACGCCCGCACCGACCCGACCCAGGGCATCGTCACGATCATGCAGGCCGAAGGCCGGCGTTTCGCCTTGCTGGTGGACGATTTGCTGGGCCAGCAGCAAGTGGTGTTGAAAAACCTGGAAACCAACTACCGCAAAGTGCGCGGCATCTCGGCGGCGACGATCCTGGGCGACGGCAGCGTGGCGCTGATTGTCGACGTACCGACCTTGAACCGCAGCGCGCAGAGCATGCGCGACATCAAGCCGGCCAACAAGCTGGCGGCGGCGTAAAGCGATGCGGGCCACGAACACAATGCTTAGCAATTCATTTCGATCAATTTAACCGATCAACCTAAAACAGCGTACCCGGAGATCACGATGTCTGAAAGTCAAGCAATGACCCGCAGCCGTCCTTCAAGCCAGGCCGAAGCGGCCGGCAGCGAATTTCTCGTCTTCACGTTGGGCGACGAGGAATACGGCATCGATATCCTGAAAGTTCAGGAAATTCGCGGCTACGACACGGTGACACGCATTGCGAATGCGCCCGATTTCATCAAGGGCGTGATCAATCTGCGCGGCATCATCGTGCCTATCGTCGATATGCGCATCAAGTTCCATTTGGGCCGCGTCGAGTACGACCATCAGACCGTGGTGATCATCCTGAATGTGGCGAGTCGCGTGGTGGGGATGGTGGTCGACGGCGTGTCCGACGTACTGACCATGACCGACGATCAGATCAGGCCGGCGCCGGAATTCGGTGCGTCGATGACGACCGAATATCTGACCGGGCTAGGCACCGTCGACGGCCGCATGTTGATCTTGATGGATATTGAAAAATTGATGACCAGCGAAGAAATGGCCTTGATCGAATCGGTCGCATAGCAAGCGCGGCTGGATCGGGCGCCACGGCAACCGGATAGCACTTAGGTTATGCGGTGATAGCGTTACCGCGAGAGGATGAGCATGGAAGTACGCGCACAGCGTCGGATCGATGATACTGCCCCGCAGCACGCGGGCGCGGATCACGAGCGCGACTTCGATTTCACGAATTCCGATTTCACCCGGATTCGCGAGCTGATTTATCAACGTGCAGGGATCGCGCTGTCGGACCACAAACGCGACATGGCATATAGCCGTCTTGCGCGGCGCTTGCGCGCGTGCGGAAAATCGAGTTTCAGTGCTTATCTCGACGCGCTCGAACACGACAACGATCCGGCCGAGTGGGAAGCATTCACCAATGCGCTGACCACCAACCTGACGTCGTTCTTTCGCGAGGCGCATCACTTTCCGCTGCTGGCCGAACATGTTGCGAAAGCGCGCGAGCCGGTGACGGTCTGGTGCTCGGCCGCATCGACCGGCGAGGAGCCGTACTCGATTGCGATGACGCTGATCGAAACGCTGGGCGCTCGCGCATCGCAGTCCACGATACTCGCGACCGACCTCGACACCCAGGTTCTGGCCAAGGCGGCAGCCGGCGTCTACACGCTGGATCAAGTCAAAGGCCTGACGCCCGAGCGGCTGCGCAAATTCTTCTTCAAGGGCACCGGGGCGCAGGCGGGCTTCGTCAAGGTTCGCCCCGAACTGCGCTCGATGATTACCTTCGCGCAGCTCAACCTGACCGATACGCAATGGCCGCTCGCGCAAAAGCACGGCGCCCCGTTCGACGTGGTGTTTTGCCGCAACGTGATGATCTATTTCGACAAGCCGACACAGGGCCGGATCCTGGAGCGCTGCGCGCCGCTCATGAAGCCTTCCGGCCTGTTGTTTGCGGGTCACTCCGAAAACTTTACTTACGTGACGCGATTTTTCCGCTTGCGTGGCCAGACCGTCTACGAACTCGCGAACGATAGCAACCGGCGCGCGGATGCCGGTATGAGCGGCACGACCGGCGCGCCGGGCACCACCGGAACCCGGAGCGCATCGTGAGCGGGCTGCCAGTTGCGAGCAACTTCTACGTCGATACGGTGTTTCACCGTAACGGTGTGAAGCTGTTGCCCAACGAGTTTTTTGTCACGACCGACGATCTGGTACTGTCCACGGTGTTGGGTTCGTGCGTGGCGGCGTGCATTCATGACCGCACCGCGGGCATAGGCGGGATGAACCATTTCATGCTGCCCGACGATGGCGATCCGAACCGTGGTGCGTCCGATGCGATTCGTTACGGCGCCTATGCGATGGAAGTGTTGCTCAATGAGTTGCTTAAGGGCGGCGCCAAGCGCGAACGCCTGGAGGCCAAGGTGTTCGGCGGCGGCGCGGTGCTGGCGGGCATGACGACCCTGAACATCGGTGACCGCAACGCCGAGTTCGTGCGGCGCTACCTGGCGACCGAAAAAGTGCGCATTACCGCCGAAGATTTGCAGGGTAGCCATCCGCGCAAGGTGGCCTTTTTGCCGGCGACCGGACAGGTCATGGTCAAGAAATTGCGTTTGCAGCAGGAGCTCATCAGTGCGAGCGACGGCGCGTCGATCGTCCAGCGCGAGCAAGCGCTGGCTCGCCAGCTCAGCGAGCAGCGCGCGCAGCAAGGCGGGGCAGTGGAGTTGTTCAGCACACGAAGCGCGTCGCTCTATAAAAAGCAGCCCGATCTCGCGGCCCGTCCGAGAGTCGAGCTTTTCACCAGTCCTAAGAGCTTGGCGGCAGCGCCGCAAACGGGGCTGAATCGCATCAACCGTACCGTGGAGAAGGCTTGAGTCCCCAACCTAAAATCAAAGTGCTGTGCGTCGATGATTCGGCGTTGGTGCGCAGCTTGATGAGCGAGATCATCAATAGCCACGCGGACATGATGGTGTGCGCCACTGCACCCGATCCGCTGGTCGCGCGCGATCTGATCAAGCTGCATAACCCCGACGTGCTGACGCTGGACGTTGAAATGCCGCGCATGGATGGGTTGGACTTTCTCGAGAAGCTGATGCGCCTGCGGCCGATGCCGGTGGTGATGGTTTCTTCGTTGACCGAACGCGGTTCGGAAATCACGATGCGTGCGCTCGAACTGGGCGCGGTCGATTTTGTGACCAAGCCGCGAATCGGCCTGCGCGACGGGATGCTCGATTATGCGGAACTGATCGCCGACAAAATTCGCGCCGCTGCGCACGCGCGCGTGCGGCAACATCCGCATGCGGCGGCAGCGCATGCAGCAGGACGCACCGGAACCACGGGTGACGCGCCGCTGTTGCGCAATCCGCTCATCAGTACCGAGAAATTGATTATCATCGGTGCTTCCACGGGCGGGACCGAGGCGATCCGCGAAGTGTTGTTGCCGTTGCCGCCCGATTGCCCCGCGGTACTGATTGCCCAGCATATGCCGCCGGGCTTCACGCGTTCGTTTGCGCAGCGCCTCAACACCTTGTGTCGCATTACTGTGAAGGAAGCCGAGCACGGCGAACGGGTGCTGCCGGGACACGCGTATATTGCGCCTGGTGACGCGCACTTGAAGTTGGCGCGCAGCGGGGCGAACTACGTCGCCGAGCTCGATTATGGCGAGCCGGTGAATCGCCATCGTCCGTCAGTCGACGTGTTGTTCCATTCGGCGGCCCATTACGCGGGCAAGAATGCGTTGGGCGTGATTTTGACCGGTATGGGCAAGGATGGCGCAGCGGGCTTGCTCGAGATGCGGCAGGCCGGGGCTTACACGATTGCGCAGGATGAGGCGAGTTGCATCGTGTTCGGCATGCCGCGCGAAGCGATCGCGATGGGCGGCGCCGACGAAGTCACGGCACTCAGTGAAATTAGTACGCGCCTGTTGTCGCGCCTGGCTTCAATGGGCGATCGAGGACACCGCGTTTAAGCAAAACATCGGGTACGACGTTTTGGGCGGCCCGCACAAGTAATCGATTTTTGGAGTGGAAACGATGGACAAAAGCATGAAGATTCTGGTGGTGGACGATTTCCCGACCATGCGTCGGATCGTTCGCAACCTGCTAAAGGAGCTGGGCTACGCCAACGTCGACGAAGCTGAAGACGGCGCGGCCGGGCTGTTGAAACTGCGCAACGGCAATTTCGATTTCGTCGTGTCCGACTGGAATATGCCTAACCTGGACGGCTTGGCGATGCTCAAGGAAATCCGCGCCGACGCAAGCCTGTCGCATTTGCCGGTGCTGATGGTGACGGCCGAAGCCAAGAAGGAAAACATTATTGCTGCAGCGCAGGCCGGGGCCAACGGCTATGTGGTCAAGCCCTTCACGGCGGCTACGCTGGACGAAAAGCTGTCCAAGATTATCGACAAGATGGCAAAAGAGGGGACCTGATGTGAACATCGAGCCAGACGTGAATCAGACGGCCCAGGACGCTTTCGCCACCGAAGCCGCCGCGAAGGCGGCCATGGCCAACCTGACGGGCGGCGATGAAGCAGCCGAGCGCATCATCAACCGTATCGGCCAGTTGACCCGCACCCTGCGCGAGAGCATGCGCGAACTGGGCTTGGACACGCAGGTCGAAAAAGCCGCGGTGGCAATTCCGGACGCGCGCGACCGGCTCGAATATGTGGCCTCGATGACCGAGCAGGCGGCCGAGCGCGCGCTGAATTCGATCGAGATCGCCAAGCCGCTGCAGGAGCAACTGCAAAAGGACGCACAGGCGCTTGAAAACCGCTGGCAGCAGTGGTTCGACGCCCCCGTGGAAATCGACGACGCGCGCCAGATCGTGCGCGATACGCGCACCTATCTGCAGGAATTACCGTCTATCACGCAGGCGACCAACACCCAGTTGATGGAAATCATGCTGGCCCAGGATTTTCAGGACTTGACCGGGCAGGTCATCAAGAAAATCATGGATGTGGTGTACAACATCGAGCAACAGCTGCTGGCCGTGCTGTTGGAAAACATCTCGCCCGAGCGTCGCGCCGAGATCCAGGCCGTGGTGAGCGGCACCGTCGGTTCGGGCGAGACGCTGCTCAATGGACCGCAGGTAAACCCGACCCAGCATACGGACGTGGTGTCCGACCAGGAACAGGTCGACGACCTGTTGACCAGCTTGGGCTTCTGACAAGCCGGATGGGCCTGCGCGGGCAATCTGCGCGGCGCCCTCCGGCCAGCATCCGCGCGGGTGGATTTGATCCGCCGAATTGCGCCTGTTTTCACGCCTTTATCCCCGCATCGTCGCTTGACTGGACCCTGAATAATGCATTCGGTGGGTAAATCCGCGTGCGCCAGTTCGTCTGGGCCGTGGGCCCGCACGGAGAATTCATGGCAGAACAAAGCGATCTCGAACGAACAGAATCGGCGACTCCGAAGCGCCTGGAACAGGCGCGCGAGGAAGGGCAGGTTGCGCGCTCGCGTGAGCTGACCACGTTCGCATTGCTGGTCACCGGTTTCGGCGGCCTGTACTCAATGGCCGGGACCGTAAGCGCGAACTTCGAAGCGGTGTTTCGCAGGGCGTTCACCTTCGACCGCGCGGCTGGATTCGAGACGCGCATGATGATGCGACAACTGAGCCTGTTGGGTTTTCACGGCGCCATGACCATCCTGCCGATCCTGGCGGCGTGCATGCTGGTGGCCTTGCTTTCGCCGATGGCGCTGGGCGGCTTGATGATATCGGGCAAGCCGCTGGGCTTCAATTTCACTCGCCTGAATCCGATCTCGGGCCTGGGCAAGATGTTTTCAGGCCAAAGCCTGACCACGCTGGGCTTCGCCTTTGCCAAGTCGGTGCTGGTCGGCGGTGTCGCGATCCTGGTGATGCGCCACTATCGCGATGCGGCGCTTGGCCTGGGCAGCGAGTCGCTCAATACCGCGCTCGGCCATGCGCTGCAAATGGTGGCGAACTGCTGCATATGGATCATCGCCTCGATGCTGGTGCTGGTCTTGATCGATGTGCCCTACCAGTTGTGGCAGCACGGCAAGAAGCTGCGCATGACCAAGGAAGAGGTCAAGCGCGAATTCAAGGAAAGCGAGGGCGACCCCTTCATCAAGGGCAAGATCCGCCAGCAGCAGCGTGAAATGGCGCGGCGCCGGATGATGGCGCAGATTCCCCTGGCGGACGTTATTGTCACGAACCCGACGCACTATGCCGTGGCGTTGCAGTATCAGGACGGCGCGATGAAGGCGCCGCGTTTGCTTGCCAAGGGCGCGGACCTGGTCGCGGCGCGGATCCGCGAGATTGCGGCCGAACACAACATACCGACGCTCGAGTCCCCGCCGCTGGCACGCGCCTTGTTCCAGCACACCGAACTGAACCAGGAAATTCCGGCAGCGCTCTATGGTGCCGTCGCCGAAGTACTGGCCTGGGTATACCAGCTGCGCCGCTGGCACAAGGAAGGCGGCGGTGACGCACCCGATGCGCCGGCAGGACTCGCAGTGCCCCCTGAACTCGACATACCTGCGCACGGCGCCGGAAGCCTCGCATGAGTACACCAGCACAAGCGCCGCGCAAAAGCGGCTTCAAGTTGCCCGAAATGTTCTCGGGCCTGAAGCTCAAGGGCGCTGCGGGCCCGGTCTTGATCGTCCTGATTCTGGGCATGATGATCTTGCCGCTGCCGGCATTCGCGCTCGATCTGTTGTTCACGTTCAACATCGCGCTCGCGATCATGGTGCTGCTGGTCAGCATGTACACCACCGAGCCGCTGGAATTCTCGTCGTTTCCCAGTGTGCTGCTGTTCTCCACGTTGCTGCGCCTGTCGCTGAACGTGGCCTCGACCCGCATCGTGCTGCTCGAAGGCCACACCGGCCCCGATGCGGCCGGCAAGGTGATCGAAGCGTTCGGGCATTTCCTGGTCGGCGGCAACTACGCGGTCGGGATCGTGGTGTTCGTGATCCTGATCGTGATCAACTTCATGGTGATCACCAAGGGCGCGGGGCGGATCGCCGAAGTGTCGGCGCGCTTCACATTGGACGCCATGCCCGGCAAGCAGATGGCGATCGACGCCGACCTGAATGCCGGTTTGATCAACGAAGAGCAGGCGCGTACACGGCGCGCCAAAGTTGCGCAGGAAGCCGATTTCTATGGCTCCATGGACGGCGCCAGCAAGTTCGTGCGCGGCGATGCGGTGGCCGGCCTTTTGATCATGGCGATCAACATCATCGGCGGCCTGATCGTCGGCGTGGTCCAGCACGACATGGATATCGGCGCGGCCGCCAAGAACTACACGCTGCTGACCATCGGCGACGGCCTGGTCGCACAGATCCCGGCATTGGTGATCTCGACCGCGGCCGGCGTGATTGTCAGCCGCGTCGCCACCAATGAGGACATCGGTACGCAGCTCAGCGGGCAGTTGTTTACGAACCCGCGCGTGCTGTTCATTACCGGTGCGATCCTGGGCTGCCTGGGATTGATCCCGGACATGCCGCACGTGGCGTTCCTGTCGTTGGGCGGCGGTTTGATCTATTTGGCGCGGCGCATGAGCCAGCGCACCGCGGCGGCCCTGGCGAGCGCGGCCAGCGCGGCGGCCGTGCCGGCCGTGACCGGTCCGGTCGAAGCGCCGGAAGCGAGCTGGGACGACGTGACGATGCTCGATCCGCTCGGCCTCGAAGTCGGATATCGCTTGATCTCGCTGGTCGACCGCAGCCGCGACGGCGAGTTGCTCAAGCGTATCAAGGGCATACGCAAGAAATTCGCGCAGGAAATCGGTTTCCTCGTGCCGGTGGTTCACATACGCGATAACCTCGAACTCAAGCCGAACGCCTACCGGATCGCGCTGCACGGCGTGGAAGTGGGCAGCGGCGAGGCGTACCCGGGGCAGTGGCTCGCGATCAATCCCGGCCAAGTGAGCGCTGCGCTGCAAGGTACACCGACCAAGGATCCGGCCTTCGGCTTGCCGGCCGTCTGGATCGATCCGAGTGTGCGCGAACAAGCCCAGGTGTTCGGTTATACCGTGGTGGATGCGAGCACGGTGGTCGCCACTCACTTGAACCATCTGGTGGTCACGCACGCGTCCGAACTGCTCGGGCGTCAGGAAGTACAGCAACTGCTGGACCGCGTCGGCAAGGATGCGCCCAAGCTGACCGAGGATCTGGTGCCCAAGCTGCTGCCGCTCACCACGGTCCAAAAAGTGCTGCAGAATTTGCTCGACGAGGGTGTGCCGATACGCGATATGCGCACGATCCTCGACGCGTTCGCCGAGAATGCAACGAAGGTTCAGGATCCGTTCGAATTGACCGCGCTGGTGCGGCTCGCGCTGGGGCGCGCGATTACGCAGCAGTGGTACCCGGGGACCGGCGACATGTCGGTCATGGGGCTGGACGCCGGACTGGAGCGCGTGCTGGCGCAGGCCATGTCGGCCAGCCCGACCGGGCACCAGGAGCCGGGCCTGGAGCCCGGGCTGGCGAGCACGCTGCTGCAGGAATCCCAGGCGGCGATGACGCGCCAGCAAAATCTCGGACACCCTCCGGTACTGCTGGTGCAGCACGGCCTGCGTCCTTTGCTCGCGCGCTTCTTGCGCCGTAGTTTGCCGCAACTGAAAGTTTTATCCTACGCCGAGGTGCCTGACACCCGGACTATTAAAGTCACAGCCATGATCGGAGGCCAAGGTTGAAAATCCGTAAATTTGTCGCAGGGTCGTCTCGCGAGGCGCTACGCCTGGTGCGTGAAGCGCTGGGCCCGGATGCCGTGGTCCTGAGTAACCGCGCGACCGAAGACGGAGTCGAACTGGTCGCGCTGGCCGAAGACGACCTCGCGTCGTTGGCACATCCAGGCGAGTCCGCCACGTCCCGCGCGAATGCGCCGCAGGCCTCGCGCCCCGAGCCATGGACGCCCTACGCCACGCCGCAGGGTTCACAGGCTGGGTCGAATGTTTCGGCGAACGTCTCTGCGAAAGCCGCTTTGCACGTCCCTTCGCACGTCCCCTCGCACGTCCCCTCGCAAGCCAGCTCGCATGACGATCCGACGCACGGCGACGCGCATGAGGCGCGGGTGCGCCACGCGGGGTTGCCCGATCCATTTGCGTCGAGGTTCGGCGCGCCCGCCGCGGTTGTCGACCAGGGCACATATGGTTTGTCGGCGCCCAGCCAGCGAGTCGGCGCAAGCGACACGGCGCATTCGACTGCACAAGGTGCGATGACGGGACACAGCGCCGCGCCAGGACAAGGCACGACGATGGGACTTGGGGCGTTGCAAAACGCGTCGCAACGCGCATCACTGGCATCGGCTGCGCTCGGCGTGCCGCCCAGCGCAGCGCTTGAGCGTGCGCTGGAACGGCGGCGTCAGCAATCGGCATCGACCGATACGGCCGGTCTTATGGCCAGTGCCGCCGCTAGCCTCGCGCCCGGCCTCGCGACCCGCGTCAGCCCGCCGTATCTCGGCGACGCGGCCCATGTCGTGCATGTCGAATCGAAACCTTTGACGCCGGCTGAAGCCATGGCGAAACATCTCGGTGAACCGGTCGAACGACACGCGGCACGTGCTACGGCTGACGCCGCCGCCGGCCAGGCCTCGCCCTCCGAGGTCGCGAGCCAGGCGAGCAAGCCCGCGGGAAACCATGGGATGCCCTTGAGCGCCGCCGCGTTCGCCGTGGCGCCGGTGCGCTTCAGCGCGCCCGAGGTGCAGAGTGCGGCCGAGCCATTGGCGCAGCCCGCCTCGCAGCAAACGCCAACTCGGCCCACGCTGGCGTATTCGGTCCATACGAATGTGTCCGCTTCGTTCGGCATGCCTTTTAATCTGGGCGCCACGCCCGCGGGCGCGGCCCATAGCGAGGCCGCCGCGGCTTGCGCCCGCGCCGCTGCCGGCATTTCCGCCGCGGACATTTCCGCTACTGCGGCAGCGCTCCAGGAAGCCGTCGCCGACGCGCCCGTCACGCCCAAGCCCGATCTTGCCGCAGAGATTGCCGCTGTGCCCGTCAACGAGGCGCAGATGCGCGTCGCCGAAATCGTCGCGCAAAGCGTCATCGGCGAAATCCAGTCGATGCGCGGCGTGCTGGAAGAAAAACTCGCCGGCTTGCTCTGGAGCGATCGTCAGCAGCGTGAACCGGTGCGTGGCCAGGCTGCCAAAACCTTGCTGGCCGCGGGCTTCTCGGCGCAACTGGTCAAGCTGATGATCGAGCGCATGCCAAGCCAGACCGATCACGCTCAGGCGATGCAATGGCTCAAGGCCACCATCGAGCGCAACCTGCCGGTACTGCAAAGCGAAGACGCGTTGCTCGAGCGCGGCGGCGTGTATGCGCTGATGGGCCCCACCGGCGTGGGCAAGACCACAACCACCGCGAAACTCGCCGCACGCTGCGTCATCCGTTACGGTGCGGACCGCGTCGCGCTGCTGACCACCGATAGTTACCGGATCGGCGCGCGCGAGCAATTGCATATCTACGGGAAGATCCTCGGGGTTAGCGTGCATGCGGTGAAAGACGCCGTCGATCTGCGCCTGGTGCTCTCCGAGCTGCGCAACAAGCACATCGTGCTCATCGACACCATAGGCATGAGCCAGCGCGATCGGGCAGTTTCCGAACAGATCGCCATGCTGTGCGGCACCGGCGTACCGGTGCAACGGTTGCTGCTGCTCAACGCGACGAGCCACGGCGATACCCTCAACGAGGTGGTGCACGCCTATCGCAACCGTCAGGCCGGAAGCGACCCCGATCTCGCGGGCTGCATCTTGACCAAGCTCGACGAGGCAACCAATATCGGTGCAGCGCTCGATACGGTGATTCGCTACCGGTTGCCAATTCATTACGTTTCGACCGGTCAAAAGGTACCGGAGAATTTCTACGTGGGCCGCAAGGACTTCTTGATGAAGGCCACGTTCAGCGTTTCGCGAGAGCAATCGCCGTTCGTCTCAAGCGAGGACGATCTCCACGCCGTCATGGCAGCCGCGTCGTCGAACGTCCCGGCTGAATTGAGCACCGTGCACTTTGGATAAGATCGTGCTCGACCAGGCCGAAGGGCTGCGTCGCCTGCTCGCGCCCGACGTCGCGCGCATCGTCTCGCTGGTAGGTGGCGTGCGCGGCGCCGGCACCAGTTCGGCGGTGGCGAACCTGGCCGCAGCGCTCGCGCATCAGGGCAAGGACGTGCTCGTGATCGACGAAAGCGATGGCGGGAGGAACTCGGTGACGGCGGCGCTCGGGATAGTTGCAGCCGGATCGTTCGCGGCCGTGCTGGGCGGGCGTTTTTCACTGGCGCAAGCGGTCGGTCGGACACCCGACGGCGTGGCGGTGCTGCCATCGCCTCGCGCGAGCATCGACGGGGTCGCGCCGGGTCGCTTGTCGGCCGCGTTGAACGGCTTCGCCGATATTGTCCTGATCGATGCCATGCTGGATCGTGAAGGCGGCATCTCGCCGCTCGCCATGCAGGGGCACGACCTGGTGATTTCGATGCGCGCCGACGCGGCGTCGATCACGGGCGCTTATGCCTGCGTGAAACGTCTGCATTACGTGCATGCGATCCAGCAACTGCGCGTTCTGCTCAACGGCGTGGCCTGCGCGAGCGACGCGCAAAGCGTTTATCAGAATTTGTCCGAGGTGGCGAACCGTTATCTATCCGTGTCGCTGTCGCTGGCCGGCGCGATTTCGTTGGACGCCAGGATGGCGCGCGCACTGCAATTGCGTCGTAGCGTAGTGGAGGCATTTCCCGCGGCGCCCGCCGCACTCGATTACCGGCGGGTCGCCAGCGACCTGCTGTATTGGCCGTGGCGTCCGGTGGCCGCGACAGAAGCCAAGTCGGGCAAAACGCTCAGAACGCCCATGGCGTCGATAGACCCCGCCTAATGATGTCGGTCATGTACACAGCCCAAGGAAAGGTCGTTTCCTCGTCGGAAGCATTGATGCGATACGCGCCGCTGGTGCGCCGGCTGGCGCTTCAGCTGATCGCCAAGCTGCCGGCAAGCGTCGACCTCGACGATTTGATTCAGGCCGGTACGATCGGCTTGATGGACGCGGCTGGGCGCTTCAAGGAAGATCAGGGCGCGCAATTCGAAACCTACGCGAGTCAGCGGATTCGCGGCGCGATGCTCGACGAGCTGCGCAATAACGACTGGTTGCCGCGCAGCTTGCGCAAGACGTCGCGCGAGGTCGAGCAGGCAATACACGCGATCGAACAGCAATTGGGCCGCGCACCGCTGGACACCGAAGTGGCCGGGCAGATGAAGCTGCCGCTCGATCAATATCAGGCGGTGCTGCAGGAGCTGCACGGCAGTCAACTGATCTATTACGAGGATTTCGACCGCAACGGCGACGACGAATCCTTTCTCGACCGTTACTGCGTCGACAAAAGCGATCCGCTTTCGGCGCTGCTCGACGAGCACTTGCGCAATGCGCTGGTCGACGCCATCGAACGCCTGCCCGAGCGCGAGAAATTGCTGATGGGCTTGTATTACGAACAGGGCCTGAACCTGCGCGAGATCGGGGCCGTGATGGAAGTCAGCGAATCGCGGGTTTGCCAGCTGCACAGCCAGGCGGTGTCGCGATTACGCGTGCGATTGCGTGAACTGGCCTGGGAGCGGCCGGAGTCGGAGTGAATGGACCGCAGAACGTAGTGCGCCTCACCGGAACCGACTGGTTCCTGGCGTCTATCCCTAGCGCATGTCCGTAGGCATGCGGCCGTCGGGACCGTACACCGCGGCCGCGGCGGCGCCCGAGCCGCGGGCTTCACGCAGCGCCATCATGGCGCGCCGCGTGTATTCCAAGCGCGTGCGCAACAACATCCCATTCGTCAGATTGCTGGAACGCGCGCTCGTCGCACTGCGCGTGAGTTCGTTCCAAGCCGACGCGAGGCGAGCGTCCTTGCGTACCGCTGCGGCAATGCCCGCGCGGTCGTTCGCATGTCCGAGCGCCGCCAGGCAACGGCCTCGCTCCAGGGCGAGCTCCGCCAACCGGCTTGCCAGTGCGCTCTTGCGTTCGACAATGGTCGGCAAGACGTCCATCAGGGAGCTTGACGTCAGCGCTGCCTGTTCCTCGGCCAGCACGCTATCGAAGACGACTGCGGTCTTATGTTCTTCGATAAGACAGGTCAGGAGCGCATCGGTCATTGTGTTTCGCCTTTATGGGTCAGTCGCGCGCCGGCTAGCCAAGCCGGCAGGGATATCTTGAATCAGGCCGATATCAGGTGAAGCATCGGGTCAAAATCAGGTTGATTCGTGCGGCTTTTGCAACAGATCACGTACGGTTTGGATCAGGCCGTCGGCAATCTTGCCGGCGTCGACTGACAGATTGCCTTTACTGATTGCATCCTTGATTTCCGCAACTCGTTTTGTATCGATACCGCCAGAGGCGTTGGTTAGCCCGCCGCTGAGTCCACGCACCTCCAACGAGAGTGTCGACAAATTGACGTCTTGTTGCGTGCTAGCCGCTTGCGCGCTCGACTGCGTCGATGATTGCGCGGTTGTTTGCGACGTTGCTGGTGTATTCGACGCGTTTTGCGTCGACGCGTCACCTTGCGCTGTGCGTTGCGCGCTACCGTTCAGCGGCGATGAATTGCTGGGCGTAGAGGTGACGGTTGGATCAATTTTCACGGTGTTTTCTCACTTTTAGCGTCTGACTAACGTAACGGCAAACCGCTGAAATTCTTTAGCCATTATCGTACGCGTGGCGTAAAAAAACCTGCCGATTCAATGCCCCGCCGCCGCTCAGCGAGCCCGCCGTCCGATCCCGGCCGCCCCCAAAGGGCACGGCCACGCACGGATGCGCTGCATCTGGTGAAACTTCGATCACATCGGCACCTCGACAGTTCCCCCATCCTTGACGACGCCGCTGATGATCTGCCCCGATCCGGTACGCACCTGCACCGTCTCACCGGGGGCTGCATTACCGAGCGCCCGGCCTTCGGAGCTGATCGAAAAGCCGGCGCCCTGGGCAACGAGCTTGACCGGCTGGTCAAATTTTACCGCGTTGACCGTACGCAGCAAATCCATGCGCAAGGGCATGCCCGCGGTAATACGCGTTAGCGCAGCCGTGCCGACGATCTGCGAGAGATCGGTTACGACGCTACGCGGCATATTGGTCAAATCGGTTTGGCGCGCCTCGATATCGGCCTGGGAGACGGACTGGCCAGGAGCGATCTCGCGGGACGTCACGTAATACGTGCCATTGACCGCCACTCGCGCCTGTAAATAAAGCGTCCACGGGTGCTCGCCCACGCAGCGCATGCCTACTGTCGTACGTCCCCATACTCGGGCGCCCGGCGGCAGAAACGGTTCGAGCGCAGTACATTGAGTCAGCCCGCTAGGCGCCACGGGTTTGACCGTGACGACAACCTGTCCCGGCAGACCAGCCGCCTGCTGGCGCAAAAATTGTTCGGCTGCGACGCGGATCGCTTCCTCGTTTTGCTTGCCCGGCTGGTCGAGGTTGGGGATCAGCGCAGGCGGCGGCGGTACGGACTGAAATGTATTGGCCGCCACGACTTGCGGCGCAATGGGCGCATCCAGTTGATGAGCGGTGTCATGAGCCGGGTCGTGAATTGCGCCGCCAGCCGCGCGCAAGCTTGCACGCGAAGGCGCTGCGGGCGCTCCCGGTTCGATGGCGATGCGGGTATCGTTCGCCGCGGCGCTGGCATTGCCGGCGCCGATACTCGGATCTATCACCGGTTCGGGCAGGTGTCCCGGCAGCGGCGCGCCGGCCACGACAGGCGCGTTCACGATAGGCGCAGCCATCGCCACGGGCTGATCGTGACTCACCAGCCGTGGCAGGGCTGACGGATGCTGCGCCGCATAGGCCGGAATAATCGGCATCGGCGTGGGCTGCGTCAGTATGATCCTGCGCGCGGGCGCCGCAGGCGCGGCACGGTTTGCGCCCGACGGGAGGATGGTGGACCGCGGGCTAGTCGTGTCGGGCGTCACGTTCACGGGATGCACGTCGAGTGCGCGGGCCGCGGCGGGCGTCACGTCTGCGGAAATGGGCGGCACGCCCGCGCTATTGGCGGGATTGGCCGCATTTACTACAGTGACACCGGCGCTGGGCGCCATGATCATCGTGCCGGAAGCCGAAGTCTGAGCCTGGCAGGCGATGCTGAACAGGCCGACCAGCGCTGCGAGCGAGAGTGCTCGCCAGCGCGCACGATCGCGGCGCTGGATTGCCTTGTCATCCATCGTGCTTGCGCGACCTCGGCAAGGCGCCGGGGTGTCGGCCCCCCGGGCTACGGCGGGGCGCATTTCATACAGCGCCATGACATTTCTCCAATTTTCGACTACCTACGGATTGTAGACAGCGTGATCGGGCTGAAAACCTTGAATTGAGGCGGCCTTACCCTCCTATTCCGCCAATTGCCGCTTGCCTGGCCGAAATAACATGCGCTAACGGTAAAAATCCCTCATTGAGCGGTGTAGTGGGGCGTGGCGCGTCGAGTGGGCGCCGAGCGTCCGGCTGCAGACCGGTGATGGGCAAGATTATTAACTAGAGGATCGTACGCAGATGGATAGACTCGATGCGGAATTTCAATTCGGCAAGCAAGCGTTGGATCTGCGCGCCTATCGGCAGGAAGTGTTGACGTCGAACATCGCCAATGCGGACACGCCGGACTACAAAGCCCGCGACATCGATTTTGCCTCGACGCTGACGAGCGCGCTGGCGCGCAGCGGTGTGCCGGCGGCGGTGAGCACCGGCAAGCTTGCGATGGCGGCGCCGTCCGAAGGCGTGGCGGCGGGCGCGGGTGGAGTGGTGTTGGCGACCGATGCCGGTGGCCAGATAGCCGGACAAGAAGGTTCGAGCGAGCAGTCCGCAACCCTGATGTACCGCAATATTGCCCAGCCTAGCCTGGATAACAACACCGTGGATCTGGACACAGAGCGGCTTAACTTTACGGATAACTCGCTGCATTACGAGACCGCCTTGTCGGGTCTCACAGGGCAGATCAAAGCCATGTTGGCTGCGCTTTCGACGGGAACCTAAGATGACGATGATGAGCATTTTCCAGGTGGCCGGCTCGGCACTGTCGGCCGAGTCGCAGCGCTTGAACGTAACGGCCAGCAATCTGGCCAACGTCAACACCACGAGCGGCCCCGACGGTCAGCCCTATCGCGCCAAGCAAGTCATGTTTGAAACGGATCCGCTGGGTGGCCGGAACGCGTCCGGCAACAATATCGGTGGCGTGCGGGTGACTGGCGTGATCGAGGATCCGACTCCGTCGAAAACCGTCTATGACCCGAAGAACGCTGGTGCGAACGCGGACGGTTACGTCACGCTGCCCAACGTCGACCCGGTCCAGGAAATGGTCAACATGATTTCGGCATCGCGCGCTTACCAAGCCGACGTGGAAGCTATGAATACCGCCAAAACATTGATGCTTAAAACTTTGACCCTCGGTCAGTAAAGGAACGCGATGTCAGCCATCAACAGCTCCAGCGCCGCCAACAGCGCCAACGACTCGGCTAGTACCACGAGCAGCAACGCGAATTCGGCCGCCAGTTTGCAAAGCACGTTCCTGACGCTGCTGGTAACCCAGTTGCAGAACCAGGATCCAACGAATCCGATGGACAGCTCGCAATTGACCTCGCAACTCGCCGAGATCAATACGGTGTCCGGTATCGCCCAGTTGAATCAGACGCTGACTTCGTTGCAAACGCAGCTCACGCAGAATCAGCAAGTATCGGCCAGCACCTTGCTTGGCAAGACCGTGTTTGCACCAGGCTCCAACGTGCAGGTCTCATCGGGCACGCCCAGCACCTCCGGGGTCAATCTCTCGGGTGCGGCGACCGATCTCACGTTGACCATCAAGGACAAGAACGGCAATACCGTGCGCACGATCGATGAAGGTGCGCAGCCGGCGGGTCTCAGCGTGAACGCCTGGGACGGCAAGGACAGCAACGGAAACGTGGTGCCCGACGGCACGTACACGATCTCCGCCACAGCGGCGTCGGCAACCTCGACGGCTGTGACGGCCACGACGATTACGCTCAATACCGTCACGAGCGTCATACAGCAGCCGGACGGCTCAGTCGGGCTGACGCTCTCGGACGGCGATGTCGTGAGCTTGGGCTCCATCGTGGATATTTTACCGGCGCCGCCATCGGCGCCAGCGTCGGGAACCTCGTCCTCGTAAAGCGGCTCGCGCCTGTACCGGCGTTTTCCAGTTACCAGCGTCACTAAAGTTACTAAACCAGCGTTTTTTCGAATGTCGCGCATCGGGAGAGTTTCATGGGTTATCAACAAGGCTTGAGCGGATTGGACGCGTCGTCGACCAACCTGGACGTGATCGGCAACAATATTGCGAACTCGAGCACCGTCGGGTTCAAGCAAGGTTCGGCAGAATTTGCCAGTGTGTACGCGAATTCGCTAGCGCAAAGTTCGAACAGCTCGCAGGTCGGCATCGGCGTGCAAGTGGCAGCAGTCGAGACCGAATTTAGCCAGGGCAATATCGCTACCAGCCCCAATTCGCTGGACATCGCCATCAATGGCGGCGGCTTCTACGAGATGAAGGACGCCGGCCAGACCGTGTTCACTCGCAATGGGCAGTTCACGACCGACAAAAACGGCTTCATCGTCGATGCGTCAGGCGCGCAGTTGATGGGGTTTCCGGTCAATGCAGCCGGTGTCGCAACTTCGGCCGCGCTGCAGCCCTTGCAGATTCCGCAGGCCAATATCCCGCCGCAGATATCGACCTTCGTTAACGCCGAATTCAACCTCGATTCGGGCGATACGGTGCCCATCGACACGCCGTTCAGCCCGACCGATACGAGTAGTTTCAACAACCAGACGTCAGTGCAGGCATTCGACTCGCTGGGCAACCCGCAAAACCTGAGCCTGTTCTTTGTCAAGGGTGCGACCGCCGGGACGTGGAACATCTACGCTTCGGATAACGGCAACACGCTGCTGCCTTCGCAGGGCAATGGACCGAGTACGCTGACCGGCGTCGCCGCGGGTTTTCCGGCCACGGTGGCGGGTGCGACGGGTTCCATCACGATCAACGGCGTGGCCGTCACCATTCCGGCCACGGGCGCGGCCCCCGCGGCCACGGTCACGGCAGCGGCCGCCGCCGCCGCGATCAATAGCACGCCCGGCACGGGCGTTTCGGCGTCAGTCGATGCGGCCGGCGACCTGGTGCTCAGCGCTTTGCCGCCAACGAGCCCCGCGGCTACGATCTTAGTGGGCGGCGCAGATTCGAACGCGCTCTTCGGTGCCGCCCCCGCCACGGTAGCCGGTACCGCGGCGCCGGCCGGTTTGATCGGCACGGCGACTTTCAATACCAACGGCGTGATGACGTCTTTCGCCAATACGAGCGGCGCTGTCGGTGCCACTGCCGGGGCCGTCCAGATTTCAATACCCGACAGCACAGGCGCCGGTACGCCGCTGAGTTTGTCGCTGAACCTCACGGGTACCACCCAGTTTGGCGGCGCTTTCTCCGAAAATGGGCTCAAAACCGACGGTTTCGCCACCGGCGTGCTCACGGGCAACACCACCAGCGCCAGCGGCTTGATCGAAGGGGTGTATAGCAACGGTCAGCAATTGGCGCTCGGCCAGATCGCGTTGGCCAACTTCGGTGACGTCAACGGCTTGACCGCGATCGGCAATAACTTCTACGTGCAAACGGAGGCCTCGGGTCAGCCGATCATCGGCGTGCCGGGCGATACCAACCTGGGTTCGCTGCAATCGAACGCAACCGAGTCGTCCAACGTCGATCTGACGACCCAATTGGTGGACCTGATCACCGCACAGCGCGACTACCAGGCCAATGCGCAGACCATCAAGACTCAGCAGACTGTCGATCAAACGCTGTTCCAGCTGTAACGGGCGGCAGACACTGAACCGTAGACCGCGACCCATCCACCGAACCCAAGCGAGAGACTGATCCCATATGGACCGCATGCTTTACGTCGCCATGACAGGCGCTACTCAATCGCTCGAACAGCAGGGGCAAATCGCCAACAACATAGCGAATGCTTCCACGACGGGCTTTCGCGCGCAGCTCAGTGCCTATCGCGCGGTGCCGCTGCGCAACGAGGACGAGCTGGCGGCGGGATCGACCGATGTGACTCGGACCTTTGTGGTCGATTCCACGCCTACGGCGGACTTCACGCCGGGGCCGGTCCAGACCACGGGCAATCCGCTTGACGTCGCGTTGGCGGGGCAAGGATGGTTTGCGGTGCAAACTGCAGACGGTAACGAGGCCTATACGCGAGCGGGCGACTTCAAAGTCAACGCGGCCGGCCAGTTGGTGACGTCGAACGGGTTACCGGTGCTCGGCACCGCGGGCCCGATCGCGATCCCGGCAAATGCCGGGGTGACGATCTCGAATGACGGCACGGTGTCCGCGCTCGGCGCAGGGGAGCCGGCCGACTCGGTGGCGGTGGTCGATCAACTCAAGCTTGTCAATCCGGACGTGAAAACCATGGTGCGCGGCGACGACGGGTTGTTCCGGCAGGCTAACGGAACGCCGGCCGACGCCGATCCCACGATCACCGTGACGCCCAATGCACTCGAAGGCAGCAACGTGAATCCGATTAGTGCGATGGTCGCGATGATTGCGAATGCGCGGCAGTTCGATATGCAAATGAAGTTGCTGCAAACCGCGGACACCGACGACCAAGCGTCGAACGCGCTCATGACTTTCACTTCTTGATGCCGGTCTCGGTGCCAGCCTCGGCTTTGATTTTGGCTTTGAGTTTGGCTCTTTTCCCGGCTTTACCTTAGCCGGCAATTTTCCGCGCGCCCGGTGTCCGATGCCGTTCGCGTTCACGCTCAAACAGCGGGAGTTCTATAAATGAGTCGTTCTCTATACATCGCGGCGACCGGCATGAACGCCGAGCAGGCGCAGATGGACGTGATCTCGAACAACCTGGCCAACGTCAGCACGAATGGCTTCAAGTCCTCGCGCGCGGTGTTCCAGGATTTGCTGTACCAGACGGTGCGTCAGCCAGGCGCGCCGTCCACTCAGCAAACCGATTTGCCCACCGGCCTGCAATTGGGCACCGGCGTGCAACAGGTCTCGACCGAAAAGCTCTTTACGCAAGGCGCACTGCAAGCCACCGGTAACGCCGGCGATCTCGCGATCCAGGGCAACGGTTTCTTCCAGGTGCAACTGCCTGACGGCACCACCGCCTACACGCGCGACGGCTCGTTCACCCCGAACCAGAACGGTCAGTTGGTAACGCAATCGGGTTTTCCGGTGATCCCGGCGATCACGATTCCGGCCAACGCCACGTCGCTGACCGTGGGCCAGGACGGCACCGTTTCGGTGACGCAGCCCGGCTCGGTCAATTCCGTGCAAATCGGCACCGTCCAACTGGCAAACTTTATCAATCCGCCGGGCCTGCAAGCATTGGGCAACAACCTGTTATCGGAAACCACCGCGTCCGGCGCGCCTATCGTGTCGCAACCGGGGTTGAACGGTGCGGGCCTGATCAACCAGAACAACGTGGAAACCTCGAACGTGAACGTGGTGCAGGAGCTGGTCAACATGATCCAGACCCAGCGCGCGTACGAAATCAACAGCAAGGCTGTGCAGACATCGGATCAGATGCTGCAGACCCTCAGCCAGTTAACGGTGTAAGAAGGCGTTGAGTGATGGCAGTCTGGTCGAGCGATAGCAGGATCATCCCGCGGATCACCGTAGGGATGATCGAATCGGTTACCGCGGGTGTCACGCAGGGCATTGCCGAAATGCCTAGCCGGCGGCGCTTGCTGGGCCTGCTCGTGGGCGCGAGCTTGCTCGGCGGTTGCGCGATCGTGCCGCAAAAACCGCTGGTGGCGCAGCCGATGACGGCGCGTCCGCCGCCGCGCTCGCTGCCGACCCAGACCAATGGCTCGATCTACAACCCCGGTTATTCGGATCACCCGCTGTTCGAAGACACGCGCCCGCGTAACGTGGGCGACATCTTGACCATCGTGATCTCGGAAAACATCAACGCGACCAAGACGTCGGGCACCAATTCGACGCGCAATGGCAGCGCGTCGTTCACGCCGACTTCGCTACCGGGCTTGATCGCCGGTTTGTTCTCGCACACCAGCACGACGGTCGCGGGCAGCAACCAATTCCAGTCCACGGGCGGCGCGAACGCGGCCAATACGTTCACGGGCACGTTGACCGTGACCGTAACCGACGTGCTGGCCAACGGCAACCTCGAAATCAGCGGCGAAAAGCAGATGTTGATCAACCAGGGTAACGAATATATTCGCTTCTCCGGCGTGGTCAACCCGACCACCATATCCAGCACCAGTACGGTCTTGTCTACACAGGTCGCCGACGCCCGGATCGAATACAGCGCGCGTGGGTTTATTAACGAAGGTGAGACGATGGGCTGGCTACAACGTATTTTCCTGAGCGTGGCGCCGTTCTGACGATGAAAACCATTTTTGCGACAAGCCACCGGTCGTTGCGGCAGCGCTTCATGCGTGCCGCGGGCGTGCTTGCCTGCCTGGTCGGACTGAGTGCTCACGGTATTGCCCACGCCGAACGGATCAAGGATCTGGCGGCGATCCAGGGCGTGCGGGAAAACCCCTTGATCGGCTACGGGCTGGTGGTAGGCCTGGACGGCACCGGCGACCAGACGACACAAACGCCGTTTACTACCCAAAGCTTGAACAACATGCTCACGCAGCTCGGCATTTCGGTGCCGGCCGGCAGCAACGCGCAGCTCAAGAACGTCGCGGCCGTGATGGTGACGGCCAGCTTGCCCGCGTTTACGCGGCCGGGACAGGCGATCGACGTGACCGTTTCGTCCATGGGTACGGCCAGCAGCCTGCGCGGCGGGACCTTGCTGTTGACGCCGCTCAAAGGCGCGGACGGGCAGGTCTATGCGCTTGCACAGGGCAATTTGCTGATCGCGGGCGCGGGCGCGAGCGCCGGCGGCAGCAAGGTTCAGATCAACCAACTCGATGCGGGCCGGATTTCCGGCGGCGCGATCGTCGAGCGCGCGGTGCCCAGTTCGATCAGCCAGTCCGGATTGATGCAACTCGAACTCAACGATATGGATTTCAACACCGCGGAGCGCGTGGTGACGGCGCTGAATTCGAACTTCGGCGCGGGCACTGCCACCGCACTGGACGGCCGCAACATCGCGGTGCGTGCGCCGCTCGACCCGAACCAGCAAGTCGCGTTCATGGCGCGTATCGAGAACATCGACGTGACGCCGGCGCAGGCCGCGGCCAAGGTGATCGTCAATGCACGCACCGGCTCAGTGGTGATGAACCAGATGGTGACCCTGCAGAATTGCGCGGTAGCGCATGGCAATTTGTCGGTGGTGGTGAATTCGACGCCGGTGGTCAGCCAGCCGGGTCCGTTCTCCGGCGGCAATACCGTCGTTACGGCCCAGACGGATATTCAGGTGCGGCAGGCCAATGGGTCGCTCAAGTTGGTGAGCGCGGGGGCCTCCTTATCCGATGTGGTGCGAGCCCTGAATGCGCTGGGCGCCACGCCGGCCGACCTGATTTCGATATTGCAGTCGATCAAAGCCGCCGGCGCCTTGCGCGCCGACCTACAAATCATCTAATGGCACACGCATATGAACGATAGCGTTTCCAATAATTCGAGCATGTCGGCTCCCGATGATTTCAACCAGCGGTTTGCGCTCGACATGCAGGGCTTCAACGCGCTGCGGCAGGACGCGAAGGTGTCTCCCGAACAAGGCGCGCGTATCGCGGCCAAGCAGTTCGACGTGATGTTTACGCAAATGATGCTCAAGAGCATGCGCGAAGCGACGCCGTCCGATGGGATGCTGGATAGCCACGAAAGCCAGACCTACACGGATATGCTCGACCAGCAGCTCGCACAGAGCCTGTCCTCGAAGGGCATCGGCCTGGCGGACCAGATGCTCGGCCAGTTGTTGCGTGCGCAGGGCGCGAGCACCGCAGGGGCGGGGGCCAACTCGACGGCGCTGAAGGCCTATTCGAATTCGGCGGCCGACGGCGACTTGTCGAAGGCGCCGGGGTTCGACAGCGCCTCGAGCGATGCCGATGCGCCCTTGCCGCACACCGCCGACGGCGCGTCGAGCGCCCAGGCGTTCGTCAGCAAACTGGCGGCCTCCGCGCAAGCCGCCAGCGACACGACCGGCATCCCGGCTCGCTACATCCTGGGGCAGGCCGCGCTCGAATCCGGCTGGGGCAAAAAAGAGATTCGTCACCAGGACGGTTCGACCACCCACAATGTCTTCGGTGTCAAGGCGGGCAAGAACTGGACCGGCGCCACGGTGCTGGCCAAGACCACCGAATATATCGGCGGCGTCGCGCATCACGTAATGGCGAAATTCCGGGCCTATGGCTCGTACGACGAGGCCGTTGCCGACTACGCGTCGCTATTGAAGAACAATCCGCGCTACGCGGCCGTGATGTCGGCGTCGCGCGATCCGGCCAGCTTTGCGCAGGGACTGCAGAACGCCGGGTACGCAACCGATCCGCTGTATGCGAAAAAGCTGATGAATGTCATGAAGCAGGTGTAAAGGTGTAAGCGTGACTGTAGACCTGCATGGTTACGCCAGTTCGAGGTGAACCCGATTCGTCGTGAACTCGACCTCGCGGCGCCTGGCGCGGTTCGTTTGCTGCGGCACTAATTTCATCCTGCCGCCTAAAGTTTCCTGAGCGCGCGTCGTTATCCGGTTTACCGTTAGACAAAAACTGGGCCTATTTGGGTTCTCTGCACATAGGTGGCATATGACAAGTAGTCTTTTTCAGATCGGCGTAAGTGGCCTCAACGCGGCAGAGTTCGCCCTGACCACGACAGGCGAGAACATCAGCAACGTAAACACCCAGGGCTATGACAACGAGAACGTGGTGGCGGCGGAAGCCCCCGGCCTGAACACCGGCGTCGGTTTTCTCGGCAGCGGCGTGAATGTGCAGACGGTCGCGCGCGCCTTCAACCAGCTCCTGACCACCCAGCTCAATCAGGCTCAGTCGCAGGGCAGCTCGCTCACCGAGAACAGCCAACTGCTCAGCCAGCTCAACAGCATTTTCGGCAGCCCTACGGCCGGCCTGACGACTTCCATCAGTAGCTTCTTCAACGGGCTGCAGACCTTGTCCAGCAGTACCACTTCGACGATAGCCGCAGCGCGTTCGGCATTTATTGGCGATGCGCAGAGCCTGGCTGACCAACTCAACAACGTATCGCAGCAGTTCAGCGCGCTGAACCAAAATATCAACCAGGCGATCACGGGATCTGTCACGCAGGTCAATACGCTTGCGACCCAGATTGCCCAGCTCAATAGCCAGATTCAGACGGCGACGGCGAACGGCCAAGGCCAGCCGCCCAATCAGTTGCTTGACGAGCGCGACCAGGCGGTCGCATCGCTGAGCAAGCTGGTCGGCACCTCGGTCGTGACGAGCGGCACTTCAGTCAATGTCTATATTGGCTCGGGCCAGGCGTTGGTCTCGGGGCAGCAAGCGTACCAATTGCAGGCTGTGCCCTCGCCCAGCGATCCGTCCCAGACGACTATCGCGTACGACGCAAGCGGTGGCGCTGCTGCTGGCGGCACGCCGACCTTTCTGCCCGACACGTCTTTGACCGGAGGCACGCTCGGCGGTCTGCTGCAATTCCGCTCGCAATCGCTGGAGCCGGCGCAAACTTCGATCAATGCGCTGGCCGCGACCATCGCTGGCGCGGTCAATCAGCAAAACGAACTGGGTGTGAACGAGAGCGGCCAGCAGGGCGGACCGCTCTTCTCGATACCTGGCCCGAAAGTGATTGCGAACGCGAACAACACCGGCACCGGCAACGTCTCCGCGTCAGTGATCAACCCGGGCTCGCCACCGGCCGACAATCTGACCTTGTCGTTCACTGGCACCAATTACGTCGTGCGCGACCAGACCACGGGCGCAACATCGACCTTTGCGGCGGGCACGACCTTCCCGGTCTCGGCCTTTGGCGTGAACATCAGCCTGAGCGGCACGCTCAATGCCGGCGACTCGTTCAATATCCAGCCCAATGCGGGTGCAGCCTCGGGTATCGCGCTCACGAGCACCGATCCTTCGCAGATTGCGGCCGCAGTACCGGTCTTGGCGGCTGCCTCGACCAACAACACCGGGAACGCAACGATCACGCAGGGCAGTGTCAGCGCAGCCTATTTCTCACAGGCGATAGGCACCGAGCTGAGCGGCAATACCGGTAGCGGAACGATTTCGGTCGTCACCAGTTCGCCTGCGGCAACCCCGCTTGCGGCCCCCGTGACCTTTCAATTCACCGCCGGGCCGCCCGGAACCTACACCGCAGTGCCCGCTACCGCCGTGACGATCACGGTGGGGGGCACGACGACGAACATCCCCGCAGGCACAGCGATTCCGTACACTGCGGGCGAGACCGTCAACATCAGCGGCCAGTCGTTTACGCTGGGCGGCGCGCCCGCCACCGGCGACCAGTTCGTCGTTCAACCGAACGCGCCGCTGAGCTCCACCACCACGCTGACCTATCAGGCCAGTTCGAAAAGCCTGAGCGGTTTCCCGCCCGGGGAAGTGGTCACCGAGGTGGTCAACGGCGTGACCACGACGTTTGCGCCGCCGGTGAGTTCGGTTCCGTATAACGGGTCGGCCACGACGCTGAGCTTTGGCGGCATCTCGGTCACGGTTGGCGGCACGCCCAAAGACGGCGATACGTTCACGATTGCGCCTAGTAATGGCACTGCAGATGCCCGCAACGCCTCTGCTTTGGCGGCACTGCAAAGCGCCCAGGTCGCTGACAACGGCACGCAGACGATTGGTAACGCCTATAGCGTGCTGGTCAGCCAGGTCGGCACGCAGGCGAGCGGCGTCAACACGGCGAATGCCGCGCAGACCGCCCTGATCTCGCAATTCTCGATTCAACAGCAATCGGTGTCTGGTGTGAACCTCGATCAGGAGGCGGCCAATCTGGTGCAGTTCCAAAACATTTACCAGGCCAACAGCAAGGTGATCGCCGTCGCGACATCGCTATTCGACACAATTCTGGCGCTTCAGTAAGCACGAGGTTACCCATGCGTATCGCAAGCAGCACCATTTTCGAGACGGGCCTGAACGGCATTCTGAACCAGCAGGCCCAGATCGCGGCGCTCCAGGCCCAGGAAAGCAGCGCGTTGAGCGTCAATGTTCCGTCTGACAACCCTACGGCAGCAGCCGAGGCGGTCGGCGTACAGCAGGCGGAGTCGCTGAACACGCAATTCGCCGCCAACCAGGCCGCGGCGACCAGCAGCCTGAACCTGGAAAGCTCGACGCTGAGCTCGATCTCGAAGACCATCGGTTCGATTCAGCAGGAGCTTGTCGCGGCCGGCGCGCCCGGTTTGACCGATGCCACACGCAGTACCATCGCCGGCGAGATCCAGTCGAACGAGCAGCAGTTGGTGAGCCTCGGAAATACCCAGGACGCGCAAGGCAACTATATTTTCGGCGGTTTCGGGACCAACTCGCCGCCGTTCACCGTCGCTCCCGACGGGACGGTGAACTATTCCGGCGATAACGGGCAACTGCTGACGCAAGTGGGCAGCACCCGCAGCATCGCCACCAACGATCCCGGCAGCGCGATTTTCTTCGGCACGGCGCCCGGCACGAACACTGCGATTGCCTATGCGGGTCCCAACAACACCGGTGGCGCGACACTTACCGCGGGCGACGGCGGGGGCCCGGTAACGGTGACCAATTCGGCCGACCCCACCAATGCCGACACGTTCCAGGTGTCGTTCGGGGTGGATGCCCAGGGCAACCCGACCTATACCGTACAAAACCTGACCACCAACCAGCCGGTGCCGGCGGGTCCCGTGACACCGCTGCCCTATACCTCCGGAACCGCGATCAACCTCGGCGGTGAGACGCTCACGTTGTCGGGTGCACCGGCGGCCGGGGACACGTTCACGGTTCGGCCGCCGCAAAGCGCCGGCTCGAACACCGTGCTCACGCCATCGACGAGCAACACCGGCACAGCCAGCGTCGGCTCGGTGACGGTTCCGAACTCGAACGCCTTGAGCAGCTTCCACAACTATTCCATCTCGTATTCGACCGGGACCAATCAGTACACGGTCACCGACACGAGCGCGACGCCCAACACGACGTACAACGTTGCCCTAGGCGCCGGCGCGCCGCCGTCAACGACCATTGCGCTGGGCGCAGGTCAGTCCGTCACGCTGACCGGCACGCCGGCCAACGGCGACACCTTCAGCGTGACGCCGCCCGCGGCGCTCGGTACCGCATCGACCGCCACCGCGGGAGGCGCCAATACCGGTGGCACGACTGTGGGCGCCGTCACGACTTCGGTGCCGGTGAATGCGAGCAACCTCGACGCCTATTCGGTCACGTATTCGACGGGCACCAATCAATTCACGGTGACCGACTCGAGCACTGTGCCGCCGAGCGTGATTACCGTGCCGCTGGGGGCGGGAGCGCCGCCCGTGACCACGCTGCCGCTGGGCAACGACCAATCGGTGACGGTCACCGGCACGCCAGCCAACGGCGACTCGTTCACGAGCGCGCAACAAAACGTCGGCAACAGCATTTTCACGACGCTCAACAATGTCGTGAACGCGTTGAAGCAACCGGGCGGCGGCACGGCCAATGGGGCCGCATTGACCAACGCGCTGGCGACCGCGAACTCGCAACTGGCTAATTCATTGAACAATGTGCTCAATGTACAGGCATCGGTGGGCGCGCGTGGGCAGGAACTGCAGGCGCTCCAGACGGACAACACGGCGACGAGCACCGCGCTGCAGACCAGCCTGTCCAATCTGACCAGCGACAAC
>Ga0265338_10000298_pt1 | contig 89483 bp, 96 predicted proteins | sample 42126metaG_FD_193579 | JGI IMG/M metagenome (GOLD analysis project Ga0265338, IMG submission 193579) | Rhizosphere microbial communities from Carex aquatilis grown in University of Washington, Seatle, WA, United States - 4-21-26 metaG | ecosystem: Host-associated > Plants > Roots > Rhizosphere...
TCTTCTTTAATTCCGCTATTTCTTCATTTGAAAATATTGTTCTCATGTTCTTTTTGTTAATGATTAATTCTAACAAAAGAAAACATGGCACCTCCACAAAGTGTCCACTTTATGGGGTACAGATCAAGTGTGCCCAGGGTGGGAATCGAACCCACACTTCCGGTTTGACGGAAACAAGATTTTAAGTCTTGCGCGTATAACCAATTTCGCCACCTGGGCGTGTAGTAAATGTAAAATGTAAGGATCAAAAAAGGGAATCGGCGATATTTTGATATTTGATTTTTACATTTTCAATTTACTTGGAGGCGTAGGCGGGATTTGAACCCGCGCATGGCAGTTTTGCAGACTGCTGTGTTAACCAGCTTCACCACTACGCCTTTTGTGGATAGCAAAGAACTCTTCAAAGATTTCATGCTTACGCTCTAAATAATCGCCTTTTTTAGTGTTTTTGTAAAGCTCTTTAAATATAACGATTGAATCATTGGTTCCATATCTGAGCTGAAAGGCGGTCCATGATCGCAATGTCTTCTGAAACTTTTTTCCAATCGCTGTCTGAAGCGAGCTTGATAATTTGTCCAGAAATATTTTGCTTCCTGAAGTAAAAATGACATTGAGCTTTCGAGGAAGGATTTTACCATCTTTGCGGATGATTTTTTCTAAATGAACACAACCATCTCCGTCAAAATATCCTCTTACAAAATCCATGAAATATTCCACTGGAATCTCGGGAAGTTCTACGGTAAGTGACTTGTATGGGTATAAGCCGAGAACAACAAGCGAATCGTAGAGTTTATGGCTGCCGATTCGAAGCATATATGTAGGGTTGCCATTTTTCCATTGAGATTCACGTTTGGTTATCGTGTGTTTTGAAGCCATCCAGTCTCGTATCCTTTCAATCGAACCTCTGTCGATGCTTGTGACAGAAATATATTTCCCCCGCATATTAGGAGTTTCAAGTATGTAGCCATCGGCATACAGATAACCGAGCACATATGCCATCCGCGTATTCCATGAATCAAAAAATGACTCGTTAACATCATATTTGATACCCATAAGTGAATTATACAATCAAATCAAGTATTCGATGCTATAAGCATGTTCATACAAAAAACTTAAGACGACGGGCCTACAAGCTCGTATGGCTTATCTCGTCGATCCTCTGGCGGTTCTTTTCGCCGACGTCGAGGGCAAAAGTGAGGCGCGGCGCGCGGCGGATCCTGACCTTTTTCATGAAATAAAGGCGGAGGTCGTTCGCTTTGCGTTGCACGAACTCGAGGGCGTCATCCTCCTTTTCCGTTGGCAAGACCGAGATGAGGATGCGCGCACGGGTCTCCTTGTCAGCCAGCTCGACGCCAGTGACTGTGATGAGCGAGTCGCGGTTCGATTCGCGCACGAGGTATTCAGCCGCGACTTCGCGGATGTATTCGGCCAATCGATTGTGTTTTTGTGTATTCATGTGAAAGATTGTTAGTTCCTAGTACCGAGTACCTAGTTCCTAGTGCAGTAACTCAGTACTGAGTACTAGGAACTAGGTACTTTTAGGGTCATTTTATTTCTTCTCCACCGTATGGAACGCCTCCAGCCTGTCTCCCGCAGCGAGCGAGACTTTTATATCTGACAAAAGAGCGCCGAATTCGTATCCTTCGCGCACCTCGTCTGCCTTGGCCTTGTTCTGCTGGAGCTCGCGGATGCGCCCTCGGCCGATCTCTCCGCCGCGGCGCAGGACTTTGACTTCGCCGCCTCTCTTGATGGAGCCTGATTCGACTTTGCCGCCGACGATCTGCTTTTCCTTTCCTGTGCCAAAGATAGCCAGGACCTTTGCTTCGCCTAATTTCTCATCGACGTATTCTTTTGGCTTGCGCTCTGCGACGACGGAACGCACGAAATCAGTGAGCTCGTAGATGATCTTGAACGATCGTGCCATGAGGCCAGATCGGTCGATGACGCCTGCTGCCTGGACGTCGGTCGGCACATTGAAGCCGACGATGATCGAATTCACGTCGCTTTGGGCGGTCTTCGCGTCCTTTTCGTTGATCTCGCCTATGCCTTCGCTCACGATCATTATCTCGGTATGATCGATCTTGATCTTATTGAGCTCATGATGGATGCCGTCGAGCGATCCTGACGAATCGGCTTTTATGATAAGGGGAATGACGACGGTTTTGATCTCTTCTCCGGCTGTGGCAGCGTCCCCCGTCTTTGCAGGGCTTTTTTCAGCAGGCTTGCCCTGAATCGTTTCCTTCTTTGCTTTGTTCTCTTCGATGTGCTTTTCGGCATCCTTCTTTGATGCAAAAGCGACGAACTCGGAGCCTACTGCGGGCAAGCTGCTCCATCCGACGACTCGTGCAGGCCTGCCGCCGCCGATCGCCGCTTCCTGCTCGCCCTTGAAGTTCTCGAGTATGCGGACGGGGGCAAAAGCGGTCGAAGTGGCTATGAAAATCCCTTTTACGAGGGTGCCGTCGCTGATGATGAGGGTCGCTGCGATGCCTTTTTTCTTGTCGAGGTCGGCTTCGATGACCATGCCCGCGGCCTTTGCCGCCGGATCATAGGCGAGGTCTTCCATATCGGACAGGAGGTATATCATCTCGAGGAGGTCGGGGATGCCGGCGCCGTTCGCGGCCGAAATCTCGGCCACAGGCACGTCGCCGCCGTAGCCTTCGATATAGATCTCGTTCTCGGCGAGCGTCTGCTTCGTTCGCTCGATGTTCGCGCCGGGCTTGTCGATCTTGTTGATCGCCACGATATATGGCAGCCTGGCGGATTTGATGCAATTCAAAGCTTCGACGGTTTGCGGCTTGACGCCGTCTTCTGCCGAGACGATGAGGATGGCTACGTCTGCAGCGGCGGCTCCGCGCTCGCGGATGTCGCTGAAAGCCTCATGGCCGGGCGTGTCGATGAAGGTGATGCGGCGCTCGCCGTCCGAGTGCGCGATGACCGCTTCGTATGCGCCGATCGATTGGGTGATGCCGCCTGCTTCGCCTGCGACGATGTTCGTCTTGCGGATGTAGTCAAGGAGAGTCGACTTGCCGTGGTCGATGTGCCCCATGACGACGACTACCGGCTGCCTGCGCGCCTTTGATTTGGATTTTTTTTCGTGATCGTTCTTTTGTGAGGGTTGTGGCGACATACAGATGGTGAGGAGTTGAGAGTATACCAGGAAAACGGTTGTTTGACAAATAAATCAGGTGGTGATAAAAAGAATGGAGTTGGTCAACAAATACTACGCTTACTTATGAATCTAGATGACCTCCCGTTCCTTGACGCCAATGCGAGAAGAGAGTTTGCTATGGTGTTGCGGCTCATGCCAGATGAAAATGGATTCGTTGCCTTTGAAGAAGGCAAGCGCATTCAAGTGTCGGACGCCCGTGCGTTCGCCATGTTTCTCCAAAGGAATGCAGCTATTCCAGAGAAAACGACGATGAAGGTGCTGGAGTCTCTTGCTTTAGCAGTTGTCGAAGCATCGAAATATCCGATCGAAAATTGCGCCTGATCTGGTCGATCACAAAGAAGGGAACTACTCGTTCCCTTCTTTTCTTTTGCCCTAGTTTTTTTAACGCGGCATTTAGGACAAGTTTCCACAGCCTTTGTCCACTTTGTTGTGATATAATCAAGGCATGCCTTTGTTCTCAAAGAAATCTCCAATTTCGACCGAGCTGATTTTTGACATCGAGAGCGATTCTGTCTGTGCGGCTATCGTGCTGTACGAGGCGAACAAGGTCCCGCATATCGTGTATCACGCCGAGAGCGAGATCGGTCGCAAGGTCCATACCGACGGCGCATATCTTTTGAAGAACATGCTAAAGGCGCTCGAGATGGCAGCCGCCGACGCGCAGAAAGCCCTCGTCAGTCTCCTTGAAAAGAAGACGATCGAACATTCCGCTGTCAACCGCATCCACATCGTCTTGTCGTCGCCGTGGATCATCTCAAAGCTATCGTGCGTCGAAAAGGTATTCGAAGAGGAGACCATCATACGGCACAAAGACGCAGCGGACCTGCTCGAAAAGGAGCGCGACGCTTCCGCAAAGCTCTTTGCGATCGGAGACAGCGCCGCCATCGACGCGAAACTGTTCGAAGTGAAGATAAACGGCTACCCGGTGACTGTCTACGAGGGCAAGCACGCGAAAGCGCTCGAAGGCACCATGGTGGTCTCGTTTGCCTCGAGAAAGATGCTCTCCGAGATCAAATTGCGCGTCAACAAGTCCTTTCGTGCCCGCGACGAGGCTTTTCATTCAGCGCTCATCCTGCGCTATATCACACTGCGTTCTATTTTGCCCCACCATGTCGACTATGTCTGGCTGCAGATCCACGGAGAATTGACCGACGTGCTCTTTGTCCGCGAGGGCGAATGCGCCGTGAGCGCTTCCTTGCCTTTCGGATACGACACCTTGGTCCGGAGATTCGCCAGCCTGACAGGAGAAAGCGAACAGATAGCCGTCTCGTCGCTCGTTCTTTCTGAGAACGGCTCGAATACAGCCGAAGCAGCGAATGCAACGGGGGCAAGCCTCGAAAAAATAATGGCCGAATGGACGAGCGGCATAACCCGCTTGGTCTCTCTGGGCGAAGAATCGGCATTGCCGCCCATCGTGTATGTTTCAACGGGAAAATACAGCTTTGTCTTTGAGTCGGCGCTCAGGAGATTTTCGCAGTCGATCTCGGTCAGAAAAGCGGCTCCGGATATCGTGGCCTCGTTCGTCGAATATGCCCCGTCGGTCTCCGTCGATGTTTCCGCGAGCCTGTATGCTGCAGCATTGCCATTATCCCAAAAATTGTAATATAATGGCTATGAACAAAGAAAATAGAAATAGAAAAAAGATTGGATGCAAGCATGTTCTCATTTTTTCTATTTTCTAATTCTGACATCTGATTTCTATCCAACTATCATGGCTCCAAAAAAAATCGTACAGGACATTCTGCCATCAAAGCGCCGCACCATCCGCGATGTGCCGACGGCGGATGAGCAAGCCAAAAAGACGCAGTCAAAACCCGCTGCGACCCACTCTGAACGAGGCATCCGTGTGCCGATCCATCGCGAACGCACGGCAGAAGAAAAGCATCCGAGTCCTGCCGCCTCTTCTCCATCTGTAAAGGACAAGGAGCGCAAGAATTCAGACAAGGAACCGCCGAAGGAGTCGCATAGGGGCAAGAAGGTGAAGGGCGGACGGACATGGAAGTGGATCGTCGGGGGGATCGTCATCGTCTCATGCATCGTGATTGTGTACGAGGCCTCGGTGCATTTTGCGCGTGCGAGCGTTGAGATCAGCCTAAGGTCAGAGGAAGTAAATGTGGACGGCGATTTCTCCGCGGCACAGAATGCGGTATCTCCGAATCTTGCGTATGAGATCATCTCGACGACGACGAGCGCTCACATTTCTGTAGCGGCGACTCCGGGGCCGATAGTGAATGCCTATGCCACCGGTTGGGCATTGCTCATAAGCGCATCGACCACATCATCGCAAAAAATAATCGCCGGCACGCATCTCGAGGATGCAAGAGGCCTCATTTATAAGACTGTCTCGACCGTCGTCATACCTGCCGCGACGTCAAAATCGTTCGGAACAGCCTATGTCAAGATAATAGCGGACGCTCCAGGCGCGGCATACAATTCTTCTTTGACAGACCTGAAAGGCGATCTGTCCATCGTCGCATGGAAGGGAACTCCGAAAGCAAAGCTGTTCTACGGCAGAGTCACTTCTGACGTCAAGGGCGGTGCGTCCGGTCCAAAGATGTCAGTGTCAAAAGCAGATCTCGGCTCTGCTGTGGCGTCGCTATCCTCGAGCCTTTCGGCGTCATCGGGAAGAGTCCTTCAAAGCATGGTGCCTGGCGGATACATCTTGTACTCAAAAGCCACCGGCATAGCATTGTCCTCGACGACGGTCAGCTCTCTCGGCTCGACGACTGCTGATGTCTCGATAAAAGCATATCTGACAGGGATAGCCTTCAAGAGGAGCGATCTCGAGAATGCGCTGGCAAAAGACGAGATCGCCCAGTTTCCTGCAGACAATTATATCGTGAACGGCCTCGACTCGCTCGCATTCGCTCCGGTTACAGGCCAGACTATCTCTGGCGCTACGAAATCATTGAAGTTCATGCTGTCCGGCGATCTCACCATCGTCGGCGTGATCGATGCAGCAGCGATAAAGAGCCAGCTCGAAGGGAAACCTCTCTCGGAGAGCAACTCTGTCTTTAGCGAGTACAGCTCTGTCATTTCCGGCGCACAGGCTTCAGTCGCGCCATTTTGGATCCGTACGATTCCAAGGTCATCAAGCAGGATCTCTATTGTTGTCTCAACAAGCACGGGTTCGATATAGGCAAAGAATTAGATTCAATGTGCATTCTGTTCGCATGGATCTGCCTTGGATGCGGGTTTTTTAAATATGATATAATTGGCGCTATTAAAAGCGCACCTGTTTTCCTTTAATTAAAACAACCCCATGTCAAAACTTCGCATCGCAATCAACGGCTTCGGCCGCATCGGCAGGAACTTTTTCAAGATCGCCCAGGAATACCCAAATGACCTCGAAGTCGTCGCGGTGAACGATATAGGCTCGATCGACAACGTCGTCTACTTGCTCAAATATGACTCTGTCTATGGCAGGAGCGGACTCGATGTGAAGAAGGCGAGCGACACGGTCTTTTCAGTCAATGGAAATGATGTCGCCTATGTGAGCGAAAAGGATCCGACGAATTTGCCATGGGGCAAGATGAATGTGGACGTGGTCGTCGAGTCGACGGGGCTATTCACGAGCGCTGACAAGGCGTCGGCGCATTTGAAGGCCGGCGCAAAGCGCGTGGTCATCTCCGCTCCATCAAAAGACGAGCCGGGCGCGGCAATGCAGAGCGCCACGATTTTGATGGGTATCAACGAGGACAAGTTCAGCACGTCGACCGTCACTTCGAATGCATCATGCACGACGAATTCCGCCAGCCCGCTCATGGCAATCCTCGATGAAGCGCTCGGCATAGAAAAGGCTCTTCTTTCAACGACGCACGCATACACCGCCAGTCAGAGTCTTGTAGATGGCCCATCAAAGAAAGACATTCGTGAAGGTCGTGCAGCTGCTATCAACATCGTTCCATCATCGACCGGCGCCGCCATCGCGGTTACACTTGCCCTTCCTCAACTTGCCGGGAAATTCGATGGCATCTCACTGCGTGTGCCAGTTCCAGCTGGTTCCATAGCCGATGTTACTTTCTTGTCAAAGAAAAATACTTCAGCCAAAGAAGTCAACGACATCCTCCGCAAGGCAGCTCTTGACCCTCGTTGGAAAGGCATTTTCACCGTGACCGAAGATCCGCTCGTCTCATCCGACATCGTCGGCAATCCGAATCCGTCCATCGCCGAGCTATCGATGACGCGCGTCGTTGACGGAAATCTGGTCAAAGTGATGGCTTGGTATGACAATGAAGGCGGCTACACCCATACGTTAGTCCAGCACGTCATTCTGGCCGGTGCAGCCATTGATGGCCCAGAAGCGTTCAAAGCCATGCAAGAAAAGCGAGACAAGACTGGCGGCTTCCTCAAGAGCGAATAGGCTAAAAATCAAAACTTAGAAAGGAAAACACCCCCCGAAATGGGGGTGTTTTTTGTATACCCCCACGCTCACCAAAAGGTCGAAATTATCAGCCAAAGGAAACTAAATCCATTGTCCCGAAAGGGATCGGCTCGACGGAGCTTGATGCTAACAATGCCCTACATCCTCAGAAACAAACGGATCGTTACTTACCGACGGCATGGCATTCCAGCCGTGATCCTCGAAGGTAAATGGCTCACAGCCTTATATCGACTACACATAGGCGATGTCGTCGATATCGATCATCAGAAAAAAGAAATCCGCCTAACAAAGAATGCTCCGCTCAGTAAAGAGAGGCAAAAGAAACTCAAAGAGCGAGAGGAGCTTAGACAACAGCGAATCAAAGAATTACGCAACGAACATGACCAATCAAACACAAATGAGAACCTTGGCGCGAGAAGCGCTGAAACTGGTCAAGGCTAAAGCTCCTGCAATAGTTGACGAGCGAATCCTTGCCCAGATGCTCGATGAAGTCGCGGAATACACCGGCGACATCATGGGCAAACTGACCAATCTCGACGCAGAAAATGACAAGGCCATCACAATGGCGCACGGCATTATCCGAGACGGATTGCTCGGTGAAATCATCGATCAGATCACGAAAGTGAGACTGAAAGAAGCAGACAAGAGAATTACTAAATTATTCAAAAAATAAAAGACCCCCGACGAGGGAGTCCCTTAACACAGATACATCGTATCAAGAGCCCTTCGTCGAGTCAAGCAAAAATCATGCAAACACAAGAACGAAGTCACGTTCCGATTGCGACAACAAAGGAGGAAAACTTCTTTACAGCGATCGGCAACACAAAGCCTTACTTCAAAGCAGCTTTTGAAGGAGAACCGGGCACCGGCAAGAGCTGGAGCGCGGCATTAGTAGCAATCGGTCTTCACAAGAAGATCGGCAGCACGAAGCCCATTGTCCTTATCGACACCGAGAAAGCAGCAAAGTTTTTGGTCCCACTCTTCAAAGAGAATGGAATCGAAGCGATGGTGCGCGAGACACACTCGCTCGCGGATTTGGTAACGGCAATGAAGCTCTGCTCGGAAGGATACTCAGACGTTGTGGTGATCGACAGCATCACCCACATCTGGATGGACTTCCAAGAGGCGTATAAGCGAAAGCTCAACCGCCAAACATTTCAGATTCAGGACTGGATGGCTATCAAGTCCGACTGGAATAGAAACTTCTCGATCCCGATGGTCCAGTCGCCGCTGCACATCATTGCAACCGGTCGAGTGTCAGACCGAATGGAGCAGGAAGTAGATGAGGATGGTCGCAAGGAATTTACCAAGACCGGAGTGAAGATGCAGGCCGAGAAAAACGCCGCATACGAATTCGATGTCTTGGTACTGATGGAGCGCCATGAGCTTATCACTCGCGCAAAGCGAGAGGTATGGCGACAGGCAACTGTCCTCAAAGGCCGAGGCAATCTCCTCGATGGAAAGGTCTTTAAAAACCCAACTTACGAGGACTTCGCACCGGCAATCGAAGCGGTCATCAAAGACCCTGTAGCAGCCCGATTTAGCCCTACAGAAAGGGATGCAGGGGAGCTGATCCGCACAGAGGAAGACAAGCGTAAGTGGGTCCTTGAAAGGAAGCGATGGCTTGAAGAGATCGAGGGATACCTTGTATCGGTCTGGCCAAGTACCGGCGCACAGGAAAAGAAGAATAAGACTGATGCGCTCGAGTACGCCTTCCAAACAAGAAGCTGGTCCGCAATCGAAGCGATGCGACCAGACGTGCTCGAAGACGGATACGCACGAATTCAGGAATTTGTTCAAAAGAAGATCGCCGAATTGAAAGGCGAAGAAGTACCGGAGCTCACACCCGAACAGAAGTTCGATAAAGATCTCCGCGATTCAAAGGTCGAAAAACCAAAGAAGCCTGCAAAGGTTACAGCCAAAAGTGGCAAGTAAAAACTAAGTAGCTTGGCCACTGACTCAGCCCTGATCCAGTGGCATGAGGGCTGAGATCGGGGGCTAAGACCCTCCCCGCCTAACCACAGAGAAGAAACACCGAACCCTCGGTGCTTCTCTCTCTTCAAAAAACTATGGACGAACATAAACCAACTCCTTTGATACCCAACAGCACACAGATGCCCAACCTTATCCTCGATAAGGTTATTCCTCTCATTCCCGAATCGGAAGCCCGATGCCTGCTTTACATATGCCGACGCACTTTCGGATTCCACAAGGAATCCGACCGCATCAGCTTCTCTCAATTCATGGACGGAATAAAAGATCGACGAGGTAACGTGCTCGACTACGGCGCAGGACTTGCTCGCGCTTCAGTCTCTAAAGCACTCCGGCATCTCATGCAGGCGGGAGCGATTCTGATCCGCAAATCGGGTAAGGGAAATTACTACCAAATAAACCTGCATATGGATGTGGATAAGGTGGTTCAAATTGTGAACCAGTCCAATATTCGAACCAGAAGCGGTTCAAAATCTGAACCAAAACTGGTTCAAAGGTTGAACACACAAAATCTAGGAAAAAAAGAGAAACCTAGTATTAGGGACCCTGTGCATAACTTTTCCACAGAAATGCGAGAGCTCACCGAGAAGATGACCATTAATCGATTCAAACACTAACCATGAAAAAAACAATTCAATTCACTATAAAAGGAAATCCGGACGACCTCGAGGGCAATCCGGTCCCGTACATCCGCGTAGTCGGCCGAGCGCTCTGGCTTCCAAACGCCAAGAGATATCACGCATGGAAGACCTATGTGCGCAGCGTCTTCTTCCGCTTGTACCCTGAACACTCGAACCGATCCGTCGAGCTTCAGCCATTCACCACAAAGGCATCGGATAAGGGCCGTATGGACATCAAGATTTTCTGGGCAAATGGGATGCACGCCGATCCCGACAACGTCTTCAAGGGCATAGCCGACGCCCTCTTCAAGAACGACAAGTTTCTCGATGGGAGCTTCGAGTCTTGCTACGCGCCGGATTGCAAAGGTCGAGTGGACGTTACGATTTCTCTCAATCTCTAAGATGAAGTATTTCAGTCTCTTCTCCGGCATCGGCGGATTCGAACTGGGACTCATTAAAGCCTATGTGGAAATCATTAACAGAAATGCGGTCCGAAAAGGCCAAAAGGATCAGATCGAGAATGATGAAGCGTGGCAGAGATTGGAGTCCAAGAAGGGGAAAGGAGCTCGTGCCAAGAGTGGACGAACTCTCGAATTGCCTGACTGGCACAATGACCCGCGAGCACCTCATTGCGTGGGTTACTCCGAGATCGACAAGCACGCAATTAAAATCTATGAAAAATACTTCCAACACACAAACTACGGCGATATCAGAAAGATCAAGCCAAGAAGTCTCCCAGACTTCGACCTACTCATTGGAGGTTTTCCTTGCCAATCTTTCTCTATTGCCGGCAAGCGCAAGGGCTTTGAAGACACTCGCGGGACATTGTTCTTTGAGATTGCTCGCATTGCTCGTGCCAAAAGACCACGCCTTCTATTCCTTGAGAACGTTAAAGGGCTTCTCAATCACGAAAACGGGCGCACCTTTGGCGTCATCCTCCGCACGCTGGATGGCCTTGGGTATGACCTCCAATGGCAAGTGCTTAACAGCAAAGATTTCGGGGTCCCGCAGAATCGGGAGCGAGTGTTTATTATCGGACATCTTAGAGGCACGCCCCGACCCGAAATATTTCCTGTCGGAGCGAACGGCAAGGCGGATATTGTCATACCAACCCTCACGGCACGCTATACCGCAGCGTCGAATGGAGGTTATGTGCGTCACCGACAGACACATCAAATAAACGATCCGGTCCATAGCAACGATCGCATCTATGCAACCGACGGCATCAGCCCAACACTCAACACCGCTCAAGGCGGGAATAGGCAGCCGAAGATCGTCGGAGGCTTGCAAGCTCATCAGAAACCAAGGGAGGACGGAATATCACCCACGCTCACAACAGCAATGGGAATGGGCGGAGGGCAAACTCCGATCGTGTGGCGCAAGGATATAAAGATTCGTCGACTAACACCAAAAGAATGCGAACGACTCCAAGGCTTTCCGGACGGATGGACAGAGGGAGAGAGTGACACCCAACGATACAAGACCCTCGGCAATGCCGTGACTGTAAATGCGGTCCAAGCAATAGCAGAGAAATTGCTCGCAAAAAGGCTATGAACAATCTCAACCATCCACGATACAAACTGACCACCACGGAAATCGAAAGCGCCAAAAGCCTCTTCGAAGACAACGGCTGGAAGATCATATGGCTCTGCATGCATTTCAACGTCGATCATAAATCAATCCGTTTCCACATGCACACGAACGGCTGGGTCCGGAAAGTCGGAGTGGCCACAGTGATGCCAGAGGAGATCGCTGCGATATACCGACAAATGCGCAGAGATAAATATCTCGAAAAGATGAAAGGTACTTACGAATTTATCCACGCCTCTGCACGCCAGAAGCGATTAGAGAATTGCGAGCATGCGCGATGGATTAAGCGATGCAGCCTTTGCGGGGAAATTCTCGCATCGGACTCGATCGATCATCACCTGATCGGCCAGTGCACGCCGAGATCAGAATTACCAGCCAATAACTTATAAATCATGAATAAAAACAACAACGAAGCTCCGGTCCAGATCGATACCAAACAACAGCCAAACCCTATCAACCTATCCGCTCGCTTTCTTGCGGCACGACCTGACTTCGTGGGTGCATGGATCATCGGCGCTCACGGCATCCTGCCAATATTCAAGTCGGCCCACAAGGAAGCGATCATCGGATTTCTTGAGACGGTCCAAATAGAATTCTTCGCCGCGCTCAAACATCATTTCGAGAAGAAGCATCCCGATCAGAAGATGACCTACACCTTCGGGACGATTTGCCGAAACAAAAAGGGCGACGAGCGACTGGTCGTCGGCATTGTCCCGCAAAAAACAGGCAAGCCATCATACGAATACATGGGAGACGACGGCAAGGTCGGTGCCTGCAATGAATCAAGCATGGTGAGCTGGATGGAAAAAAACTAATATGCAAATCACTGACGTAAAACGATACGAGAAGAACGCCAAAGAGCATCCGGGCTTCCAGCTTGAGAAGATAGCGTCGAGCATCAAGGCGTTCGGATGCAAACAGCCGATCATCCTCGACAAAGACGGAGTAATTGTAGTCGGCCACGGCCGATTCATCGCCATGACGGAGCTTCTCGGCTATACGCTCATGGAGCAAAAAGCATTCACAAAGAAAGGCGAGCCAGTCATACCATACGTTATGGTCGATGACCTGAGCGAGGAAGAAGTAAAGGCGTACCGCATCGCCGACAATCAGCTTAACGCTCTGACTGGACAGGACATGAGCCTGATCGTACCCGAGCTTAAAGAATTGGATGCGACAGGATTCGATATCACCCTTACCGGCTTTGATCGAGACCTTCTCCTTGAAGAAGACGAAAACGACGATGTCCTGCCAGAAACTCCGGTCCAGCCAAAAAGCAAAGTGGGAGATGTCTATGAGCTCGGTCCGCACACCATCGTGTGTGGCGACTCAACGGAACGCGAATCGTGGGAAAAAATCATGCGTGGCAGGAAAGCTGACTGCGTCTTCACCGATCCGCCATACAACGTGAACTATGCAGGTCGCGGAAAGAAAACGAGCGAAGGGATCATGAATGACGACATGGAAGCCGGAGTCTTCGACTCTTTCCTCGATCGAGCATTCGGAAATATCGCCGAGTGCGCGAAGTCGGGCGCGGGATGGTACGTCTTCCACTCAACGTCCACGCAGGCGCAGTTTGAAGCAGCGCTCAAGAAGCACGGCATGGCGATCCGAAACCAGCTCATATGGAACAAGCCGACGGCATCGATGGGATGGGGCGATTACCGATGGAAGCATGAGCCGTTCTTCTATGCCTCGAAGAACGGAGTCGAATCGGTCTTTTACGGCGATCGCACACATTCGACGATCATAGATTTCCACGACAGCGAGCAGAAACTCCTCAATTGGGCGAAGCGACAGAAGAACCTCGAGACGGAAGGGAAGCTCACGATCTGGACAATGAAGCGCGACAAAGTAAACGAATATATGCACCCGACGCAGAAGCCGGTCGAGCTCATAACCTACGCGCTCTTCAACAGCTCAAAGGCCGAAGACCTGGTCATCGATCCATTTCTCGGAAGTGGAAGCACTCTGATCGCCTGCCAGAAGACAAGCAGAGTGTGCACGGGTATAGAGCTCGATCCGAAGTTTATGGACGTGATCGTGCAGCGCTGGGTCGACTATACCGGCATAGAAACTGTGTTCAAAAACGGTCAACAGGAAATGTGGGAAATTACAAAACAAGATGAATGATGATGTCAAAAATAGTGGCCCCAAAACAGATACCACGGAAAACGACCCCTCCGTTGCAAATGCAACGCAAATGCAACGTACGAAGCTCCTAGGAGGGGTCACGGGCAAGGGGTTCCTTCCGGGCACATCAGGCAATCCTGCCGGCAAGGTTCCGGGCACCAGAAACTTCAATACGATCATCACGGATGGTCTAAAAAAGGAGGCAAAAGACACGAAGGGTAATCCGCTCGTGATTGAAGAAGCACTCGCCCAGAAAATCATCAAGATGGCGCTCGATGGCGATCGCAAAATGATCGAACTCATATGGAACTACCGCGATGGAAAGCCGCCACAAAACATAGACGTGACGAGCAAGGGTGCTCGCGTTGGCACAGTCATTCTCTCGGCTGAAGAAGAAAGACGCATCGAGGAGCTGTTCGCGCCACGAAAATTACTAGAGTCTGCAAAGCAAAATGGAAACAATACTGAATCATCAAATAACGGAAGCACTAGCTCCAGTGACAATGGAGGGCCTGCAATTCCTCAAGGAGAGCAGCCGAGAGGTGCGTACGAAGGCAACGCGTAAACACTTCGGCTACTTTCTTGCTTACTATCTGTCGCATTACGTGCGAAGCGAATTCGCTCCGTACCACTACGACATGATGCAAGACTTCCATGATCTCATCGACATGAGGATTAACGAGCTCTCGTGGTTCATGTACCGAGAAAGTGCAAAGACGAGCTTCGCAAAAGGCGGATTACTCTACCTTCTTGCTTTCGGACTTGCGGAATATCCCAACGTCGACTCACTCGATGGCGACAACAGTGAACGCATACTCTACGACGTTACATGGGAGCTTCAGACAAACAAGCGATTCATTAGCGACTTCGGTGAGCTCCACGTCGGCAAGCGAACACAGGACCAGATCAGCCAGAAAAAGATATCGAATTTCGTGACCAACCCTCAGCTCGACGACAATAACAATATTGTCAGGGTAGGCGCTCGCGTTGAGGCTCATACTACAAACGAAGATGCTCGAGGCTTCCAGCACAACAGCAAACGCCCCGACTTCTTACTTCTCGATGACTTCGAGACAAAGAAAAGCGTGAGAAGCTCTGCGATCACAAAGTCTGTCCGCGATCACATCTCCGAATTCAAAGCCGGCATCGCAAGTGGAAGCTACAGGATTCTTTATCTTGGAAACTATTTCAGCGAGCACGGAAATATTCAGAGCATCATTGACCGCGCTTCGCATGATTCGAAGCTACGAGTGCGCATAGTGCCAATCTGCAAAGGCTCGATCGGTGGCCTTTACGAACCAAGCTGGTCCGGCCGATGGGTGATGACAGACGCTGAAGCCCGAGTGACGGGAAAGGCGAGCATTGAATCGAAGCAAAGAAGCATGTGGACTCCCGAAGAAGGAGATGCTGACTTTCAAGCGGAAATGCTCTGCCAACCGATAGACGAAACCAAAGCAATATTCCGCCGTGAATGGTTCCAGCAGATCACATGGAATACGCTGATGGAGAAAAAGCTCGCGGCGTATGTCACCATCGACACACCAAGCAGAAAAGAGGATGGCGAAGTCAGCAAGGACGGCGACTTTGTCGGCATCTGCATCAACTGGGCCGATAGAGAAGGCAAGTGGCATCTCAAAGCATGGCGGGAAAAGCTCGGTCCGACCGCGATCATCGAAAAGATGTTCGGCATCTATAACTTTTTGATACAGGCAGGAACTCCCCCGGTGAAATTCGGATGGGAAGATACCGCATTTACTCGCGGACTTGAACCCATGCTTAGGCATGAGCAAAGAATGCGACAAGTTTTCCTACCGATGATGTGGCTCAAGCACGAAGGTCGATCAAAGCAGGATCGCATTCGCACTGGACTTTTATACCGATACGAAACACGCAGCATCTATCATCTCCAAGGAGAGTGCAAAGACCTCGAAAACGAACTCGTCCGATTTCCCGATGCGGATCACGATGACACGAGCGATGCTGTGGCGTATCAGAGTGATATAGCGCGACCGGCTGGAACTGAAAAGCCACGCGATCCTCGACCGGACCCGATCGTGACAATCGACACTGCCTATGGGCGAGTCAAACCCGCATACGAAGACGAATTATTCGATCTGCCTCCGCAATATCCCGACATTGGCATTTAAAAACCAATACCTACCGAAATGATTTTTTTCGACCTTATCCTTTAAACATGGCACTCGCGAAAGCAAAAATAAGAGACGATCTAGCAAAGCAATCTCTGAAAGAGATCGACTATTCCTACCGCTACAAGAAGGCTCGCATGAGCTCGTGGAACAAGAATGAGGACATGATGAATCCAGATCGAGCGATCGCATCAGCGATCTCACCCTTCGGCTCTGGCTTGCAAGCCGATACACGCACCCAAGTCCCGCTCTACAAAATGCACGGCTTCGTCCAAACGATTCTCTCAAAAATCGATAACCCTCTCACGTTCAAGTATGTGAAGGGTGAAGCGGCTGACACAAAGAAAGCGAATCTGATGAACGCGATCAAAGAAAAAGACGCGCAAACAGGCAGGTGGAACTTTAAAGACCTCATGGGCAAGAGAGATGCCGCAGTCTACGGCCGAACGATCTATCTCTACATGAGCCGAAGCATCAAGGGCGTTTATAAAAGCCTCTTGAGTTTGATTGACCCTAAAGATTTTCTTATTGACCCTGATGTCGGTGGACTCTGCACCGAAGAAGACGACGGAAGCGGAGTGGAGAAGGCGAGCTACATGGGATGGTGGAATACGAAGCTCACCCGCGCTCAGCTTTTGCAGGGAGTGAAAGACGGCATTTACTACAAGTCAGTCGTGCAAAGCATTCTTGATTCAGGGAGTAATGTCGATTCAAAAACTGCGCAGGACATCGACAAAGACAACCGCAAGATCAATGGCGCACCACGCGAGCGATTCAAAACTGGCAATCAGTTTATTTTCTATACATGGATCACGACCGACGAAGACGATGACCGCTACTATCTGATTCTCACTCCCTCGGGCGACTGTGTGCGATGCGAGCCTTGGACTGATATTCGAAAGAGCGGAAAGTATCCGATTTGGACGTGGGCTGCTTTCCCTGATCCTCGTGAATTCTGGACGCCGTCATATTGCGACTTTGCCCGTGGTATTTTCATGGCACAGGAAAAGAGCATCAACCAGTCCCTCGACAACTCCGAACAGATCAACCGACCTCAGACTGCGGTCAACGTCGACTATGTCCGCAACCTCGCCCAGGTTCGCTACCGAAAGGACGGCTACATTGAGATCGAGGGCAACATCGACGTTAACAAAGTGCTTCAGACGCGACAGACTCCGCCGATTCAAGGTCCCTTCATGGTTTACGACAAGCTCGAGTCGATCGTCGAAGTGGAAAGTGGCGTCACAGCTGACGTGAAGGGCGTGAGCGACGAAGATACGCTCGGCATTTACGAAGGCAACCTCGCACAAGCAGGCGATCGCTTCGGACTTTTGAATAAAAGCTATGCAGAAGGCTACTACCGCTTTGCTGTTTTGCACAAAGAAGGCGTCATGCAGGACTTGAAAAGAAAGATGGCAGTTAAGATTGCCGGTCCAATGGGTCTTCAGATCGAAGAAGTCACCTCGAAAGACCTCAAGCCTTACAGCACCGACTATGACATACTCGTCGAGTCTTCAATTGCCGAAGCACAGAGCAATCTCGCCGACAGCAAGAACAAACTGACATTCCTCGGAGCATACAAAGACGACCAGAACGTAAATCAAAAGGTTCTCTTTGAAACACAGGCATCGATTGCCGGCATTGACGACGATACGATCAAACGACTTCTCGATATGAGTGACTACGATGCAGTCGAGACACTCGCTGAAGCTGATGAGGCATTCCAGATAATCATCGGTGGCGATGACGCGCCTCTCTACAAAGATGCAACGACAGGATTCGTCCAGCATCTCGTCGACCTCTCCGAAAAATATGATTACGATCTCACTCCCGAGCAACATAGCGCAGTATTCGCCTACATCGAAAAGATGATGCCGATCGCCCAACAGAATGCCGCTCGGTCCGTGAGTATGCAGATGGCCAAGGCAGGCTTAATCAGTGGAAATGGTGGCGGAGCTCCGGTCGAGAGCGGTCCGACACTTGAAAACCCCGACCTTCAAGCCAATGGCTCTGCACCGATCGGTGACCCAAACATGGCAGTAGCGGAAAACGCCGCCTTGTCAGGGTGAGCGGAATTATAAGAATTAATCAATTAAATTTATGTCTGAATCAAACAACGTAAGGTTCGTAGAGAATAACGGCAAGTGGATGTGGAAGCACTATGACGAGCAGGGCTCTGTCATTTTCCGCAGCCCTGCATTCGATACCGAGCGCGAGGCTCGTGAGGATTACGATGCTAATGGTGACAAGCCGCAGGAATCAAGCAGCTCCCAAGGCGAATCGAATGAGGCAACCAACACCTCTTCCGAATCAGCTCCGTCAGCAGGTACAGCCGCACCCGAAGGGGACACAAACGCAGGCTCTGCATCAGCCGATCAGGGTTCTGCAATCTAAAGCCATGCTCAAATTCTCCTATCAAGTAAAAAAGAAAGCGAAAGACAAAGGCGACTTTCGCATTGTGAAGCAGGGACAGGTCGCGGAGTTTTCCCTGCGCGAACTTGCACGAAACATCGAGCAAGTGAAGAAGCAGGCGAAAGAAATGGAAGCGAATGCAAAACTTCAGGAGTCACTCGCGGAGAATATTCGCAGAGCAAACCCTGATCTTGTCGCTTACATTAAAAAGCTCACACCTAAGAAGCGCTTCACTCTCACCATGCTTGCGATTCAGGAGAATAAAGCGCGGCAATTTAAGAGTCAGGAGAAAGAATCAAAAAGTATTCTCCGCACTCTGGTCGAGGAGAACAAAGAGGTCCGTAAGCAACTCAAAATATGAGCGACATCAATAAAATGCGAAAGGAACTCACGGGTCCACACAATGCTCTGAAGGAAACAGAGCAGGAGGAACGTGAGCAGACCGGCGAAAAGGTAGAGGAGCTGAGAAAAGATATTGATATCACTCAAGACCTCGTATCGTGGACGAAAACTCCCGCGGGCCAAGACACAATCAATAAGCTCCGACATGAAGCACGAAAGGCGATGAACGAAATGTTCTCCGTGCTTCATGAGAACCCTGAACTTGCCAAGCTGATATCAGTCGTTGCTCGTTTCGAGGCGACAGTCCAGATGACAAAACGCTTCACAGGAGCTGAAGATGACCTCGATATTCTCCTCGACGAACTCGCCAGAAAACGGCCTACCGCCTAAGCCAATTCGACGAGATAAAGAAAAAGTAAAGAAAAGATAAAGAAATACTAAAGATTTAGTAAAGAAATTATCAAGAAAAACCGCTGAGAAATCGGCGGTTTTTTATATGGAAATTGAATACCTACCGATTTTATTTTTTCCGACTTTAGACTTGTCAGCATAGAGGGGCCAACCTCTTTTATTAAAAGGTAATTGCGCGACTGTCCGGCGTTCAATCAGGACACGATGGGGCGAAACCATCGAAATAAAAACGTTATGCCAGAACCAAAATCAAAGGACGCAGCTCCTATCGACGATAAGTCGGGAAAGCCTGTAGAGGGATCAAAGCCTGATAACAAAGGCGATGGCAAGGGTGCCGACTCTAAATCGATCGCAGAAGTCGCAGGTGCATCAACCGATTCCAAGGACGGCAAGCCTAAAGAAGGCGATGAGAAGGACACGCTCATAGTCGACCTCAAGAAAGAGAATCGGGAGATGAAGAAGATGATCCGCGACGAAGTCATCCCTACGATCCGCCAGCTTCAGCAAGATGTGAAGCACGGAAGTACGAGTGCCGGTGAAGCCGGAGACGAGCTGGATGCGCTCGCAAAAGAGTGGAAGCTCGATCCCAAGTTTGTCCAAAAGCTATCGGGCATTCTCCTCAACAAGTCCAAGAAGCAATTCGAAGACGAGTACCTTTCAGACATCAAAGACATCAAGTCGAAGACCGACGCGCAGTCGAAACAGATCAACAACGCGCAGATCACCGCTGCAATCTCGAAAGAGTTTGATCGAGTGGTCGGCGCTGACTCTGATCTTGGAAAGGTCGCCAAAAAAGAAGCCGTGAGGAAGTACATCATGTCGAGCGAGGAAAACCTCAACCGATCGATGGAAGACATCCTCGAGGAACTCTATGGCGATACCGACAAAGGCTCTGCCGGCATGGAGGGCTACAGCTCTCAAGGTGGCAATCATCCGAAGGAACCGGACTACACAGCTCCGACCGACGATGACAATCGCCGCATTGCTGAATCAAGAGTGAAGCGCGGATCGGAATTCGAAAAGTATCAGGACAGCCTGATCGGCCGACTGACTCACAAGTCACGACACCGAAAGAATTGATGAATGAAAGGGCATTTACCAAATTTAATTTTAGAAATAAATGTCCTTAGTAACATTCAAAGAGCAATTCGACAACGCCTATCAGGCGGTGTTCGACAAAGTGCTCGTGGCGATGGAAATTGCCAACACGCGACTCGAACAGCAGCTCACCTACGGAGCTTCTGTTAAACGCGTGAAGTACGCACTCGCACCGATCCGAGTACGCAACATCACGATCGGTCAGAACCGAACCATTGACCAGCTCAATGACTCGGGCGAAACCCTTCAGGTCAACAAGAACAAGGGTTCCGACTTCCGCATCTCTCGAAAGGAGATGGTTCAGGCAGGCCCACTGAATCCAGCCGAATCAATCGGCTCGGAGGTCGCAAAGAAGCTCTCTCGCTACATCGATGCTGACGTCTTCGCGGAAGTGAAGAACGCTCTTCAGACGTTCGATGCCGGTGACTTGACCACGATGGCTTCAAGCGGAACGCCGATCACGCTCTCGACAACGAACGTGCCTCAGCTTCTCGCGCAGGGTCGCGCAAAACTGCGCCGTGGCAACCAAGACCTCACAAGTCTTGCACTCGTCCTCGACAGCTATGGCGGCTCGGTGATCGAGCAGTACGTCATGTCGAAGAATATCGACCTTGCAGGTGCTGCATTCCAGAACGGCTATGCCGGTCCAGTCGGCGGTGCGGAGCTTTACCTCTCCGAGAACCTACTCGCGGAAGCGATCATCACGATGGCTTCGAATCCTACGAACGGCCAGACGTTCTCGGTCAACGGATTCATTTACACCTTCGTGTCGTCCCTCGGTTCGACACCAGGCAACGTGCTCATCGATACCGGCACCGGAGTCGATGTGACCCGCGACAACCTGATCGATGCGTTCCTTCAGGATGTAGCAACGGCGGGTGTGAAGTATGTCGCTTGGACTGACGCCGATCCGAACTACGACCAGTCGAACTGGGTCGACCTTCAGATTGCGGCTGTCGACAACGACACCACTGACCAGATTACCTTCACTGGAACTGGATCAGGTCGCCTCGCATTCGGTGGAACGGCAACCTTCACCATCACTTCGAACCTCGTTCATGCCTACTACGGCAAGAAAGGTGCGATCGACGTGGTCATTCAAGACCTCGCCGAGATGGAAATGGTCGACGATCCGTACCAGCGTGCGAAGATCGTCCGCGCCGATGCCATCTACGGCATCAAGACGTTCGCCGATGGAAGACCTCAATTCCTCGACGTTCATCTTCAGTCATAAAGATTGCACTAGCCTCAGCGACCGCTGGGGCTCAGTGCCAGATGCAGAGCTAATTCTGCCTCTGGCACTGAGAAATATATGGCAACACCACTAACAGGAGAACAAATCATCGAGCGCTTCGAACTCTACACCGACGACACTACGGAGCTGTCGACCGATGAAGAACTCGAGGTGGCGAACGACAAGCTGCGCCTCATCTACATGGAGCAGTCATGGGAATTTCTGCGCCGAAACAAATCAGGCACGATCGAAAGCGATGGAAAGATATCGACCCCAATCGACTTTGACGAATTCATGGAAAATTATGCGGAAGATTCCGACATTCCGAATATGAAAGTGGTCTATATCGGCAGCGGTGCTCCTTACGTTGTTATTCCGATGGGGCAGCGTAACTCACGCCAATATACAAATTCATGTTGGCTTGATCCTACAGACAACAAGATTAATTTTTCACAGAGTCCGGGTGTCGGCACTCCGTATCAATTCGACTACAAGACGAGTCCCGACGACGTTACAGTCGATACTTCGCCGGCTCTTCCTGCCGAATACCATCCGATGATTGTTTTTCTAATGCTCATCGACGAGGAGATCATCAAGAAGTCGGAAAAGGCTCGCAGCAACATGCAGGACAACGCAGTCCAGTATCAGACCTATCTCAAGAACCTGAAGCTCAGAGATGCTCGGTTAAAACTTTCATAATATGGCAGACTTTCCCATCACAGTTTTTCAATCAGGAGTGCACAATCGAGACGATGTCGAGGATACGCCAAAAGACAGCGCACAGGATGAGCTGAACTGGATTACCATCGACGGCAAGATAGAACTGGCCCGCGGGAAAGTGACAGTCGGTCCCGAAGGCGCGGCAGGATCATGCCCGACGATCCATATCGGCTACAAGGTTAATGGCGTCTCGATCCTTTGGCGCAAGATCAGCACTAGAATTCAATACTATAACGGCTCGACATGGGTCGATGTTGTCACCGGCCTCAACGCTTCCGACAATTACGTCTTTTCAAACTACAGCTCGCTCACTGGAGCGTACACGTTCGCAGGCGGTCCGGGCGGACTCTTCAAATTCGCCAATGCGAATCCGAACAATTACATCCAACTCTACACCTCCACAGATTTTTATTGCGGGTATCCTCTTATCGACAAGGCGCGAATGTATCTCTGGGGAATCATTAAAGACCAGACCTCTCTTTATCGAAGTCACATCGACGCGCAACGTGCTGGCACGAGCTTCACACAGGTAAGCGCAGAAAACATCGCAAGCGGAAATGGGGTGTTAAGGACATTCAGCGGAACTCTTGCATTCAAGGCGAGCAATGCAAAAGCAAACTGTGGACTGGTGACTATAAAATCAATCGACACTGGCGGGGAAATATTTACTGATGACAAAAACGGAAACCTGAAAGGAAACGCGGGGGGCACGGGCACGATCAACTACATTACTGGCGCATGGAGCGTTACATTCGTGACTGTTCCGTGGAATACCTCGAACAACATTCAAGCAACCTATGTCTGGGAAGACAGCACAAGTAAAGGTGTTGCTGATTTCAGCTTCAGCTCTCCTCGAGTGGCATCTGAAGGCGACGTGATCCGCCAAGACGAGGGTGGTGATGCAATTCAACAGCTCGTGATCGGTATCGACGGCAACTATTACTCGCTCAAAAAGCAAAGTGCATATCAACACAAATATAGCGACGATGATACGACTTTCAACAACGAAATCGTTCGTCGAAACATCGGTATTCTCACGCGCAAAAGCTCCGTGGCGACTGGCCGAGGTGTCGTGTTCATAAACACTGCAAACCCAGACCGACCGCAACTCACTGTTCTCGAAAAAGACCCGCTCGGCGATGATATCCTCGCAACCGAACTCATTCCGCATTTCGCATGGGAAAACTATGACTACTCCGATGCAGTCATGGAAACTTACGGACAATTTATCGTACTTTCCTGCAAGTCGCAGGACAACGACGTTAACGATCGCATGCTCATCATCGACATCACGCGTGAGACTGTCGATATTACAAATTATGGAATGAAATCGCTCATGCGAGACAGCGGATTTTTGTATGCAGGCAGTCCGCACACCGAGACTGTCTATAAAATCCTGAACGGCTTTGACGACGACAGCTACGTTCTCCAGAACAACTGGGACAGCAAGGATGAGACATACGGAATATCTCGCCTCAAGAAATATCGCAGACTCCGCTATCGGGGCCAGATCGATCCTGCCCAATATGTCGAGGTTTATGCCGACTATGACGGTGCGGGGTATAACCTCGTCGGCACGATCAGAGGCGATGCAACCTATGTGAACCGAAGCAGTCCCTCAACTGTCGGTACGACGATGGTGGGCGAAGCCGCGGTCGGAGGTGATGGAGAGGCGACTGTCTATCCCTACGAGATGCAACTCAAAGCAGTCAAGATTCCCAAATTCCGTCGCCGAAGTATTCGTTTTATCGCAAAAGGAATCGGCTACGTGAGCATCATGGAATCGACCGACTGGGACATTTTGACCTATGAAGACAGGCTTCCAAAGGTCTTCAGGCAGAAGGAGCATGTCAGTCTCGACGGAAAGGAGGTAAATCAATGAATACCTACCGATTTTAATTTTTTCACATCAATACTTAAGCCATGTCGACAAAGCTCACAAAAGTAGTAGCAAACTTCGAAACATCGCTTGCGACCAAGCTCGGAAATGGTGCTACTTCGGGCTCTCTCACAACCGCCGTCGATAAGGATGGAAACGCACTTCCGGCAGGTAAATATTGCATGATCGCAGATCGCGGAACTGGTGATGAAGAACACCTCCTCTTTGACCTTTCAGGTGTTGCCATGAGCAATATCTTTAGCGTCTCGCGCCAAGGAGTGCTGACTGCCGGTGTGCAGAATTCAAATGGCCATCGCGCAGGTTCAAAGTGCTATCTCACGGACTTCGTGAACCTGAAAGTCATCGTCGACATTCTTTCCGGCGCTGACACACTCGACTCCGCAAATCCAATCAGGTACGACGCTGATCCGACATTCACTGATTCAAAACAAGTAGTGTCGAAAGGTTATGCCGATGCGGGTCTTGCCGGCAAGGCTGACATCAATGGCAACAACGTCTTCCAAGGTCATAACTCCTTCGTTCAGTCACCGACTGTGCCAGCCGCGACGACCTCAAGCCAACCAGTAACGCTTGCTCAGCTCATGGCAGCGGCACTTTTTGGTATTCAAGACGGACTCGACTACGCCGATATCGCAATAAATCCGGACGGGTCGGTCAGGTCCCTTCACGACAATGTAAACGGCAAGACCTATGTCTTCAGCTACGACCCGAACGGCGACCTCTTCACGATCTACGATGGCGTGAGGAAGTGGACGATCGCGTCGACGCTGAGTGGCGAGAGGATCGCGGGCATTACCAGATAAATAATTTATAAAAATATGATCAATTTAAATGTAGACAAGAGACAGAGCAAAGATACCATCGTAAAAGGACAGCAGATTCCTCCGCTTGTAATGCTGACCGAGTACGGCCGACCCGGCTATTCACGCTGGCCTGCGATAAAAGCACAGGGAAGTCTGACGCTTCAGAATCAACCGACGGACGGCCAGTCGATCACGATAGGCCTCAAGACGTACACGTTCCAAGCGGTACTTACCAACGCCGACGGCAATATCCTAATTGGAGCTTCGATAGCTCAGACACAGGCGAATCTTTACGCAGCCGTCACCTTGACTGGCGTTCCCGGCACTCAATACGCGACCGCGACCACGCTCAACCAAGACGTCGATGCAACGCCATTCGCTTCAAACATTCTGGTGCTTACTGCCAAAGTGGGAGGTATTGCCGGCAATTCGATTGCTACAACTTCAACGCTCACCGCTCCGAATGCATTCGACGCAGCCACTCTCGGTACGACGCGAACAGGTGTGGCACAGCAAGATGCTGAGTCGACGTTTATTCCACACTATCGCTCGACCTTTAATTCCTCAAACGGAAATCAATATGCAAACCGAGAAATGTACTATCTCGGTGACATCAGCGGATCTCAAGACAGGCCAGTCAACAACGACAAGATCATCGGAGCATTGCCTGCCCATAATTATATTATTCCAGCCGGTGGCACAAGAAAGCTCTGGGTACCGAACCACTTCGATCGCAGATACAAACACCTCCGCTCGATTCTCATGCGTTCAATGCTCCAAAGGCCTCTTTGGCAGAATGGCATCGTCGCTCCATTTGCCGAAACCACGAACAACCGATCGTTCAAATCCCTTGCTCTCGATTCGAGCCGATTCGTCCATTTCTATCGCCAACAGGCAGGCACGAGCGGAATCTACGCGGTAGCTGGAAGCGTTGCTTCGAACGGAACGATAACGTGGGGTGCTCCAGTTTTGTGTACAGCCCTCGATCAGTACAACACCGAATTCGACGCAGTCTTGATCAACACCGACAAAGTGCTCATGACCTACGGCGCAGGTGCTTCGACGTTCATTCAGACAGCAACGCTTTCGTTCTCCGGCACCGGCATCACCAAGAACGCCGATGTTCAGGTCATCAATGTCAACGGCACGCAGAAGAATCTCGCCAAGATCGGAACCGACAAGGCACTCCTCGCTTTCCAGAACGGTGCGGCGGTCAATCTTTATGTCGTCTCGGTTTCAGGAACTGTGCCAGCATACGGAACGCTTGCGACGATCGCTTCCGCGAACATTTACTGGGGCAATCTTCAGGGCAACGGAACCGACAAGGCGCAGATCGTCTACTTCAACGCCTCGAAAGTATGGACGGCGGTAGTTACTGCATCGGGTACGACTGTCACTGTGCAGACTCCGCTCACGATCGGCTACGATACAAACTCCGGCTATCGCTGCAACCAGCTCTATGCTTTCGGCACTGACAAATTCTTCTACTACCATCCGTGGGGCCAACTGATGCCGTTTCGCGGTCGCAACCGATGCAGGCTGACCTACCTCACAGCAAGCGGAAATACCTCTGCGCAAATAACTACGCTCGAAGTAACCGGCGACGAATACGACACCAACCCAGTCTTCTTCAATCCATATGATGCGAACAACTGTGTCATTTACCGATGGGCAGCAAACTATTTCGTCGGTGCAAAAATTAACGTGAATGGTAGCGTCGTCAGCCTTCAGGACGTTCCTCTCCGTGGAGTGGGATATTTCGACAGCGCGGACAACGGCCCAGGCAACGAATCACCAACGCGAATGAAGCTCTTCTCCGAATTCAACAACTTCACGCAGGTAGCCGATCCTGTCGTGATCGGTGGGATGACTGTCGTTCTCGCGACCGACAACAACATCAACGGATGCATCGCGGCTTTTGTCGATAAGCCGTTCAGTTTCGACCTGTACGTCGGCGACAACAAGATCGGCACGTTCAACAAGACACTCAATCTTCTTGTCGAACCGATCAACATTGACCAAGACCTCTACCTCGATGAATTCGGCATCAAGATAAAAAGCGATGAGGCGGTCGACATGAACATCGCTGCGCCAGTGCTACTTCTAACTGTCGAATAAAAAATTAATGGCAACGTACACCATACAATACGGCGACACTCTAAGCGGAATTGCCGCAAAGACCGGACAGAGCATCCAGCAACTGATGCAGATGAATCCGTCCGTCACCGACCCGAATAAAATCTATGCGGGGCGTACGTTGAACGTGGGCGGTCCTGCACCCGCTCCGGCTCCTGCGCCGACACCAACTCCGCAGCCACAAAAGCAGACTATCTCGCAGGTGGCACAACTTTCGGTCCCTGACTTTGTTGAAGACCCGGGAAGCGCTCAGATCGGACAGCAGTATAAGACGCAGGCGACTACTCCTATTGATGAGAATGCGATTCGAGCCTCGACCCGCGCAGCAATGCAGGGCCAGATTGACGCCATAAACTCCGCTGTGGCCGACCAGATCGCCAACTTCAGGAATACGACAGGCAAGAACAATGAAGGCCAAGCGTACGCGCTTGAAGCGGCTGGTGGCCGAGTGGGAAGCGCGACAGGTGAAGCTCAAATCCAAGACGTCGAGAATACTGATGATCAGGAGGCGAACACATATCAGGACGAAGCCAATGCAAAAATATCTGCACTTCTTGGCCAAGCTGATACCGATGCTCAAACTGAAATCCAAAATCAGCGTGCCGCTATTCAGCAGGGCGCACAAAGTTATTTCCAGTATCTCGATAGTTTGAGCAGCTCGAAGCAAAATCAAATGACGGCATTCGTAAAGAACATGGTCGCAATGGGCGTCGATCCGACACAACTCTCCGATGCTGACTTGCAGAAGATATCGTCGCAGTATGGATATACCAAAGATGAAATTGTTTCGATGTATAACGATGTGAAGACCACTCAAGACCAGACAACGCAAACAAATGCTCTCACGAATGCAAAAGCTCAAGCTGATATCGACAAGGAAAATGCGGATACCAACTCTTTCGATTTGAGCCAAGGCCAAGCACACTACATCGTCGATCCGAAAACTGGACAGGTGACACAGGTCGCTAATCTTCCAAAGACGGCAGTCGATGGAAGTGATGGGTCAGGATCAACGACGATTGACCCTACAAGTCCGCAATACAAAGTGGCACAAGACCTTGCTTATGGAGGTCTCACTTTCGCGCAATTCAAGAGCCTGTACTCATATTCGAGAGACATTAATCAGAAACTCGGAATCTATCAGCTTGCTAGTCAGCTCAATCCTCAATTCAATGCGGCCGATTTTGAAGCAGGCTATGAATTCTACAAAGACCCTCAGACAAGACGACAACTTTCGTCGGCCGACAACGCGATCGCAAATATTCAATCAATCATTGACCTATCGAATGCAGCAGCACGAAGCGGAGTGCCAGCGGTCAACAAGATCGAACTTCCTGCGAAGTATGAAATCGGTGATAGCTCAGTCGCAAACTTTGATCAGGCGCAGCAGCTTCTCGCAGATGAAGTTTCTGGTGTCCTCGGTTACGGCTCTGGCACCGACATGAAACTTAAGCTCGGTATCGATGTCATCGACGGCAATCTCGACCCTGCAACATTCGCTTCCAACATGGAGCAACTCCAGACTTTCTTGCAAAAGAAAAAGAACTCGCTCCTTTCTCAGACGAGTGTATACGGCGATCCATCAGTCGGTGGTCAGCAAAACGATCCTTCGCAAGATATGTCGGCTTCATCCACAGCACCGACTACATACAAATCGACATCCGGCAAAGTTTACATTCTGCCTAATTAATCATGCTCACTAAAACCCAAGTACAGCAGAATATTGAATCGCTCGAAAAGCAGGGAGCATCCCAGAATGACATTCAGGGATATTTAAATACTCTCGGTGGGCAGATTTCATCTGATGCACCGACTCCCGCGCCAGCCGGCAATACGCCGGGCTTCTGGGGTAAGGCTCTCAATGTTGCGAAGGGTGTCGGTAACTTTCTTATTTCAAACGAGAAGAACTTCGGCAATGACATAGGGGATGCCATCTATGCACCGATCGCCGCGAATCAGGTTCAGGACGAAGTCAAACAAAACATGGCGCAAATGACTGAGCTTCTCGCAAAACGAAAAGCGATGAAAGCCGCAGGCCAAGACACGACGCATATCGACAACGCGATTCAGATGATCAATGCCAATCAGCCCGATCCGACAAAGGAGCTCGGAGATATTGTGCCATCGATAAATAAAAGCAATGAGCAGATTCTCGGTGATGCCGCCGGAGTAGCGACCGACATCGCGGCTTTTGGAACGTATGGTGATGCGGCAAAGGGAGCTGAGACAGGAAAGCTCCTTGTTTCTGGTCCCGTGAGTGGAGCGGTCGGCAATGCCCTCGGCAAAGCTGGAATTGAATCAAGTGCATTCGAGAAAACAATACCAACGGCCGCTTCGAAGCTCGCAGCTTTCGGCCAAGGTGCGCTCCAAGGTGCAAAGGTAATGGCTCCGATCGGAGCAGCCTATGGTGTTGCATCTTCAGCACAAAACAATGACGATCTTCCGACCATGCTTAAAAAGGCTCTCATCAGCGGAGCAGTATCCGGTGTCGTAGGTGGCGCACTTTCAGGCGTAGCAAATCTGCGCAACGTCGATCCTGACGAGCTCGATCAGGAAGCGGTCGCAAGTTACAAGAAAGGTCTCGCGGCGACCAAAGAAAAATATAAAGCGACGGCCGATCAGATCATTCCGGATCTCCTCGACCAGGGCGTATGGGGTACTCGCAAGCAACTCCTTCAGAAAGCAGATGCCGGCATTCAGCTCTCGTCCGACGAATATGAAAAGCTCGGTGAGCTTCAGGGAACTATTGACACTCAAGGCCTTACGCAGAAAATCGATGATGAGATCGCAAATTATTCTCAAGGTGGTCGTGCATTCAGCGACAAGATGGATGCTGTCGATAGTGCGATCGTGAATCACCTCAAGTCGGCCGATCAGATTTTGAATGACCCAGACATGGCAGGCGAAGTGGAGAAGTCCGGTGGCATTCAGGCGGTGCTTGATGATGCAAAGAATAATATCGTCGCCCAACTTCGACATGATGGCATCAATGACGCCGCTGATATTGTCGAGAACGTCGACACGGACGGCGTGAAGAATCCCGACGACTTCATGAGTACGCTCAAAGAATCAGTCTCGGACGGACTTCAGCCGAAGCCAATCTCGGTCAACACCGCGAAGATCAATCAGCTCCAAAAGATGAAAGGCGATATTGAATCGCTTCAGCTCTACAACAAGCCGACCGAAGCGTATCAGCAAGACCTCCGCGAACTCGCGCAGGATTACGGCGACACTGTCTATGACACGAGAAAGAGCCTCAAGACTGTCGACGACAGCGGTACTTTGTCGCAAGTGCGAAAGGTCGATGGAGCGATCCGTGATGTTTTGAATACAAACAATCCCGATTATGCCCAGATCAACAAGGTCTACACCTTGAATTCGAGACTCTTCGACGTTCTCGACGAGACGGCCAAGCGACAGGAAGCTCGCCCTCTCATCTCATGGTTCAACGCGATCGTGGGCAGCGGAGGCGCGACTGCGGGTGGTACAGCCGGCGGATTCATCGCCGGTCCCGCGGGGTCGACAGTCGGATCGCTTGCCGGTGGTGGCTTGGCAGTCGGCCTTACCACAGCGCTCAACAGCACTTGGTACAACACGCTCCGTGCGGTTCAGAAGGCGAATTTGGCCGACAAGCTTGTCGAGGTCGGAAGCCTCGATGCGGCGAAGTATTGGGTCCAGCTTTTGAATTCCGAGGGCATCAAAGGGGTTAACCAACTCCTAAATACGCCAACAGCACAGCTAAACCAAGTGTCAAAATGAAAGCAAGAACCGCACCCAAAACAACTCCAAGAGGTCCAAGGATAGCTCCTCCGAGTAGCACACCAATTATCAGCAGTATGAAAAATAAAACGTAATACATGGACAAGATCATTCAGCCATACGAGAAAAAGCAATGCAAGTGTCCTTCTTCAAAAAAATGATGGAAAAAAGAATCGAGACGATCGAATCCCAGATTCGAGAAATAAAAGAAAATCACCTGAGCCATATTCAGGAAGACTTGGCGGTGGTCAAGACGAACCAAGAATGGATCATGCGCTTTTTCTGGATCGTGGTCTCGGCTTCTGTCGCCGGACTGATCACCGGAATTATTAATTTAATGATCAAGTAATTTTTATGGAAAACACAAAACTAGAAACTGGCGCATTGATTTCGCCACACGATTATCGAGACGGATATGCAGCTTCAGCCATTGCTGTAACGCTGGCGCCACCGCTTAACCTACCCGCTACTTACAAGACCCAGCTCGCAGCACCCATGATGCAGGCCTTGGAGCCAGCATGCGTTTCGCACAGCGTGGCCGATAACCTCAAGCTCTACTGGTTCAGAAAGACAGGGAAGTGGATCGACTTTTCTCCCCGCTTCCTCGATATCCTCGCCAAGCGATTCGATGGACAAGATCGAGCAACAGGAGGCACATATCCGCGACTTGTCTTCAAGCTCGCCGTTCAATATGGATGTGCCACGACCGCAACGTTGCCGAATGACACCTCACTTCCTGTCCTCGAATATCGAGACGACAACAAGCTCACTGAAACGGTCTTTGCCGAAGCGGCGCAGTACAAGATTCCTGGCTACGTCTCGGTCGCGCTGGACTTCCAAGGAACACGCCAAGCCATCTATCTCTACGGAGCGATTTCGACCCTCTTTCAGGTCGGCAACGAATTGTGGGTGCCTTCATGGGCTGACAAAGATACCGATCCGCTTCGCACTCCGAAGCAAATCGTGTCAGGGCATCAAATGTCGCCGTTTGGATGGGAAGATTCGACCTATAACGATCTCCAAAACGAATGGAGCGACAAATGGGCAAATAAAGGACAGACCCGATACGATCCGAAAGCATGGTCACCATTTGTGATCGAACAATGGGCGGTCGCTGAGATTCCACCGGATATTCAGGATTTCCTCAAAGCGCTTCCTGCGCCGTCTGCTTTCCATTACACATGGCAAAAAGACCTCGCATTTGGAGATCAAAACGAGGACATTAAATTCGTGCAGATCGCGTACATGATACTCGGTTTACTCGAACCAATCCCAGCTGAAGAGCTTGGCATCTTTGGCCCGAAGACTGCCACGGCAAACGCGAAGTATCAGCAAGCACACCGTATCGCGCCTGCGCCGAATCACATCGGTCCACAGACAAGAGCGGCACTTAATGGCCAATTTTCAATTTAAAAAATATGAATCCAACACTCAAACGTTACCTTATCAGCTCTGGTACTACATTCGTAACAGCTTTCCTGATCTCGGTCGGGGCGCAACTTACGCTAGTGCACATTACACCAGAAACCCTCGGCTGGAGCATTGTCGCATCGATCGGCGCAACAGCTTGCCGTGCGGCGGTAAAGGCAGTTATCGAGGCTTTCTCAGACTCGAATGGTGGTCCTTCCGAGCTCGGATAAAAATCTACGTGTAAGAAAATAGCAAAATCGTTGACTATATATTTAGAATGTTTAGTGTGTTCAATGCCACACTCAAAAAAGGAGAGTGTGGATAACTCGATCAGGATCGCTGCGAAACCCTGTATTTGCGACGCAAATTAGACCACGACTTTTTATGTCGTAGGGGGGCGACGCGGAAAAGCTTTTCTGATACAATGTAAACACATGGCGATAACGATTTCTAAGGAAAATAAAATAGAGACTCGCACCGCCAACGAACCCCATCCTGAAATACCAGAAAAGGAAAATATTCAAGACGTTGCGGGTGCCGACGAAGAACTGACCGACAGACCGTGGTCCGTGTTCGGCGAAAAGAGACTCAAAGAAAAGAAAAACGGATACACTCACGTCAGCCTTTTTGCGGGTGTCGGAGGTCTTGATCTCGGGTTCCGAGCCGCGGGCTTTAGAACGATCTGGGCAAACGATATCGATCCGGACGCTTGCGAAACTTTCAGAGAAAATCTTGGCGACATAATCCAAGAAGGCGATATTCGTACGATTGGATTTCCTAAGCTCGAAGAACCACTCGATGTGCTTTCGGCAGGGTTCCCATGTCAGCCATTTTCAAACGCCGGTTCTCGTCGCGGAGTCAAAGATTCTCGTGGAGACCTCTTTAATTTTGCATTAGATGCTGTAAAAGCCCTTAAGCCTAAAGTGGTCTTGTTCGAAAATGTTCGAGGATTACTCTCGATCAAGATTGGAAAGAAATTATTGATAGAAGAAATCCTACGCCAACTCCACAATGAAGGATATGACTGCCAATTAAAGCTTGTCGATGCATCCAATCACAGAGTCGCACAAAGAAGGATGCGTCTGCTCGTTATTGGAGTCCAGCGAGATGCTGATCTCGGTCCATTTCGATACCCTCAAGAGAAGCCTAAAGTCGGTCTTACTATCGGAGAGACGATTCTCGATGTTCTTTCTTATCTACCGAATCAAAACGAACTGATGCAACTCAATCCGCAAGCCGTGAAGCTTGGAACCTATGTACCAGAGGGTGGATCGTGGAAAGACATCCCGTATGACGTCCTGCCTGAACGCTTACAACACATCCATAGGAACATGGCGAAGTACCGATGGCCAAAGTTTTACGCGCGATTCCATCGAGACGACATCGCCGGAACAATCACCGCTGCATTCAAGCCTGAGAACGCCGGAGTTTGGCATCCGACCGAAAGTAGGGTATTCTCAGTCCGTGAGGTAGCGAGGATTCAGAGCTTCCCCGACTGGTTCGTTTTTGGCGGCAGAAACGTCAAATCCAAATACCAGCAAATAGGGAATGCCGTTCCGCCTAGGTTAGCATACGAGGTCGCTATGGAAATTGTGAATGTCCTAGAAGGCCATAAACCTAGGACTTTAGATGATTTCTTAAAGGAAAAAAGGCCTTTGCGTACCTCAGATAAGGCGATCCACTACACCCCATAAATTTCCATGATGCGGTACTTAACTGACAACTTAATCCGCGAATCTTTCCTACGGCTACGACAAAACGAAACTGGCGGAAAGACAGGTCTCGAGCGCACATCTGCCTTGATGTGTTTTCTTGCATTTGATGCTCTCCTAAAACGCACGAGCGTAAATCCTCCTCTCGATTTTGACCCAGAAGCAAGCATCGGCAATAACAACAGGTCCGGACTTACGCGCGAATTCAGCCGACTCGTTCAGCTGAAAAATGGGTCTGAACCATATCATGTAATCAACCTCGGCGAAGTCACAGTCGGAGGTAATCCTCCTGAAAAGCGCTTTTCTTCAAACTTCCTCACTACTGGAATGAAAAAGGCGACGACTAGCGCAACCTCTTACGATTATCCGACTCGGCCTTCCAATCCGCTCCTAGTCCTTGGTCCAAAGGCTACTGGCCTCACCTGGGGAATGAATCGTCATCCAGACTGGAAGGAAAACCTCCCAGTCTTTCTTGAGGGTCGAAAGACTAAAACTCCATTCACTGACCTAGCTATCTTCGTACTTCGCCAGCGCGGCATTGAATCTGAAGCGAAGACATTGCAGGATGGTCTGATGGATGGTTTGTGCGAAATCTTTACTCCTGAATTGTGCGAATTTTGGAAGAAGAAAGTGTCTCTTGAAAAAGTATATTTCGAGGCAGTCGAATCTCCCTTTCAAGATTCTGCTGCCACTCCATTCGCAGACTGCTCGTGGATGGGCGATTTCCAGCCGATCGACGAAACTACCATACTTACATCACGGGTGACCTACCTCGAAGGTCTACTGCGTATGCATAACATTTCATTCGAGGAATAATTTTATATGAAAAAACCATCATTTTTACTTGATAAACCAGAACCAATACACCGCACTCGTCTCTATAACGGACGAAGACTCCAGGTGTGGGAAGGCCGCGCCAAAATATCAGAAATCAAAGGCTGGGCAGAAAATCCTCGTATAGATTTGGCGAAGCGCAGCTTGCAGCAGGCTGTAGGCGCGCGCGTCCTGCAACAGGACGAGCTGTACGACCTCATGAAGAAAGACTCGGAGGTCAAACTTGCCGCACTCCGCGACGACATAATGAAGAACGGCCTACGCGAACCGATCACCCTTTCATATGATGGAAAACTCCTCGATGGAAACAGACGTTTCTTTGCGGTCCGATACATCCTTGATACGCTTCCTCCAACCGACCCTAACCGCCAGGACCACGAGACAATCGATGCCTATGTCCTTATGGATGACGCAACCCAAGACGACGAACAGCGAGTGCTCGTAGAGGAAAACTTTTCGCCTTCACTCAAAATCGAGTGGCCTGACTACGTCAAAGCATCCCACGTCATAAAAGAACACGAAGCAGGTATCGAGATCAGCGATATTGCAAAGAAATTCAAGTGGCCAGCCGGCAAGGTCAAGGAAACGATCCGAATCAATCAGATCATCAACGACTTCCTCATCTACGCAACTGCACCAGAAGACCAGAATGACGATCTCGGCGGAGGTCTGGGGCTAACTGAACAGGAAGCAGAAACGATCGCTGCAAAGAACTACCAATTCTTCAACGAAGCCCAGAAATCCTTCTTCGAACCCTTGCAGACCGATCTCGAATTCAAAGCGAACTTCTTCAAATGGATGAAGCAGGAAAAATTCTCGAGCTTCCCAGAGGTACGAATTGCCTACAAAGCCTGGAAAGACCCAGAAGTAAAAGCGATCATTGCTGGCAATGATCCGGATGCGGCCAAAGATGCGAAGTCGACGCTCGATTACAACTCACGTGTTGTGCGCACAGGTGAAGAAGCCGCTGGACGCATAGATGCATTCATTAAATTCTTGAAAGGAATGAGAGCAGAGGAAATCAAAACGCTGCCTGACTATGCACGGGAGAATCTCAAAACAGCCATCACGCTTATTGAGAAGATGAGTAAAGCCGCATCCTCTGAGTGATCCGGCTGAACTCCCGATGGCATTAATTTTCAAAGTACAAAACTCTCAGTTTATATGCGAAGGGGAAGGAATGTCCTTTTTGCAGCTCAAGACAAAATTGAGCGGCTTTTTAGGGCATGGTCAAATTACCAACCTAGGGCCGAAAGCATTCTCGATCCCTCTCATAGCGGCCGTAGCAGCGTCTTCCGTATTCAAGGAAACCTACGGAAGCGTCCCGGCAGAGCTTGCAGGTGAAACCGACATATACGAGAAGCATCGTATGGCCAGAGATGAAGCAATGAAGGGGGTGGAAGAAGACAAAATAGCACCACTCCCAGCTCCTTGGCCAGGAACACTCGATCCTGCACAAGCTATAGCGGTCACTGCCATGACAGCCGAAGGTTTGCTCGGTCTTTGCTTGTTCGATGAACAGGGCATAGGAAAAACCATCACCGCTCTGGCGGCTTTTGACGTGCTTAAGGAGCGCGGAGATACGGACTGCCTCGTAATTGTTTGCCCAGTCACAATGATGGGAGGGTGGAAAAGCGAAATTGAGAAGTTTCTACCAGGGAAGTATCGGGTCAGAACAGCCGAAGGATCGGCTGAAGAAAAAAGAAAAGCAGTCCTTTCGCCATTCGATGTGTTAATTTGCAATTTTGAATCAGTCCCGCCACTACTCATTGCACTCAAGGGAGTGCTTGGAGCAAGAAAGGCAACTCTTGCCGTGGACGAATCATTCAACGTAAAGAATAAGGAAGCCTTCAGATCAGTCGCGATCCGAGAACTGCGCGATTACTGCGTGAAGGGATTCGTCATGTGTGGAACCCCTGCACCGAATTCCGCGATCGACGTAATCAGCCAATTCGATATAGCCGATAGCGGATACACATTCGCAGGATTTGTACCTCCTAAAGACGAAGAAGATCGCACTCAGAGGATAAACGAACGTATCGCCCAACGTGGAGCCTATGTGCGACGTCTCAAGGAAGAAGTCCTTCCCATGCTGCCTGCTAAAGATTTCAAGCTCGTATCCATTGTCCTGTCAGGCAGGCAAGCTGCTCTTTATGAAGAGGCCCGCGGTCAATTGGAGCTTTCCCTCAAGAGCATGGATAATGCCTCCTTCCGAAAGTCGCTCGCTTCGTATTTTCAACAGAGATCGGCACTCCTTCAAATTTGCGCATGTCCTGAAGCTGTTGACCCCACCTACTCCGATACGTCAGGGAAAATAATCGCCCTTGATAAACTCGTCGAAGAAATAGTCGAGCGGGGCCAAAAGAAATTAATCATCTGGTCTTTCTATAAAGCGAGCCTGCATAGCATCATGGAGAGGTATCAAAAGTACTCGCCCGTGCTTCTCGATGGAAGCTCATCTGCAAAGGAGAGAGCCGATTCGGTCCATAGATTCCAGACCGATCCGAACGTCCGAATCTGCGTAGCCAATCCAGCAGCGGCCGGAGCGGGAGTTACTTTACACTCAGCATCTGATGCCGCCTACGTTTCCTTTTCAAACCAAGCCGCACACTTTCTACAATCTCTTGACCGCATTCATCGTCGAGGCCAAACAGCGGATAATGTAAACTACCACCTGCTTGTATGCCGCGGCACTATTGAAGAAACTGAAGTCCAACGTCTCCGTCAAAAAGAAGTACGCCAGCATGAGCTTCTTGGAGATGAGACAAAGTGGCCGAACTCTCTCGATGAAGCCCTCGCAGAACTCACTCCAATAAATCCATGACAAAAAACTATATCTGGACATTCAATGACGCAGCCCTAGCTTCCGGACTCAATGGAGCTTTTTCACTCGAATACCACGTTCCTGGCTCAAAGATGAAAGTGCCGGCAGAAAACCTTGTAAGATCAAGAGTGTGGCTTGCAGTTAAAAGTGGCGATGAGAGCTTTCTGTACGCGCTCCTCAGTCCATCAATCATCGAACTTTACCAAGAGGGAACATATAAGAACGATTTTCTATTACAATGCGAGCCTTTCTCTTCGGTCCGTTTTTTACCTCGTCAGGAATCGCGCGGTCCCTGGCAATTACCATTTGAGACGGATGAAGAAATCCGGGAATGTACCGATACTGAGCAGGCTGCTCTGTTGGAGATAGTAAGCAAGAACGAACGTGTAGGTTTCGCGCCCCCTTCGCGCACGACTCTCGATGCGGTCCCTCGCACCGCTTTCAATGATTTAGAAAGTGCGGTCCCTGACCAGCTTATGTCGACGCTTCGAACTATAGCGTTTGGAGATGCGTCACGCTCTCGCTCCATGCCCGAATCGATTTCAGCACTTGGCGGTATTGCTCTGATAATCCTAGCCTCAACCCACCCTCATCTGAAGGAAGCAGATGTCGTCAGCTTAATCGCCGCTCTCGATCCATTGGCGAAAACAGAAAGCGGAGCCCCTATAAAATCACAGAAAGATATCTTGCGTGTATTGTACTCCTTGCCGCCAGTCGTCGATACTTTTTTCGAGGAAATCGACCCAGACAAAATCTCACCTCGAACTTTTGTCGCTAAGTCAGATGATTCAAGCCTAGAATGGCTCGATAAAACCAATGACGCCGAGAGAGCTCATGAGCAAATCCTTAAAGACCTGGTACTTCATCTGAAAAGCAAAGGATTCAAGGTTTACAAGACTCGCAGCTTTGACTTGTTCGCTGAGAAGGAGAGCACCAAGCTCCTGTGGGAGATCAAAAGTGCGAACGGATATAATTCCGTCTCTCAAGGGGAGAAAGGCATCATACAGCTTCTCCGATACTCGACGGCACTTGCAGACGAGAGATCGGTTGGCATACGATTCCTCGTCTTGTTGCAAGATTCAGGCCTTACCGCTATACATGAATATCTTTCAAAAATGGCGACACGCGCTGGTTCCGAGCTATGGCTATACGATGAGAAAGAGGAGTGGCCGAATCGTACATTCAATATTAAGTCCGAGACCCTCGAGGATTTAGCTTGACTATAAGGTGCATTTTATTAATGATGATCACTATGTCCGAATACTATAAACCAAACCGAATACGAAACATCTACTCCCCGTCGAGTACGGAGTCTTTCAAGCTGTCTCGATCAAAAATCGAGATGTATACGAAATGCCCGAAATGCTTCTATATGGATCGCCGTCTTGGCGTTGGACAAATACCGCCGTTTCCCTTCGCCTTGAACACCGCCGTCGACACTCTTCTCAAAAAGGAATTTGATGTGCATCGAGCTGGAAAAACTCCGCACCCAATGATGATGGCTTACGGACTCGACATGGTCCCGTTTCAACACGAGAAGATGGATGAATGGCGCGAGAATTTCAAAGGTGTTCAGTACCATCACAAGCCAACGAATTTTATAATAACTGGTGCCGTCGACGATCTATGGGCCGATCGCAGCGGAGAGATCGCGGTCGTCGATTACAAATCGACAAGTAAGCCGACCAAAGTCACTCTCGATGCCGACTGGCAGATGAGCTATAAGCGACAGATGGAAATATATCAGTGGCTACTTCGCCAGGTAGGATTCAAAGTCTCAAACACGGGATATTTTGTATACTGCAACGGGAAGACGGACCGACAGGCTTTCGATGCAAAAATCGAGTTTGACATAGACATACTTCCATACACCGGAGACAGCTCCTGGGTAGAAAAAGCCCTGTTCGATATCAAAGAATGCCTAGATGGGGATATGCCAGCTCCCGCCCAAGACTGCGATCATTGCAACTACCGAAAAGCGGCAAATGCAGTCGATCCAAGCTAATAATAAAATCATGCTCGAAGACAAAGACCCAGAAGAAATTATTGAGATTGCTGAAATCGCCCAAAATAAAGGGATCGATATTGAAGCAGCCACAAATCTAAAAGAGATCATGGACAACCAAGGAGTCGATGAAGATACTGCCGAAAAAGTACAGGAGCTTGTGGATGAAGGACTTGATGAAGATGACGCCGCTGAGATCGCCGATTTGCTATAAATTATGCTTTTAATAAAAACAAAAATTAAAGAGAGTGGGATTCATGGCATCGGCTTATTTGCCGATCAGTCCATACCTAAAGGTATGGAGATTTGGAGATTCACCCCAGGCTTTGATCAGAAATTCACTAAAGAGCAAATCTTAGGCTTCCCTGATTTGCTACAGATTTATATTTACAAATACTCATGGAAAAGCTCAAAGAGCAAACTCTATTGCTTCTCGTCGGACAACGGAAAATATTTTAATCATTCGGATCAGCCGAACGCTTTGTCGGAATATCGAGATGGAGAGGATGAAGTCATTACAACAGCAATCAAAGACATCCAAGCCGGAGAGGAAATTACGGACAACTACTCCTCTTTTGAGGCTGATTCGGATGACGACAATGTGCTTGAATATATCGCACAAAAATTTCATCTCGAAGATGAGCTTGACCCTCGTTTGAAGGCAAAATAAAGAAGTAGATTGAACACCATTGACTATAAATGTCAATAAAGCCATAATGTCCGCAATGAAACCAACAGGCGAAAAAATCCAACATGAGGCAGGAAACAACGAGGCGTGGATCTGCATCTGCAAAAACACTCCAACCGGCGGAGGCTTTTATGCTTGCGATGAAAATGGCAACGAAGTGGAGCCAACGGCAAAAGACTGGACAAGCGGTCTCTATGTTTGCGCCGACTGCGGAAGAATGATCGACCCGGATACCTTAGAGGTAATGGGGAGAAATCCTGCGCCAAAACTTCTCGTTTAAGCCTCTAAGAGCTTAGGCCCTCGTAGCTCAATGGATAGAGCGAGACGCTTCTATCGTCAAGGCTGCAGGTTCGAGTCCTGCCGAGGGCACAAAATGAAGACCTCCACTTTGATCCTGAAAATTGGTATAATCACAACAACATGATTTCAGACGAAGAAAAGAATGCCATATGGACTGAAATAGAGAAGATGTCGCCAGACCTTCTTCAGACTTTTTTATCGCTCAAAACCATAGATGAAGCAAAAGCGTACCTCCGTGATTTGCTTAGCGAGCGTGATCTCCGCGAGCTCGCAATGCGATGGGAAGTCGCAAAAAAACTCGATGCAGGCGTTCCTTTTTCTGAAGTCCAAGATGAATATAAGCAATCATACACAACGATCACTAAGATCAACCGGTGGCTTAAGGAAGGATGCGGAGGCTACCGGATGATGATCGATCGTCTCAAGAAAAAGTAAATTTTCAATTAGCTAACTCAGCAGTAAAAAGTTAAACTAGGAACTGATTTCGTCAGTTCTTTTTCATAACAATTCAACCAAAAGGAGGGTCCCATGCAATCAGTCCAACCGACTCGTCATGGGACCTACGTGGTTACCTATGACGTGGCAAGTCGTCTTCAGGCATTCTGTCCGAAGACGCTAACAATTCCGCGTCCGGATGATCAGTTATTCGAACGCTTTCACATGAGCCTGTTTCAAAAGATACAGCAGGCTCTTCCGGGCATTGCGATCGACACGATCGAGATGAGTGAACTTCGGCGCAAAATCTGGGAGCAAGTAGAGAGCCGCATCACTGACCTCAGTCAGCAAGCAGTCCTCAGCACATGTCCAGAAATCGCCGACTTGAATCCGAAAAGCGAGGGTCTCTTGCTCAACATCAACCGACTGTTCAACACGGACGGACAGCTGATCGGACATGGGCCTCGGCCCGGGTTCGAACATCTCGAGAAGCAATTCGATGATCTGACAAAGAAGATCGCTGGGCGTTCTGTCATCCTCATCGAAGACGGAGCATTCAGTGGTGGTACTCTGCGCTATGTTCTTCAGGAGCTGAATAGTCGTGACCTCACAGTCACGGCGATCATCATCGGCTTCTGCTGCACAAGGGCAAAGTTTGTCCTTGGTAACTTCTTCAAAAGTGAGCTCGTAATAGTGCATCCGATCGAGAACCTTCTCGACTGGATTCCTGATCACGATCTCATTCCGTTCATTCCGAACTGCGGACGTGTCCTCGGCGAAGCATCGAGCAATAGCTTTATGCCGGTTCGGAGTGTCGAAGGCTTCAGCTATGCCTACCCTTACATCCTGCCGTTCGGCAAGATCGAGGAATGGGCGAGCCTGCCAATCGAAGGTGCTCGAGACTTGTCGAGGCTGTGTCTTGAAACCAGTGTCGAGATCTTCAGCCGTGTAGGGCCTAAAATGACGATAAGGGAGCTTTTGGAGGCGAATCCAAGGGCTTCAATACCGCTCGAAATCGGGTCATCCCAAGCCCAAGTAGGTCTGAATACAGGGGTCGTGGCCTTTTTGAGACAGGTTCAAAAAAGACTGGGGTAAATCGCCACCTTCTTCATGAAAAAACAGTCGCATCGCTCAAAAGGCGGTGCGACTTTTTCTTTTATGCTCAAAAACCCTTATTTTAATTGACTTTTTAGGTATTTATCTTGCGTAAAGTTTGAACATACAATGTCCTTCTTGACAATGATATGTCACTACACTAGAGTGTAGTGACAATCGAATAAAGCGAACCATTGTCCCGAAAGGGATCAGCCGGTAACGGCTCGATGCTAACAATGGACTTCGACCCAAGCACCAGCTTGCTATGTCCCGAGGGGATAGAGTAAACTGAGGGTGCATGCTCGAAAGAGTATGTATCCCAAGCTTGGGAACGGCCAAGAACTATTTAGTACGCGGCCAACGAAAGTCCACTTTGATTAGCATCGGAGTGGACTTTTCGATTGGCTATATGAAACTAAGCCAAGCAATAGAAGAATTTAAGAATTGGAGAGGATTCAAAGTGACCGGCCACACTGTGGTCCGTTACGACAGTGCCCTCCGAATTTTCTGCCTTGTCACTGGCGATCCTGAGATCGACCAGATTCAAATTCACCACGTCCTCCATTACCTTCAGGAATTGGAGCGACTCGGATGGAAGCGCAACGGCATAAACATCGTCGCCCTCGCATTGAGGAAGTTTTTTGAATTTTATAATCTCAGAGGCTTCAATTGCCTGAATGAATCGCTCATTCCACTTCCTAAAAAGGAATTTAATATACCGCGCGTTGCGAACGATGCAGACTTCAAGAAACTCGTGAAGGCAATACCGCTCGACAACAATCCAAACAATATCCGCAACCTCGCACTTATCCACATGGTCTGGGACACTTGGGCTCGCAGTGGTGAAATCATCTCACTCAATGAGGAAGACCTGCAATGGAATAAAGACCTTTCAGGCGGAGCTGTGATCAAGACCGAGAAGTCGAGAGGTCGTCGACCGATCCGTGAAATATTCTGGACGGCGCACACCGGCAAATATCTCAAGGCATGGCTTAAGAAGAAAAAAGAGATTCAGGACAAGATGGTCTTCGAGGATACTGGTGCGGTATTTACTTCACTGAGAAAGTGCGGACAATTCGATGTAAGAGGAAAGCGGATGACGAACAGAGGCGTCTGCGAAGTATTCCGCATGATATCAAATCGGGCAAACCTTCCGTCGATTTTCAATGCGCACTCCGCTCGCCACTACGGTGGCCGAAAGATCATCAAGGAGGGTGGAGCGAGTGCAGATGTTACGAACATCCTCGGCCACTCGAATCTCGAGAGCTCGCAATTCTATACGATGATGTGGGGCAATGACCTCAAAGAGCGATGGACTCACTTTCAGAATAGCTATAACCCCAAACAAGACAAAGCTCGGATGAATAAAAATCTAAAGAGCATAATGCATGTAGACAGTCTGGATAACGCACAAGAAATCGTCGGAGCATTTATCGAATTTATGCAGAAGGGAAATGTTCCGAGTCCGACCCAATTCGTCAATGCGCCAAAATCAAACCCGCCTGTCCGCACAGCCGGAGGTGGAAAGTATACAAAATTCTAATACCGCTTTTCGATTTTAGAAACCAGACTATGATTAGTGGTCTATGGCCAACAGTCCGCACCAAAAAAGAAATAACGAGATCGTCAGGCTGCATGACCTCGATCCGGTCCTGCATTCATTTGCCCAACTTGCCAATCGCTACACGAATAACAAGACAGGGAAGCCTCTGACGAGATCAACGATCCATGAGATTTACACTCGAGAAAAGGCGAAAAGGGGAGATAAAAAAGCCCAATCTTCAGGGGTAATTAAGAGCAAATATCCGAGCCTGAAAACTTGTTAACAGGGTCCTTTTTGTTGCTTGCTATGTGTCAGGAGTTCGAGTAAAATTGCTCTTGTAAGACCTTTGACATCAAGCAAAACACTTCGCTCGCCTGCCGAGCTTCTGAAGGTCCTTCTTCGGAATTTCAGCAGGTGAGCGAGCGGGGGGTTTTTCCTCCTAAATTTTGATATACTAAGCCCATGCAAAGGTCCAAACAATTGACATGGTATCGTAACGAGATGGGGTACAGCCACGCGTTGGTGCAGCATGTGATAAAGGCGGGGAGATTAGTTTAAGAAAATAAATGAATGAAAATATTACAAATATTGTAACTGGGATGGCACAAGATGGAATAGTTGCGCCAACAAATTGGATTGGCATCTTCACAAATGAGAGAGCTATTTTTCTTAGAGCATCTAGGCACCCAGTAGTAGAAATAGTGTCGCCATTAGCTAATAGGATCGCATCTCAATCAGAGGTCGATGAAATTGCCGCATCATTGAAAGCCATGTCCGTTCAGCAAATACTAGATTCTGAATTCGAAAAGGTCATTTTCACCAAGGAGAATATCAATCAACTGCGTGTAGCCGAACGGCCAGCATCTTTTTTCAGAAGCGGAATCTCCTTTTCTTCCAAGGGAAAGGAGATTAAGCTGAAAATGTATAAAGACACGGTTAGGTCGGTCAAATCATCCCTGCAGATCATTAATTCATCCGATTTGGATTTTGCTACTAAACCGATGCATTCTTTTGGTTACCAAAAAAATATTTCCTACACAATAAAAGCTCTTGGTTTGATTATTTTCCTCTACAGTCTGTGGTATATGACCAGTGGGATAGGTGTTATGGATGTGCTTCTCGTCATATCAGGTCTTCTTATCTTTTTCAAAAGGAAGCTCGGGGCCTATCTATTAGCGCTTACTGTTCTGGTAGATTTGATTATAATGAAGATTTTTGCTGGTGGGGTGGATATTGAAGTTATATTGCAAGATATTATCAAGTTAGTGATTTTTGCAGGCATAGTGGCTTTTCTTTGGAAGTTTAGAGACCAACTGAAGTAGCTTGCTATTCTAAGACCTTGGTTTATTATGTGAGTGTTAGTTATTTGAAAGCCGAATATTAAACACCGACGCCACCTCTTGAGCACTTAATTCAATTGAGTTTTCAAGAGGTGAGCGAAGGGATTTTTTCCAAAATCGTTTTGGAATTAGACCAAAATTGTGGTACAATATGCATATGCAAAATGTTGACGAAATCAGCAAAGAACGAGCCAAGAAGCTTTTTGACAGCACAGAGACAAAGGCTTTTGAAGTAGGCACAACTAAAAGCTTGCAACAGATTCACACATATCTGTTCGAGGGGCTTTACGATTTCGCCGGCCAGATCCGTACGAAAGACATCAGCAAAGGCGGTTTCCGATTCGCTTCCAATCTATATCTAGCTGAGAGCTTGAACAAGGTCGGAGAGATGCCGGAAAATACCTTTGAACAGATCATAGCCAAATATGTGGAAATGAATATCGCCCATCCGTTCATGGAAGGCAACGGCAGGAGCATGAGGATCTGGCTCGATCTGATCTTGAAAAAAAATCTCAAAAAATGCGTGGACTGGGCGATGATCGACAAAGCCGATTATTTGAACGCCATGCAGCGCAGCCCGGTGAATGACCTGGAGATCCGCGAGCTCTTGCGCGGCTCTTTGACGGACAAGATCGATGACCGTGAAGTTTTCATGAAGGGAATTGAGCAATCATATTATTATGAAGAAGAAGATTTTTATAAGTAAAGCGAAAGGATAAAATAAATGGAACTAAAAACAACCCATAAAGATCGGCTCGGACGAAACCTCGATGTCGTTTACAGGGAAGGTGTTCCTTTCTCTCGTCTTAAAGGCAAAACATTGCAAGGGGTGCACGCATTTTGCTTTTATAATGACAAGATGGTGCTGGTCAATCATCCAAAGAGCGGATGGATGCCGCCAGGGGGCGGCGTTGAGGCTGGCGAATCATTCGAAGATGCGGTCATACGAGAGGTGAAAGAAGAGACGAATATGAAAGTGACCTATCAAAAGCTGATCGGTTTTCAGGATATAACCGAGCCTGACAGGATCGTACGGCAAACCAGGAGCTTTTGTGTCGTCGAGCCGTACGGCAATTTTGTATCTGACCCTGATAACGAGATCACTGAAATACAATTGATCGATCCAAAAGATTACAAGAAATACTTTGATTGGGGAGAGATCGGCGACAGGATAATGAGCCAAGCAATGAAATTCAAGGCTGACTTTGATGGGTCATCCGGTATTTATAATGATAGTTGGAATAGTTTATAACTACTGTTGCAAATCAATTTTTTCTCCACTTTTCCTATTTGACACCAACTATACCAAAGTATATACTAGGTATATGTCTACAACATCTGCAAAAACATTATTGACCGTCAAAACCGACGTGTCGCTCAAGAAAGCCGCGCAAAAGACCGCCAAAAAGATCGGTCTGCCTCTTGGCACCATTGTTAACGGCTTTTTGCGCCGCTTTATCCAGACCAAGGAAGCCTATTTCGCTGAATCGTATCGGCCGAATGCGCGTTTGCGGAAAGCTATAGAAGATGGTGAAAGGGAATACGCGGAAGGAAAGTTGAAGCCGGTGACTATCGAAGATATGAGGAGAGAACTACTTTCTCGAAGGTAAAAGAGAAAAGATCATCGAAATATGATATAATATACGGATGTTTCTTCTACGTGCCACTAAATATGAAAAGCAATTTTGCGTTTTATCGAAGAGAAAGCAATCCAAAGTGCTTGATCGCTTGAAGTTTTTAAAGATAACCCATTTGATCGAATTCTAAACAATCATCCGTTACATGGAGAGTATGAGGGATTCAGAAGCATAAATATTACTGGCAATCTAAGGATTGTATATAGGGATGTAGGTGATTCGATATGTCTTTTGCATGACATCGGCACGCACAGCCAACTGTATGAATAAAAGATATATAACGAGCTCTAAAAATTGGTGCTTTTTTCTTTACCTAAAAAATTAAGTCGACTTTCGACTCGGTCCGCCAGCCGGCGGATTCGACTTTACGACTTGCCCCTACTCATACCGCAGGGCCTCGATCGGATTCAGCCGTGCCGCGCGCTGTGCCGGATAGTAGCCAAAGACGATGCCGATGACCGCCGAGACGCCAAAGCCGAGGGCGATAGGCTCCCAAGTGATCTGTGTCTGGATGGCGCCGAAATACGAGATGCCATAAGCGATGCCGACGCCGAGGATTATGCCCACTACGCCGCCTATAAAGGTCAGCATGATCGCTTCGGCCAGGAATTGTGTCGATATGTCGCTCTTCTTTGCACCGATAGCCTTGCGCAAACCGATCTCGCGTGTGCGCTCGGTGACGGTCGTCAACATCATGTTCATGATGCCTATGCCGCCGACGACGAGCGAGATGCCCGCCACTGCAGCGAGCAGGATGGTGAATGTGCTCGTGACCGACGATGCGGCCGCCACGATGTCGGCCTGGTTGAGCGTGCTGAAGTCGGCCTGCGTCGGATCTGAAATGTTATGTCGCTGCAGCAAAAGCGTCGTGACGTCGTTCTGCACCTGGGTCATCGCAGCCTGGCTGGCTGCTTCGATATCCAGCTCGGATAGATAGTCGGCTCCGGCAAAGAATCTTTGAGCGGATGTGAGCGGAACGTAGATCATGTCATCCTGGTTGTTGAAACCGGAGCCGCCTTTTGCAACAGTGACGCCGATGATCTTGAATTGAAGGTTCTTGATATTTATGGTCTGTCCTACCGGGTCGGTTCCAGTGGCAAAGAGGTCGCTCGCTACAGTCGGGCCAATGACGGCAACTTTGGAAAGGCTGGTATTTTGCTGGTCGGTTATAAAAGAGCCCTCAGCGACGGCAACATCGCGCACAGCCGGATAAGCTGACGTCACACCGTCAACCGAAGTATTCGTATTCGTGCCTTTGGCTGTGACCTGGTAGCGGCCGGAGAGCTGCGGAGCGACCGCTGACACATTGTCCACGCTCGCGACGATTGCCGTCGCGTCTTCACTCGTGAGAGTGCGCGCTGAGCCACGGCCGGTCGAAACGGTCACTCCCGGCGTCCTTTGTGCGCCCGGCATGACCATGATCAGATTCGAGCCTATCGATTGGATCGATGATTGAATCGAGCCTTGAGCGCCCTGGCCTATCGAGATCATGGCGATGACAGACCCGATGCCGATGACGATGCCTAAAATAGTCAGACCGGAGCGGACCTTGTTCGCGGAGAGGGCGGAATATGTTTCGTGAAATATGTCTTTTGTAGTCATGGATTTGTTGAAAGGCGCTTCTCGAGCTTTGTGAGCGCATCCTGCGCGTTCTTGCGATGGTCGTTCTTCTTGTCTTCGACAATAAGGCCATCCCTGATCATGATGATGCGCTCGGCATGCTCGGCGATATCGGGCTCGTGCGTGATCAGAATAATGGTCCTCTTTTCTTCCTTGTTCAGCTTTTGGAAGGTGCCGAGAACGATCTCGCTCGTCTTTGTGTCGAGATTTCCTGTCGGCTCGTCGGCCAGGATGAGCGTTGGATTATTGACGAGCGCTCGGGCAATGGCCACGCGCTGTATCTGACCTCCCGACAGCTGATTAGATTTGTGATTGAAATGGTCTCTGTCGAGTCCTGCCGCCAATAATGAGGCAGTCGCGCGTTCCTCGCGCTCCTTTTCAGGTACGCCTGCGTAGATGAGGGGAAGCGTGGCATTTCGCAGGACTGTCGCGCGCGGCAAGAGGTTGAACGATTGAAAGACGAAGCCTATCTTTTCTCGGCGGATGTCGGCAAGCTCCTCGTCCGTGAGCTTCGAGACGTCTTTTTGGTCAAGGAAATACTCGCCGGACGTCGGCGTATCGAGACAGCCCAATATATGCATGAGCGTCGATTTGCCCGAGCCGGATGGGCCCATGATGGCCACGAACTCGCCGTCCTTGATGGTAAAGCTGACGCCTTTAAGGGCCTGGTAGCCGCCGCTGTCGTCGGTATATGTTTTTGTGATGTTTCGTACGTCGATCATGGAATTAAATCAAAACTCAAAACTCAAAATTAAATGCGCTTTTAATCAATAGAATTCCTCACCGCTTGCGGTGGGGTGATTCAATTGGATCTCTGAAAAAATTTTCGTCTTTGAATTTACGTTTTGCATTTTTCATTTTGACATTCGCTCTCAATTACAGCGCTCGCAGCACGCTTGCGCCTCCTCCTCCGCCAAAGCCGCCACCGCCCGTCCTTGTCGTTGCGGATGTAGCGGCGGTCTTTGTGCTCGCTGATGAGCCTGTCATGACGGCGGTCTTGGTTATCACCTGATCGCCAGCCGATAGGCCTGAGTCGATCTCTGTGTTCGTGTCATCGGACAAGCCTGTCGTGACAGGTACGTTCTTTGGAGCCGTCGCCGAGGTGACGCCTGCAGTCTCCTGTGCAGTCGAGTATTTCTGTCCGAGCTCCTGGACATACGAGACATTGCCTTGTGTTTTGACCGCAGCGGAAGGCACGACAAGGACATTTTGGTCGGCAGCGGTGATGATAGACGCATTGACGCTCATGCCGGGCTTGACCCTGCTGTCCTCGGAATCAAATGCGATCTTGATGTTATAGGTGACGACGCCTTGGCTCACTGTTCCGACGCCATCGACCTCGCTGACGGTCCCTGCGATCGAGAGGTTGTTTATAGCGTCAAAGGTGAGAGTCGCTTTTTGTCCTGTTGCTACTTTCGCCGCGTCGACTTCGTTCAGAGAAATGGTGGCATATTCGTTTGTCGTCACTATGGTTGCGATCGCTGCGCCGTTCGATATCTGCTCGGCGGGTGTGACGCTTATGAGGGCGACTGTTCCGTCAAAGGGCGCTGTGACGCTCTCGTAAGCATAATTTTGTTGTGCCTCTGTCAGGGCAAGCTGCTGGGCCTGTATCTGAAGGGAATCAGGTCCGGTGACGAGAGTGCTCAGGCTGTTCTCATTAGTGGCTATTTCATTTTGGGCTGATAGGAGCGATGACTCATCGCCGGTCGCAGTATTGAGCCAGCCTGTCACATTTGTTTCGGCAGTGCTTGCGTTCTTTGCGTCATAGCTCGGCTGATTGGTGACGACCGACGTGATCGTATTCTGCGTGTCCTTCAAGGCAACCACCACATCTGTCTCCAGAGCATACGTATCTGACAAAGTTTGAGCTATGGTCGAAGTCGCGCTCGAAGCTGAGATTCCCTGATACTCCTTCAATATGTTCTGGTATTGTTTATTGGCTTTGTCGAATTCCTGGCCAGCGGTATTTCTAAGAGTCTGATTGGTCGTAGTGAGATTCGTAGAGTTCTGGTCGCTAAAGAATCCTCCTTGATCGTAAAAGAGGCTGTTAAGGCCTGGCATTATCGTCTGCAGATTCGTGAATGTGCTTGCTATGGTGCTGAACGCATTGCCGAACGATTGCGCCAGAGAATTCTGCGCATCTGTGAGGTTTCCCGCAGTCGGCGGCTGGACCAGCTGGTCGTATGATATCTGCGCGCTTTGCAAAGATTGCTGGGCACTCGTCGAGTTAATATGCGCCAATGTCTGTCCGGCAGTGACCTTTTGGCCGACTTTGACGTCGATCGCATCGATCGTACCAGCAACTTGTGCGTCGACTGCTGCCTCGTTGTTCGCAGAAACCTGACCTGTGCCAGTCACGGTCGTGATGACAGTGCCCTTTTGCACCGTTGCCAAGGTGTATGTCGTGGTCGTCTGACCTGATTTCGCCTTTGAGATGAGATAATATCCGCCGCCGACGATAGCGATGACGATGATAAAACTCCATGCCTTGTGCGAAACTATGAATGTCCCGATTTTTTTAAAGAATGAGTTCATTTAATTTGTATTATTTGTAGTAGTCGAAGGATTTGCTACCGGCTCATGCGATGCCATGGACGGCATGACTCGGACAAAGCGCGCCTCTATGTTCGATGAGCTCGTCGCCGGAGTGCCTATGACGACGATCGATTCTCCGTCTGATAGATCGCCCGGCCCGATCACATCCCGATACTTCAGAATAGTGGTAGAAGCATCGATACGGATCGTGCGCTCCGTATTATCAGGCCCTTGGATGAAAGCATAGGGCGGAACGATTTTTATGATGGTCCCGGCCACTCCATGCGACGCAGGGAAGTCGTCCTGATCAAAGCCGCCGAGAGGGGTGTTCCCTGATCCGAATGCTCTGTAATAGTCTCCTCCCATGCGATCGGCATAGGTTGCTTTGTGGATGCCGACAGCAACGCCAGCCTCGAATATGAGGAGGACAACAAAAAGAATGAATATGATAGCCAATACAGCCGTCCATTTTTTTGATTGAAAGAAATTGTTCATGAAAATATGTTGTTCGTACTATGATATTACTTTTAAAAATTATCGCTATCCTGAACAGACGATCATATCGCCAGTTTGCCGATTGTTCCGCTCCGCCCGCTGAATGTGCGGCCAGTCCACCGTATGGTTCCGATGAAAAGGCCCGAGGCTCCGAGAAAGAGAGCAAATCCAGTCACGGGCGCCGATTCGACCATTGTCCAGGCAAAATCTTGCCAATCAGAAAGCATGGCTCCGCTGTTGCTAAAGACAAGAGAAAAATATTGTCCAAATCCTGAAGCTGCGGCCTCAGCTGCCAATTCGCGGCTGACAAAAACCAAAGCGACGGCGCAAGCGATCGACGTGATGCTTCCGGCGGCTATCTTTTCGAGGAATCTCCGATGAGCGGCTTTCTCCACCCGCACCATGATGCGCCCTTCCATTCCGGAAGGAGCCGGGGCAGAGCAGATGAATATTGTCTCTAGTTTCTGGTTCATATATGTTGTTGTGTATACGCTGTTAATGTGTCTTTTGGTGCATGGCTGTCGGTCATTATCCTGCGCAGGGCGATGAGCGCCCGACGATGCTGGCTTTTGACCGTATTTACCGGCTTTTTGAGGACGTTCGATATCTCCTCGAATGCCAAGCCGCCGTCATATCGCAGGGCGAGCACTGTGCGATAGATGTCGGGAAGCTCTTTCACGGCTTCTCCGATCTGTCCTGCCGATTCTGCGAGAGAGGCGACTTCGTCGGCTAATTTTTCCTCATCGACCAAGGTATCGACGATTGCGTTCGACCCTTCTTCGTCGTCAAAGTCAGAAAAATTCGCATGGCGCCGCTTGCGGATATAATCGATGGTCGTGTTCCTGGCTATGGCCAAAAGCCAGCTCTTGAAGCGCTGGTCGGGCTTGAACTTCTTGAGGTTCTTCCACACTTTGACGAATGTCTCTTGGGTTATGTCCTCTGCGTCGCTCTTGTCCTTTACCATATAGAATGCGAATCCATATACGTCTCGATTGTATCTTTTGACCAAAGCAGAAAAGGCGCTCGTGTCGCCATTGATCGTCGCCAGTATTATTTCGGCGTCAGTTTCTTGCATTTCGAGTAGTATAGCACGACGAGTTATCATGCCACGTTCATCCTTGCCAAAGTCCAAATGTCTTGTCTTTTGCGTACTATATCTACGGCACAGTTGACTTTATATAGAGGTTTTGCTACTATAGAAAAACTCGTTTAAATAATGGATAAGGACAGCGGAAAGAATAAGAACAAAAGCGCCACGGGCACGGTCGTCGAAGCGTTGCCCAATACGCTCTTCAAAGTCGAAATCGACGGGCAAGAGGGCCAGAAACTGGCCTATTTAGCGGGTAGAATGCGCCTTCATCGAATTCGGGTGCTTGTCGGAGATAGAGTCGAGCTCGAGATCGATCCCTATGGAGGCAAAGCACGAATCAGCCGTCGACTGTAAAGATATACGTACAACAATCAAAATACATATGCGCGTAAAAGCATCAGTCAAAAAAATCTGTTCAAAATGCAAGGTTGTGCGCCGCAAGGGGTACGTGTATATTGTCTGCTCTGCCAACCCGAGGCATAAACAGAGACAAGGGTAAAGAAAGAATCTGGATTCAAGATTTATGATTCAAGAAAAATGCAGATTGTCACATTCTTAAATCCTGAATCCTGAATCTTAAATCATTTTATATAAACCATGAGAATAATCGGCATAACAATCCCAGACAATAAAAGACTTGACGTCGCGCTGACGGCGGTCTATGGCATCGGACGATCTCGTGCCGAATTCATCCTTGGTAGAGCAAAGATTGACGCGACAAAGAAGGCAAAGGACGTCACGGTGGCCGAAGAGAACGAGATCCGCAAGATTGTGGAGTCGTTCCGTCTCGAAGGAGATCTCAAACGCGAGGTCGCAAGCAATATAAAGAGGCTCAAGGACATCAAGGCGTACCGCGGCAGCAGGCATGCCCGTCATCTGCCGACGCGCGGACAGAGGACAAAGACGAACTCCCGCACCGTCCGTGGAAACACCCGAAAGACCATGGGATCCGGCAGAAGGAAGGAGGAAAAGACATGATGAATATTGACCTAATTTCTAATTGATCTGAAAGCGGTTCATTGGGGTTTAATTAGAAATTAGATTAATTAGGTCAATTAGAAATTTTCAAATAATACAATGGGTAAAAAAAGAATCACAGAAACAGCAAGCACCGAAAAGAGCGCGACTACGCCGAAGGCTCCGGCTGCATCCTCAAAAAAGCGCCTCGACCGCGGCATTTTGCATGTGCAGTCGAGCTATAACAATACAAAAGTCATCTTGACCGATATGAACGGCGGCGCGATCATGTGGTCTTCTGCAGGTTCGCTCGGTTTCAAGGGCGCAAAGAAGGGCACGCCATTCGCTGCAGCAAAGGTGGGAGAGACCCTCGGTGCAAAAGCGCAGAACCTCGGGCTCAAGGAGATCGATGTCGTCGTCAAAGGCGTAGGATCAGGCCGCGAATCAGCCATTCGCGGCTTTATTACGCATGGCGCTGCGGTTTCCTCGATAAAGGACGAGACGCCCGTAGCATTCAATGGGCCCAAGCCGAAGAAGCCCCGCCGCGTATAGCTTTTCGCTAGATAACATTTCACATTTTAAACCTTAACCATGAAAATAGGACCAAAATACAAAATAGCACGCCGCCTCGGCACACCTGTCTTTGAAAAGACGCAGACGCAGAAATATGCCATGCGCGCTGCCCGCAAAGACAAGACGTCTCCCATCATGAGGTCAAAGAGCGAATACGGCCAAGGCCTCCTCGAAAAACAGAAGGCCCGCATGAGCTATGGGGTCACTTCCACGCAGTTCACCAAGTATGCAAAGAACGCCATCGCCAGGAAAGGCGATTCGGCAGGGCACCTCGTCAATTCGCTCGAGAGCCGTCTGGATAACGCCGTCGTTCGCGGCGGGCTCGCTCCGACCCGTCGCGCGGCACGACAGATGGTCTCGCACGGCCACATAAATGTGAACGGATCGCGCGTCAACATCCCTTCGTATTCAGTCGAGGTCGGCGACAAGATCGGCATACGCGCCCGATCAGCCGGCAAACCTCTCTTTGCCAGCCTCGACGAGAGATGGAAAACGGTCAAGCTGCCAGCATGGCTCAAGCTCGACATCGAAAAGAAAGAGCTTGTCGTAGAAGGCATGCCGACGGCGGACAAGTCAGAGCTTTTGTTCGATGTCGGAACGGTCCTGGAATTTTTTAGCCGTTAAATTATTCCGTCTAGCGAGGAGCGTGTGAAAGAGATTAATCTTTCACAACGTCCGAGCGAAGACGGAAGAAAGTACACTTTATCAGCATTTTTAATAACAAAACCATGTCAACATTTGATATTGTCACCCCTTCAAAACCAAAGATCGTCCGCGAGGAAGGCTGGAGCGGCGTCTATGAGATCGACGGCCTTTATCCTGGTTACGGCCATACGCTGGGCAATTCATTGCGCCGCATCATCCTCTCGTCTCTGCCCGGAGCGGCTGTGACAAAGGTCAAGATACAAGGCGCCGAGCACGAATTCTCTGTTCTGCCGGGCGTAAAGGAGGACGTCATCAGCATCATCCTCAACCTCAAGCGTTTGCGCGTGCGATTGACAGGTGACGAGCCTCAGACCATCGTCCTCAAGGCAAAGGGCATAAAGAAGCTCACGGGCAAGTCCATCGAGCACCCAGGCCAGGTCGAGATCCTCAATCCTGATATGCACATAGCTGACCTCACCGACAAGTCGGCCGATCTCGACATGGAGATCACAGTCGAAAAAGGCCTCGGCTACGTTTCAAAGGAAGTCCTCCACAAGGACCGCGTCGACATCGGCGCCATCGCCCTCGATGCGTCCTTCTCTCCGATAAAGAAAGCCAATTACGAAGTCGAGAATATGCGCGTCGGCGATCGCACTGATTTCAACCGCCTGCGCCTCTCGATAGAGACCGACGGCACCCTCACTCCGCGCGAAGCCATGGAAAAATCGATCGGTCTCATGATCACGCAGTTGAAGGCCGTCGTCGGCTGGAAAGAAGAAGAGGTCGTCGTCGAGGAAAAAGTCGAGAAGTCCGTCGCTGAAGATGAAAAGGGCGGTGCGTCCGAGGAAAAGCCTCAAGTCGACGTCGAGTTCCTGAAGACCCGCATCGATGACATTGGCCTCTCTCCGCGCACCGTCAAGGCATTGTCGAACGCGAATGTCCGCACCGTCGGCGGCCTCGCCCGCAAGAAAGAGATCGATATCCTCGACATCGACGGCCTCGGATCAAAGGGGATACAGGAGATAAAGAAAGTCCTCGCACAGTACGGTATATCGTTAAAATAAATGATTCAAGATTCATGATTCAAGAATTATAAATCCTGAATCCTGAATCATAAATCTTAAATCCACCATGAGACACCATTCAAACATAAAAAAATTCGGCCGCGAGAAGAACGTCAGGAACGCGTTGATGCGCTCCCTCGCGCGAAACCTCATCCGCGATGAGAAGATTACGACGACGCTCTCAAAGGCGAAAGCCCTCCGGCCGTACGTCGAGAAGCTCGTCACCAAAGCTCGCGTCGGCACGGTCGCTTCGCACCGCCTCGTGTCATCGAGCATCGGCACCGGCGCCGAATCAAAGAAGCTGGTCGCTACGATCGCTCCGAAATACAAAGGTCGCGCAGGAGGCTATACTCGCATCACGAAATTGCCGCTCCGCAAGCTTGACGCAACGGCCATGGCTGTGATTGAATTCGTTTAAGCAACATACACATGAAACCAATCATTTTAGACGCAAAAGACAAGAAGCTCGGGCGCGTCGCGAGCGAAGCGGCCTCACACCTTATGGGAAAGAAATCGCCCACGTATTCGCGCAACGTCCTTTCAGGAGTGAAGGTCTCCATCATCAATTGCAGCAAGGCAGATATCAATGAAAAGAAGAAGAAAGACAAGATATACGTCACGTTCACCGGTTTTCGCGGAGGTCTTTTCGAGGAGTCGCTCGGCCATTTGGGCGACCGCAAGGGATATTCCGAAGCGTTCCGCATAGCCGTCTACCGCATGCTGCCGTCGAACAGCCTTCGAAAGGAGATGATGAAGAATTTAGAAACAACAGAATAAAGATTCAGGATTCAAGATTTAAGAATAGAAAAGGCGAGCTCGCATCCATCTTGAATCATGAATCCTAAATCTTGAATCTTATCAACATGACACCAACCACCACAACAACCAGATATATCGAGACAGTCGGCCGCAGAAAGACCGCTTCTGCCCGCGTACGCATCACTCCTGCCGCAAAGAGCTCATTCATCGTCAATGAAAAGGAGCTCACTGCTTTTTTTCCTACAAAAGAGCTGCAAGCCATCGCCATAGAATCGCTGACTCTGGCAAAGATGTCGCAGCAATTCGTTGTGACTGTTCTGGTCAAGGGCGGCGGCGCCAACGGCCAGGCCGAAGCTATCCGCCACGGCCTCGCTCGCGCCATCATCATTCACGACATACAGCTCCGCGGCAAGTTGAAAAAAGCAGGCTTCCTCAAACGCGACCCTCGCGCAAAGGAACGCCGCAAGTTCGGTTTGAAGAAAGCCCGCAAGTCTCCACAATGGGCTAAGCGATAAACAGGACTTCTTGTATTGATGAGATCAAAACACCCCAAGATTATGGGGTGTTTTTGATTTCATATGAGATTCTCAATCGCTAAAGTTCAAAAGCATAGAAAGTATATCGCTCGAAAATACGGCGTGCCGTTCAGGTCGGTGCACGTCGCTTTTGAGCGTATGCAGATGAACAGGTCGAAGCGTACGACAGGATTTCTCTTTTGGAAGAATCCGAGCTTTTAATCATATGCGCATCAGACTTCCCACACGTCGCCGTCGCCACATCGTCTCGCAGATGAAGTATTTTTCCGGCGCGAAGTACAAGAAACGATCGCAGGAGGTGCTGTGGAAATACGCGCGAGTAAACCGATTAAGCATGTAATCGTATGGAAGAAATTGTCTACATCTTTTGGACGGACGAGATCATGCCTTTCGGTCTTCGCATATGGACTTACTACCCACTCAACTATGCCTACTAACCGAGAAAAACTGAATGCCGACATCGAGCTTGTCTGGGCGCAGATTTTGGGTGCGGTCAGAGAAAGGCAGATCGGCTACATATTCCGGCTTTTGCGTAAGGTGCTTGCCCTCATAAAGGAACGCGACATCACACTATGAATGCCACCACTACATGCACATATACATATACGACTGTCGCGGGATCGGTTGATTCATATCCTGTGGTTGATTCCTCCCAGTGCAGTACCGAGTATCCTCCGCTCTCCGCTTCAATCATATCGGCGACTTCCAGTCCGGTGTATGTGCAGGACGCGGGAAATGTGTCGTTCGGGCTAGCGGTCGTTGTAGCCCTCCTCTCCCTCATGCTTTCCGGCTTGGTCGTCAATTCGATCTTCCGCCACAAGCGCAAATAATATGCCATACGATCCTAACTTTCTCTTTTTCTCTTCTCTGGTTGTCCTCTTTGTCGCGGTGGGCGTGTTCCTAGCAGGCTGGCTTCCAGTGTATCTCGTGGTGATGAAGCTCATCGGTGCGGTTACTTCATTCTTCAAGCGAGGGCCGAGCCGCAATCTTTTCCAAATCCAATGATAACACCTGAAATATACATCCTGTATCTGTTCTCGATCATTCTTGGAGTAGTCATGTATACCGGATTAAAGATGTTCGCACGGATATTTGACTGGTGATGTCTGGCGGCCTGCTCCTCCGGCACATCAGAGGCCGATGCTGGAGCAGACCGGCGCACAGCACGCCACAGGTCGAAATTATCAGCCAACTAATATCAATCATCATGCTTGGATCAATGTGGCAGGGCAGGGGCAAAGCAAATGCACGCGGATACCTGCGTGCCAGAGACAACTACTTCCGCAAGGGAGGCATGGCGCTTCGCCGAAAGGGAAAGAAGCACCGAATGATGGCGGCAGGCATCCACAAGGCATTCGGCGGCGGGTGGGTTAGCTAGTGACGGCGTCCGAGACGACGCTAAACTACCGGCCGCAATATCGAGCGGTCGGGGTCGAATTATTAAGAAGTCAACATCTAAACAATGAGCGCATCAACAACCGCCATATTCACAGCCCTCGGTATTCCGTGGGCGACAATCAATGGCACCATGACAGCCGCCGTTGGACAGGCTGGGCAAGTCCTCTTGGACATGTTCATCGCCCTCTGGCCTCTGTGGCTCGGCATCGGCGTGCTCCTCTTTGTGATCGGTATCCCGTGGTACCTGTATCACAGAGCAACGCAGGGACGCTAGACAACACAAAAACCACCTTCCGGTGGCTTTAAGACCTATTAATTATACCAAATGAAGCACTACAAGAGCAAACTCATTCTTAGCGGAGCCGCAACAGCCATTGCGCTAATGGCTGTTATACTGTCCGGCCCGCGGAATGCGTTTGCGACAGTCATCGCATCACAACCATATCTCGGAAGTCCGTACGGCGACAGCTATATGTCCCACAACGACCTCTCACAGCAGATCGGCACCGGACTGTCCGGCAATATCGGATCAGTTACGCTATGGTTGAGCAGTAGCAACGGCGGCTACGACCCGCACAACATGCGGATCATCATATGGGGATATACAGGCACCGGCGGCCCCAACGGGGGATACTCAGGTGCCAATGTCGCCTGCATACTCGATTATTCCTCCGGCTCTTGGAACAGCGGAGACAGCAACATACCCGTACCGATCACCTTTGTATTCAATGGCCGCGACGATTCGGGACACAACACGACGGCTTTTGATCCGTCAAAGTACTATGTCATCAGCCTCGGCGTAGGCTACCAGTATCCGATCGGGCAGCCGGTTACTTGGCAGGGACTGCAATACGCATATTTCCTCGACAGCTCGCGTCAGGTGATGTGGGGAAACTATGGAAACGTCGGTAATAACTTCTACACCACCCAATCGCAGAGCACCCAGACAACCTACGCATCGCTGTCATTCCAAGTCTCTACTACTGGATCGTATGAGACGCCGCCTCCACCCGTAACCGACACTTCGACGCACGTCATCTCGGTTACTCCGGCAAACGGCACGACAACAGCGACGACAACGACGCTCGGTCAGGACGTATATGTGAGCCAGTCCGATCTCTCCTCTACAACGGCGGTAACGACGACATACAGCAATGCGGGCTGTTCCTCCTTCTCCGGCGCTGTCATTGATGCGGTATCGAATACGCCCGGACAGGGATGCTCATTCTCCTTGACGTGGGGCGTGGGGTCATCCGGCGAGACCTCATCTTCGACATCCGTGACTTTCGTGTACGGCGGCACTTGGCAATACACTTCGACAATCTCGGATACAGTGGGGACGTGGTGTGTATTCGGATATTGCATGTCCTCGGACAGGACTGATCTCTCGCAGGTGTCTGGCTCGTTCATCGTGGGACAGCCGAATGCACTTGATGTCATACAGGGCTACATAGCTTCATCAAGCGGCGGCCTTGCCGCTGTCGCCTCGTCGAGCGCGGCTGTTTCCTCTCTCTGCAATCCATTGTCCGGATCGTTCAGTATCGGTTCCTGCGTGTATGTCTTAATCATTCCTGATGCTTCCAGTACGAAAGCCTTAATTAACGGAGTATCAGGGAAGTTTCTGACCTACGTTCCTCTTGGATATGTTACGCGCTTCATCGCCATATTCGCTTCTGGCACGACTACGCCTCTGCCTAACTTCGTCTACACGCCTCCTGCTGTCTTGGGCTACAGCGAAGGGCAGATAGTCTTGAATCCGTGGAATCTATTTAGCACTTCATCCTTCATTGGCTCGCTCACCTCATCGTCCAGCACTGGGTCGAGGACTTTGAGAAGCATAGCCGAGCCATACTGGACATTTCTGTGGACGCTTGTATTAGCGCTCGCCATTATTGGTCGCATTACCGGTGTGTATCCGCATATCCACTCCGGCCCACCGGCGCAAGACACAGCGACGAAAGGTAGGCACGGCATGAAGCATGTTGCTGACGAGACGTACCGCTACAAGGAGAAGCTGTGGGACATGAGTAACAGAAAACAGCCATGATACTCTCCTTCCTCTTTTTAGCGATCGGCACTATGGTTTCTGCTTTTTTCTCGTGGCTTCCGCAGGTAACTACGCTTCCGTTCGGCATGGATGCAGTCCTGAACACGGCCGTAGGCTATTACAACTACTTTGCAGGGTATAACTGGCCGGTCGTGTATCCCATGCAGTGCGTGATGATTTACTTCTCCTTCGAGCTAACGCTTTTGGTCGTCCGCGTCTTTCTCGGCTCCCGAACGCCAATACACACATGAGTACCTTCATCCCCGACAATGTGGGCCGTCCTGTAGAAGTAGATTTGATCCGCGATCTCTTTGAGGCCGAGGAGGGAAGCATAGATCAGATATATGGCAGGGTGGGACAGGGCAAGACATACTGCGCCACGCGCATGATTCTTGACGATCTCTCAAATGGGCAGAGCGTCTATGCTAATTTCCGGCTTCACTTCGAGGGACACGACGACAGATTGTCTCTCAAATGGGCTTTCCGCAACTTCTTTTTCTTCCGCAAGCGTTTCTATCGCTTTCCAAAGGAGAACTTCCATTACATCGAGATTGACGACAACTTCATGGATCGTTTCGAGAAGCTGACCGATTGCAAGGTGTATTTGGACGAAGGACATATCATCTTTGACAGCTATGAGATGACCAAAATGAGCCTGCGAAAAAGGAAAAGCATACTGCATACCCGACATTTCAACAGGTGCCTCATCATCATTTCCCAGCGTCCCACTGCCGTGCACGTCTCGGCCCGTGGCAACGTAAACCGATTCTTTAAGTGCGTGAAGCTCATGCAGTGGCCGCGTCTCCTGTTCCGAGTGTCCGAGTATCAGGAAATGACCGGATCAGGAGAAACAGTGGACGAGAGCGTAGAGCCGGTGAGCAAGAGATTGTTCTGGGGAAGCAAGCGCGTATTGAACGCCTACAACTCCAAGTATCTGCGGGGCGGCATACCGCGTTCGCAGAAAGTGTATGTAGAAGCGTTTGATCTGACCTTCGCCGAGCGGTTCCGTGTTCTGTTCTCTGCGATGTTCCGTCTGCTTCCGCTTAAGCGGAAGCAGACGCCCGCGCCTCCGCGCGGCGACGTTGGGGGTTCAACTTCCATTGCGTCGGTAAAGAACGGCGGGCAAGGTGCGCCCGTACAGACCGCCGTCGGCGCAGAGGATGACATAGTAGATCAGACTTTGCCGTTTTAAGTTTGGGAGGCGTGTGCTCTGGGGTGCGGCTTCCTCTAAATACGCCGCAAGGAGCTTGTTGCACGTTCTCACACTTCCGCTCTGTGGAAGTGGGGGGCGTGCGCCTACAGAAGGAGCTTATTATATTCCGAAGCGGGAAAGAAAATGTGGCTCTGTGTGAGCGTGCTATGGCGAGAGGTGGGGACAACGTAGGGGATATCGTGGGCATAACTATGAGTTTTATGTTAAATTGAACTAGTGAATCAGACTGAATTGAAATACACGCTTTTATGCTTGGTATCATTCGCACTATCGGCATATACTTTCTATCTCTCTAAAATCATTTTCGGGGTGCCGTTAGCGATCATTGGTATATATTTTGGAATCCGTAGTACCAGCACCGATAAGCCTAAATGGAAAAGAGGTATCTTAATTGCTACAGTAGCTATAATCTTAGGCTACATTGTAGCCGCTGTTTTACTCGGATCAATCACCGGCTATTGTCAAAACTGTGGATAACCGAGTGGTGCTTTTGTGTGTTATAGTTAATCAATTGTGTCATTTATCTTTTAATAATTGAGTGGCCAATTATATATATGAAAAAATATAAAAATATACTCTTGTCGTTTATGTCTTACGTGATCGCTCTTGCGCTGTATTTTATTTTACTGTATATCCCAAACATATCTCCAAGTGCTGTGTACATACCTACCTTGATAATTCTCCTTGTGGGAATATTTTTTGGATTTAGAAGCGTTAAGGCAAAAGAATCTACGTGGGCAGGACATTTGATGGTGGTATTAGGAGGGCTTATTATAATTTCTCCATTACTCATTGTTATGATCGGCTATAGGATTTGAAGATATAAAAAAAGAGCCTGCCCGAAAGCAAGCTCTGTGTGTACTAGCAATGAACTATTGTTTCATCGGCACATACGCCCGATAGAATCTCATCGGGTAATTTGTCGAATCTTGGTCGTAGAACTGCACTACGCCATTTGTGTTGATTAGCTCGGCGATATCTGTCCAGTTGGTACTGGCAAGATTTGTGGAGGCTTGAATACCATAAGCGAATCCAGCATCTCCAGTCAACTGCCACACATGTATCCCATTAACTGCATTGGTCGTTGTGGAGAGTGTGAATGGTTGACTCGGCCCTATTTGTGTAAGCGCTACGTTCGTCAGTGTCATGGATGATTTCGCACTAGTGAATGGGTCAAGTCTGAAACTCAAAACGTGTACGCTAAAGGCAGCCGCGTTGGCGAATTTCAGTGAGTAGTGCTGTAGTCCGGGTTGAACGATACGTTCGTCTACTGTTCCGATACTATCACCATCCCAAAGTACCGACAGCATGTCTTCTGATCCAGTAACGCCCGAAAATTGAGCATCAAAGGATATCGTGTTTAGGGAATTTGTTGACGCAATGACTGTTGACAGCCACGACGGCGAACCCGGTGTTAGACCAAGGGAGCCTGTACCTTTCTGGTTGCTTCCCGTGTCGCTCTGAATTGTGGGAAATCCCACAAAGTCAGGTATGAGGTTTGGCCATGTCGGCGGAGTAATACTGATGTCGTTAACACACGACGGATCAGGAGTACCAAGTACCTGTGCCGGTATGTTGCCCGGCGTATAACTTGGCACACCAGAACTCCAACCGCCACCCTCTTTGCTTAGAGGAAAACCAAAACCAGCATAATCTCCATCTACATTATTGCCTGTGATGGTGTTCATATAGAAGTCAATCGGCCACCCATGATACTTGATCGTCCGTGTACAGACTTCCATTTGACCTGTGGCCTGTGAACGGAATTTGGTTATTCCCGTTTTTGGCCCTAATTGCGTTACATTTACATTGTAGGCATGATTGAGTGGCTGCTCTGTTACATCCCCCGTTACATCGTGGGAGAAGTAACAATCAGACCAATCAGTGCCATCGCCGTAATTAGCAACACCTGCGTAGTCGTTTCCGACGTATGGGTCAAGGAATGTACACTGCACTGTCGCACCTTGTGCCTTAACCCACTGTGAGGCTTCTTGAATCAACTCTGCACCAGCGCTATGGGAGATAAAATGCACGTGGCTCCATCCCTGAATAGCGATGGCACTGCCGAGATTTACACCCTCTCCTCTTGCATTTTGAAGCGCATCGGAAGCGGCAACTTTCCAAGCATTATCTTCCCATTTGTAACCATAGACTTGCCAAGTGCCCATTCCATGACTTGTTAAGTAACTCTGAACTGCATTCGACATTGTATCTACGAACGACACGTCTTTTGGCAACGGAAATGGTAACCACCCATGAGTAATTACAATCAGGTTATCCTTACCCGACTGTTTTATTGGGTAGTTTCCATATGCTAATTGTGATGGCGTTGTTGTTACTGTCGTTTTCCAATCCGGAGTTGTTGGTGCAAGTACAATGCGAAACCCGATGTGCGAGCTTGCAGTGCTTGGATTGACACCTAAGCGAACCGCTGATCTGCACGCGACACCATGATCCGCCCAACTACCTCCACGGACTACACGAGTTGATCCCGATGTTGGCCCTGCATAGTCAATTGGTGCTCCAGTCGGGTAGGTACCGTAGTTGTCTTGGCACCACTCCGATACGTTGCCGTGCATGTCCTGCTGACCGAATCCGTTTGCCTGATAACTACCTACTGGTGCTGTCATGGCTAATGCCGGCACTGTCGGGCTCGATACATTGATCGTGCCCGCCAGACTTCCGTACTCGTAGTGATCGTCGAAGTTTGCATCGCCACCGCGAATCGAATAACCGAAACTGAACGGCGCGAATGTCGGCGATTGATACGAACCTGTCGTCGCTATTTGGAAGCAGAGCGAATCATATGTTGTCTGTGTCTCTTGGGACTGGGACGTGTAGAAGTTGTTTCCTACATTTCCATGATTTCCCCACAGGACTTCATCTGCACTGCTCAAATAGTATTCCGACTGTAAACCATGCCATGTAATTGGCTGTCCGATAGGATACTGGTAACCGACCCCAAGGCTGATGACATAGTATTTGGATGGATCGAATTGGGTGGCGTGATTTCCCGAATCATCACGACCGTGGTAGGCGTAAGTGATTGGAACGGGTATCGTACCGTCGGTGCTGTTCCATGCACCAGAGGAATAATCGAATATGCAAGCGGCAAAGCCACCAGTATATCCACCATTCACTCCGCCGGTGCCACTGTAGCCCCAGAGTATGATGCGTGAATTCGCAAGATCGTAACCGCTATTGGCAGTGCTTAGCCAGAGCGTGATTGAGCCGAGACCACCCGAATAGCCGCTACCGATCTGCTGCGACAGGTCGTTGTGAGACATGTACATGTCCCCGTAGGGAATGCCGAAGTAAGGCTGTTGCGCCGTAATTGTCGGCACGTCAACGTCCTGCATGGTCTTGCCACGGGCAGAATACTCCCATTCGGCTTCCGTAGGTAGGCGGTATGCCCAGCCTGTCGGAATACTGCCGTTTGCGAGTGCCTGTGATGTAAGCGTAGAGCAGTAGGTGTTTGCCTGTGCCCACGTTATATTCTCGATGGGACGATCAAGATCATCGGTGTATCCGTTCGCTGATGTAAACCAGCTCGGATTGCTTCCCATGACCTGATTATATTCGTCCTGCGTAACCTCGTATTTGCCGATGTAGAAGTGGTAGGTGATGACGGCCGTATGCTGGCTTTCATCGCTTCCACGTTCCGCTTCGGATGTCGGACTGCCCATCGTGAAGATGGGATCAAGATATGCCATGTTCACCTTGTCTCCTGGCTTCAGATGTTTGCTCGTAGGCCCATCTTGCACCATGAACATGGTCGGCATCATCCTGCCATCTGCCATCGCCTGAAGATCGTCGAGATATCCGGGCGGGTAGATTTCGAGCGGGATGATATTCGCCTCGGCAAGAATACTTGCGAGACTGTCTGATGCCTTCGTCCTTGCCGTTGCAATCTTGGCCGCTTTCGCAGCCGAGACCGAGGCTTGGATGTTTGCCTGCGCCGTGCTTGTGGTTGTCGTTTGACCAAACACGTAACCAGCTGTCGCTAACGCTATGAGGGCAACTAGCCCTCCCATGTGTTTAAGGGTTTTGCCCTTCATAACTGTCCTTTTCTTTGATGGTTATTTCGTTGTCAAAGGCCACGCACAACGGGTGCGAAGCCGAACTAATTGGTGTTCATGTATACCAACAGAAAGCTGACTTGTCAACTTCCTGCATATACGCACGAAAACTATCTGTGGTAGCAAAAAGCCCACCACGGAGTGAAGGCTCGGAGCCTTCCGCGCCGGTTTCCCGACGTGGCCAGTGACGACAGTCCCCATGATGGGTTCTCTGATCGCCACTGGTCTCATTTCGCCATGCCATTACTGGTTTAGGCTCCTATTCAGTTGTAAAAATGAGTATACAATACTCTGGTCTGTTTGCCAATCAGAGGGCTTGACAATCAATTGCCCTCGTGTAATGTAAAGGCATTACAAGTTAATAACCCAGTCGCTCCAAAAGGAGTACGCCCGCGAGGGCTAGACGCAAACGACTAGAGCTTGTACAAGTATTTTCAGCGCGTAATTTGCGCGGTATACTTGTCTATGAAGCCCGTCTGATTTGCGTCAGGCGGGTTTCAATTTATAAACATGAACAAGCAAACTGTTCTGCGGGATTACTTTGAAGAGTACCTGACGTTCAGAGCGCAAGAAGGTAATGTGTCAAAGACGTTGTTAGAGCATCGAAGATTCTTGTACGGGCCGCTCGATGGGGCCGTCGGTAGTAAGAGGATAGAGGACTTGCGGATCATTGATAGGGCGGCACTAATAGAAGCAGGCAAGCCACATGGCATCTATGGATCGCAGAGAGCAGTGGTTACGTTCCGTCAGCTCTGCCGATTCCTGCATCAGCGCGGTATACGATTGCAGTTTGACTGGCGCGATATTGAAACGCCAAACGTGCCTAACAAAATGGTAGACTATCTCACAGCCGATGAGATCGAGAAAATACGACACGCGTTCAGTCCCGACACCTCGGCCGGATTGAGAACGAGAGCCTTGATCGAGTTTCTACTTGATACTGGCATGAGGATAGGGGAGGCGTGTAGTGTGAATAAAGATGAAGTGAACTTTGACACCCACGAAATACGCATCAAGAACTGCAAGACGCACGAGGATAATATCGTGTACTTCACGGATCGGAGCGCGGAGTGGATCAAGATGTATTTGAGCGCAAGGCGCGATAATCATCCGGCGTTGTTCATCACTGGGCGGTCGCGTATGCTTCCGCTCACATCCCGAAACTACATCAGAGCCAAGACAAAGAATCTCGGCATCCGTAAGAAGATCGGCCACCATGTGTTCAGAAAAACATGCGGCACGTATCTACTACAACATCAGGTTGATATTAAGAGCGTACAGACATTGCTTCGCCACAAAAGCGAACGTACTACGCTCCGGTACTACATCGGCATTGACAAGGAAAAATGCAAGGTGATGCACCAAGCAGTCATGGCGGCTATTTAGTCCGACCAGAAGTTATCCACATTAAGCGATGTATTAAGTTTCCCCAAACGGGGTATAATGAACCTTGTAATCTTGTTGTGTCCCTCATTTCAATACAAAATAATCCTAGCTGACGCCACAGTGGAGTAAGAGATAACTTACCGCCACAGTGGTCGTAAGCGATAGTTTAGCTCCCCAGTGGGCTAAACGCTAACAGGGCGATCTTATTTAAGAATCTAAGGCACTCCGTAAATTACGGGGTGTTTTTAGTTTTATCAGCTTACATAAAAAGCATGGAACATATAAATTTTGAAAGGTTAAAGGAAAGCGCATGGTCGGCAGTACACGCGGCATGGGCTACAAGGGATTTTGGTGCTCTTTGGAGATCAATGTGGTGGCTTAAAAACATTATCGCGAAAGAGAAAAAATTATTTCAATGATCAATTCTTGGACGTGTACATATACGAATGACGGAAGTAGCTCGCCCGTTTTGACTGGCGAAACGTGCAACGTGGTCAGCTCGTCATCACCGGCTACTGCGGTTGCCGTTAATTATCCCAACTGGCGGAGTATTTTTTGTGCTAGAATATCAGAACTATGAAAACAACAAAAATACCAGCCATTGTGACCATTGTCGTTCTGGCAGTTCTTATTATTGGAGGCATTTTATATTTCGGAGCACGAGGACCGTCTGTCACTATGCCGTCCACGGTGTCCTCTACACCTGCTGCGCCCACTACATCAGCGATTTCCACACTTCCTTTTGATACAACTGGTTGGCAATCTTATCAGAACAGTCAATATAGTATTGGGCTTAAATATCCTAATGATTGGTCACTGACATTTTCATCCTCGACGGGCGTGGCTAATATAATTTTAAGCAAAGGAGATTATATTCTAACTATAGAGATTAATAATGTAATAGCCAATCAATCTGGTCAAAATATTATACCTCCTTCTTCCATAGGCTTGAATATTGGTGGTCATAAGGCATGGAGAACTGCTAATCCGATTGCCGATGGCTATGGTGGTGCCTTGTATTTTAATTTTATATTTGCTCCTGCTAGTAACTGGATAATTAATAATAGAATGTCTTACACGATGGATTATCGACTCTCGGGCACGATTAATGCTTCAAATTATGATCATTCTATAATCAACCAAATGGATGATATCGTTCAGACCATTGTTTTTACACAAAAATAAAAAACCCACTCGTCCATAGACAAGCAGGTTTGTGATTTAAAGAACTGTAATGAACTATTGCGACTTGACCTGATAGAACATTATAGGACTGGTCATCTGTTGATGTACCGCCATGTTCGTACCAGTTGCCGTTACGGTCTGAAGTGATGTCCAACTCGTTCCCGTGAGTGAATTCTTGCCTTCGAGAACGTATGTAACGTTAGTCTGAGCAGTGAAGGATAGGTTGAACATGTTTCCAGAAACGGAACTTGATGTGATTATGGGCGGTGTAATCACAAACAATGTGTTTGTGCTGGTCAATCCCAAGCCTGTCGTACCTGATGTAATTTGGCTACTTTGGCTATTTGACGACCAGTAGATACTTGAATTCAGTGTGTAGCTTCCGGTAGCTGTACCGGTCAACACTGTGGTGTACGTTCCGCCTAAGGGCGATGGTATGCACACTGTTTTTATCCCATCCGTTTCTCCGACGGGATTACTGTTCCCATTGACATCAGCGATTGCGAAATCCCTGATATAACTTGCTCCAGGGATCTCGAACACATCGGTGCCAGTTACAGGATCATGTCCTACTCGCTTGCCGTTTGGATCGGTTACCAACATCTCAACCGGACAAAGTGCCACGTTGCCTGCAAACGCTGTTGATGATGGACTCACAGCGAACGTCCTGACCCCTTTGATGGAGAATTGCTGTGATATCTGATGGCCAGTCGTGGAAGAAACGGTCGTAAAGCCGGCATAATGTCCATTGAGTGAACTAAGGACAAGGCTGTCTTCTTGACCATTGACGTACGCATGCTTCCATCCAGGGTCGAACAATATCCAATCATTAATATTATTTCTTCCGACAACGAGCACGAAGTGGTCACCTGATTTCTGAACTCTCGTTGTCTGATCGGTGCTTGTCATTGTAAAATGCAGTATCACCCGATACCGATTACCCCAACAATGATTTTCCAGATATTGCTCCAAAACTGACTGACTAGTTATCGTATCGGAGGAATCCACAGTGGTAATTGAATATTTTACATCCTGACCGACTTCCTGCCAGTTCATACTGTCATTGGATTTGTACCCTTCCTGAACAGTTCCATTTTGTGGACGCGTTAGGTCAATATCAAGCTGAGCCGGAGTTATTGATTCCAGACCAGGCAGTGTCGTGAGCATTGATGCCAAGGAGCATAGCGCACAGCCGTAGTTTGCCGTAGAGATACTATCGTAACCGAAAGTAGACGGAACACCTTTCCCCGACACTCCGCCATCTTCTTGATAGAAGATTTTGTAGTTCAAAGTCGGATACGGAGTAAGCAGAAACGAATGTATCGTACTGCCGATATATCCATAGCAGGCGATTTGTCCCTGATCGTTCACGCCCGTAGCCGCAGATAGTGTCCAGCTACTTGCAGGAATGAGGTAGTTGTTCAAGTCCACAGTTTGACCTCCGTAATAGTAGACGAAGGCATGATTTGCAGAGCCGACAACGGCCGTTCCGACGACTTCAGAGCCGCTTGGATTGACTGCAAGGGCACTGCTGTTAGCACCTAACGTCAGAGGTTGCATTGTATTCTCAGTATAGATGAATCCATAAGAGACGCCTGCAGTCGAAGTATCTGCTTGACCGACGGCTTCACCATACTGATCAATTCCGTAAGCAACGCTTGTATTACCTCCAAGAGTACCCAAGTCCTGCATCGAACCCGAATCCACGAAGGCATGATAGTTGCCATTGGCCAGATATGCATAGCCGACGATGTCGTTGTAGTCATCTTTTCCAAAGGCAACGCTGTAGTTACCGCCGAGCGTTCCCAAGTCTAAAGGAGAGCCGCCGGAGTATGAGAATGCGTGCTGAATGCTATTATTTGCACCCCATTTCCATCCGACGATGCCACCGGCTGTGTCGATGCCTCCTGCGAAGCTTTGAGCACCGCCCAATGTGGTATTGATGTCCACCATTGAGCTTGTGTAGGTGAAAGCGTGTGAGCCACCGCTTACGTCCATATACCCAACGATTTTACCTGCATTGTTGATAGCAGTAGCGACGCTGACTGTATTAGCAGGCGTTCCAAGATCAGTTATCTGATTGTTTGAATACAAGAAGGCGTGCTGTACGCTCCCGCTCGTATATGACGATCCTACGATCTGTCCGCTTGCATTGATGCCGAGAGCCGCGCAGTAGCTACCTCCCAAGGTGCCAAGATCGGTTATGGTGTAGTAGCTTGGCGAAGCAGGTGTTCCGCCACCCGGCCTCGTTAATCCCATCATTATGCCGCCTCCACCCATGGAAGCGACTGACGAAGGACGCACCGGCCGTTGAGGGTTAGTGTTCACGATAGGGATAAGGTTGTCACCGATTGCTTCGAGTTGTTCAAACGTACCTGGAGGATACAATTCCAAGGGTATTTGGTTGCTCTCCGCAAAGATATTAGCCAAAGTCTCGTATCCCGTGAGGGATACTGATTGTCCGAACATGCTTACAACCGACAATATGGCCGCGAATATGATCGCGACCGCCGTTTTCAGTGTTACATTTCTTTTCATATATACCGTCTCTTTCTTTTGTTTGTTGTGTATTTAACTGTCAAAGACAACGTACAACAGATACGCCATCGAGCTATGTGCCTGCATTGATGTATACCGTAAGATTGACTTAGTCTCAATATTCCTTGTGTATTATGCTGACTAAAGAGGTTGCAAGACCTCTTTTTTTGTTGTAGGGTATCTGAAGTTTGATCCTCCTACCTTCAACCAAAAAATGCACATGTTATGAAAACAACGTTAATTGTTCTCTTTTTTTGTTTAGCCCCCTTATTTTTAATCTACGGGATAAGGTATTCCTTCATCGAGTGGAAACGCACGCTGCGTAAGGGCGAGTTGCGGCATCATATTATGATGATCAATGACCCAAAAGGTCTGCCAAACTACTACCACCTTAATGAAGCTATTCATATTTCAGAGCATTACGGGATCCCCCTTTCTGAAGTTGGCTACAAGGGTGACTATTCTGATCTTGCTGCAGATGCCGGCAAGTCGATCGACCGGTATGAACGAAAAGTAAAGCAGGTGAAGAGCACTGCGCATAATATCTGGGCCGAAAAAACTTGAAGCATCGTCCTCGCACCCGCCGTCTTGTCTAGCGACAGGATGGCGGCTTTTTCTTGTGCAAGTTGTTCAAAGGTTGCTCTTGGGTGGAGAACTTGGAAAAAAGTCGGTGCGTGTTATACTCCTTTCATGTCAAAATTCAACTACCAGGAAGGTGTCGCATTCCTGCGCGATTCGTTCGTACCCTTCAATGAGGCAAGCCTTCATATCGCCTCATCGCCGGTTCTTTATGGCTTGGCTGTCTACACGGTCTTTAGCCTGAAGTGGAACGAGAAAGAGGGCAAGCTGTATGCTTTCAGGTTCAAGGATCATTATGCGCGGCTCGTCAATTCGGCGAAGATCATGGGCTTTTCCGGAGCGAATGGCAATGGCTTTGCGGAGCAGTGGCCATATTCGAAATTCGAAAAAACGATGTTCGACCTCGTGCGAAAGAATAAGATCAAGGAGGATGCGCTTGTTCGCGTTTCACTTTTCATTGATGCTATCATCGCCGGCACAAAAATCTCTGGTTTGCCGGTGGCCATGAGCGCGTATGCGTATCCACTTGGACAAATTTTACCAAAGTCTGGCATCAATGTATGCGTGTCGTCGTGGCGACACAATCCTGATGATGTCATCCCGAATCGCGCAAAAGTCAACGGCGCATACGTCAGCAACTGCCTCATGAAAAACGAGGCCCTTCAGAACGGCTATGACGACGCCATCGCCCTTGACCATACCGGCCACGTGAGCGAAGGCACGGTCGCGAACCTCTTTCTCGTCAGAAAGTGCAAGCTGGTTACGCCAGGAGTCTCTTCTGACATCCTAGAAGGCATTACACGCGACAGTATCATGGCTTTGGCCTCTGACCTCAAGATTTCTGTCGAAGAGCGCCAAGTCGACCGCACCGAGCTCTATATCGCGGACGAGGCCTTTATATCCGGCTCGTCGGCAGGCGTCGTGCCGATCCTCTCCATCGACAAGCGGCCAGTCGGCTTGGGTGCTCATGCCGGCAAACCCGGTCCTCTTGCCACAAAGCTTGCCAAAGCATATGCCGATGCTCAATGCGGAGTTACCAAAAAATATGCCGAATGGATAATGGAGGTCGAATAGAGACCAAAAATGATTGTCGTAAACAAAGAAATAGGCGAAACGCCGCTTGAATGTCTCGAGAGGACGCGGCTTGAAAAGGGGATTGCAACGGACGTGCCGATGACCTACGCGGGGCGGCTTGATCCACTTGCGAGCGGCAAGCTTTTGTTGCTCGTCGGCGATGAATGCAAAGACAAGGAAAAATACCTCGGCTTGGACAAGGAATACGAGATCGAGGTGCTATTTGGCGTTAAAACTGATACAGGCGACGCACTTGGTTTGATTGAAAAAGTCGAGGCGGCTGTAGTAGCGGCCATTCCTATTGTGGCTGATGTTTACAATGTACATACATTGTCATCAGTCCAAAAAAGAGAGATATACATCACTGGCTCGAGAGGCACCGGTTCGCCTTGGTCAAAGTTCTGCGGTAAATTCATCCAAGCCTACCCAGCGTATTCTTCGAAAACGGTTTCCCGGAGATCGGATCTCCGGAAATGTCCGCTCCATGACCTCGCTCGAAGCGGCGAATTGCCAGATGAGATGCCGACAAAGGAAGTTGAAATTTATTCAATTGAGGAATTAGGAAAAGAAAAAGTAGGTAAAGGGGAGCGGCCAGTTTTTATCAGCGGCCATGAACTCGCTGAACAAGCAATTTTATATATATCAAAGGTGAATGGTGACTTTCGACAAAAGGAAATAATCGCTGCTTGGGAAAAGTTCGCAAGGGAATACAGCACCACTGTTTTTCCTTTAACCAAGCTTTGCATCTCATGCTCGAGCGGCACCTATATGCGTAGCCTCGCAGAGCGGATCGGCAACGAGACAGGAACCGTCGCTTTTGTTTTTTCTATACAAAGGACAAAAATAGGGGAATTTTGATTACTTAAGGTGGGGCACATCAAACATTTTTCCACAAAATAATTTGTAAAAAATTTTGTTCGCGATATAATTAACTCACACTAAGGCCGCGGTGCAATATTTTATGCATTTTTACATTTATAACCTATTGGTTATATTCCAGAAATAGCGAAACTAGAAGTCCTTGATTAAGCGGGATTCGAGCCCTATTTTTATGTATTTTTTCAATTATAACCTATTGGTTATGTTTCGAAAAAGTGCAAAAAAGAAAACTGACCGTGAGGCGGCTTTTCGCGCATAATTGAAATTTGCCCAGGTCGGACCTAAGTGTGAGGGTAGACCTCCAACAACCACTAACTACTTCAACGTCCCATCCTTCCTGCCCGCTTTCGCGCGATCGAGGTCGGTCAAAAACTTCTTGCGCAGACGGACAGATTTTGGTGTGATCTCGAGATATTCATCATCGCGCATGAGCTCGAGGCCGCGCTCGATGGACAATTCGAATGGCGGCACGAGCATGAGGGCCTCGTCCTTGCCGGAAGAGCGCATGTTGGAGAGCTGTTTGCCTTTGGTCGGATTGACGTCGAGGTCGTCGCCCTTGGCGGTGTCGCCGATGACCATACCCTCGTAGACCTCAACTGCCGGGCCGATAAAGAGGCGTCCGCGATCTTGGAGGTTCCAGAGCGAGAAGCCGAGCGACTTGCCGGAGGCCATCGATGTCATCGAGCCAGTTTCGCGCTTTTCGATCTGGCCTGCGTGCTCCTTGAACTCGGTGAAGCGGCTCGACATGATGCCTTCGCCCTTCGTGTCGATGGTGAACGCGTTCCGATAGCCGAGCAAGCCGCGCGTCGGTATCTCGAATATCATGCGCGTCTGGTTGCCATGATTGGTCATGTTCGTCATAATGCCTTTTCTCTTGCCCAAGGTCTCGATGATCGCGCCAGAGAATTCCTGTGGCGTGTCGATGATGACTTCCTCGTACGGTTCGTACGTTTTACCGTTTTCTTCTTTCAAAATAACTTTTGGTTGAGAAACCTGGAGCTCATAGCCTTCGCGACGCATATTCTCGATGAGGATTGCGATGTGGAGCTCGCCACGGCCATAGACGGTGAAGCCTTCAGCCGCTGGATCGCCAGCATTAAAGTCGACGCGTAGGCCGACGTTCGTCTCGAGCTCCCGTTCGAGGCGTTCGCGAATCTGGCGTCCCGTCACATAAGTGCCTTCTTGTCCTGCAAAAGGCGAGCTGTTGACGAGGAATTGAAGGGAAATGGTCGGTTCGTCCACTTTGATGGCAGTGAGAGGCGCCGTGGCTTCGTTGTCAGCTATCGTTTCGCCGATGTAGATGTCGGGAATGCCGGCTACGGTGATGATGTCGCCGGATTCAGCCTGAGGGACTTCGATGCGCTTTTTTCCGTCAAAGGTGAAGAGCTTTGTCACCTTGCCGGTGAACGACTTGCCATTAATGTCCTTTATCCAGACATTCTGACCGTCTTTTATCGTGCCGTCATAGATTCGTGCGACGGCGAGGCGGCCGAGGAAGTTGTCGTAGCCGAGGTTGAAGACCTGCGCGGTGAGTGGCGCGGCTGAATCCTTGTTCGCCGGTGGAACGTGTTCGAGAATCGTATCCAAAAGAGGAGTTATGTCCTTGAAATCATCGCTCATTTTTTTCTTTGCCACGCCTTGGCGGCCGATGGCATAAATCGTCGGAAAGTCTATCTGGGCATCGTGCGCGCCAAGCTCGATGAAGAGCTCGAGTACCTCATCATGCGTGCGCGCCGGATCTGCCGCTGCCTTGTCTATCTTGTTGATGACGACGATCGGCTTGAGGCCGAGCTCGAGCGACTTCTTTAGCACGAAGCGCGTCTGCGGCATCGGGCCTTCCTGTGCGTCGACGACGAGGAGGACCGTGTCGATCGAACGGAGAACGCGCTCGACCTCGGAGCCGAAGTCTGCGTGTCCCGGCGTGTCGACGATGTTGATCTTGGTCCCCTTGTAGATGATCGAGGTGTTTTTGGCATATATCGTAATGCCGCGCTCCTGTTCGAGTGCGTTAGAATCCATAGAACCCTCGTCTCCGTGGCCGGATTGGGTCATGATAGCGTCGGTCAGGGTCGTTTTGCCGTGGTCGACGTGGGCTATGATAGCTATGTTGCGTATTTCCATATGTAAATAGATTAAAAAAGAGCCCGGCGGCTCGGACATCCATTAAAGCATAAAAATATAAAAAAGGGAAGTCGCGCAAAGGGTAGGCCTAGGTACCGAGGATAGGCCTCCGTATGCAATAAATAAGCCGCCGAGAAGGAAGGATTGGGGTCAAAGGTCAGGCTATCTCCCACAAAAAAGTCAAAACAAAAACAGCGCTCGGCTGTCTTTGCTTCTTTCCAGGAAAAACGGTTACGGTTGCTTGGCCTCGCACGTCTTGCCGCACTTGCACATCTTTGCGATGCCGACGAGGATGAGGAGGATCGGCCAGATGATATTGAAAGTCGACCAGTTGAAGACGCCGAAATCCACGAGGAGGGCTGCGATACCGACGATGATAAGCGCAAATGGCATGACCTTGTGATGTCCGCACGTCTTCTGATTGTTTTCTCCGTTCATAATGATTATGTTGTGTTGATGAAATTATCGACCTTTATCTTTAGTTTAGCATGGTTCAAGGATATTCTATAAAAGGGAAATACGTGGTATAAATGAGCGACAAGGAAATACGAGGAGGGTTCGCATAGTGGTCTAGTGCGCACGCTTGGAAAGCGTGTGTGGGGCAACTCACCAAGAGTTCGAATCTCTTACCCTCCGCATCTGTGTTAAATCATGGTTTTTAGGTGCCAAAGCAAGCACCTGATATTGGTTTTTAAATAAGTATTGAGCCACACTTTTGTTTTTGACTGAAGCGTTCGAAAGTAACTTTTTGAGCATATTTCGTTTTTCTTGTTCATCCACGAGCAAATATTTTTCCGCGGCTCTACTGCCTTCCAGAAATACATTCTTGATCGAGATATACGATCTGGGCTTGTGAGACCCAACATGATTGCCACGTCAAGTTGTCTCAAATCTCGACTTTTCCGAATTTCCCGTAGCTTGTTAGGGAAGTGATTTTTGGTTTCCATACAATCACTCTCTCGACCGGATTTGATCTGGTCGGTTTTTACATACCAAAAAATCCCGGGCATCGCCCAAGGTTTCCTGGTATGTAAAAAGGCCTGTCGCACGTGACGACAGGCTTGTTGGAGATATTATTTTGCTGGTAATAACGGAGAACTACTCATCTGTCGTGCCAGATCAACCGTTAGAATTCCGCTAGACATCGGGGTTTTATTTTTGGCTAACCCGAACCCTAATATCAGATACAATCCGCTGGCGATTACAAACGCCATTACCCGCAAGCTTTTGCCAAGTAGGTCTTTGTTCATACTACCTCTAGCTTACTCTGTTAAGATGATAAATCAAATCGCTGTGTATTGACACAACAATTAATCGTGATATAATAAGAAACAGTCAGGTCTTCGATAAATTTCATCTGTTCGCCATAGCCCAAATATGCTGATTTTATCGGCATCTCCGGGCTATGGCGACACGTCGGTGTTTAGCCTACCCACAATCAATTTACACCATCGCTGGGGATGGCAAGCTAGGAGGATTCATGACAGAGACAATCCCAACTTTCAAGACATGGCAAAAAATCAAACTCGGCATTGGCCGTCAAACTCTGTATAACAAGATAGCTAGATATGCTATCCCTGAATGATAGTTCGACCGCGCTCTCTCAAATGAGGGCGCGGTTTTATATTTAAAAAATTCAAAAACACTGGTGACACAGTATAAAAAATCTACGGCAAAAACTGCTTGAACCAGCGAAAGACTGCCTTGCCTGCTTTGCCCAAGGCGTCCTTGTCAGGGCTAAGGCCCAAACCATCATCGGCGTTCAAGCCAAAGATACAGAGGCCATAGGCGACTGCCCAGGTGGCGTCGCGGAAGCTCTGCTTGCCCTCGATGACGAGATTGGACGAGCCGATCCTGGAGGGCAGGCGTAATGCAGAGCGGGCGATCTCCTCGATATTATTCAAACCAGATCCGCCGCCGGTGATGACGATGCCGGCAGGCAAAAGGCCGTTCCTACCGATCTTTTTCAGATGCGCGTCGATGAGCTCGAATATGTCCGAAAGCCGCGCCGAGACGATATCCTCGAGCTTCTTGCGCGGATACGCGTTGCCGGTGATTGCGCCGATCTTGATCTCTTCTGCTTCCTCGAGAGGCACTTTCAGGCCGAGAGCAATGTCGTTCGTTATGTCCGTCGAGCCGATAGGGAATATCTCGAGCGACACAGGGACATTGTTCTCGAAGACGGCGATAGAGACTGTCTCTGCGCCGATATTGCAAAGGATGACGCCGGCGATCTTTTGAGATTTGGTGAGGGTGACGAGCGAGGCAGCGACAGGCGCAGCCATGACGTCCTCGACACGAATGCCGGCTCCCTCGACTGCTTCGAGGATGTCGTTCAAATGGTGCTCGAGGCAGGTGATAAAGAGCATCTTTACATCCAATTTGCCGCCCTTCATGTCTTCCGGCGTGGCGCCGAGCACTGGCTGGCCGTCGACCTTGTAGCCGAGGGGGACAGAATGGATTATCTTGCGATTGAGGACGAGGGAAGTCGGCAATTCTTTTTCGCATTGCTCGAGGACGCGCGACACGTCGAGCGGCGTTATCTCCATGTCGGCTTTTGATATGATCACAGAAGAAGACGATACCGAGCTGCCGAGGCCGATGCCTCCTACGGCTACGAACGCATTCTTTACTTTCACTCCTGCGCGCTTCTCTGCTTCTGAGACAGCCGAACGTATGGATGCGGAGACATCCTTTGTATTGACCACATAGCCGTGTCGCAGCCCTCTCGTCTCAGCCATGGCCGCGCCGATCACCTTTGGAAAGCCTTTTTCATTCCGCGCATTGCCGTCGGCTATGACCACCTTTACGTGATAGGTGCCGATGTCGATGCCAGTGACGATGTTTTTTGCCATTGTTTAAATGAGTCGAAAGTTACTAGTGCCGAGTACCTAGTTGAATGCAGAAACTGGGAACTGAGTACTAGGGACTCGGAACTTTATGGACTAAACTTTGAATTTATTTCTAAACCTTTTCTCTATGCTCTCCATTATAACCCCATGATCGTATCCTTTCAAATGGACAAGTCCGTGGATAAACAGGAACAGGAGAAAATTGTCGTATGTCCGGTCGAATTTGGGCGCCTCTTTCTTTGTCATGTGGGGATTGATGTAAATCTCACCCTCTGTTTCGGACAGAGGGAATGACAGAATATCTGTCGGCTTGTCCATGTCGCGCCAGCGCCGGTTGAGCTCGCGGATCTTTTCAGCGCTCACTATGACGACGGACAGCTCGTACTTTTTGCCGAGAACTACGTCTTTCATGCGTCTAAAAATCGCCTGCGGCATCTTTGCTTTCGTCTCATTAAAAAAGAAAAAGCCTCCAGTGACGGTCATTTTATCTCGATTCTTTGCTACGGCTGCCATTCGGGCGTTATTTCAGGAGAGGCTATTTCGACAAGCGATCAGGAGCCTTGCCCATCTTGATCATTTTCTGCACTTCGGCGCGACGAGCGAGCACTTTGAGGGCGTGCTTTTTGACTTTGTACGGCGACATGATGCGCTTTGAATAGCGGCTGCCGCGGACGCGAGGCAAAATGCCGGATCCCTGCACCTTTTTGGTGAAGCGGCGTATGGTGTTCAGGACGTTTTCGTTCTGATTGCGTTTGACTTCTACGTTGGTCATGTGGAGCCTAGTCTAACACATCGGCTTTTATCGTGCAAATCCATTTCCAAATGCGAGGCGTTGCGGGCTATCTCTTCAGCTTGTTCTCGATCCTCTTCATATATTTCGGCAGCTCCTCGATCGAGACGATCTCCTGGGCGTGCGTGACATTGTCGCGCACGATGGCCGTCTTCTCTACGGCCTCTTTTTTGCCGATGATGATCGAATACGGCACATGGAATTTTTCGATGGACGACACTTGGGCGCCCAGGCGGTCTTTGGCGAGGGAAAGGTACAGGGGTATCTTGACTTGCCGGAGCGATTCGATGATAGGGAGCGCCAGCAGCTTGGACTCGAAGCAGAGCTGCACGAACGAGGAGAACGGCCGCTTCACCCGCTTTACTTCCTTGCGCAAGTCCGCCGAGTTTCCTTTTATGAGGATCGACATGCCGACGCCCTGGATCTCGCGGCGTATGCCGATCTTCTTTGCCAGGCCGTCGTAGCGCACGCCGATGGCCAGTATCTTGTGGCCATCCTTGCTTTTCTTTGACTTGTGATCCATGTCTATGATCGAAAAGATCGTCTCGGTGCAGTACTTGCGGTTCCCGATGAGGTTGTTGTTTATCTCGTAGGGGATATTCAAGGCCTCGAGATATTCGAGCACCTCCTGGAAATGCGCGCGGCTGACCTCTGACAAGAAGTCCATCGCTTTCGGCGCATGCTCGTTCAGCTCGCGGCTCTTCTCGTCATGCGACGACAGGAGCTCGAACGGATCGCGTTTGAACAGCTGCTGGCAATCGGGGTGCATCTCGTTGATATGCTTGCGATAGTATGCGACGAGGTCGCGCGTGAACCGTGCGATCGAATCCTTGTCTCCGATCGAATTTATCTCGACTTTAATGTTCGTGTATCCCTCTGTCGCTAGGATGATCTGTGCGGCCTTGATCAGAGTCGCTTCGGCGATCGAGCCGGACGCGCCAATGATCTCCATGTCAGAGTAGCGCGAATACAGGCTCTTCTTTATCGATCCTTTGAACGGCTCCCTGAAATAGAGCATCGCTGGCTGAGGCACATTCTGCATGTTCTGCTCTTCGTACATCCGGAGGAGCGCGGTCTTTTCTTCGACATGGAGCGGCAGGCGGTTCTTGCCGTCCTCTTCATCGTTTATCGTATCGCTTTCGATGAGCGATTTCGCATGGTCAAGGTCGATCTTTGTGATGGAAGGGCTCTGCTTTGGGAAAAAACCGTAATAGAGGGCGATCTCGCCGATCTTGTCGAGGTTCTCGTATGTGATCAGTGCGGACTGGGATTTTTTTTCTTGTGTGGTGTTAGTCATAGGTTTTGTTTGTTATTGATTCTCTTTGCCGGGCAAGATGCCGATCGAGCCGAGAGGGAACATGCGCACGATCGGGCGGCCGATGAAGAAGCTCCGGTCGAGCGGCCCCCAATATCGCGAATCGGAGCTCTCGTTCCTATTGTCGCCCATCATCCAATATTCGCTCGGCCCGAGGCTGACGGACCATGAATCGTAGCTTTTGTGGTCTGATTCGATATATGGCTCGTTCAACGTCGTGCCTATGGTCGAGCTCGCGTTCGGATAGACGGTGATGATGCCGTCGTTCGAAACGAGCCTTTCGCCGGGCAGGCCGATTATCCTCTTTATATAAAAGTCGGACGGGTTCTTGTCGTTGGCCGGATCGCTCGGGTCTGCAGGGTCGACGGTATGGCGAAAGACGAGCACATCGCCGCGAGACGGCGCTTCGAATCTATATGAAAGCTCGTCGATGACGAGATAATCGGCGTTGTTGAAAGTCGGATACATCGACAGACCGGAGACGATGAACGGCTGGACGACGAACATCCGTATGACATACACTATGATGAATGCGCCGGCTGCAAATTTGACGAGGTCCCAGATGAAATTCTCCTTTTTCGGCTGTTTCGGCGACGGATTCTGTGGAGCATCTGGATTCATGTGTAGTTTGTTGTATAAAAATTAGTAAAAGTTAAAGAATCGAGCTGAACTTGCGGCCATTGTACTCTCGAAAAGAGTTTGACACAAGGGCAGATAGCATGCTGATTTACTTATTTTGTATGAGTATCGCTTTTGATAGACACAATTTCAGCCGGTATGCCGCTTGCAACTTGCAACTCGCCACTTTATACTTATTTCATGCCATACATAATCGCAGGCCTCGGAAATCCAGGAGAAGAATACGCGGACACGCGCCACAACACCGGCCGCGTCGTTTTGGATGCGGTCGCAAAGGCTTTCGATGCCGAGGATTTCTCTTTCGACAAAAAAATGAACGCGTTAGTGTCAAAGGGCAAGATGGGAAAAGAAAAAGTCGTATTCATCGAGCCTGAGACATTCATGAACAATTCAGGCAAAGCTTTGGCTTCTCTCGTCAAGGTCAAGAACAATGCAAAGCAGAAGCTAAAGACAGCCGACAGCCTTGTCGTCATTTACGACGATTTCCAATTGCCGATCGGTCGCATCAAAATCTCATATAATCGCAGCTCTGGCGGCCACAACGGCCTCGAATCCGTCATCAAGGCTTTGAAAACCGAGGCTTTCGTCCGCATCCGCGTCGGCACGGCCGCCGAGAACGCCAAAGGCGACGCAAAGGTTCCTCATGGCGACGAGAAAGTGATGAAATTCATCCTGGGAAAATACAAAGACGACGAGATGAAAGAGCTCAAGAAAGTCTCAAAGAAAGTGGCCGAAGCCATAGAAATGATCATAAAAGAGGGAAGAGAAAAGGCCATGAGCGTTTTTAATGCGGGATAATAAAACCGGCGCAACTAAGGTGCCGGTTTCGTGCTTAGTCGTACTGAGAAATGCGGCTAGCCTGTGTTTTCGTTCTCGACCTCTCTTTGAACGCTTTTTGCAAGCTCGATGCCTTTCGGTGTAAGGCTTATGCCATTAGTTGTGACTTGAGGATGGCTTGAGCTGATAGCGGGAGTTTTTCACAACCCTCCCATTCTTCAGGTGGAACTTGTTCCTTCCAATCCTTAATGAGCATTTTGGCATGCGTGTTTTCAGTATTGCAAACAAGTGCAATAAATTCTCCAACAGTATTCATTTATTGTCTCCTATGGTTAATCAGTTTCTAAAACAAGACTAGCATATGTGGTTCCATTTCGCACATTATTCTAAATGAGAATGATTCGCAACAACTTTACGAAAGTTAGCCATATATTAGAATATAAATGAGAATGATTCTCAATTAAAATTCACCTAAAATTAAAAGGGAAGAAGGCACAAAGAAAAATCGCCGAAGAAGTCGAAACTTCTGTCAAAGAAGGCTACGAAAAGCGATATCTGTTTTTAATGCGGGATAATTATCTCTGCCTTGCAATATTTCACAATCGGAGTAAGGTTTTTACCGGAGCGCTATGTGATTCAGGATACGTCCGGAGCATAGGGTTCTTTCAATAAACAAACAAAGAGAAAGGTCTGAAAATGGATACGTCCAACAGTCTGAATGAAACGCCTCGTCCAGTGGATTTTGTGCTCGGACGCAAGGTCAAGCAAAGCGAACTGACCCAAGAGGATTGGGTCAAGATCATCATAGAAGTCATGGGACACGTGAAGCCGCGCCTCAAATATGTTTCGGGGATGACAGAATTCCGGAATTATATGAATCGGTCTTTACGTTATGCTCATGTGGATCTGACATTCCATACGACAGGCGATGTGATCGACAAAACAGAGGGAATGGTGGTCCATCCAAGGTTGCAATGCGTGGAACTTTGCTCCTTGCACTGCAATTCACCGTTGCTCAAGCTGTTCTCGAACGCCCATCATGCCGAATCGTTGCATGAACACAACATCCTGCTCACTCGAGAAGGCAATCTGCTTTTGCATTTTTGTAATTTTAAATTGCGCGCGAGCAGCAATTGGGATAAGCATTACCTTGTTGAATCAATTCTCATGCGACCAATGAAACTGAACGATTTGAAATTGACCACCCAACATGAAGGTGTGATGACCGAATCTGCCGATTCAAACGGCCGCGTTGGCAAGGGAATGATGTGTGAAGGCGCCGTTCTTTGCGACGGCCTCTATGCCCTTATCCAGAGGACTGCTAATGACAAGCAGGCGCACTTGGACGAGTTGCACGATGTCCTTTCGGAGATCGATTTGATTCAGGGACGCATCGAAGGCTTTCCTGATCATGCGGCTAAAGCTGAATAAATGATTGAGTAAATTTCGCAAAAATCCCGTGGGGCAGAACCTTACGGGATTTCCTTTTGTTGATGAGCACCGATTGCGTATGGGCTGCGATCAAAGCAAAAAAACCGGCAGCTGGCGCCGCCGGGTGATGGTAACGATGCAGCATGCAATGCTCACAGTTCGTGGAGCGGTCCGCCGCATTTCTCGCAGCTTTGTCCTTCAAGTTTTACCAAAATGTCGCATTCAGGGCAATAACCGATCGGCCCATATATTTCTTTCAGCTGCTCGATCTCGTCCCTTAGCCTCTCGAGCTCTCCTTCATTCTCCTCCTGCAGCCTTCTGCTCTCTTTTTCATGCTCCTTTTGGCGTCTCCAGGCTTTGCGTCCAATGAGGTGATTTAGGGCGAAACCAGCGGCAGCGCCGATCAAAATCTGTATCATGGCTTCATTCCTTTCTTTACATTGTTAGCGTTTTTCTGTCAGAACTCTACTATGCCGCAATCAAAAAAGCCACCTCCGTCGGCTGACGGATCGGTAGCCTTTCCTTTGAATCTTGACTTGAAACTTGCCCTCCGTTACTCTTATGCTTTCTTCTCTCCTGCGAACGACAAAGCCATCTTTTGGTCCTTGGCATCGAATACGGTTATCTTGAACGGATAGACCTTGCCGAGCTCGAGGTTCTTGCGGAGCTTCTCCTCCGAGCCGAATTCCGACACATGGACGAGGCCGGCGACGCCTTCTTCGATCGAAGCCAGAGCGCCATGCTTGTTGAATTTGATGATGACGCCATCGACTTTCATCTCTTTCTTGTATTTCTTGGCCGCTTCCACCCATGGATTCTCTTTCAATGCCTTGAGCGAGAGCGAAATCTTTCCTTCTTTGATGTCGATTATCTTTGCCTTTATCTTTTGGCCGACTTTGACATAAGTGTGAGGGTTCTCGACGAGCGACCAATCGATCTCGGAGATGTGGATCAGCCCTTCGAGGTTGTCTTCGATCTTGACGAACGCGCCGAAATCGACGACGCCGGTCACTTCGCCAGTGATCTCGTCTCCGACGGCGTATTTGCCGGTCATCTTTTCCTTGTCCTTCTCGCCAGGGCTCTTTTCAGAGAAGATGAGCTTGCCCTCCTTTGGGCTCGCAGTGATGATGGCTACCGACAGATTCTTGCCGACGAGCTTCTTCAACTCATCGAATATCTTGTCCTTGTCTCCGTCGAGCACGCGTGGATAATGGTCAGGCTTCAATTGTGAAGCAGGCAAGAAGCCGCTGATGCCTTGCCATTGTATGATGAGGCCTCCTTTGTTGGCTTCGGTGACAGGGAGCTCCAATATCGTACGGTTCTTGATGGCTGTCTCAGCTTCGCTCCAGATGATGGCTTGGCGGGCTTCCTTGAGGGAGAGCTCGATATAGCCGTCGTCGTTGTCGTCGCCTACGACCTTCGCTGCGACGATGTCGCCGACATTGATGTTTTTGATTATGTCTCGGGCCGTTATGAACTCCTTGCCGAAGATGATTCCGGTGCCGAATGGCGCGAGATCGATGTATACGGCCGTCTTGTCGATGTTGATGACTGGCCCTTCAATGATGTCGCCTTCGAGGGGAGGATTCTTTGATTCCGCCAAAAGCTTGCCCATCGGCGTCGCAGCCTTTGCTTTTGCCGCATCATCTACAGCTTTTGCCGCCCGCTTCTTTGCGGTCTTCTTTGTGGATTTTTCGGCCGACTTTTCGTCGCTTGCATCCTCTTTCTTGTCCGCTGCTACTTTCTCTTTTTTTACTGCTCCTTCTTTTTCGACAGATTCCGTGCCTTCAGCTGCTTCTTCGTCTGCATGGATCAGCTTATCCTTGACTTTTTTGAATAATGACATTGGTTAAGACGCGTTCCGCTTTTTAAATTGATAATTGAATTGCACCCTGCAATTCCGATTGCGGTTTTATCGCGCCGTGTTGTTAATTAGAACGGCTAAAACCCGTTCTTCATACGGAATGTACTATATATTATTATTGATTTTTTGGCAATTTCGTGCTAAGTTCTGCCCTAGAAAAGGAAAATCGCGGCTCAATTTCAAACAAAGGCCAAAGAATATGAATCATGAGAACAAAATCGAAAAGGCAAAAGCCTTGTTGCGCTTGTTTCCAGACACCGAGCGCTTGCCGAGAGATGAGAGAAAGTTGAAGTCGATACACGAGAAACTGGCAAGAAAGCTTGGGGAGCTGGGTCTAAAGATCGAACCCATCACGACGCACTCGGTACGCGGAATGACAAATGAGGCGATCAATGAATTGGCTCTCACCTTGATCGATAATCAATGTCAAGGGATGATTATCACGATCCGTTCGTTCATCGTCGCGAACAGCCAAGATTGAATGACGGATCGCTTCACGACCTTTGCCGCAGTTTGGCAGAGGTCTTTTTCTTTGCTAGAATATGCGCACTATGGTCATAACATACCTCGGAGCAGATTTTTTGAAGGTCCAGTTTGGCGACATCACCATCGCCGTCGATCCTATCTCAAAGGAGTCAAAGCTGCCTCAGGCGCGCTTTGGCGCTGACATCGCACTCGTCTCGGCTAATCATCCTGATTTAAACGGCGTCGATCTCGTCAGCCGCGCAGAAAAAAGGCCATTCGTAATCCAAGGTCCCGGCGAATATGAGATCAAAGGGGTCTTCATAAAAGGACTGCCTTCGACGACGAGCTATGGCAAATCGCCTCTTGTCAATACGATTTACACGGTCTCCCTCGAAAATATGAACATGTGCTTTTTGGGCGCGCTCGACAGCGAAAAGCTCCCGCCGGAGACTATAGAGGAGCTCGACGAGATAGACGTGCTCTTTGTGCCGATCGGCGGCGACGGCGTCTTGGATCCTGCAACGGCATACAGGCTCGCGGTATCGCTCGAGCCAAAGATCATAATCCCGACGCATTACGGGGATGTCGGAGCAAAGGACGCTCTGAAAGTCTTCTTGAAGGAAGCCGGCGAATCGCCGAAAGCCGAGGAAAAACTGACCTTGAAAAAGAAAGACCTGGAAGGGAAGGAAGCAGACATCGTCGTGCTTGCGCCGAGCGATAAATCTTAGTATAATTTTTCCATACGTATCTCATACATCTCCATGAGCATGCTCGCACACCATCTCCATAAGATCCGTCAAAAGCCTGACCATATAAAGCGCCATATCGCTTTCTGGTCATCCTTTTGCCTCACTCTCGTCATCGTCCTCTTTTGGGTCACATCATTCACATTCTCGCAAAGCTCCTCGGCAGCTGCTGCAGCCAAGACCGAATCTCCTATGCATGCCATCACAGCATCGGCTGGCGATGCCTGGACCTCTCTCACATCCATTTTTAGCCCATCGACGGTGACGTACAAGGCGCCGCCATTGCAAGTGACAGCGGGGAATTAAGTTGAAGGCCTACCCTCCGCATTGCTCGCTTTTCTCGCTCGTTTTTGCTATAATAGACCCATCTAAAAGCCTCGTGCTTTTTCGTTTACCCCAGAAAACATGCCAAAAAAGACAGATAAAAAGGAAGAGATGACACAGCCATCCTTGCCGGAACGCGGCATCATCGATCGAGCTATCACGACAGAGATGCGCGAGTCGTATCTCGACTATGCTATGTCCGTCATCACGGCCCGCGCATTGCCGGACGTGCGAGATGGGTTGAAGCCAGTGCATCGCCGCATCCTCTATGCTATGCATGAAAAGGGCCTGACCGCATCTGCAAAATTCCGTAAATCCGCCGTTGTGGTCGGTGACGTGCTCGGTAACTATCACCCTCACGGAGACGTGGCGGTCTACGACACTCTCGTCGGCATGGCCCAGGATTTCCGCATGCGCTATCCTCTCGTCCATGGCCAAGGCAACTTTGGCAATATCGACGGAGATCCGGCCGCTGCCATGCGTTACACCGAGGCAAAGATGTCTCGCATGACGTCAGAGCTGCTTCGCGACATCGAAAAGAACACCGTTGATTTTCGCCCAAACTACGACGGCACGCGCAAGGAGCCGACTGTTTTGCCGGTCGCAGTGCCTAATCTGCTCTTGAACGGGACTCTCGGCATCGCCGTCGGCATGGCCACGAACATCGCCCCTCACAATCTGGGCGAGGTGGTCGACGCGACCACGCATCTGATCGAGAACAAGGACGCCACGACCGACGATCTCATGCAATTCATAAAAGGACCGGATTTTCCGACAGGCGCAGTCATGTACGGCGAAAAGGACATCCATCACGCCTATGCGACAGGCCGCGGCGGCATTGTCGTGCGCGGCGAGGCCGAGATAATCGAGGACAAGAAGGGCCAGTTCCAGATCGTCATCACCTCGATCCCGTTCCGTGTGAACAAGAGCGATCTTATCGTCAAGATCGCCGATCTTGTCCGTGACAAATCGATCGAAGGCATACGTGGCTTGCGAGACGAGTCAGACAAAGACCTGCGCATCGTCATCGACCTAAAACAAGGCGCCTATCCTGAAAAAGTCCTCAACTTTTTGTACAAGCATACCCAGCTCGAGGACACTTTCCATATAAACACAGTCGCTCTCGTGCACGGAGTGCCGCAGACGCTCTCGCTCAAGTCGATCCTCGAGGAATTCATCATCCACAGGATCGAGGTCATCCGTCGCAGGACTAAATTCGACCTTGATGCGGCAGAGGCTCGCGAGCACATCCTCCTTGGCCTCAAAAAGGCGCTCGACCATATCGACGAGATCATCACTCTCATCCGCGCGTCGCGCGATGTCGCCGAGGCGAAAGCCGGTCTCATAAAGAAGTTCAAATTCAGCGACCTCCAGGCGCAGGCCATTTTGGATATGCGCTTGCAAAAGCTCGCCGGCCTCGAGCGCAAAAAGATCTTGGATGAATTAAAAGAAGTCCAAGAGCTCATCGGCAGGCTCAAGGAGATCTTGAGCAGCGAAAAGAAAGTGCGCGGCATAATCAAGGACGAACTGATCCAAATTAAGGCAAAATACGACAACCCGCGCAGGACAAAGATAATCAAGCACGGCGTCAAAGCGTTCAATGCAGAGGACCTCATACCAGACGAGGAGTCGGTTCTCGTTTTGACTAAGGGCGGCTATATTAAGAGGACGAATCCTGACGAATATCGCAAGCAAAAGCGCGGCGGCGTCGGCGTCGTCGACCTCGACACAAAGGAGGAGGATTTCATAACGCATCTCGTCACGGGCACGACTCATAACGATCTCCTTTTCTTTTCCGACAAAGGCAAAGCCTATCAAGTCAAAATGTATGATATCCCAGAGGGCAAGAGGGCAACGCGCGGCAAATCTATTATGAACTTCCTGTCGCTCTCTGACGGCGAAAAGATCACTTCCATCCTGCCGATGCCAAAGGACAAGAAAGCCGCAGACGGCCTGTCCCTCATCATGGTGACCAAAAACGGCACCGGCAAGAAGACCTCTGCAGCCAATTTCAAAGACGTGCGACGCTCGGGCCTCATTGCTATCACGCTCGATGCCGGTGACGAGCTCATTTCTGTGAATTTCGTGTCAAAGAACGACGACATCGTCATTGCGACCCAAGAAGGACAGTCGATTCATTTCAAGGAGAGCGACGTGCGCGAGATGGGCCGTAGCGCAGGCGGTGTCCGTGTGATCAAGCTCGCCGAAGAAGACGCAAAGAAGAAGATTGCCGCTGACCATGTCATATCAGCCGACGTCGTCTCAAAAGACGCCAAAAATCCTGCATTGTTCGTCCTCGGCGCGAACGGCTATGGCAAGAAGACAAAGCTTTCCGAATACAAAGTCCAGAATCGCGGCGGCTCCGGCATCCTGACTATGAATGTCACGACAAAGACCGGCTCTCTCATGGCCGCACGCGTCGTCACCGACGACGACGTCGAGATCGTCGTCATGTCAAAGGCATCTCAAGTCATCCGCACCGACCTCAAGGAGATCCCAACCCTCTCTCGCGCCACCCAAGGCGTCCGTGTCATGAAATTGCGCGAAGGGGATTCATTGGCAAGTATGATCTGTTTGTAATTTATTATGGAAAAACTGAAGCTTCCGAACGTAACACTTCTCGGAATCGATTGCGTTAATATCGAAAGGCTTCAGAATACTCTTGATGTGTCTTCAAAGGACATCGAATTTGGAGCAGTTAAATTACGGTCTAATGGTAATTTAAGCAGTCTGTTTTCTCAGAATCTCTGTTGCGATCTTCCTGATTCTTTCTTTGCTTTTCCCGCGGTGCGCGCTCAAAAGATTCTTGAGGCGGCTCCAATAGCCGTCCAATG
>Ga0265338_10000299_pt1 | contig 89317 bp, 80 predicted proteins | sample 42126metaG_FD_193579 | JGI IMG/M metagenome (GOLD analysis project Ga0265338, IMG submission 193579) | Rhizosphere microbial communities from Carex aquatilis grown in University of Washington, Seatle, WA, United States - 4-21-26 metaG | ecosystem: Host-associated > Plants > Roots > Rhizosphere...
AAGGACGGCCGCGTTCTCCACAACGTGACGATCATGTCGGACGAGCCGGACGGGGTCGTGGTCCGCGCCGACGAGGGACTGGTGAAGATCCCAAGATCGGACCTGCCGCTGGCGGTCGCCGGCACCTCCCCGGAGAAGGCGGCGGAACCTCGGGGTCCGGAACTCATCATGCAGCGTTTTGATCCGAATCAGGTCGTGGAGGCGCCGCGCGAACAGGCCCCCAAGCCCGTCCCGAAACCAGTCCAGAGACCGAGCCAGGCTCCGGCGCCCGGCCATAACCCAGTCTACAAGGGATGCTCAATTATCAGTTTCCAGGCGAAGGTGTTCCAAACTTTGCAGGGGTGCGCCGAGGTGGTTATTCACAATGACACTGACGCGACCGTGGAGCTGCGGCCCGGCGACTTCGTCTGCGTGACGGCGACGGGGGCCCGCCTCGGCGGGCGAAACATGATAACGGACGTCTTCCCGCCCGCCATCAAGCGCCGCGAGTTCGTCCCGCCGCGTGGCGACGTGGACGACATCGTCACCTTCACCAACGATGCCCTCGACATCGTGGCCGTCCAGTGGGCCCGGTGAAGTTTTGGTTGATTTCCCGTTGGGCGGCCTTTCTAATCTTCCCTTTCAACTACGCCTGCCGCCGATTCTCGGGGGCCCAGGGGGAACGAATCCATGAAAACTCCGCTTACACTAAAAGTCGCGACGCGCACCCAGACGGGCCGCAGCGCCTCGCGCCGCCTGCGTAAGGTAAACCGCATTCCCGCCATTCTTTACGGGAAGCACTCCGACCCGGAAAAGCTTTCGATCGAGGGCCCGGAGTTCACCAAACTTCTCAAATCGGTCGCAGGCCGCTCGCTCCTGATCGAGCTCAACCGCGACGACAAACCCGACAAGGCCCTTTCGTTCCTGCAGGAGATCCAGAGGGACCCGATAACGGACCGGTACCTCCACGTTGACCTTCACGAGGTCAAGCCCGACGAGAAATTCGAGATCCGGGTGCCCGTGCGCGTCACGGGAGAATCCTTCGGCGTCAAGAACCAGAGCGGCGTGCTCGAGATCGCGACCCACATGCTTCGCGTCCGCTGCCTGCCGACCGACCTTCCCGAGATTATCGAGGTTGATGTCACGCCCCTGAACGTCGGCCAGACGATCAAGGTCGGCGAGCTAAAGCCCGTCCCGGGCGTCGTCTTCCTCGACGACAAGGGCCAGCCGGTTGTCTCGTGCGTCGAACCTGTCGCCGAAATCGTGCAGGAAGTGGTCGCAGCCGAGGTGCCCGCCGAGGGTACCCCCGAGGCGGCAGCGGCCGCCGCCGCAGCAGCAGCAGCCGGAGAGGGAGCCGCCGCCCCGGCAGGCGATGCCAAGGCCGCTCCCACGGGAGACGCGAAGGCGGCCGCCGCTCCGGGCGACAAGAAGGCGGCCCCCGCAGCAGGCGACAAGAAGGGCGTTGCCGCAGCCGCGGCCGACAAGAAGGGCGCTGCGCCTGCGCCGGGTGCCAAGCCCTCCTTTCCCGCCAAGAAGTAGTCTTTCCAGCCGGCGAACGCTTCGCTGGCCGTTCTTTGAGTCATGTCCATTTCGCTCGTCGCCGGTCTGGGTAACCCGGGTCGCGACTACGAGCTCTCCCGCCACAACCTGGGCTGGGTCGCTATCGATGCTTACGCTTCGAAGCACGGCCTCGCCTGGAAGGGCGCTCCGGACTTCGAGTCGGTGGTCGCCCGCGAGGAGCTTGTCGCCGGCCGGACCCTATGGTTCGTGAAGCCGCAGACCTACATGAACGAAAGCGGCCGCGCCATTGCGGCCTTCGCGCGTTACCACAGGATTGCCCCGGAGGAGGTCGCCGCGGTCTACGACGACCTCACGATCGACCTCGGGCTTGTGAAGGTCTCGGTGTCCGGCAGCGACGCGGGCCACAACGGCGTGGCCAGCCTCCTCGAGCACCTGGGAACCGGGTTCGCCCGCCTGCGCCTCGGCGTCGGCCCAAAGATGCCCCCCGAGATGGACCTCAAGGACTTCGTGCTCGCACGCTTTACACAAGAACAACTCAACCTAATCCAACAAAAGACCACCACCTACGTCCAAGGCCTGGAACTGCTTCTCGCGAGCGGACCCGACCGAGCGATGAACCAGCTCAACCGAAGAGACATCCCATGAGTAACCCGACCAAACGCAACTACCGCGCAACCTTCATCCTAGACAACCGCGGAAAACAGGAGACCGTCGAGCAGATCGTTGACGGAGTGAAAAAGGAGATTGCGGCCGTCCACGGGGACGTGACCTCAGTGGAGAACATTGGAAAGAAGGACTTTGCCCGCGTCACCGACCGCAAGTTCACGGGCGCGTCCTACGTCCACGTCAATTTCAGCTCCCCGCCGCAGGGACCCGCCCAGCTGCGCGAGCGCCTCAGGCTCAACAACAGCGTCTACCGCACGTTCGTTCAGGAGGTCTGATTCCCATGGCCAACTTCAACAAAGTCTACCTGATGGGAAACCTGACGCGCGATCCCGAGATGCGCGTCACGCCGAAGGGGACAGCCATCTGTCAGTTCGGACTGGCCATCAGCCGGTCGTGGAAGGACGAGAGCGGCCAGACAAGGGAGGAGACGGCCTTCGTCGACGTCGAGGCCTGGGGCAAGCAGGGGGAGGTCATCTCAAAGTACTGCGTCAAGGGCCGGCCGCTCTTCATCGAGGGCCGCCTCAAGTTCGACCAGTGGGAGGACAAGACCTCCGGGCAGAAGCGCAGCAAGCTGAAGGTGGTGCTCGAGAACTTCCAGTTTATCGGCGGCCGCGGCGACGGAGCCCAGGCTGGCGGTGCAGCGGGTGCGGGCGGTGATGTCGCCGAGCCCTCGTCCGGCGATGCAGCGCCCCGTGGTCCAACCAAGGGACCCGCCCCTTCGAAGGAAACGGTGGATGAGGACGTCCCGTTTTAATATAGCGTGTATTAGAGTTGTAAAGATGACGTTAGGAAGACGCATACCGATTTGATGCATTGGCCGGCTCCGAGGACAGAAGCCATAAGGCTTGCCGCAGGAGCCGGCTCCAAACGAATGATGCCCTAACGGATTCGGTGGGCCTAGGGCCCTCGAGCCAAGACCCTGCTCGGAATTGCCGCTTGCGAGGAGGACCGAATCGGATGGAACTCAATTCTTCCGTTGAAAACCCGCTCCTTGTTTCGCCTCTTTACCTCGGGGTGCCTAGCGTTGCTTGCTCTTGCTGCCTCCGTTGAGGCCAAAGCCAACAGCACGGCTGACAAGGTGCAGCCCCGCGTCCCCGATGTCCTGACGCCGCTGCCGCCCGGAGCGGTGCATTTAGGCGGCCACCTCGGCGAGCAGATCGATCTCTGCCTGCGCGCCCGAATCGCCGCGCAGGATGCCGACGAACTCATCGCGCCTTTTCGGGAACGCCGCGACCAGATGGAGTGGCGCAGCGAGTTTTGGGGCAAATGGATCACGTCTGCAATCGACGCTTGGCGCTACTCAGGCAATCCTGGCCTCTGTGCCATTGACGAACGCGCCGTCGCAGATCTCATCGGGACCCAGACTCCCGACGGTTATATCGGAGCATACCCCGATGGCGGGCACCTTCAGCGCTGGGATGTTTGGGGCCGTAAGTATGTCCTACTTGGCCTACTAGCTTGGCACGAGGCGACCGGAGACGCCGGCGCGCTCAACGCCGCACGGCGCGAGGCGGATTTCCTTATCGGCGAGATCGGGCCGGGAAGGGCCAAACCATTCACTAATGACATGTGGAATGGAATGGCGACGAGTTCGGTCCTTGAGCCGATGATCCTCCTTTATCGCCGCACCGGAGACGCGCGTTACCTTGAATTCGCCAATTATCTCGTCGGCGCTTGGCCGACCCCGGACGGTCCCGACCTTCTGCGCAAGGCGCGCGCTAACATACCGGTCTTCCAGATGTTTCCGGGGCCGGCCAGCGTGGTGAAGGAATATTCCGACGGAGGCCACTCGAAGGCTTACGAAATGATGTCCTGCTTCGAAGGGCTCGCCGAACTCTACCGCTCGACTGGGAATCAGGACTACTACGACGCCATTACCAAGGTCTTTGCGAACATCCGCGATAATGAGATCACCGTGATCGGATCGGGCTCCGATTGGGAGCGGTGGCACAACGGCCATACGCGTCAGACCGAGCCATGGGTCAAGGGAATGGAGACGTGCGTCACCGTTACATGGATGAAACTCGCAGGCCAGATGCTCCGTCTCACCGGCGATCCAGCCTATGCCGATGAAATCGAGCGCTCTACATACAACGCGCTGCTCGGCGCGCAGGCCCCAGACGGTGCCTGGTGGTGCAGTCATTCCCCGCTTGCGGGGACGAAGGAACGCGCACCCGAGCAATGCGGCCTCCACCAGAACTGCTGCGTCGCCAACGGGCCGCGTGGTCTGATGCTAATCCCTCAGTTGGCGGTGATGAAGGGTGCCGCCGGTCCGGTCGTGAATTACTACGGAGAGATGAAGGCCCTTGTTGCGCTGCCGAAAGGCGGCAATGTCGATCTTGAGCAGGTCTCGGACTATCCTCTCGGTGACACGACCCGTATGAAGATTGGCCTGAACGAACCTAGGAAGTTTGTCCTTCGGCTTCGGATTCCTGCATGGAGCGAAAGAAACACCCTCACAATAAACGGTACCTCGCAACCCGCCCCAATTCCGGGTACCTACGCCTCGATCGATCGCCTGTGGCGTGACGGCGATATGGTGCTGTTGCGGCTCGATCTGCGGGCCCGTGCGATTCGGGCACCGGGCCATCCAGAATTCGCGGCCATTGTCCGGGGACCGCTTGTTCTCGCTCGGGACTCCCGTCTTGAACATGGATCCGACCTCAACGCTCCCGTTGCCCTTGAATCCAATGGCGACGGCTGCATTGACGTTGGGCTCGTTGAGAGCCCGACGAGCAAGGGCATCTGGCAGATCTTCGACCTCCTGATGGGAAAGAGGGTCGCTCCGCTGCGTCTCTGTGATTTTGCGTCGGCCGGCAATACTTGGGACGCGACTTCCGCATATCGAATCTGGATGCCACTTGCTGACGTTAAGCCACCCGTCGAGCAACGTCCCTGACGTTCTTGCCGCCGTCAATAGACCCGGTCCAACGAGGAGTTTTTTCCGAGCAAACTGACCTTCTGATTTGAAATCGAGACGATTTCAGGTGGTGAGCCGGTGCGCGTGGTGCCTGTAAGGTTCTAACTCGGCTTCTGGAGGGCATCGCATGTCCACCGAGGTCTGTTCTGAGCCCCGCAGCGTGAATCTTCACGTTTCGAATGTTTACAAACTCAGCCGTAAAGGAGTCACAAATGGACGGAAGAAAACAGGTATCACGCGATCTTTACACCTAGCACGCAATATAGCCGTTCCAGCATCCCCTATCCTAAAGGGTAAAGATTACTTGGGCGAGACGAGTGCAGTTAAGCCATGGCCGGCTCCGAGGACAGGAGCCATCACGCCTTTTGAAATGCTCTCATTTTGGAACACCCCCAGTGATGGGCGCGCTTGCTGGCTTCTTCAAATTGCTCGCCCTCCGCGGCAGAATTTGAGAGGGTCCGGTCTTATGACCATCGATAGCTCTCATCCTGGATTGGGGCTGAAGAATCGAAGGATTCTGATTGTCGCCGATGATCATGCCAAGGTGCTCAATCTGAGGGAGATTCTCGCTCTGGAGGGCTATGAAATCGTCACAGTGAATTCCGGTGATGCCGCCTTGAGCTACTACCAGCAGTTTGAACCGGATTTAGTGTTGCTTGATGTCAGTTTGCCGAGGGCGAACGTATTTGATGTCTGCCGCGCGTTGAAAAACCCGTACAGCGGCGCCCCCGCCACGGTTATTTTCACTACGTCGAAGAGCAACTCGGAGGAAGTGTCCGAGGGACTGGCCGCCGGCGGCGTCGATTTCCTGCCCACGCCGTTTCGCGAAAAGGAAGTCCTGGCGCGGATTCGCGTGCACCTTCGCAACAGACTACGGCTCAATCAAATGTATAAGGACGAAAGAGCGAAAGATCGGCGGCTTTCGGTGACGGCGCACGACTTGCGCAATCCGGCCACCTCCATTCGCGCCCTAGCCCATACGCTGCGTTCCGGAAAGATCGGTCCCCTCGATTCTGAGCAGCTCGACATGCTGAATACAATCTACGATGCCAGCCAGTCGATGCTCGACCTGATCAACGAGCTACTCGATACCTCCGTTCTCGAGGCCAGCGAGATGTCAATCAACCCGACACCCACATCGCTGGCAGAGCTGGTAGACGAAGCTGTCAAGTTGAACAGCGCCACCGCAATGCAGAAGGGCTCGACGATTGTGCTGAATCCCGGCGTGCTGCCGGAGTTGCTGCATGTTGACGGACCGAAGATCCGGCAGGTCCTGAACAACCTGCTCGGCAACGCGGTCAAATTCTCGCCTCCGGGTTCGACCATTACCATTGAGGAGAGACTTAATATAGGCCGGTGTTCGATTGCGATCAGGGACCAGGGGCCGGGAATCCCGGATGATGAACACGACAGGCTCTTCAAGGATTACGGCCGCACCTCCGTCAAACCCACCGGAGGCGAACCCAGCACCGGGCTCGGCCTGTCCATTTGCAACGATATCATGCAGGCCCACGGCGGGACGATCCACGCCGAAAACTTGGCCTGGGGCGGCGCCGAATTCTGCATCACACTTCCAATCGCATTATGACGTTAAGGGGGAAAGTTCTCGTGGTGGACGACGAGGCGCACATCCGGAAGTTCGTCATCCAACTCGTCAAGCCGCTCGGCGAGCCGGTCATCCTGCAGGCAGCCAATGGTGAGGAGGCTCTAAAGATCTACGAACTCGAAAGACCGGTTCTCGTGCTGCTCGATGTTAACATGCCTCGAATCGACGGGATTGAAACGCTGCGCAGGCTGAAGCTCCTCGACCCCAACTGTATCGTCATCATGCTCACTTCGCTGGTTAACCGCCATACGGTGGAAGCGTGTCTTCATTTGGGCGCCGTGGCCTATTTGCGCAAAGACAATCCCCCCGATGATATGACGGCCCGCATAAAGAAGATCGTCGACGGCTATCTGGGCGAGAAGCCCGCGCAACCCGAAGCACGATGAAGACCCCCGAGGAAGCCTTGCCGAACCCCGAGTCGGACTCGGCCGCACCATTCGCCGAGGTCAAGTACTCCCTTCCCGAACTGCTCCGGGACGTGAAACTGGACCGGTCCTCAAGCCTGTTTTCAATGGAGAAACTCGATCAGGACACGATCAGTCGGCTGTTCGAACAGCACAACGCCCACCGTGCCTCAAAATCTGGTTAAGAGTAAATTCGTCGAGCTTCTTCGCGGCCGCGCAGATCTTGATTTCGGCTCGAAATTGGACGCCCTCGCGGAAATGCGCGGGTCGCCGCTGGATCTGCTTCAATCCCTGATCGACCAGAAGCTCCTTCTGAAGGAGGACGCCTGCCATCTCTGGGGTGATTTTTTAGGGATCGCGTACGTCGACGTGCTCGCTTCGAGCATCACCGATGAGGCGGTCAAGCTGATCCCGATTGAAATCGCCAGGAAGGTGCGCGCGATCGGGCTTTACGTGATCGACGGGGTGCTCACCGTCGCCATGGCCACCCCCGAGGACGCGGGTCTTGTCCACAGCCTTGAGCGAATCGCCCAGATTCCCCTCAGCCCCGTGTTTAGTTTACCCTGCGAGATAGACGACGCCATCTCCGTCCTCTACAGCACGGAGCGTTCGATTACCGATTCGATTGCCGCGCTCCAGCGCAACGCCCTCTTTTCGGATCCCGACCTGGCGATCGAGAAGATCTCGGAAATCGCCGAAACGAAGACTCTGGCCAATGTGCTCGAGGAGATTCTCTATTTTGCGCTGCGCGAACGCGCCACGGATATTCATATCGAACCGCAGGAGGTCCAGTCGCGCATCCGGTTCCGGGTTGACGGCTCATTGCGCGAGATACTGACGTTTCCCCGGGTGCTCCACCGCGCCATTATCTCCCGGCTCAAGATCCTCAGCGACCTGAACATCTCCGAGTCGCGGTTTCCGCAGGACGGGCGATTTTTCATCTCAATGGGGACTAACCGGACCAACTTTCGGCTTTCGTTTATTCCCACGATCCGCGGCGAGAAGGCCGTGGTCCGGGTGCTCACATCGGCGACAAAGCGCATGAGCATCACGCTGGATACCATGCTCATGTCCCAGAGGATTCTCCAGCCCTTCCGCCGGCTGATCAGGAGCCCAAGCGGCATCATTTTTGCCACCGGCCCCACGGGGTCGGGCAAGACCACCACGCTCTACGCAGCAATCGACGAGATCAACTCGCCCAAGATCAACATCACGACCATCGAGGATCCCGTCGAGATACCGATGGCCGGTGTCAGCCAGAGCCAGATCAACCCGATGATCGATCTGAAATTCGGCGTGGTGCTTCGCGCATTCCTGCGCCAGGACCCGGACGTGATCCTGATCGGTGAGATAAGAGATACCGAGACGGCGAAGATAGCGACGGAAGCCGCGCTTACCGGGCACCTTGTATTTGCCAGCCTGCACACGAACACTGCGCCGCAGGCCATCGTTCGCCTGATAGAGATGGGAGTGGAGCCCTACATGGTGGCTCCCTCCGTCATTGGCGTGTTATCCCAGCGGCTGGCCGCTCGCATCTGCGACAAATGCAAGGAGGCCTACTACCCACCGCGCGAGGTTTTGCTCAAATACTTCAGGGAGGAGGGTCTCTCCGAGGTCCCCTTCTTCCGCGGCCGCGGTTGTCCTCATTGCCGCGGCACCGGATACTTTGGACGCGTGGCCTTTCACGAGCTTGTGATCATCACCGAGGAGATTCGCCGGATGATTTCCGACCGCCGGAGCGTGCAGGATATTGCCGAGGCCGCGACCAGGTCTGGATACCGCTCGCTTCGCTACGACGGCCTCAACAAGGTCCTTATGGGGCTCACGACAATCGATGAAATCGAGGAAAACTCATCCTTCGACTGGGCGGTTTGACGTGTCCGGCCCGGGCCGAGACAAATTGGGCTGCTTCGGGCGCAGGCAAGCGGCAGGGCACGGGCGGAGACCGGCGATTTGGACATCATCTTTCTGGGGCATAGGCCGAAATGAGTGCGCCGGAGCGCCGGTTGACGGCACTTGAAGCCCCCAGACTGGTGCCCGGGCCTTCTCCAGGGTCAGGACTGACTTAACGGGTCGCAATGGCCGGCCCGGCCGTGATAGCCTTCAGGAAGACCCATGAAGGCGATCGTCTACACGGAATACGGCGCCCCGGACGTTCTTCATTTCGCGGAGGTGGCGAAGCCCGCCCCAAAGGACGACGAGGTCCTGATAAGGGTCCATGCGGCGTCGGTGAATCCAATCGACTGGCACTTCATGCGGGGCACGCCCTACGTCATGCGCGCTGGTACGGGACTGCGAAGGCCAAAGGTCACACGCCTCGGGGTCGACGTGGCCGGCCAGGTTGAAGCGGTCGGCAAGGGAGTGACGCAGTTCAGGCCAGGCGACGGGGTGTTCGGAGCCTGCAGGGGCGCTTTTGCAGAATACGTGTGCGCCCCGGAGCGCGCCCAGGTGCCAAAGCCGGACAACATGACGTTCGAACAGGCGGCGGCGGTGCCGGTGGCGGCGATCAGCGCGCTGCAGGCGCTTCGCGACAAGGGAAGGGTTAAGCAGGGCTGTCGTGTCCTGATCAACGGCGCGGCGGGAGGCGTGGGAACGTTCGCCGTGCAGATCGCCAGAGTGCTCGGGGCGGACGTGACCGGCGTGTGCAGCACGGGCAACGTGGGGATGGTCCGATCGATCGGCGCCCACCGCGTCATGGACTATACGAGGGAGGATTTCACGAGGAGCGGGCAGCGGTACGACGTGATACTCGATACGGTGGGGAACCACTCCCTTTCAGACTGCAGGCGCGCGTTGGTTGCCGGCGGGACCCTCGTGCTGGTCGGGGGACCGAACAAGGGGAGTTGGCTGGGACCCCTGACGGGGATGCTCAATGCAGTCGTGCTGTCGCGGTTCGTGAGCCAGAGGCTGCTCCCGTTTCTGGCGCGCTTGAACAAGGACGACTTGATGGCGCTGAGGGGGTTCCTTGAGGCCGGTAAGGTGGCCCCGGTCATCGACCGGACCTTTCCGCTAAACGATGTCCCCGGGGCCATCCGTTACCTGGAAGGGGGACACGCCAAAGGGAAGGTCGTCATTTCGATGGAGCAGCCTGGCGGATGAGCCGCGCGACTCACTTCAGGTTCCCAAGCGCGTCCGAAGCCTTCGTGAACCCCGGGTCTAGCTTCAGCGCCGCCTCGTAGGCCGCGCGTGCGCCTTCCTTGTCGGCCTTCTTCTCGAGGACGTTGCCGATGCGCCACTGCGCCGCGGCGTGGGACGGGACGCCCTCCGGGGGCGCCAGGGTGAGGCAGCGGCGCAACGATGCCAGGCCTCGGTCGAGATTCTGGCCGGTCAGGACCGCGATGCGCCCCACCTGGTAGAGCGCGCCGTAGTCGTCGGGCGACGCCTTCAGGGTTTCACCGAGCTCGGCCAGTGCGAGGTCGTACTTCCCGTCGGCAGAATACAGCGTGGCATAGGCCCGGTGGCCGCGCAGGGGATCGAGCTTCCTGATGACTGCCGCCTCGTCGGCCGCCTTGTCGGCGCCGCCCCCGACGATCGAGGGCGCGCCCGAGTAGTAGCCAAACAGGCTCTCGTGAAAATCGACGTTGTTCGGCTCGAGCGCGACAGCGTGCTGGTATTCGGCGAGGCTCTTGCGTGCGAGGCCGAACTTGCTGAGCATCCCCGCCTTCTGGGCCGAGCGTCCGTAGGCGTCGCCCAGCGCATCGTGGCAGCGCCCGCTCCCGGGCGATAGCGCCGTGGATCGCTCAAGCTCGCGCACGGCCGTGTCCGCGTCGTCGCGGTCCAGGGCGATTTGGCCGAGGTAGTAGTGGATGTCGGCATTGTCGGAGTCCGTCGCCTCCAGCTTCTCGAAGGCGAGCCGGGCATCGGGCATCTTCCCGGCATCGAACAGCGCGCGGGCCGAGGCAAGGCCGGCGGATTCGGCGAAAGCCGACGTGCAGATGATGCAAAGAGCGAGGCTCAGGAGCGTTCGTTTCAAGTGCAAGATGGGGTCCGCGACCTTTCGCGAGTGACTCATCTCTGGCGCTCCCGGTCAATCCCGCCCTTCGGGGCTGCCGCGCGTTCGGCCGGCAAGGGCGCCTAGTCCTTCAGCTTGGCCCGGGTCGGTATCCCGCCCGGGTGGCAGTCCTGGCAGGCGACCGTGTGGATGTTGTGCCTGCTTTGCGTCGAAAGGAAGGTGGTGTCCATCTTCTGTACCTCGATCCCGCAGTGGGAGTCGGCGGGGTGGCACGCGTTGCATGAGGCCTTTGCCGAATTGGAGTGGGACCAGTGGCAGTCGCGGCAGCTCAGGCCCTCGTGCACCCCCGCGGGCGTGCGGTCATCCGACGTGAAGAGCTGGTGGGTGGCATCGGGAGCGTGGCACTGCATGCAGACGCGCTGGCGCGGGTCCCGCGAGACCCTCACGGCGCGCTCGCCCTGGAACACTGCCGCGACGGGCAGCAGGCTCGCGGAGAAATGGGCCTGCTCGCGGTGGTCGAAGAAGCTCGCCGTCTGCGTCGCGTCGGCGGGCGCGTGGACCTGGTGGCAGGCAAGGCAGGGGATTGCGGGCTGCGTCGCGCGGGCTGTGTCCCTTAGTGACCAGGTGCCTCCCGTTCCGGATCCGGACACGAGGTCCGTGATGTCGCCCTGGAAGAACATGCCATGGCAGCGCAGGCAGTCGTCCGTGGGCGACGCCGTGCGGTTGTGCTCCGGGTCGAGGAAGATCCGGGCGTAGGTCGTCGAGTGGCGGCTCGCCTGCCAGTCGGAATAGGCCTGGGGATGGCATCTGCGGCACGAGTCGACGAGGCCTGTCACGTGCTTTTCAAGGAGGCGGACGGGCTGGTTCGGGTCGCCCGTGAAGTGCCTGACGATCCGGTCCAGGTGGGACTGGAGGGCATGGACGTCGAGGGTGAGCGCACCGCCGTGGCATTCGCGGCACTGGACCGTGCGGTGCGCGGAGACCGCCCAGTCCGAGTGCACGCCGGTCATCTCGTGGCAGGAGGCGCAGGTGTTCTGCGGGTTCGCGAAATGAAAGTAGGCCATGCCTCCGACGGCGCACGTGACGGCGAAGACGCCGCAGTAGAGCACTAGGCCGAGCATCAGGCGGCTCCAGCGTACCGGGCTCATGTGAGCTTTCCGTCCTTCCAGCGGGCGCGGATGTGGCCGCCCACCCAGTAGCCCAGGGCCATGATCGTCAGCACCGGGTTGAAGCCCCCGTTGGTCACGTGCAGGCTGGCGTCGGAAAGGAAGAGGTTCTCGATGTCGTGAACCTGGCCGAACCGGTTCGCGACGGAGGTCTTCGGATCGGTGCCCATGCGGCAGGTGCCGGCCTGGTGCTGGCCTCCGCTGAGGCCGGGCCCCGGCACGTTTGTCCATGTGGCGACCGCGCCGGCCTCCATAAGCCACGCTTGCGCCCGCGCCGCCATGACCCGCCCGATCTCGATGTCATGCAGGTGCCGGCTGCCCGAAAGGCGGGCGACGGGGATCCCCCAGTGGTCCGTCACGCTCGGGTCGATCTGCATGCGCGCGTCGAACACCGGCATCTCCTGGACGGGTCCCCGGATGGAGACGCTTCGCTTGTAGAACCGGCGCTGGAATTCCTTGTGCGCCTTGCCCCACGACGGCTGGCCGGGCGGCCGCATTCCGGAGAAGCCGTACGGCGGGCGGATGAACTCGTTGCACAGGGCGGCGCCGCCCCGAAGTCCGGGGTTGCCGTGATTGAAGTCGCTGATCGCGATCGTCGCTCCCGGGCCCACGTCGTCGAAGGTCTTCTCCTCGAAGAGCCCGTCGGCGCCGCAGTAGGCGTGTCCCTGCAGGTTGCGGCCCACCCAGTCGTAGCGGTTGCCCGCGCCGTTGGGAAAGAGCCTCGACCTCGAGTTGAGGAGGAGCCGGGCGGTCTCGATCGCGCCGCCGGAGACCACGACCAGGTCGGCGGTCTGGAGCTGCTCCGCGTCACTTTCATCAAAATAGCGCACGCCGCGGGCGACGCCGCGGTCGTCCACGACGACCTCCCTTGCCATCGAATGGGTGCGCAGCTCGCAGTTGCCCGTGGCGAGCGCCCTCGGGATGACCGTGTTGTGCGTGCCATTCTTGGCGTTGTTCGGGCACGCAAATCCGCAGCAGTAGCGGTTGTGGACGCAGGCGTTGCGCCCGCCGTACGGCACGGAGTTGCGAAGCATCGGGATGGGGAAGGGATGCAGGCCGAGCCGCTTCGCCGCGGCCTCGAGGATCCGTCCCTCGGTGTTGTACGGGAAGGCCGGCATCGGGTACGCCCGCCGGCGGGGCGCCGCGAACGGGTTCGCGCTCATGTCACCGGACACGCCGACCTCCTGCTCGGCCTTTTCGTAGAAGGGCTCAAGGTCGTCGTAGCTGATCGGCCAGTCCTCGAGCGTGGAGCCCTCTGGCGCGCCGTAGGTCGAGCGCATCCGGAAGTCCTTCTCCATGTAGCGCCACGCCATTGCGCCGTAGCTGACGGTGCCCGAGCCGACGCACGCGGCGTTGTTGCTGTAGCCGCCCTCGTGCGGCATCACAATCTCCCACGTGCCCGGCCCCGTCTCGACGACACGGGGGCTCCGGTCGTCGGGACCGTAGGCGTTGCCGAGCGCGGTGGTGCGCTGGTTGAGAAGCTCGTCCTGGCCGTGCTCCTCGAAACTGACCCAGCCGCCCCTCTCGAGTATGACGACGGAAAGACCTGCCTCGCTCAGTTCCTTGGCCACGACGCCGCCTCCCGCGCCTGCGCCGACCACGACCGCATTGACGTGCTTAAGAGCCATGGTCACGCCTTCCTGTAGCGGTTCTGCCCGACGATTTGGGGGTAATCCAGGCCGAGCATGCGGTAGCTCGCGTAGTCGCGGTTGCCGCCGTGCCGGGGGCTGCCGTAGAAGCTCTGCATCGTGTGCGCGAGGACGAGGTTGAAGAACCCCTTCGCCGGGGGATCGTCCCAGAGTTCCTTTGGCGCCTCGCCGCGCTCGATCGAGCGCAGGGCCTCGATCTTCAATGACGGCGCCAATTCCTGGAAGGACGCCTTGTAAGTCCGGAGGCACGTCTTCCTGAAGGACTCTAGCCCGCGGCGATAGGCGCGCTGGTGGCGCGACAGGGGGCCGCAGAGCTGCCGGTCGATGTAGCGGATGGCACCGGTGTCGGTTGCGCCCGGGACGTCGTCGCGCGGGATGATCTGCTCGCAGATGTCGATCAGCAGGTCGGCCTCGGTGTCCGTGAAGAAGCGGTACCTGGGCTGCACGGCCTTCCCGAGGCGCGCGATTGCCGCCGTCGAACCTGCTCCGACCGCTGCGCCGAGCACTCCGACAAGCCCGAGCTTGAGCGCCGTGCGCCGCGAGATGGCCCCCCCGCCGCCTGCGGCGTATTCGGCGCCGTTCATGATATCGCTCCCGCGGGTTGTGGTTGGGGTGCCATGGGTCGGATCCTGGGTGCTAGGGGCAGGGTGCGGGGCTTTAAACCCCCTTGGAGCGCGAGTATATTCCCGCGGCCTGCGGCCAACTCTTCACATATTGGCCAGCATGGCGCATTATTTGCCACTTCGGACGGGCGTCCGTCACATGGCGTCTCGGAATCCCGCAACGCGTTTTCCTGCTTGTGAATAAGCCATGGGCGGGGCGGATTCGGCCCCTGCCTCCGGGGCCGCTTCGGGCCGGTTCCCACGGGATTGCGATGCGATCGCGCAACGACAGGAGCCGGCGCCGCGTTTTGGGAGAAGTCGCCCTCATCTGGATCCTGTCGGCGAATCCGGGAACGCCGCCGACAGCCGGTTTGTTGCCTTGGGGCCGACGCGCAAAAGTGTCTCTTGGTGCGCATCCTACGCTCCGCGCAGGCCGCCTTTCGGCGGCCGTCAGAGGAAAAAGGGTTTACAAACACTTCCCGCGAATCCGTGTTGGGTGGCAGACGCGCTTTCGCGCCCGGGAAATACTCAGTTGACACCCCCTCCCCGCTGCGGGATTCATTTGGGTTTCCACCCACGAAACACTCCCGCGTTTTTTTACCATGGCCCACAGCGAAGTACTCCTAGTCAAGCCCGTCGAGGGCCTCGGCGGCGAAGGCGACCAAGTAAAGGTCCGAGCCGGTTACGCCCGCAATTTCCTGCTGCCCCGCAATCTCGCAGTCCCGGTCACCACGGCGAACCGCAAGCAGGTCGAGGCGCTCAAGAAGCGCCGGGGCGAGCGCGAGGCCCAGGAGCTCAACGGAGCCCAGGAGCTCGCCCGCAAGCTCGAGAAGACAAGTCTCGCGTTTGCCGTCACGACGGGTGAGGGCGGCAAGCTGTTCGGATCCGTGACGTCGGCGGACCTCCACGAGAAGCTCGTGGCCGCGGGCTTCACGATCGACCGCAAGCGCATCCAGCTTCACACGCCGGTGAAGACCCTCGGCAAGCACGCCGTGAACCTGAAGCTCCATCCCGACGTCACGGTCGAGCTTTCATTCGATGTCGTTTCAGAGAACCCGATCGAAGCCTCGGCCGAGGAGAAGGCCGTTGAGGAGAAAAAGAACAGGAAGGTTGAGCCGAGGAGGTAGCCTCCGGCCCTCCCTGCCAACGACCGCCAAGGGCTGCCCTGATCCGGGGTCCCCAGCCCGACCCTAAGAATGGCCGACGAGAAGAGCACACCCCCGCAGCGGCCCGGCGCCTCGGCGGTGGGCCGCGGGATGCCCCACAGCGTCGAGGCCGAGGAGTACCTGCTTTCCTGCTGCCTCATCGACGGCGCCGAGGTCGTCGCGCGGTGCCTGGAAGCGCGGATAACGCCCGAGTCCTTTTACGTGCCCGCTCACGGGGTCGTGTTTGAGAAGCTTCTGGACCTGTACGCCCGCCAGGTGCCAATTGACATCGCGGTCCTCGGGGAGGAGCTCAAGACCTCCAAGCAGCTCGACTCCGTCGGCGGCTACGCGTTCCTGACGCGCGTCAGCGGGAGCATACCGACGACGGCTCAGGCGGGCTATTTCATCGAGCGCGTCCGCGAGCAGCACCTGCTGCGCGAGATCATCCGCTCCGCGACCGGGGCGGTGGAGGAGTGTTTCAATTTCACGGGCGGGATCGATGAGTTCGTCGACCAGGTCGAGGCCAAGATATTCGCGGTCACCCAGAGCCGGGTGACGGAGGGCGCAAAGCCCATGAGGGAGCCGACAAAGGAGGCGATGAACGTCGTCCACAAGATGATGATGAAGAAGGGGGAGATGACCGGCGCGCCCTCGGGCTTCCATGACCTGGACCGGCTCACGTTCGGCTTCCAGCGTGCGGAGATGATCGTCCTGGCCGCACGGCCGTCGATGGGCAAAACCTCGTTTGCGCTCAACATCGCCGAGACGGTGGTGCTCCCGAAGCGCGGGGAGCCGTTTCCCACCCTCATCTTCTCGCTTGAGATGAGCGGCGCCCAGCTGGCGCTGCGCATGCTCTGTTCCCGCGCCAGGGTCAAGATGCAGGCGCTGCGCGACGGCGTCCTATCGAAGAACGGGGACGAGCAGCAGAGGCTTGTCGCGGCGGCGGACGAATTCTCGAAGGCCCCGCTCTTCATCGACGACTCTAGCAACTTGTCGATCATGCAGTTGCGAGCGAAGGCGAGAAGGGTCCATGCCCGCAACAAGCTGGGCCTGATCATTGTCGACTACCTCCAACTTCTGAGCCCGATCGACTCGAAGGTGCCCCGGGAGCAGCAGGTGGCCGAGGCTTCCCGCGGATTAAAAGCGCTTGCGAAGGAACTTGACGTCCCGGTCGTTGTATTAAGTCAACTGAACCGCTCGTCCGAAAAGGAGAACCGCGCCCCTAAACTTGCTGATCTGCGCGAATCCGGATCGATCGAACAGGATGCTGACGTAGTGCTTATGCTTGCCCGACCCAAGGACGCAGACGAAAAATTCCAGGTAGCCACCGATTCGGCCGAGTTAATCGTTGCCAAGCAGCGAAACGGGCCGGTAGGAGAGTTGCGGCTGACTTTCCTCCGCGATATCACACGATTTGAAAACTATACCCAGTAACCCTGTGATTGACAGGGTCCTACGCATATCCTTTGTCGTCGTTGCGCTCGCGTGGGCCGGCATGGGCCGCTTGGTTGGGCAAAACGCACCCTCGTCGGCCGCGGGGACGGAGGCCCCGGCGCCGAGCTACAAGGTGGGCACGCTCACGGTGAAATTCGTCGGCACCGCCAACGTCAACGAGCAGGTCGTTCGGGCCAACATCCAGGTCCGCGAGGGCGGCGACCTAGACGAGACGATGCTCGATAGGGACATCCGCGCGCTCTACAAGACGGGCCTTTTCGAATTCATCGAGATCAAGCGCGAGGCGGTCGACGCCCGCACCTTCAACCTCGTCATCGAGGTGACGCCGAAATACCGCGTGCTCGCCGTGAAGTACGAGGGGAACAAGCAGGTCAAGACCCGCCGGCTCGAGAAGGAGGTCAAGACGTCCCCGAACACGTCGCTGGACGAGCGCCAGGTGAAGGAGGACTCCGAAAAGCTCAAGGAGTACTACCAGAAGGAGGGCTTCAACCAGGTCTCCGTCAGCTATACGATTTCGCGCGACCGCTCAACCGGCCTCGGCACGGTGACCTTCAAGATCAGGGAGGGCAAGAAGGTGAAGATCCGGGAGGTCAGGTTCATCGGGAACGCCCACCTCAAGTCGAAGTCCCTGCGCAAGCAGATGGACACGAAGAAATGGTGGATGTTCTCGTGGCTCACGGACTCCGGCCGGTTCAAGGACGACGAATTCCAGGACGACCTGGACAAGCTGCGCGACTACTACCGAGAGCACGGCTATCTCGACGTCGAGATTCCTGAGGAGAAGATCATCTTCAGCTACCCCAAGAACGACTCGCTCATCATCACGATAACGATCAACGAGGGCCGCCAGTACAAGATCGGCGAGATCACGGTTTCGGGCAACAAGCTCCACTCGACCGCCCTTCTCAAGCGCGTCGCAGCCCTTTACGCCAAGCCAGGGGCCGTGTTCGTCCCGTCCAAGATCGACAAGGCGGCCGAGCGCCTGGAGGACTACTACGGAAAGGACGGCTACCTCGAATCGCGGGTCCACGTCACCCGCCGGCCCAACCTCAAGACGAACGACATCGACTTGGACTTCAAGATCGACGAGAGCGACAAGTACAACGTCGAGTCGGTCCTGGTCGAGGGCAACACGAAGACGAAGAGCGTCGTCATCATCCGCGAGCTGATCCTCGGCCCGGGCGACGTGTTCAACTCGGTGCTGATGAAGATCAGCAAGAACAAGCTCGAGAACACGCGCTTTTTTGACGAGGTCGACATCAACCCCCAGGACACGAACATCCCGGGCCGCAAGGACATGCGCGTCACGGTGAAGGAGGGGCGGACCGGAACCTTCACCTTCGGCGCAGGGTACAGCTCGCTCGAGCGGGCCTCCGTTTTCGCCACGATCCAGCAGACCAACTTCGACCTTTTCAACAGACGCTCCTTCTTCCAGGGCGACGGCGAGAAGTTCAGCATCAAGGTGTCGATCGGGCAGCTGTCCAACGAGGCGGTCATCAGCTTCGAGGAGCCGTATCTCTTCGAGAAGCAGCTTGCGCTCGGCTTCAGCCTGTTCCGGGAGCAGTCCCAGTACGTGAGCACGTACTACCAGGAGCTCTCGGAGGGCGGCAACGTGAGCCTCCGCAAGAGCCTGTTCGGGCTCTTCCAGGGCATCCTGCAGTACCAGTACCAGACCATCAACATCTACGACGTGAGCTCGTCGGCCTCCGGGATCATCCAGAACTTCGCCGGCGTGCATGACGTCTCCCAAGTGTCCTACGAGATCATCCGCGACACACGCGACAAGCTCATCAGCCCGACCTCGGGCAACCGGATCGACTTCACGACCACCGTCGCGGGCGGGCCGCTTGGCGGAACGGACTCGTTCTACGGCTTTGAATTCAGGGGCTCCCAGAACTTCAAGGTGTTCGAGCTGCAGACCCAGGTGCTCGAGCTGGTCGCCCGGGCGGGGGTCAGGGACAACTACAACGGGTTCCCCTCGCTGCCCTACTACGACGCCTTCTACCTGGGCGGTCCCGACACCCTCCGCGGGTTCAACTACAACGAGGTCAGCCCCCGCGACATCTATTCGGAGCCGATTGGCGGCAAGACCTACGGCATGTTCACCGCCGAATATTCTGTGGAAATCGTGGACCCGATCCGGTTTGCGCTGTTTTACGACGTGGGCTTCGTGAACGCGGGGGCCTACGACTTCAACCCATCGGGCTACAACGACGACGTCGGGTTCGGCCTGCGCCTGATGGTGGCCGGCTCCCCCCTGAGCCTCGATTATGGCATTCCCATCAAAGGGGACCATTATAACCGCCAAGGCGGGCAGTTTAATTTTTCGTTTGGCACGCGCTTCTAAATCCGATTCGATCTCCCTTTTACACCCTTCGACAACAACCCATGAAGAAATCCATCCAGTCCATCTTCGCCGTCGCGGCCATCGCTTTCTCGGCGCTGACGGCTCATGCCCAAACGGCCCCCAAGATCCTCGTTGTGGATCTCGCCAAGGTCTTTGACAACCACTACAAGACCCAGGAGCAGCAGGCCAAGCTCCAGGCCGACGAGGCGAAGGCGCAGGACCAGCTCGCCCAGATCACAAAGGAGGGCAACGCCCTTGTGGAGCAGTTCAAGGAGCTCGACGAACAGTCCAAGAATCCCACGGCGACCGCAGAGGCCAAGGCCAAGGCCCAGGCTGAAGCCCAGAAGAAGTACGACGAGATTCAGCAGAAGCGCAGCGAGCAGAACTCGTTCGTGCAGAACACGAGCAACACGCTCAAGCAGCGCTTCCAGACCTTCAAGACGCTGATGATCGAGGAGATCACCAAGACCGCGACCGAGATCGCCAAGAAGAAGGGCGCCACCCTCCTCTTCGACAAGTCGGGCCCGACCTTGGTCGGCGTGTCCAACGTCCTCTATTTTGAACCCAGCCTCGACATCACCGACGAGGTGATGGCCGAGATCAACAAGGACCGCCCGGCCGTCACGCCGACGCCGACGACGGCCGCGAGCACAACCGCGGCCCCGGCGACCGCCGCCCCGGCGGCCACCGATTCGCCGAAGATCACGGTGCCCGGCATCACGCCGACCAAGTAAGGCGGGGCCCCCAAGAGCCTTCGATTTCAGGCTGAACCCCGCTTGCGTTAGGCAGGCGGGGTTCTTTGTCTATGCGGCATGAAGGTCTCGTTCACCCAGGCTGAGATCGCATCCATAGCGCACCCTTCGAGGATCCAGGGCACGACCCGCGAGGTGATTCGCGGCATAGCCTCCCTGGGGTCCGCCCAGCCGGGGGACCTAACGTTTCTCGGCAACCCCAAGTACAAGGGTGCCGTGGCCTCGACGCGCGCGTCGATCGTTCTGCTGCCGCCAGACTATGCTGGCGTGCCGGGACCCGACCAGGTGCACATGATTGTCGACAACCCGTCGGCCGCGCTTGCGCGCCTGTGCTCGAGGGTCGAGCAGGCGCTCTGGCCAAAGCCGAGCCCGGGAGTGCACGCCTCGGCGGTTGTGGCCCCGGACGCGACGCTGGCCGCGTCGGCGACAGTGGGGCCCCTGTGCGTGATCGAGTCCGGTGCGAGGGTGGGCGAGCGGGCGCACCTGCACTCGGGCGTCTTCGTGGGGCACGGGTCCAGCGTGGGCGACGACTGCTGGCTCATGGCCGGCGTGGTGATTTCCGCGGAATGCACGATCGGCAGGCGGGTGCGGCTGCATCCCGGCGTCGTCGTCGGGTCGGACGGCTTCGGCTATGAATTCGTCGCGGGGCGGCACGAGAAGGTTCCCCAGGTCGGAACGGTCGAGATCGGCGACGATGTCGAGATAGGGTCCAACACGACGATCGACCGGTCGCGCTTCGAGAAGACCGTGGTCGGCGAGGGCACCAAGATCGACAACCTGGTGCAGATCGGCCACAATGTTGTCATTGGCAAGCACTGCCTGCTCTGCGCGCAGGTCGGCATCGCCGGGAGCTGCACGCTGGGCGACTACGTGGTCGTGGGCGGCCAGGTCGGGCTGGCGGGTCATCTCACGGTGGGCTCGGGCGCCATGATCGCTGCCAAATCGGGCGTGAAGGACGACATTCCCCCAAAGACATCGGTCTGGGGCTCGCCAAGCCTCCCCATTCTCCTCGAGCAGAAGATCATCATCCTGCGCAACCGCCTTCCCGATCTCTTCAAGCGGGTCGACGCCCTGGAGAAGCGGGTGGGGGCGGCGCGGGGCTGAGGCGGCTTCAGATTTCGCCTAGGCGGATGCACGCCGCCTCGCGGCCCGGACCCGAGGGAACCAGGACCGGGACAGCCTCCCGGCAGCGGTCGACCGCGTAGGGGCACCGGGGATGAAAGGCGCAGCCCGACGGCGGATTGATGGGCGAGGGCGGATCCCCCGCGAGCACGATCCGCTGGCGTCCGCGCTCGACCTCGGGGTCGGCGACGGGGATGGCGCTCACCAGGGCGCGGGTGTACGGGTGCGTGGGCCTGTCGATCACGTCCTCGGCGGGCCCCAGCTCGACGATCTTGCCGAGGTACATGACGGCGACCCTGTCGGAGATATGCCGGACGACCGACAGGTCGTGGGCGATGAAGATGAGCGTGAGGTTCATCTCCCGGCAGAGCTTGGAGAGCAGGTTCAGGATCTGCGCCTGGATCGACACGTCGAGGGCCGAGACCGGCTCGTCCGCCACGATGACCTTCGGCTTCAGCGCGAGGGCGCGCGCGATCGCGATCCTCTGGCGCTGGCCCCCCGAGAACTCGTGGGGGTATTTCCTGGCGATGCGGGGGGAGAGTCCCACGGTGTTCAGGAGCTCGTGGACGCGGCCTCGGACCTCGGACCGGGGGCAGATCCTGTGTACCCGCAGGGGCTCGGCGAGCGTCGCGAAGACCGTCATCCTTGGATTCAGCGACGCGTAGGGGTCCTGGAAGATCATTTGAAGATCGCGGCGGCAGGCCTGCATCTCGGTCCGGGATGCCTCACCGAGGTTCCTGCCGCTCAGAGTGACGGAGCCGCCCGTCGCCGGGACAAGCTGCAGGATGGTGCGCGCAAGGGTCGACTTGCCGCATCCCGACTCACCCACGAGACCGAGCACCTCCCCCTCCCGCACCATGAGGCTCACGCCGTCGACGGCGCGCACGGCCCCGGCATGCCTCTTCACGAGGAATCCCGTGTGGAGCGCGAAGTGCGTCTTCACGTCCCTGAGTTCGAGGATGTTCTCGGCCATCGCTCGGTCCTCCTCAGGCGCCAACGCTGATCTCCCCGGCCCTGGCGCGCACGCAGGCGTGCGCGTGACCGGGCGCGGCCTCCGCGAGCTCGGGGCGCGCCGCGGTGCAGGCGTCCGCGACGAATTCGCAGCGGGGAGCGAACGCGCAGCCGGCAATCGGCTTTGAAACGTCCGGCGGGGTGCCGGGGATGGTGAAGAGCTCCTCCCCCTTGGGCTGCAGGCCGGGGATGGACCGCTGGAGCGCCCGCGTGTAGGGGTGCAGGGGCGAGCGGAACAGCGTGCGCGTGTCGCCGGTCTCCATGATCCGGCCCCCGTACATCACCTGGACCTTGTCGCAGAGCCCGGCGACGACCCCGAGGTCGTGGGTGACGAATATGACCGCCATGCCGAGCTCGCGCTGCTCCCTGCGGATGAGGTCCAGGATCTGGGCCTGCACCGTCACGTCGAGCGCCGTCGTCGGCTCGTCGGCAATCAGCAGCTCGGGCCTGGTCACGAGCGCCATCGCGATCATCACGCGCTGGCGCATCCCCCCCGAAAATTCATGGGGGTAGAACCTGATGCGCCGCGCGGCGTCGTTTATCCCGACCGCCTCCATCATCTCGAGGGCTCTCCGGAGGGCCTCCTTCCTTGAGATGCTCTCGTGGATCAGGAGCGGCTCGATGACCTGCTCCGAGACCCGCAGGTACGGGTTGAGCGAGGTCATGGGATCCTGGAAGATCATCGAGACGCGCTTGCCCCGCACCGACCGCGCCTGCCTCGGGCTGCAGTGAAGCAGATCGACGCCGTCGAACATGGCCGAGCCGCTCTCGATCCTGCCGGGGGGCTGGGGGATCAGCCCCATGATCGAGTAGCAGGTGACCGATTTCCCCGAGCCGGACTCGCCGACGATGCCGAGCGTCTCGCCGCGCTCCACGGAGAAGCTGACCCCGTCGACCGCGCGGTAAATGCCGTTGCGCGTGTGGAAGGTGGTGCGCAGGTCGGTGACGGTCAGGAGCGGCATGGGCGGCGGCAGGGTGTCCCCTTTGTGCGCGCTATGGCAAGTCTCGCACCGCCGCAGCGACGGCCTCGGGGGCCAGATCCTCGAGGCGGCCGCCGCCCGTGGGCGGGCAGCCTGGGGGCTGGAGGATCCTGTGCTTGGAGGCGAACACGGGGCCGGTGCGGATGGGGTTTGTGGGGCCAAACAGCCCGACTAGGGGCACGCCGAGCGCGTTGGCCAGGTGCATCCCTCCGGTGTCGTTTGACACGAGCAGGCGGCAGTGGGCGAGCGCGGCCGAGAACGCCAGGAGGCTCGTCGCGCCCGCAAGGTCCGTCACGCGGGCCGGATCGAACCCGGCGGCGATCTCGGAGGCGATCGCCTTGTCCGCGGCGGTGCCGAAGAGCACGAAATCCTCACCGGGAAATGCCTCGATGAGCCGCCGCCAGTGGGCGACCGGCCAGCGCTTGGACGGGGTGTTCTCGGACCCTGCGATCAGGCCGATGGGCGCCACCCGCGGCATGACGGGCTTGGGTTGCTCGATCTCGATCACCTTTGTCGGGAACGGGCGGGTGTCCATCTGCGCGGCGAGCCCGAAGTGCCGCAGGAAGTTCTCCCAGAGCTCGACCTGGTGGTGGTCGGCCTCGTCGAAATCGCCGGGCACCCGGTACCCGTGGGTGAGGAGCGGGCGGCGCCTGCCCGGTCTCACGATCCCGAACCGCTGCGGGCAGGCCGCGGCGCGCGCCTCGAGGTCGCCGCGGAGGGAGTTGGTGAAGAGTATCCAGGTGTCGGGGTACGAGGCGCGAAGCGCGGCAAAATGCGCGAGGTATCCCGGTCCGCGGGCCGGGAGCGAGCGAACCCGGTCCGCCACGCAGAGCGCCTCCAGGAGCGGGGCGAAGGCGGGCCTCGACAGGAGCGTGATCTCCGCATCGGGGCGAGACGCGCGCACGGCCCGGATGAGCGGAAGCGCCATCGCGACGTCCCCCAGCCAATTGGGCATGCGTATCCAGAACCGGGTGTTCCTCGGCAGCTGGTGGAGGCTGCGAGCGCTAAGGTCCTCGGCCAGGAGGTCGCGCTTGGCCTCGAGCCGCAGCCGCCTCGCGGGGACGTCCTGGTTCCTCCAGCGGTCGTGGGTCCAGAGCCAGGAGGCGCAGAGGCTCTCGTCGGACATCGCCGTCTCGAACCAGCGGTTCAACGACAGGGTCGCGCCCGCGGCCGTGCCGTCAAACGCCACGGGACTCGACTCAAAGGTGACGCGCCAGAAGGCCGTGCGCCTCGGATAGAACGTGCGAAGGTCAGCGCCAAACTTCGCGGCGAGGAGGCCGGGGAGCTCGGTTGACGAGCACACGCGGCCCATCAGGAGCGTGAGGGCCCCCTGCTGGCCCGCGTTCTGGTCAAAGAGGACGCCGACACAGCCCTTTCGCCTGAGGATGGCCAGGGCCTCGGCAAACCCCGCCCTGCGGGACAACAGCCGCATCCCAAAACGCTCGCGCGTCCTCCTCACGAACGAATCCAGCGACGCGTTGTCGAGCGGCCGGAAGATGATGCCGAAGTCGCCGAATGGCGCCGGGCTTAGGAGCTTCAGCCAGGTCTGGCTCTCCCAGTGGGCGAGGTGGAGGGTCGCGAGGACGACCGCCCGGCGCGTGGCCGAGTACTCCCGAGCGAAGGCGTCCACGGAAGGCCCCAGGGAGGCGATGGCGCGTATCCGCCGCTCGGACAGGTAGGGGGAGGCCAGCGAAAGAAGCGCGGTCTCGACAAGCCGGCGGGAGCTCTCTCGGGCCAGCCGCCGGCGCCACGTGCGAGGGCGCTCCGGAAAGGCGTGGTGGAGGTTCGAGCGCAGGACCCGGCGCCTGCGCGGGGCCAGCCAAAGGATCGCCTCGCCTCCCAAGGCCGAGAGGGCGCGCAGGACCGCCTCGGGCGTCACCGCGAGCAGGCGGCCCAGGAGACTGAGCGCGAGGGGAATCAAGGGTTCGTTACCAAAGTGGCGGGATTTGGCGTTTGATTTTCGTCTGGAAAAGCCATGGAACCTTACGCTCGCGCGTCAATGACCGAACTCCTTATCATCAAACCGTCTTCCCTTGGCGACATCGTCCACGGCCTGCAGGTGGCGACGTCGCTCAAGGCGCAGCGCGCCGACCTGCGCATCTCATGGATTGTCCGTGAGATGTTTGCGCCGATCGTCCGCGCGTGCGAGGCCGTCGACCGGGTGTACGTGTTCAACAGAAAGGGCGGGGCCAAGGACTTCTTGAAGCTTATGAACGAGGTGCGGGCCACCAAATTCGACTACGTCTTCGACATGCAGGGCCTGCTTCGGACGGGCCTCATGACCTCGAGGGCGAAGGCGAAGCACAAGGTGGGGCGCAGCGACGCCCGGGAATGGGCTGGGATGTTCTACGATGAGAAGATCCCGCTGCCGCCTGACGGCCGCAGGAGCCACGCCATGGACATCCTGCTCCAGTTCTGCCCGGTGCTAGGGGCGAAGCCCGAGCTCAGGGGAACGCTCAAGTTCCGCGAGGTGGACAGCCTCAACCTGAGGTTCGCCGACGGGAGGGGAGGGGCGAAGCCGTTCGTGATGTTCCCCGACAGCCGCAGGGCCGACAAGAAATGGGGCGGGTTCAAGCAGCTTACGGAGATCATCCTGAGGGAGGACAAGTCGCGGAAGGTCGTGTGGGCCGGCAACAACCCCCTTCCCGACAAGGGCGCGTTTCCGGCGGCCCAGTTCCTGAACCTCACCGGCAACACGAGCCTCGTGTCCCTGCCCGCGCTCGTGAGGAAGGCGGATTGGGTCATCAGTAACGACAGCGTGCCGATGCACCTGGCGGCGGCCCTCGGGGTCCGCGTGTTCGCCATCTTCGGTCCGACCGACCCCCGCCTGTTCGGGCCGTATCCTATCGGGGGTGCGCACAACCACGTGATCCAGGCCCCCGTCGGCGACCTGAAGCTCCTGTCAGTGCGGGACGTCTACGCTCGCTTCCAGAGGATACGGGGCCGTTGACCCGCCCGCGCAACCCCCTAAAGGCTTCCCACCATGCTTGATCCCAAACTGGTCCGCGAATCGCCGGAGCTCGTGCGCGCGGCGATCGCCAAGAAGCACCTTGCGGTCGACCTCGACTCGGTCCTTGGCGCGGACGCCGCGTGGCGCGCCCTTCTCGTGGAGGTCGAGCAGCTCCGCTCCGTGCAGAAGGCGGCCAACTCGGCCATGGCGGCGCTCGCGAAGGGCTCTCCGGAATTCCTTTCCAAGCTCGCGCAGATGAGGGCGGTCTCCGCCCAGCTCAAGGAGAGGGACGGCGCGCTCAAGGCGGCCGACGAGAAGTGCCGCGAGGCCATGCTTACGCTCCCGAACCTTCCGCATTCGAGCGTCCCGGAGGGGAGGACGCCCCAGGAGAACGTGGTGTATTCAACCCATGGAGACACGGGCGCCGTGGGTGCGCACGCCGCCCCCCACTGGGACATCCCGGGCTTCTCCAGGCTCTTCGACTTCGAGCGCGGCGCGAAGGTGACCGGGGCCGGGTTTCCGTTCTTCATCGGGGACGGTGCGCGGCTCGTGCGGGCCCTCGTCAACTTCTTCATAGAGGAGGACGCGAGGGCGGGATACGTCGAGGTCTCGCCGCCGATCTTCGTGAACGCCGCAAGCGCGACGGCGACCGGCCAGCTCCCCGACAAGGAGGGGCAGATGTATGAGACGACGCCCGACCGCCTCTTCGCCGTGCCGACGGCGGAGGTGCCGCTCACGAACTTCTTCCGGGACGAGATCCTGGACGAGGCCGCGCTTCCGGTGAAGCGCTGCGCGTACACGCCCTGCTTCCGCAGGGAGGCCGGCAGCTACGGCAAGGACGTGCGGGGCCTCAACCGCGTGCACCAGTTCGACAAGGTGGAGCTGCTGAAATGGGTCCATCCGTCGTCCAGCTACGGGGAGCTGGACGCGCTGCGGGACGACGCCGAGAGCCTCCTCAGGAAGCTCGAGATCCCGTACCGCGTGCTGCTCATGTGCGGGGGCGACCTCGGGTTCGCCCAGTCGAAGAAATACGACCTTGAGGTCTGGGCGGCGGGCCAGAAGCGGTGGCTCGAGGTGTCGAGCTGCTCGAATTTCGAGGCGTTCCAGGCGCGCCGCGCGCAGATTCGGTTCCGTTCGAAGGAATCCGGAAAGGCTGAGCTCGTGCACACCCTGAACGGCTCCGGCCTCGCGGTGCCCCGGGTCCTTGCGGCGATCCTCGAGAACAACCTCGAGGCGGACGGGCGCGTGAGGATCCCGTCCGTCCTGCAGCCGTTCTTCGGGAAGACGCACCTCGCCTTCGCCTGAGGGCCGCGGGTGCCGGAGCCATGAAGACACGCGGTGCCAGCGGGTGGAGATCGGTCGCAGACCGCGTCGCCGCGTTCGTATCGCGCGAGAGCCTCCATCCGGCCGTGGTGGACTGGGCCGACGCGCGCCCGCGATCCGAGCGGTGGGGCGTCGCCCTGTCCGGGGGCGCCGACTCCGTGGGGCTCCTCCTGCTGCTCTGGGCGCACTGGCACGAGCGTCGCTCGCGCCTCACGGCGTTTCATTTCAACCACCGCCTGCGGGGAGCCGAGTCGGAGGCCGACGCCCGCTTCTGCGCGAGGCTATGCGACGCGCTGGGCGTCCCGCTGGTGTGCGGGCGCTGGCGGGGCCGCCGCCGGATCGCCAGCGAGGCGGAGGCCCGCATGGCCCGGTTTGAATTCATCGGGCGGGCGATGGCCGCGCGCCGGGTGAGGGTGCTCTGGCTCGGGCACCAGCAGGATGACATCGCCGAATCGATGTTCATGCGCCTTGCGCGCGGCAGCGGCGGCCCGGGACTGGCGGCCCCAAGGGCGATCCACGCCTTTCCGCCGGCGCGGGCCGGGGGCCGGGGCTCGTTCCACGTGCGGCCATTGCTCGGCCTGAAGAAGAGGGAGATAGCGATGGCCCTGAAGGAGGCCGGCGCAACTTGGCGCGAGGACTCGAGCAACGCCAAAGGCGTCCATTTCAGGAACCGGCTCAGGCTGGAAGTCATCCCGCGCTGGGTGCGCGCCGCGGGTCGGGACGCCCTGGCGGGAGCGGCCCTTTCACGGGAGCTGCTGGACGAGGACGACAGCGCGATCGAGGCGTGGGTGGACTTCCTGCATCCCATTGGCGAAGACGGCTCGCTCAACGTGGCGCGCCTCGCCGGCCGGCCGAGAGCCGTCGTGCGGCGCGCCCTTCACCGTTGGATTCTCGCCCAGCCCAAGGCAGGGGAGCTTTCGAGGCAGGGATTTGAGGCGCTCCTGCGCTCCGTGGAACGCGGCACTCCCGTAAGGCACAGCCTTGGAAGCCATGGCTTTGCGGCAATCCGGGCGGGCAGGCTGCGGTTCGAGACACTACGCAAACGCCGTACGCCTCATTGACTTGTAACGCAGGAACAACAACGTTGTTTCAATAGTCATACTCTCAACTAGATGCCCGATCTCGAAACAAAGAAACCACGCCGGCAGCTAAAGAACATCCCGCCTGACCGGTTTCCTCCCAAGGTACTCATTTTCTGGGTGGCCATGGCCCTGGCGGTCATCGCGCTGCTGTTCTGGTCGCCTGGGATCACGGTTTCGCCCGCACCCCTCACCATCTACGAGGTCGTGACCCACGCGGAGGCGTTGGACATCAAGTCGGGTATCATCCAGCCGGATCCTTCCGGCGGCCGCGACTGGGCGATCATCACGGGCGAACTGAACGGCGCGACCCTGACGAATGAGCGCGGTATGAAGACGGCCTCTTTCAGGGCGGCCGGCCGGCTCACGGACTCCAACATGGAGCGCCTCCAGAAGACCAACAAGTTCGCCGAGCGCCAGATGACGACGGTCTTCACCCAGCTTGCGCTGAGCGTCCTGCCGGTGCTCATCATCATCGGCTTTCTCTACTTCCTCTTCAGCCGCCAGCTGCGGCAGGCCGGGCGGGGTGCGCTCAATTTTGGAAAGAGCCGCGCCAAGCTCCTGACCCGCGACCGGGAGAAGATCACCTTCGGCGACGTCGCGGGCTGCGACGAGGCCAAGGAGGAGGTCTCCGAGGTCGTGGAATTCCTGAAGGACCCGAAGAAGTTCACGAAGATGGGCGGGCGCATACCCAAGGGCATCCTGATGGTCGGGCCCCCGGGAACGGGCAAGACGCTCCTGGCAAAGGCCGTCGCCGGCGAGGCTGACGTTCCCTTCTTCAGCATCTCGGGATCGGACTTTGTGGAGATGTTCGTGGGCGTCGGAGCCTCGCGCGTCCGGGACATGTTCGAGCAGGGCCGCAAGAGCGCCCCGTGCCTCATCTTCATCGATGAGATCGACGCGGTCGGCCGCCAGCGCGGCGCCGGGCTCGGCGGCGGCAACGACGAGCGCGAGCAGACGCTCAACTCGCTCCTTGTGGAGATGGACGGATTCGACACGACCGAGGGCGTCATCATCATCGCGGCGACAAACCGGCCCGACGTCCTCGACAGCGCGCTCCTGCGCCCGGGCCGCTTCGACCGCCAGATCTACGTGGACCTTCCCGACATGATCGGCCGCGAGCAAATCCTCAGGGTTCATGCCCGCAGGCTCAGCCTCGGCGACAATGTCGATCTCGGCGTGATCGCGCGCGGAACACCCGGGCTGTCCGGAGCCGAGCTTGCCAACCTCCTGAACGAGGCTGCGCTCCTTGCGGCGCGCCGGAACCGCAAGAAGATTGACGCGGCCGACGTCGAGGACGCGCGCGAGAAGGTGCAGTTCGGGCGCGAGCGCAGGCGGCTGATGGACGACGAGGAGAAGAAGCTCACGGCCTACCACGAGGCCGGGCACGCCCTTATCCAGGGCGTCCTGGACGACGGCCACATGCCCGTCCACAAGGTCACCATCATCCCGAGGGGACGAAGCCTCGGAAGCACCATGTTCATCCCCAAGAAGGACGTCCTCACCCAGGCGATGAAGCGGATGCTCAACCAGATCGCGATGGGCCTCGGAGGACGGATCGCCGAAGAGCTCGTCATGGGGGACATTTCGAGCGGGGCGGCGGGCGACATCATCCAGATCACCGCGATTGCCCGGCACATGGTCTGCGACTGGGGCATGAGCCCGCTCGGGCCGATCGCCTACGGCGGCAACCACGACACCGTCTTCCTCGGCCGCGACATCACCCGGACCGAAAACGTCTCCGAGGAAACCGCGCGGCGGATCGACGTGGAGATCCAGCGCATCATCTCGGAGCAGTACGAGCGCGCAAAGAAGATCATCAGCGAGCGCCGCTCGGCGCTGGACAAGATCGCCGAGGCGCTCCTCGAGCACGAGACGCTCGAGGGCAGGCACGTGCTTGAAATCCTCGAGTTCGGCGAGATCCGCTCGCCGATCGCGGCGGCGTTCGTCGGCAAGCCGGCCGAGAAGCCCGAGGAGAAGAAGGCCGCCGACAAGCAGGCGCCCGAAGGCCTTGGAGCGAGCGGTCCCGCGCCCGCGCCGACGCCCGCCTGAGCGGAACGGGTCGGGTCCGGCGCATCCGCGCCGCTTTTCCGGCTTGGATTTGCGGGGTCTAGCCCCAACATAAGCACCGCATTCCTATGAAGATCTGCTGCATTGGCGCCGGCTATGTCGGCGGACCCACCATGGCCATGATCGCGCTCAAGGCGCCGGACATCGAGGTGAAGGTGGTGGACATGAACGCCGCGCGGATTGCGGCCTGGGGCTCCGGCACGCTTCCGATCTACGAGCCGGGTCTCGAGGAGGTCGTGAGGAAGACCCGCGGGAAGAACCTGCACTTCTCGACGGACGTGAAGGGCGCCATCGCGGCCGCCGACGTCGTCTTCGTCGCGGTCAACACGCCGACCAAGAGCTACGGGATGGGGGCCGGGCGCGCGGCGGACCTTCGCTTCATCGAGTCGGTCGCAAGGACGATCGCGGAGAGCGCGAACGGGCCAAAGATCATCGTCGAGAAATCCACGATCCCGGTGAGGACGGCGGAGACGATCAAGGACATCCTCGCGGCCAACGGCCGCGGCATAAAGTTCCAGGTGCTCTCAAATCCCGAGTTTCTGGCCGAGGGGACGGCGATCGCCGACCTCCTCAACCCCGACCGGGTCCTGATCGGCGGCGAGCGCACGCCGGAGGGCGCCGCCGCCGTCGCCGCGCTCGCCGACATCTACGCCAGGTGGGTCCCGCGCGAGCGGATCATCACCACCAACCTCTGGTCGTCCGAGCTCTCGAAGCTCGTGGCAAACGCGTTCCTCGCCCAGCGCATCTCCTCGATCAACTCGATCTCGGCGCTCTGCGAGGCGACGGGCGCCGACGTGGACGAGGTGGCCAATGCCATCGGGAGGGATTCGCGCATCGGCCCCAAGTTCCTGAAGGCCTCGGTTGGATTCGGCGGATCGTGCTTCCAGAAGGACATCCTCAACCTGGTCTACCTGTGCGAGCATTTCAACCTGCCCGAGGTCGCGGCCTTCTGGGAGGGCGTCGTAAAGATGAACGAGTGGCAGAAGCACCGGTTCACGTCCAGGATTGTGAAGGCACTCTACAACTCAGTGGCAGACAAGAAGATAGCCGTGCTCGGTTTCGCCTTCAAGAAGGACACGAACGACACGCGCGAGTCCGCCGCCATCACCGTGTGCCGCGACCTGATCGCCGAGCAGGCGAACGTGACGGTTTACGACCCCAAGGTGCCCGCGGACGAGATCCGGCGGGACGTGCTCGGCAAGGACACGGGCAACCCGCTGCTCACGATCGCGTCGAACCCCTACGAAGCAGCCGCCGGAGCCCACGCCCTGGCGATAGCCACGGAATGGGACGAGTTCAAGGCGCTCGACTTCGCCAAGATCTACGGGGTGATGTCCAAGCCGGCGTTTGTCTTCGACGGGCGCAACATCCTGGACCTGCAGAAGCTCCGGGACATCGGATTCCGGGCGGCTGGGGTCGGGAAGTAGGTGAGTCCTCAGGTCCCGAGCGCGGTCCTGTAGACGCGTGGCACGCGCTTGGTGACCGAACAGAGCGTTTCCCAGGGAATCGTGTCCGCCCAGCGGCTGAATTCGCCGATCGAGATCTCGCTGCCTCCCTGGCGCCCCACCAGCACGGCCTCGTCGCCGCTTGCAACGCCGTCAATGTCGGTGATGTCCACGATGGTTTGGTCCATCGTCACGCGCCCAAGGACCGGGCAACGGATGCCGTGGATCAGGACGCTCGCCTTGTTACTCACAGACCGCGGGATCCCATCGCCGTAGCCCGCACAGAGCACGGCCGTCCTCGTGTCCCGGGTGAGGGTGCGCGTGCGCCCGTAGCTCACGGTCGTGCCCGCGGGCAGGCGCTTCACGATCCCCACGCGGGTGTGAAAGCTGAACACAGGCTCGGTCCTCACCTGTGAAAGGAACGAGCTCGGGTGGGGCAGGATCCCGAACTGGAGGAGCCCGACCCTGACCGCGTTGAACGGGCTGGCCCCGGGCATCGTCTCCAGCCCCGCGCTGTTGTCCGCGTGGATGAACAAGCCTTCCCGGGCGCGCCGGTCCAGCCCGCTGGCGGCCAGGACGCCGAGAAAGCGCCGCCGCTGTTCCTCGGTGAACGCGGCGTCGTCATCCGGGCTCGCGAAATGCGTGAACACCCCGGCCAGCCTGAGGTGCCTCGAGTCGGAGATCTTCCGCACAAGCGCGGGGGCCTCCTCGTACCACACGCCGAGCCTGCCCATGCCGGTGTCGATCTTCAGGTGCACGGATACGGGTCGCCGTGCGGCCGCGCCCGCCCGGTCCATGCGCGACACCTCGTCCTCCGTCGAGACCGTCACGGCCAGGTCGTATTCGGCGGCGAACCGATCCTCGTCGGGAAGGAGCGGGCTCAGAAGGAGGATGGGCCAGCCGGGTCCGAGTTCCCGCAACTGTGCGGCCTCGGTAATGTTGGCAACGGCAAAGAGGTCGGCCCCGGCATGCATCAGCCTGCCGGCGACATGCTGTAGGCCGTGGCCGTACGCGTCCGCTTTCACGACCGCCACATACCGGATGTGGGCGGGAAGCGAACCGCGAATCAAGTGCAGGTTGCGCTCAATCGCGGCCAGGTCGATTTCGGCCCAGCAGCGCAGGGGAAGCGTTGAGTTTGACGGTATCATGGTGCCCTGTGGATCTGGGGAACCCATTTGGCATAGGAGGGCTCCTGATGCAGAAACGCGTCCGGGTCCCGGGTTTCGCGGAAAAGCTCGGCCCTTGCAACTGACGGGTTCGCCAGCAGCGTGGCAAGGTCATAGGAGGAGGTCACCGTGCCGGCCGGAAGCGGATCCCAATGCCGGAATCCCTCGGGCGTCATGAGCTCGCCGGAAAGCTCGACCGCCGGGACGCGCAGAAGCGGGCCGCCCATGTGCAGGCAGTGCCACAGTCCGCGCCTGGCGTCAGCAACGATTCCGACCTCGGGTCGCCCGACAGCGCGGGCGACGACCGCCAGGCCGACATAGGCGTACAGGGGCCTTTCCTTCAGGACATTCCACATCCTCAAGGCCATCGCCGTCGTGCGGATGCCCAGGATCGAGCCGGGTCCCTCGCAGAACGCGAATGCCGCGACCGAGCCGATGTCGACGTCCAGCTCGTCAAGGCACTCGAACACGCCGATCCCCGCCTCCTCCCTCCTTGAGGACCATCGGGGGCCTGCTTCCGCCCCGAGGAATCCCGTCTGGATCCTTTCCGACGCGGCGTCGATCAGGAGCAGGGGCGAGTGCTCGCGGAGAATCTGGCTGAGGCTGGGCATCTTGCGAATCCAACGAAACGCCTGTGGGGGCGCTCCGGCAAGCACGGTTCGCGGCCGGCCAATCCGGCATTGACCCAACCCTTCCGAAACCTACGCTGAACCCTTACTTTTTCCGCAAAGCACCACCCGCATTCACGCCGTGAACGTCCAACTGAGCACCGTTTCCGACTCCCGCAAGAATCTCGTCGTCACCCTTGACAAGGAAGAGGTCGACACCGAGCACAAAGCCGTGGTGGCGGAGTACGTCCGGCAGGCCCGGCTGCCCGGCTTCCGCCCCGGCAAGGCCCCCGAGGCCATGGTAATCAAGAGGTTTTCGAAGGAGATCGCGGAGGAGTTCAAGCAGAAGGTCGTGAGCAAGGCCTATCGGGGAGCCCTTGAGAAGGAGAAGCTCGATGTCCTCAGCGTCGTCAGCGTCGAGGAGGGGAAGATCGAGCCGGGCCTCACGGCGGCGATCACGGTGACGGTCGACGTGAGGCCGGAATTCTCGCTTCCGGACTACGTCGGGCTGCCGACACAGATCGCCCCGGTCGACCCGACCGAAGCCGAGATTGACAGCGTCATCCAGGCGCTCCGCTCGGAGGGGGCGGACTTCAAGGCCGCCGAGCGCGCCGCCGTGAAGGGGGATTATGTGAAGCTCTCCTACGAGGGCGCGCTGGACGGCAGGAAGATCGCGGAGATCGCGGGCGAGAAGCAGCTCTACGCCAAGGTGCCCCAGACCTGGGAGGAGGTCGAGGGCTCGAACGAGGGGATAATCCCCGGGCTTGGCAAGCACCTAGCCGGCGTCGCGAAGGGCGACAAAAAGACGGTCTCCATCGTCTTCCCGGCGGGTTTCCAGCCGGTGCCTGCGCTGGCCGGCAAGACCGCCGAGTATGCGCTTGAGATCCAGGAGGTCCGCGAGCGGATCCTCCCCGAGATGGACGAGAAGTTCTTCAAGGCCCACCAGGTGGACAACCTCGAGGGATTGAAGGGCCAGGTCCGCACGAACCTGAAGCTCCAGAAGGAGCAGAGGAACCGCGCCGCCCAGCGCAACCAGGTCACCCAGGCGCTCGCGGACCGGGTCAGCTTCGAGTCCCCGGTCAGCCTGGTCGAGGCCGAGACCCAGGGAGTCCTTCGCCAGTTCATCGAGGAGAACATGCGCCGCGGCATTCCCGCCGAGCAGTTCGAGAAGGACAAGAAGGAGCTCTTCGAAGGCGCGCGGAAGGCCGCGGTCGGCCGCATCAAGGTCCAGCTCGTGCTCGCCAAGGTCGCCGAGGCGGAGAAGCTCTCGGTCACGGAGCGCGACATCGACCTCTACATCAGGCGCGAGGCCGTCCGGTCCAACCAGAGGCCGGACAAGATCGCGAAAGACCTCGCCAAGAACCGGGACGCCCTCCGTTCGGTCCAGCAGTCGATTATTTTCGACAAGGCGGTTGATTTCCTGGTGTCCAAGGCTACGTTCACAGTCACACAATCGTGAGCTACTACGTTCCCATCGTCCTCGAGAACACCGGCCGCGGAGAGCGGTCGATGGACATCTATTCGAGGCTGCTGAAGGACCGGATCATCTTCATCGGGACGCCGATAGACGACATGGTGGCAAACCTGGTCATCGCCCAGCTCCTCTACCTGCAGATGGAGGACGCGAAGAAGGACATCCATCTCTACATCAATTCTCCGGGCGGCGTCGTGACCGGCGGGATGGCGATCTACGACACCATGAATTTCCTGCAGTGCGACGTGCAGACGTTCTGCATCGGCATGGCGGCCAGCATGAGCACCGTGCTGCTTGCCGCAGGCACGAAAGGGAAGCGTTTTGCGCTGCCCAACAGCCGCGTGATGATTCACCAGCCCTCGGGCGGTGCGGGGGGCCAGGCGGCCGACATCGCGATCGCCGCAAAGGAAATCCTCCGCTGGCGCAAGACCCTGAGCGAGGTGATCGCGCGGCACACCGGCAAGACGCCCGAGCAGGTCGAGAAGGATTCGGACCGCGACTACTACATGAGCGCGCTGGAGGCGAAGGCCTATGGGATCGTGGACCATGTGGTGGCCTCGACGCGGGAGGCGCAGACATTGGTGGTGAAGACCGCGGCCTGAGGGGGCCTCCGGGGCTAGTAGAATCCGCCCTCGACAGCGGCCCGGGCAAATCCAGACTCACCGGCCATGGCCAAATCGTCCCGAATGACGCTGTGCTCCTTCTGCGGGAAGTCGCAGGCGGAGGTTAAGAAGATCATTGCCGGGCCCGGCGTGTACATCTGCGACTCGTGCGTCAACGTCTGCAAGACGATCATCGACCGCGAGGTCAAGCAGCCCGCGATCGAGGTGAAGCCGGCGTTCCGGATGATCAAGCCCTCCGGGATAAAGAAGGTCCTGGACGACTACGTCATCGGCCAGGAGCACGCGAAGAAGGTCCTGTCCGTCGCGGTCTACAACCATTACAAGCGCCTGAACTTTGAGTCCGGCCAGACCCCGAAGGACCCCGCGGCTTCGTCCCCGGAGTTCAGCGACGTCGAGGTTGAGAAGAGCAACATCCTCCTGGTGGGCCCGACGGGCTCCGGCAAGACGCTCCTCGCGAGGACGCTGGCGCGGATCCTGGACGTGCCCTTTGCGATCTCCGACGCCACCACGCTCACGGAGGCGGGCTACGTCGGCGAGGATGTCGAGAACGTCGTGCTGCGGCTCCTGCAGAACGCGAACTACGACGTAAAGCGCGCCGAGTGCGGCATCATCTACATCGACGAGATCGACAAGATCCGTCGCACGACCGAGAACGTCTCGATAACCCGCGACGTCTCCGGCGAGGGCGTGCAGCAGGCCCTGCTCAAGATCCTTGAGGGGACGGTGTGCAACGTACCGCCGCAGGGCGGGCGCAAGCACCCGAACCAGGAGTACATCCAGGTCAACACGTCCAACATCCTCTTCATCTGCGGCGGGGCTTTCGTTGGCCTCGACCAGATCGTCAAGAAGCGCCTCGGGCACCGCTCGATCGGGTTCCACCTGAACGCCGAGGACAGGGACATTCCCCCGGACGAGATGATGCGCAGCATCGCGCCGGAGGACATGGTCCGGTTCGGTATGATTCCCGAGTTCGTGGGGCGGCTGCCTGTCGTGACGGTCCTGGATCAGCTCAAGGTGGGGGATCTGGAGAAGATCCTTCTGCGGACCAAGAACGCGATGGTGAAGCAGTACTCGAAGCTTTTCGCGATGGAGGGTGTCCGGCTGCGCTTCACGTCGGATGCGGTGAAGGCCGTTGCCCTGAAGGCGATCGAGCTGAAGACCGGCGCCAGGGCCCTGAGGGCCATCCTTGAGGGCGTCATGCTGGAGATAATGTACGACCTGCCGCAGCGCGACGACGTGACGGAGGTCATCGTCGACTCGGCTGCTGTGGCCGGGAAGCGCCGCCCAACGATTAAGCGGGCTCCCAAGGCTTCTGCGAACGAGAACGCGGCCTAAGGCCGCGCCTCGGTTGGATCACCAGTCGCGGTAATCGCCCTTCGCCACGCCCTTCGCGAACTCGACGAAGAGCTTCACGCAACGCTCCACGTCCTCGAGGTCCACGATTTCGCTCGGGGTGTGCATGTAGCGCAGCGGGATGCTCACGACCGCAGTCGCCACGCCTCCGCGTGCCACCTGGATGGCGCGCGCGTCGGTGCCGGTGGGCCGCGGGTCGCTCTCCACCTGATAGGGGATCTTGAGCTTCTTGGCCGCCTTGATGAGGCCCTCGTAGACCTTGGGGTTGATGTTCGGGCCGCGGCAAAGGATCGGGCCCCCGCCGAGCTTGGTTTCCCCGTACTTGCGGTTGTCGCAGTCCGGATGATCCGTCGCGTGCCCCACGTCCACAACCAGCGCCACCTGGGGATCGACGGAGTATCCCGAGCCCATCGCCCCCCGCGTCCCGATCTCCTCCTGGGAGGTCGCCACGGCGACGACCCGGGCCGCAGGCCTCTTCCTCTCCCGGGACAGGCGGATGATCGTCTCGCCGACGATGTAGGCCCCGACCTTGTTGTCGAAGGCCCGCGCGGTGCCGACGCTCCCATTGATAAGCTCAAACTCGTGGTCATAGGTGGCGGCATCCCCGATCGAGATCCGCTCGAGGGCCTCCTTCTTGGACTTGGCCCCGATGTCGATCCAGATCTCGTGGATCTCCGGCACCTTCTTCCGGTCCGCCTCGTCCATAAGGTGAATGGCCCGCTTTCCCGTGACTCCCTTCACGGTGCCGTTCGACGTCTGGATGACGACCCTCCGGCCGGATATCACGGTCCTGTCGTGACCGCCGATTGTGTCGAAGTAGATGAAGCCGTCCTTGTTGACGTAGGTTATGATCAGACCGAGCTCGTCGATATGGCCCGCCAGCATGAGCGTCGGGTCACCAGCCGGATTGAGCGTGGCGATCCTGTTCCCAAGGGCGTCGCCCACGTAGGAATCCGCGGCCGGCTTGACGTAGCGGTCGAACACCGCTTGGGCCTCGCGCTCGTAGCCGGAGGGCGAACGGGCGTGGAGAAGTTCAGTGAGAAATTGGGGGGGATTGTAGGACGCCATCGTTGGATTTGGGTGAACTTGTAATCTCGCTCCGAAACGGCGGGACCGCAACGGGGAAAAAGCCTTGGCGCGGGGGCCGGGACGTGTGAGCGTCGGCATGCGATGATCATCTATCCCGCGATCGACATAAAGGGGGGCCGCTGTGTCCGGCTGACGCAGGGCCGCGCCGACGCGGAAACCGTTTATGCGGAGGACCCGGCCCTGATCGCCGCGGATTTCAAGGCGGCGGGCTCCAAATGGGTCCATGTCGTAGACCTCGACGGAGCCTTTGACGGCGAGCCGCGGAACTTTGAAATCGTGAAGAAAATCGTGGCGCTTGGGATGAGCGTTCAGCTCGGCGGGGGCCTGAGGACGCGGGCGTCGGTTGACCGCGCGCTTTCGGTCGGGGTTGCCCGGGTCGTCATCGGGACCCGCGCGGCCGAGGGCGAGGCGTTCATTGCGGAGCTGGTCGCGGCATTCGGAAAGGCCGTGGCGGTTGGGATCGACGCAAAGGGAGGAAAGGTCGCAGTCAAGGGATGGGTGGACACGACCGGAACTTCGGCGCTCGCGCTGGCCCGTCGGATGGACGCGCTCGGTGTCGCGACGCTGGTCTATACTGATGTTGGCACGGACGGGATGCTGACGGGGCCGAATTTAGGGGCGCAGGAGGCAATTCTCGGGGCCGTGAGCGCGAAGGTGATCGCAAGCGGGGGGGTCAGCAGCCGCGAGGACGTGATCGATTTCCTTGAAACGGAGAAGACCAACCCAAACCTAGACGGCGTGATTGTCGGCAAGGCTATCTACGAGGGGAAGGTGGCGCTGAAGGACCTGCTTGCCATAGCCGGCGGCTAGGGCGTGAAGAGATAGTCGCCCCCTACCATCGCGCCCGGGCTCGATGGAGGCGCTCCGATAGGCGCCCAGCGATAGCCGAGCGGCTGCAGGATTCCGAGGACGCCTTCTGCTTCCTCGGGGCTGTGCAGGGCCACGATGAGCACGGGGCGGGCGTTGGCGACCGCCCCCATCATTCCATCGAGGGCCTTGTGCCCGTGGCCTTCGACGTCGAGCTTGACGAACCGTGGAGGCCTCAGCTCTCCGCTTTCAACCAGGTCATCCAGTCGCAGGACGCGGATCACAATGGGTGCGCTCTGGGCGCTCGGGACCTCACCGTCAAACCGAAGGTGAGTGCTGGGAGAACCCAGGTTCCCGTAGGTGAGGAGTTCTGAGGTGGCCGTTCGGTCGGAGGCTGCAGCCTGGTAGGTCTTCAGCCAGAAGAGCCCGTTCATCCTCCGATGACGCTCGAGCCTTTTGAAGCTCGCGGGATTTGGTTCGAAGGCCGCGACCTGGCCCATTGGGCCCGCCCTGAGAGCGAGCGCGATGCTATATATCCCGAAATGCGCTCCAAGGTCCCAGCAGCTCCAGCCGCGGATGTCGCCGTCACCCAATTCGCATATCACCCTCTGAATTGCCGGCTCATGAGTGCCCCTCCAATAGGACGTCCAAGGATAGAGGGTCCAACGGGCGCCCATAGCCGCGCCGCGTCGGACTCTGACGGGAATCAGCCCGACAGTTGAGCCGACCAGATTCCTGAGGCTGGAATCCATTTCGTGCGGGCCGGCGTCAGCTCAGTGCCTGCGCAATCTCTTCCAGGGGGTAGGTCACAATCTCGGACAGGGTGGGGTGGTACCATGGTGCGCGGAGCATGTCGAAAACTGTCGCGCGCATCGCCATTGGCGCCGCGAAACAATGAATCAGCTCGCCTGCGTCCTTGCCGACGATCTCAGCCCCTATGATCCGGCCGGTGCCGGGCTCCGCTAGGACTTTCACGTACCCGTAGTTCGCGTTCATCAGGATCGATTTCCCGTGATCGCCGAATGGATGGCTCGCCGAAAGGTACTTGATCTCCTTCTCCTGCAGGTATCGCTCGCTCCTGCCGACTGCGCCGATCTGCGGGTCAGTGAACACGACACTTAGGAGCATCGATTCATCAACGGGCCTCAAGCCAGCTATCCGAGACATGTGGCGGGCAGCAAGTTCCGCCTGTTGTATCGCAACATGCACGATCTCGTGGGGGCCGCAGCAGTCGCCGGCTGCGTAGATGTTTGGCGCGCTCGTCTGCTGCCATCGATTTGTCAGGATCCGCCCGTTTGCAGCGGTCTTAACGCCCGCAGAAGCGAGCATAAGCGGTGACGTGTTGGGCTCGCGGCCCAAAGCGTTGAGGAGGTGATCGGCTCGCCTCTGCAGGGTCTTGCGCCCATGTCTGAACGTGACGAGCACTCCCTCATGACCCGGGCGGACCTGCTGGATCTCGGTGCCGGTGTGGACATCTATTCCTTCATCCAGGAAAGCCCGTTTCACGACGCCGGCCGCCTCCTTCGAATGGTGCCTGAGAAGGTCGGAGCTCCTTTGAATAAGACAGACCCGGGTGCCTATCCGGCTAAGGAATTGGGCGAGCTCGCATGCGACGACCCCTCCCCCTAACACGACCACACTGCGGGGCTTGAAATCAAGCTCAAGGACATCATCGCTTGTCCAGGACTCTGTCGTGGGCAGGCCGGGAATGGGGGCAACGCTGACACTGGAACCAGTTGCAATCAGGAAGTGCTTGGCCCGAACCTTTCGTCCGTCCTCAAGCTCCACGGTGTTTGCGTCCTTGAAGCGGGCGTTGCTGCGGATCAGCTCGAAGTCCCCTGATTGAAGCTGCTTGACGCGGTGTCTGGAGAATTCGCCGATGATCCTCCTCTTCCTCGCGTGCATCGCCGGCATGTCCGCCGAGGCCCCTACAACCTTCAGGCCGAAGTCCCCGCCGCTTCGGGCGAGATGAAGCACCTCAGCCGAGTAGATGAGAGTCTTCGAAGGCATGCACCCGCGCAGGATGCACAGGCCGCCGAGATTTCGGGAGCCGTCAATTACCGCGACCCGTCTCCCAAGGCCGGCCGCGACTCGTGCAGCATTGAAGCCCGCCGACCCCCCGCCGATGATCGCCAGATCGTAGGTTCGGTTCACCCTTCAGCGCCCTTTCTTCAGCAGCATAACGTGTATGGTCTTGAGGACGATTGAGGCGTCGAGCGTGAACGAAAAATTACGGATGTAGTAAAGGTCATATTCGAGCTTCCTCAGCGTGTCCTGGACCCCGGATCCATACCGGTAGTTCACCTGGGCCCACCCGGTTATTCCAGGCTTCACGAGATGTCTGAAATGATAGCTGGGTATCTCGCGTTCATATTCACTCACCAGCCGGCTCCACTCGGCCCGCGGCCCGATCAGGCTCATTTGGCCGCGGAGAACATTCCACAGCTGCGGCAGCTCGTCGAGCCTGGCTGAACGAAGCCATTGGCCGACGCGTGTGATTCGCTCGTCTCCCTCCCTCGTGTAAGGGTCGCCCACGCCGCTTGCCGCACGCATCGTCCTAATTTTAAACAGCTTAAATGGCACCTTGTGCTTTCCAATGCGATCTTGAACGAAGAAGACGGGTCCACCGTCCTCGATCTTAATTGCCACGGCGGCGACGCCGATCAGCCACCCGAGAACCACCAGCCCGACAGCCGACAGCACAATGTCTGACACGCGTTTGATGCGCTCAAAAACGGGTTCCCTCGCAATCTGAAACCCCTCCTGGAACAGCCAGACAGGGTTTATGCGGTAAAGGGGAATCTTTCTCCAATAGACCTCGTGGAATATCTCGAGCGTGTAGGTTGGGATCCCATCGAAGGCCAGCTGGACGAGCCTCATTGGTATCCAAGGAGGAAACTCCCCGCCGGACTCCTTAATGATGATTGCCTCCACAGCAATGCTGGATCCTGCGATTGATTCCAGCACGGGCTCAAAAGCCTTGTAGCGGTCGCACGAATCCACGTGCAGCAAGGGCGTCTTCACCCCCATTCGCGCGCATTCGGCCTTGAAGACCTCGAAGTCGGCGCCCTCTCCAACGAAAACAAGGTTCCGCTCCCCCCGCGACACCGAGGCTCGCTCGTAGAGTATGCGGCGGTAGGCGAGCGTAAGCGGGCCAAGAAAGATGAAGCTGCCGACTATTGCAAAGCGGCTCGACTGGAGCTCGAGACCTGCGGGTATGAACACAAACGCCAGAAGCAGAGTCATCAGAGCCGCCGAAAAGGACGCGATAAGGTGCATACTCGCGTAGTCCAGGCTTAGCATGTCCGTGCGGGCCCCGTAGCCGTCGATTAGATGGAGCGAGCCCGCGAAGATGATTGCCGGGACGAGCAAGGGCGATACGAAGGCTCCCGTGCTCACGCCGCGCAGAAAGAAGACGACGTTGAAGATGATGGCAACCGATGCGAGATCGGCGACCAGGAGGAGCAGCGGGGTCCTGCGATTTGGGTTGATTGCCAACGTCAGCTTAGGTTCTTCGAGAATTCGGTTTCATCGCGGTTCATACCCACATAACTTGGGAATTCTGCATAGGAAGAGCAACCCAGGTTTGCTGTCGCGCCGATCCCGGGACAGTTGAACCGGTTCCCCATTCCCCTTAGGCGAGGCCAATAGGTGCGAACTCGGGTCACGGATCGCGAGGTGATTCCTCCTGCTGCCCCGTTAGCCGAATGTAATGGACCGCACACACGAAACAAATCCACCAACCCAGGACGACCGCGACATTGCCGAATGGGAATTCAATCCAAGCGTACGCGGCCGTGAGCGCACAGCCAACAAGAAGGAAGAACGGAAGGGGCGAGACCCGCATCCGGCGCACCGAGAATACCGGTATTGCCACAGCCGCACCGATCAGCGCGGTGCCGGCCAGGCCGAGCTCCGCGACGGACTGCAGCCAGTCTGAATGGGCGTCGTGATACACGACGGGAATGCGGTCGATCTTGGATTCCTGGGTGTTGAACAGCATGAATACGGTTGGAAAGCTTCCCATGCCCCACCCGAATAGCATCCGTTCCCGCGCCATTCTCCAGGTATCGTGATACAGCACGCTCCGGGATCCGATCCCGCCCTGGGCCCACATTGCGGCGACCTGCTCCTTTGTCTTCTGGACACGAGCCTCCATCACGTTTCCAGCCACGGTCCAAACACCGGCAAAGGCCAGCATTGCCGCGACCGCCATCCCGATTGATGCGCCCTTGAGGCCAACTCCCGAGAGGCGGAGCGCATGCGATATCCTAGGGACACCCTGGACCAGCGCGAACAGGGTCATGACCGCAAGCAAGAGCGTGCAGGCACGCGATCCGCTGAACGGGATGGAGATGCCGAGCACGATAGCGGCCACGAAGCCTAAGAATGCAGGGCCCCGAAAAAATCCCCCCCCCTTGGAACCGTGTGCATACCTCAGAACGAGGCCGATGCAGACCCCGAGCATCAGAATGATAAATGCACCCCAGTGGTTGTCGTACACAAACGACGCAAAGAACATGGTTTGAGGCGACTTCACCGACCCAAAGTAGATCCCGGTCGACCCGACCAGCTTCTGAACGGTTCCGAACACCGAGAGCGCAAATGCATTTCCAACGGCCGCGGCTAGCACGATGCGGATGGTTCCCCTGCGACCCACTGCAAGCACCAGGTTCAAGCAGGAGAAAAAGATGCCGTCAAAGAGCCAAAGCGACCGGAGCGACAGCTCGGCTCGGGCGGAGCTCGGTATCCACCAATCGACCGCGAGCGGCATCATCAGCATTTCGTTCCTGAACGCCAGCGTTCGGAATCCGGGAGTCAGGCAGGATGTCACCACCAATCCGTTTAGGGCGAGGATCGGCAGCATGAATAGAACCGCAGTACGAACGGACCTGCCACCCGGGATCTGGACGGCCAGGCAGACCAGCGTGAGAAGGATTCCAAATGAACCCCAGATGGAGATGGGAGTCCGGACCCAGTCCGCATTTCCGCCGAACGCCCAAGACACGCCCACAATGAAGACGATGACGTGCGCCGCAACGGCGAGTTCCAGGGTCTTCGAGAAGGGTCGGCGCAAGGCGTCGTTCACGAAAGCGTCTCCGCTGTTCCCGCGCGGAGCCCGGCATAAAACTCCGAAAGCAACTTGGCGGACCTTTCCCAGGAGAATTCCCGAAGCACCCACTTTTGCCCCACTGACCCCCGGAAACGCAGCGATTCGAGTCCCTCCGACGTCGCAATGCGGATCGTGGCGGCATAATCCGGCCATGGGACGCACCACCCCGAGCCGGTCCTGTTCAGGCCTGACCACGGCGTGGTGTCGGTTACAAGCGGGGGAACTCCACTGGCGAGCGCCTCGGCTATCGAGAGTCCAAAATTCTCCCCATGGGACGGCAGAAGGAAAAGGGACGCGATGGCGTAGGGTGGAGGATGTCCGGATCCGTCATAGGCTCGGACCTGCCCCGCGTGGCCGGACCTCAGGACATAGTCCTCGATCATTTCCGGCGTATAGTCCTCGGGGATCCCAACAACCAGGAGGATCCAGTCGCGTGGGCAGGAATCAAGCCACGCGTCTATGAGCTCAATGAGCCTCTTCTTCCTGTGAAATCGCGAGTAGAACAGCGCCACGGGTCGGTGCTTGGACGCAGGTAAGACCTCATGCCAATGTGCCGCAGCTTCAGCCATGCTTTCGGCAGATGGTGCGAAGACGCCGTTGGGAGCCACGCAGACTGGCTGACGGAATCCGAGGCCGCGCAGGCCGTCGCATTCTTCCTGGCTGGTCGCATGCCATCCGTCCACGGCTTCGAATGCGCCTGGGTGGATTAGCGCCCGGGCTAAGGCCTTCTTTCGGGCGTGGTGGTTCCACGCCCAGGGATCCATCATTCCGCGTGGCGATACCACGAGCGACGCCCGGGTTCTTTGGGCGGTCTTATGGGCATAGTGCAGGGTTCGGAGCCAGATCGAATGGTGATGGATGACGTCGGCATTGACCGTCCTGAGATATGAGCGCAGGTCGGGTGAAGGACACACCGATCCGGGCCATGCCCGGTGAAAGGCCTTGATCTCAAGGTTGCCTTCGGAGCGGCTCCAGCCCTGGCCGGGATCAGTGGTCAGGAGTTCCACCGAATCGCCGTTCTGGGCGAGCGCGGTCGCGAGACCAAATACGGACTTGCTCGGACCGCCGTGGCGGGCCTCAAGACTTGGCACGATTTGGCAGGATTTCACGCTGAAGGAGAGGGCCGTTCCTTCAGGACTCGGCAGGGGTTTCCGGCGCAGACCGCCCGTGACGGAAGGCTTGTGACGACGACCGAGCGCGCGCCAACCACGCAGAGCTCACCGATCGAGACATCGGGCCCGACAAATACGTCGGCACCCAGCCAGGCATTTTCGCCCACGACGATCGGCTTTGCCACCAAGGGCATGCTCCATTGACCATAGTCATGGGTGCCCGCGCACAGATGGCAGTTCTGCGAAATATTCGCGCCCCTAAGGAGTGAAATGGTTGCAAGATTGTAGATCACAACCTTGGGCCCGATCATGGATCTTGGGGCTAGGGCGAGTTTCCACGGGAACACAACCGACACCGATGGAAAGACCACAACCTTGCCGGGATCGGGTATGTCCGCTCCGAACACCTTCAAGAGACGTGCGCGGAACCCGTGGAATGGGCGTGGACTCCACCTGAATAGGGTCGATTGCACAACGACCCAAGCAATCCGCAACGCTACCTCCCGCCGCGAATACGGGGTCGAGCAGCCCTGGCCCAGATAGGGTTCTTCCTTTGGCATGATCCTATTATATCAGCAGTTTTCGTCCGCAGAGCCCGTCAAAAGCGAGAGATCCTCCAAAATATGCTTGGAAACCTCCTGGTAGTCGAACTGCCGCGAATGTTGCTGACCGCGCAGGGCCAAGTCCTTGCGTAGGCTCTCGTCCACCAGGAGGCGACCGATGCAGTCGGCCAGCTGCTGGGCAGAATCAACGGCGGTGTGATCAAAGACGAGGCCGGTCTGCCCGTCATTGACAAGGTCGTTGAAGCACCCCAACGAGGAAACAATCACGGCGCATCGGGCCGCCATGGCCTCCGCCACGGCGACTCCGAAAGTTTCGCCCTTTTCCGCCAGGCTTGGATAGCAGAAGATGTCAAAGGTTCCGTACAGTTTCGCTAGGCGTTCGCTGTCAAATTCCGATCCGAGCCACTCAACGCGCATACCCGGCGCCTGGGCTTCAATTTTAAGCGCAGCAGTCCATCCGGGGCCTCCTCCTCCGTCAGCGACCGAGGAGGGTCCGACAATCCTGAGCTGCCATTCTGGCAACCCAGGGCGGTCAGCTAGAAGGCGCGCGGCGCGGACCAAGACCGCAACGCCTTTTTCCGGGTGCAGCCGCCCCACAAAACCTATTGTTATCGGGGGACAGGACTGGGCCGCCAATCCGGCATGAAGTTGCCAATCTATTGGATAACCGATGACCCGTGTGCGCGAAGCCGCCCAGTTCGGCGTAATCTGTGCCGCGACAAAGGTACTCGGCGCGTATATTCTAGACACGCCCCCGTAGAAGCCGACCTGCCCCTTTGGCGCTCTTCCCATCATAACCGCAACCCTCCCGGCTGACGGTTTCATGAAATGAAGCCATACAGGGAGGGCGACCGAATTGCAGATGACCACGTCGCCACGAGGCAAAGCACGAAAGACCCTCATGCCCCAGATCAGGTCGAGAAGCAGGTTGATTGGGAGGTGTCGCGAGTGATCAAATCCAGGCAGCCGCACATGCCTTACACCGTCGACGGTCTCAACATCGGCAAAGCGGGGCCATCTTCGTGAGACTATGGTTACCGAGTGACCCTCGGACGCAAAAACCCTCGCCAGGCCATGCCACGCCTTTTCGCTCGCGCCGCCGCGTACCGCAGGCACGGGGAGAAAGAAGCTGGTCACGATCGTGATTCGCAATGGAGGAATGGACGCTGCGAAGGGTGCCGTCAGGCGCGTGTGGCCGCAAGAGCGGCGAGCAGGCCTGCAGTGGTCTGCGTGTAGGTATAACCCGCGATCCTGAGGTCAGCTGCGTGCCGGATTGCTGACTTGCGGGACATAGAACCAAGGTCTGAGAGCGCAAGGGACAAGGTCTGCCCCAGAGCCTGAGGGTCCGTCGGATCGAACACCCATCCGGTTTCACCCGGAGTCACAAGGTCTCTCTGGCATCCGACGCGATCGCTCACGAGACACGGAACGCCCATGTGCATGGCCTCGTTGACCGCAAGACCCCACGTCTCATAGACGCCGCGCGACGGAAGAACGAAAAGGTCAGCCAGGAGATAGCGCGAAGGCATCTCACTCTGGTTGGCGAACGGGAGGAACCTGGCAGATGGGGAGTCCGATCCGCCGGCATTCCGGGATGCGAATTCCTGAAGCCGCTCCTTTTGGGGACCGTCACCCACGAAGACCAGGACCGTGTCTCGGAGCCCAAGAGCCAAAAAGGCCGCCAACAGCTCCAGTGGTTGCTTGTCGGCAACAAGTTTGCCGGCAAAAAGCACGACCCTGGTTGACGGACTTATGCCAAGCTGCAGACGCAGCTTCTGCGAGGCCTCGTGGTGCGATGGGCTGTCGCGCTGAAACAGTGTTATGTCGACCGAGTGAGGGGCGAAGAAGAGCTTCCGGTCGGGCACGCCCAGGGCCTTGAAATAGTCCCGATTGGCCTTGCCCACAAACAAGAAGGTGGCAAATCGCGCGTAGAGCGCGCGAAGAGCGAGGCGCACATGCAGCCTTAAAGAACCGCGCCCCAGCAAATGGGAGTCACCGCGAAAGTGAATCGGGATTCCCCTGCGGGACGCCCAAACGATCGCTCGGATGTGACTCACGGATCTATAGCCGAACAACAGCACGTCCGTGGGTGCCCAGGCCGCGAGACGCTCGGTCAAACTCGGATTGTTGAGGCCCAAGAAGCGCTCAGTCCCCGGCCGTGCCGCGGTGTTCCGAACGAACTCAAACTCGTAGCCCGACAGGAGGTCCACGTCCCATTTGAAGGTAGCACCAAACCTGGGATCGCGCTTCTCGGCGACACCGAAGTCCCATAGATAGAATACCCTTAGCTCGAGATCCGTCTGGGCGCGAATCCACCTAAACCAAGGGCTGTAATATTGCGTCGGATGCGATAGAACCACCGCAAGCCGTCGGCTGGCATCGATTGACTTGATCATTTATCGGTCTGGCCGCGGCTCACCGCCGATTCAAAACAAGCCGAAAGCCGCATTGTCATGCCTTCCGCGGAATAGGGAAGAAATGCCTTGGATTCAGTTTCAACATGCTTGCGCATCTCTCCGTCATGAAACCACCGCTTAGTGATCTCATTCACCATCGCGTCCAGATCGAATCCCTCGTAGAAGCCATAGCACCGACCGCATTTCATGATTTTGGCGATCTCGAGGACCTGACTCTGTGAGTTAAAGACGACCAATGTGGGTCGTTTTGCCAATATATAGGGGAAGATCTTCGAGGCGCTGTAGGTGGGATCATTTGAACCCACCGCGAGTAGAGCGTCAGCGTTGAGGAGGTAGTAGAGAGCGTCGAAATAAGGGACTCGGTAGCAATGCTCCGAGACGAAGGCCTCGACCCCTTCTGCGCGCGCGATAGGCAGGGCCCAATCGCGTCCGAACGGGCGCGGTGCGTAATCGGTGCCGATGAAATGAAATCGTATGCGTTGAGCCACAGCAGGCTGCTCAGCCAGAAACTTCTTGAAGGCCCGGAAGACAACGGTGAGCGATGTCGACATGTCCGGGCCGCAGCGCCCCGTGTAAACGTGGTGAAAATCTCCATCGCCAAGGGTGACCACAGGATTCCGCGGTTTGTGTTTCCTTGCGGCCTCAAAATCCTTTTCAGCAGCCCCAAAAGGCAGAAGCGTGACGCTTGAGGCGTCGAACCACGGGTAACTTTTTGCAAGAGTGTCTCCATAGGCTCTGGATACAGCGATGACGCCGGAGGCGCGGCGAAGGACGTTCGGCTCGGAACGTCTCGCAGACCATTGTGCCATGAAGAACTTCAGCCTGCCTCCCGGCGGGGGTGTCCCTGTCCTGCTATAGTAGTCGTTCACCCACGGATCCTGGTAATCGAGCACATAGGGCACGCCATAAGCCTCCCTCCATAGCGGCCCCAACTTGAACGCGTCGAACTGGGTCGTGCTGAAGAAGACGAGATCGAATTTCTCCGCCCTCAACAGCTTCTCTCCGGCAATTCGCAGCGCCAAGCCGCATCGAAGCCACAGGCTACCAATGCCGGCCCAACGCGTCAGTGAAGGCGGGATTCCTCGCACCCGAACTATCCGAATGTCAGCGGGATAAGTATCCTCAAGCAGTGGCTCTACAACACCGCCTTCGATTAGATCTGGAGAGATTGCCAGCACAACCGGCTCCCAGCCGCACGATCTCAAATAGGGCAACGCCAGCCGCGTCCGTTGCATGTCGGGCGCGTTGATCGGCGCAAAATGCGGAGAGACAATCAGCACCTTTCGCATGAGTGGTTTCCGATTCACATCCCTCATCGCTCGAGAACGAATTCCTCGGGGCCGTGAAACATCGACTCAAACCCCGATGGAAGGGCGGCCCTTGTGTCCGGAGGTATGGGTAGCGTCTGGGAAACATAGGAAGCCATGGCTCGGGCCTTTATGTCCCGTGCGTTGCCAAGGTCGACGCGCCATACTTTCCGGCACATGCGCAAGGATTTCAGAATCATGAACGGATTCCACCATGACCACACCGGGAACTCCAAGATTCGTGGGCGCAGATCGGCCTTTTCTAGGGCCGTGCAAACAAAACGGAATGCGGCATCGTGCTCCGAGCTCCCGTCGTCCCGACATGGCAGCAGAATTGCCTCCGGCTTAAGTTGAGAGATGAGCGCGGCAATCGCATGGACAATCCTCAGAAGAGAATCTCCGCATAGTCGAGCGAGTGCGCCGTCTTGCGCCCCCAGAAACGTCACCCGGTCCCATGCCACACCCAGGATTCCGGTCGCCAAGCGAGCCTCAGCCATCCTGAGGGCTGCCACCTCGTTAGGAGTAACCACAGGGTGGTTCGGGTGCGAAGCGCTTCCGTCCGTAAGAAACGCGACATGCAGCACAACGCCCGTGCGCACCATTACCGATACGGTGCCGCCGCATCCAAACGTCTCGTCATCGGGATGGGGCGCAATCACCAACACTGATGTAGGCATATCCGCTGAAAGGCGGGAGCTGCGCATTCTCAATATCATCGATGCGATTGAGGACACAGTCCGCCGGATAGCCAAGCGAGCTCTAGACGTATCCGACCATCCAAAGGTTAATGCGCTGGCGACCTTCGAGAGAATCGTTCTTGTCGGAATCAATTTCGGGTTCGGATCGATCAAGTTCCTCCAATCTCTCGTCTCGGAGTCACGGTCCGATGGACAAACGGAAGGCATGCGCAGATCACGACAATCATCGACTGAAACGTCGAAGTCACCAAGACACTCGCGACCATCTCGAATGAATTCATCAGGCTCATTAGAAGATTCAGAGCGAGAAACCCCTCCAAAGAAACCACGAGCTTTCGGGCGCTGAGATTCTCGACCCACGCGAAAAACAGGCCCAGTACACTGCCAATGCAAATTGACCCGACAAAGGACCCAAAATTCGCGTAAGCCTCGGGTAAAAGACCCCAGGCGACATACGTCGTATATGTGGAATAAAGGTCCTGTCGGCCGAAATGTACGTTCAAGAGGATTTGCCCCTCATGCGTGCGCGGCTTATCCGGCCAAAGAATTCTCGGGACAAGCAACGGTGGAATCAGCGTGTAGGTTGCGCCCTCAAGTGGTTTCGCGTGACCTACCTTGATGGCGTCGATGATGAAAAGAAGGTTCTGGAGATTGTCGACACGGTCGAGCAATGTCTGGCTCGTCTTCTTGGGGCTTGCGGATTCAAGAGCCGACACGGGCGAGGCACTATTGTTCTCGAGATACGCATCGAGGCTTGAGTCGACCCATTCGGCATAGACTGCCGGCAGTTGCACTGGCGACACTTGCGATCCCAGGGACTCGTCGCTTGCCCAATAGCGCGCGCGCATCGCATACTTGCCCGAATTCATAAATGAAAGCGTCAACATTACTATAGTAAGGTAGCGCCACGGAATGCGTCCGTTGCTCCAAAAGAATCCGATGGCCACCGTGATTAAACTTGCAGCTGCGGAAGATAGCAGAAATCCGGAGGCCATAATCATTGCATTGACGATCAACAAGACCCAGAAGACGATTTTGCCGACGGCGGAGATTTCAGTTCCGCCGACGACGAGTGAAATAAGGAAGAAGCCACATGCGCTGGCGACCGAGAGAAGGGCGTACAGGATTGAACTGGAGCCGGTAGGCAACGAGGCGACTAGTGCGCTTCCGAAATCGAGCCCTTCTACAAACTGGGTGCCTGTGGCGACCATCACCAATATGAAGCCCAGGCGGCTCCAACCCTGCGCACCCGTTCTGTTGAACTCCTGAAGCGCGTAGCTAACCGGGCGCGAAGGGAAAAACAACTGCATTCCCGCGCCCCACGCCAATACCATAGCCACATTGAAAAGAAGAACCTCGACCCCAGCCTGGAGCACGAAGCTAGCGGGATAAGCCGTGATATCCTCATGACTTACGACGATGGGTACTCCGTAGATGACCAAACTCTGGACTGCCATCATTGGCAGCAGGGGCACGCCAATGGCAGACTGACTCCAACCAATCAGCGCAATGCATGTTCCGAGAGCTATCATGCCAAAAGCTACAGCGCCCGCATGGCCCGAGAAATTCAAGTAACCTGCCTCGATTGCCGATAAGATCGCCAGCGGAGCTATGACACGCTTTATCGTGCCGCGAACTTTGGTGCTCAGCTCGCCGATTTCGGTAAAACGATCAAGCGGAGTCGTGATTTTGGAGGCGGTCATGGACCGATCGGTGAAATCGTTCGTGAACCCACGAAAGGATGTCGGGGACCCCGCGACGAAGAGAGCAGGGCCGATCTCGATGAATCTGATAGCTCAGTTCCCAGAATTACCATGCGCGGAATCGTCTTGCGGCGCGATCTGCGGCCAAAACGGGGCGTCAACGTGATGGTCAATCTGGGAAGGCCCTTCACACCGTTATCAATGAGGCTAGGCGCTCTTTGAATTTCAGATAGGAAAACATTTGCGCCCTTTCAATCAAATCCTCCTGTTGCCATTTTCGGCGGAGGGAGTCCACGATCGCTGCGGCAATGCCGGGCACGTCGCCATATTCGACAAGTTGGCCGGTCTTGCTGGAAATAACCTCAGGTGCTCCGCCTGAACGCGCTCCGATGCATGGCCGCGCGTGGGCCATAGCTTCGAGGTAGACAAGGCCAAAGCCTTCCTTTCGGCTGGGCAGCGCGAAAAGTGTGCAAGCCGCAAATTCCCCGCGAAGCTCTGCGTCGCTCCTAAACCCAAGAAACTCCACCGCATCGGAGATGTTGAGGCGTCGCACAAGCGCCTGCAGTCTTGGAACGGCGTCTCCTCGTCCTACGATGCGCAGGCGCGCGCCCGGAAACTGGGCGCGCACAGCGGGCATCGCGGCAATGAGGTGGTCAATCCCCTTGTAGCTGTCGCCAATCGTAAGGCGTGAAATTGAAAGAATCACCGGCGGCCCCGCCGGCGCGGGTTCGATCAAAGGCGGATCAAGATAGGGATCGAGCGCATTTGGCAACACGGAGGCCCTATCAACGGTGATCCGTCCATACTTGAGCACCTGCGTCCGCGTGTAATCGCTCACGCACCATACACAGCGAGCATTTTGAACAGCACGCAGCTCCAACAAGCTGTAAGGCCGCCATACCTCGATTCCGTGCGCGACGAGGAAATAGCGTACCTTCGGTCTAAGGATTGACACGGCCCAAGCGAGGGGCAATTGGGCAATGTGTCCGCATATAATCCGGTCTGACCGGAGGCCCCAGCGCAGTGCCGCCCAGCTGAAAGCAACCTTGCTGCGTCCGCAGGCCTTCCATTTTGCAAGCTTGCCGCTCGAATAACGGCGGAGCTCCGCCGAGTCCACGGTGTAATCGTTTAGCGTGATGAAACTCACGCTCTGTCCCTCGCCCGGAAGATCGCAAAGCGCCTTCAAGTATAATCGGAGCATACGCGAAATCCCTCCCTCACTGGCGAACAACTCGGGCGCGAGAAGCAGGGATTTCATGATCTCTAGCTATTCTAGATAGAGACGGGCGGCGACGCCGATCGAGTTCGGTTCACAAATGCAACAAGCACGGCAACGCTCCATACACGCGACCATTCTCGGTCGTCACGGCCCGAAACAAACTCTTTCCAAATAGTCTGAACGGGATCGACGGAGAGAAGACCACTTTTGCCGATGCTGTTGGAGGAAAATGTGTCGTCGAGGAATGGGCGAAGCTCCCCGCGCATCCAAATTGGGAAAGGCAGGGTAAAACCACGTTTGCGCCGCTTGAGAAGGCCCGGTGGCAGTATATCAACCGTAGCATCATAAAGTGCGGATTTTGGGTGCCTGCGATCCTCCCTGAATCGGACGGGCTGCTGCCAAAGCCATTCGATCAGAGGCCGATCTATAAACGGGACCCGAAGCTCTAGGGAGTGCCGCATGCTCATAACGTCGCTGTCTCTTAGAAGCACATCGGCCATGTATGTTCGCAGCTCCCAGGCGCTCACGAGCGAGAACAAGTCCCGATCCCCGACGTCCGCGCGCAGCGCATCGAGCTCGGAGTGAAAAGGAACCGATCGCTCAATTTGAGATAGGACACCTTGTGCAAGAAGGGAGTGGAGGCGTGTGTCCGAAAAGACCCGCCGTTGCAGAGCCGCCAATTCATGGGCATCGTGCGCGTTTGAAAGGAGGTCTGACAATTTTCGGGCCCGGGTTCCGCCGCCCTTCAGGGCGTTTGTGATAAGAATGCGAATCGGACCCGGAAGCCTCCGCCAAAGGGGTAGGTACCGCGTAAGCACGGGGATTGAGCGGAATGAAGGATAGCCTCCAAAGATTTCATCGCCGCCGAGCCCGGATAGTGCCACCTTTACGCCTCCTTCCTGGGCAGTTTGGCTTACGTAATAGGTATTAACGCCATCGCCCGTGGGTTGATCGCAAGCCGAAATAATGGCGTTGATGTCACGGGCGACTTCGTCGCCTGTGACTATTCGAGTATGATGTACGGCGCCAAAATACCGCGCGCTTACCTCAGCTTCGTCGGCCTCAGAAAAGCCATCTTCCTCAAACCCGATGGAAAACGTTCTGAGAGCATTGCTGCTCGCTTTCGACATAAGTCCTGCGACCACGGCCGAATCGAGTCCGCCTGAGAGAAATGCCCCAACGGGCACGTCGGCGATGACATGGGCGCGGATGGTGTCGTCGAGGTGAGCACGCAGGCTAAGGATGAACTCTTCCCGCGACGTGCATTGGTCCGAGGCCGGGGCAATAGCTTTAAATGTCCAAGCCGATCGGATTCTGAGCTGGCCGCGGCAGAATCGCATGCATTCACCTGGGCGAAGGCTCAGGATCTCACGATATATGGTGCGAGGCGCCGGGACCGCGAACCACGCCAAGTATTCCGCCACCGAAATCGGGTCGATCTCTCCGGAGCTGACACCGGACGCAATGAGGGCGGCGATTTCTGATGCGAATACAAATCGTTCGCCGTTATGCTTGAAATATAGTGGTTTGATTCCAAACGGATCACGCGCCGCAAAAAGCGATTCATCCGCGGAGTCCCATAGTGCAAAGGCAAACATACCGCGTAGGCGCTCCAATGCCCCTTCGCCCCAATGGACGAGCGCAGCAAGCAATACCTCTGTGTCACATCTCGTTCGAAACGTCCATCCAGCTGCTTCTAGTTCAAACTGCAGGGCGCGAAAATTGTAAATCGCGCCATTGAAGACCAGGGTATATCGGCCGTCCGGTGTCGACATCGGCTGATGGCCGTTGCTGGGATCGAAAATGGCAAGGCGCCGCATGCCGAGTGTAGCCGATCCACAATGTTCTATTCCAGAGTCGTCGGGACCCCGGTGAATCATTTCCGAGCACATGCGCAGAACTGCGTCGGAACGCACCTCTGGCGAGATATTGGGGTCTATGAATCCGGCAATTCCGCACATGACAATTATGGATACTTCGCCTAGCCGACTATCTGCGCAACAACGCCAAGAAGTCGAACTTCCATGGACATAGGGGATTGCTTATCAGCACACTGCTGAAGCAACCCACCAACAATGCTTTGGACGCGGTGCGACGGTTGATGGCTACGTGTCTTCACGCGGATATTGATTTGGCCACGTCGTTCGCCGTCTGTGGCGAAAACAGCTTCTCTACGAGCATCAGTCCGAATTCGACTGCAGTCCCGGCACCGCGAGAAGTGATAAGCCGAGCATCGCATACGACTCGCTCGTCGAGGAGCGCTTCGGGCAAATCATGTGTGACGGAGAAATGGGCCGTGTACCTGCGTCCGTCCAGAACTCCTGAGCCAATAAGCAGGGTGGGTGCAGCACATATTGCGGCGATCCAGCCATTGCTCTCGTGCTGCCTCTTGACGCGCCTCGAAACGCGAGGATCATCACGCATTCGGCCGACTCCGGGTCCGCCCGGAAGGAGCAAACAATCAAAGCTCATTCCCTCAACGGAACCTAACGTGGAATCGGCATGAATCGTGAGTTTGTTTCGACCCGTCACGTGGATTCCGTCGCCAAGTGCCGCTACGTTGACATCTGCCCCTGCGCGGCGCAGCAGGTCAATAGGCGCAACAGCCTCAATTTCCTCGAAGCCCTCAGCCAGGATCACGAGCACAGTTGGGGCAGCCATGGATTGCATTCAACACCTTGAAACCGCAGAGCTCACGGATATTTTCGTAAAATCGCCTCGTTATTTCTCCGGTACGACACAAAGATGATCAGCTATGCCAGGCGTCGGGAAACTCCTTAAGCAAGCGCAGAAGATGCAGCGCTCAATTGAAGCGCTTCAAGCACAGCTGGAGGCCCGGGAGATCGAGGTGACGGCGGGCGGCGGTGCCGTCAAAGTGAGGGTCAGCGCCGCGGGAAAGTTCCTCTCACTCGTGCTCGATCCAGAGTTTTTGAAGGAAGATCCGAAGCTTGTGTCAGAAACGGTGCTTTCGGCGATTCAGGACGCATCAAAGCAGGCTAAGCAGTTGAACGAAAGTGAAATGCAGAAAGTAACGTCAACATTTCAGATGCCGGGCGTCTTTTAAAGGGATGACCGACGCGTTCGAGAGGCTGCAAGTGGCTCTAAGGAAGCTTCCTGGCGTGGGCTACCGTTCCTCCGAGCGGATCGCGCTCCAGTTGCTTCTGGGGAAACCGGAGCAGCTAAAGGGGTTGGTTTCGGCGCTCGAGGAGGCGTCAAGGAGCATTCGGCGATGTTCACTATGTGGTAACTTAAGCGAGAATGAACATTGCCATATTTGCTCTGATCCTAAACGCGACAAAAGCACGGTCTGTGTTGTTGAAAGTGTTCCAGATCTCATGGCAATCGAGAGAAGTGGTTCTTGGAGGTCGGGATACCATGTCCTTCATGGCAAGTTATCGCCGCTGCACGGCATCGGGCCCGACGATTTGAACATTTCAAGCCTTCTTGCTCGGGCGGAATCAAACGAGGTCGATGAGCTTGTGTTGGCCCTTTCAAACGATGTGGAAGGTGAGGCTACGTGCCATTACATCCAGGGGCACCTGCCAAAGGGACGTGACGTCCGTGTCACCCGGATTGGATTTGGAATCCCAAGCGGCGGCGGCGTGCTCTACGCTGATTCGGTGACATTGAAAAGCGCGCTAGAAAGCCGACGGAAGTTTTCATAGGCGCCTGGGCTTAAATCCCGAAATGCATCGGGTGTTCTTGGGCTAAGAACGGTTTCCGACCCTGCGTTCCTACGATAGCTCTAATCCTCGGGCATCAACCTCCGGGGACGACGCGAACCCTTATCCTGAAAGGAAATTTCAGTTCTCAAACAGAGAATAGCATTCAATTCGATGGAGTTGAATGACGCGCGATGAAATTCTCAAGCCCGTGTTGGGAACTCTCTGAACGGTTCAACAGATCGCAGGTGAATCCCGCGCTTTGCAAGAGCACCTTGACGGGTGTTTCTCGAATAGGAGAGTCCTCGAAGATAACGGCTCTGAGCGAGGGTAGGCGCAGTGTGTTGGCGAGCCCTCGCAACACGTGCAATTCGTGGCCCTCAACGTCTACCTTGATCACCGTCGGCGCCGGCACAATACCTTGGGTCACCAAATCATCTCCTCGCGCTACGGCGACAAGGCTCGTTCCAGAACATGCCCCAATCGATGGTCGCGACAAGGTCGACATACTAGGATTACCCGATGGTCCATGGTAGAGCGTCTCGAATCCCTGGCGGTCCGAAAGTGCCAGCGGAAAGATGTCAATATCGAGCTCATTGAGCGCCCGATTCCGCCAAAGCCGGGCTAGCATCTCAATTGATGGTTCGAAGGCAATAACCCTGGAGCTCGGTAAACACCTTTTCGCTGTAAGACAATGAAGGCCGAAAATCGCACCAATATCCCATAGAACGCCGCTTCCAAGCACTGAAGTGATAGCCTCTATGACCTCGGGCTCGTAATATCCCTCACGCAATACAATCGCATCGATGTAGTCAAACGGCGACAGCTCGAAATTGGTTCCTAGCGCAGTTGTTGAGCGAAGGGTACTTCTAAGATCGCGGCCGCTCAGCCTCCAGAGGCAAATAAAACCGTGCCAGCCCTTTTTGAAGTATGCCTTATACAGGCGATCGGTTAGACGTCGCCGCATGATTAGAGACAGTCTTGCAAATCCCAAGAGCAGTCGACCAAGGCCTTGGGTATCCAAATAGGTTGTCGAATTGATCCGCCATTGGTGCCACGCTGGCTTGTCGGTCGCGACATGGGTATATCAGGCGACCGAATCAGGGTGGGAACGCATGATCTTGATGTCCCAAACCTGCTTTTTAAAGCTCATCACGGTTGTCGCCGCGATCACAGAACAGATTCGTTCCATGCGCCGCCACTGCCTCCTGTAATTGCCAAAACGAAAGTGCGATATGAAGAATAGCCCACCTTCGGAAAGATACGGCACAAAATTCTCCAGAGTCGCAGCGGGGTCTTTGGCATACCCGATGCACTCATTGAAGACGATCGCGTCAAAGCGGATGTTAGGCCGCCAGGTCTCAAAATCTCCCTCAATGAATTCCATTGAAGGCAAACTAAGCGCGCGGGCTCGACTGACACCTTCGGAGGAAAGATCGACGCCTAGATACTGAGAGAATGGGTAACGTTGGAGGACCGTCGCAAGGCGTCCGCTGCCGCAGCCAAGATCGAGCACGTTAGGCCGAGAGAAGAAATGATTCACTGCGCCCGCGATGATTAGGTTGTGCGGAAGCTCGTCGAATCCAAAGAAATGGTCCCAATGCCCAGTGCTGTATTCGAGGTCGAGTGATTCCTTGGAAATGGGTCGACCGTATCCAGCCCAGTCGCGGATAATCTTTTGTGCGAGGCGCTCTTTGAGCCTACCGATATGCTTCAACACGGATGATATTGCACTGGAAGTGGACTCTTATGGTTTAGCGGCCAGCTCCCTATAGAGCCGAATGTATTGTTTGGAGCAAACGGTCACGTTAAACCGTTTCTCTACCGTATACCGGCATGCTGCACGGCTGAGGTCCCCCAGGCGCGCAACGGCTGCGGCACCCTCGGATGCGTTTCGGATGAAGAACCCTGTCTGGCCCGATTCGACAATTTCAGGAAGTGCGCCTCGTTCGCAGGTGATGATTGGCGTCCCCGTCGCCATGGCTTCGGCGAATACAATGCCGAACGGTTCGTCCCATTGGACGGGGAGCAGGAGCGCGGCGGCGCTGCCTAGCAATGAATTCTTTTTCACATCGTCGACCTCGCCTACCCATTCAATCCCTTTCTGTCCGAGGTGAGGTGCGATCCGCCTGTCCCAGAATTCGCGTTCCGGTCCCCATTCAGCTCGGTTGCCAGCCAAGATGAGCCGGCGTCCGCTCGCGACCGCGATCTCGATCGCCAGGTCGGGGCCCTTGATGGACTCAATCCGGCTGAGAAAGACAAGTGGGGCGTCGAGTGGGACCGTTGGGACAAAGTCATATTTGTCGATCTCGACAAAATTGGGAATTGTGTTCCATATGCCGCCCCATTTGCGCCCCTGACCGGAGATGAATTCGCTGCAGCCCGTGAAGCGCAGCGTCCGGCCTGCCAATCGGGCAGCGAAGCTTACCTGCCTTCCGCCAGTATGCCGTTGATACGACATGATCTTCGGCAGTCGTTTCAGAAGGGCTGGTAGGAGGTAAGCCAGTCGCGAGAAGCTATGGAGAACGTCAGGTTGAAACCGTCGGATGGCGCTGCTCAACGCGACTGTGTTTCGTAGGGTGTCCACCGCGTTGGCTGATGTTCTTGCCGGCCACGCAAAAAGCGAATCTGCCGGGGATGTGGAATCGGGATGAGCCGCCAACCCGACAGTGTGTTCCTGGCCCCTCAGGGCGCGAACCAGCGAATCAATGATTCGCTCAATGCCGCCATAGCCGCGTGGCGGCACGGGAATCTCGGGATCGGCGGTTAGAAGTATCCTCACGCGGGCATCACGTTGACGGCAGGTCGGGTTCAATTGCCGACCAAGCCTCCATCTGGAGGTCAACGTACCCCCTCTGTGCGTCAGGATAGCGGCCGGCGGCAACACTAGACAAGATCCTGGGCAGGAGACGAAGGTACTCCTGATCCTTGCGGGGTGGATGCAGCAGCCACGCCTTTTCTGACGCAAGATTCAGGCATCGCCAGCCCCTGTTTCCCAGCGATCGGAACAGCACCGATTCGGGCGGTGGCGGGTATCCGCGATCGATCAGTCGACGCAATAGAAATTCCAAGGACCACAACGGCGACACAAGTGGCAACAGCGGGGCGAGCCGAGCTCGGTCAAGAAGGAAACAGCGCGTGCTAAACCAGTCGTTCAGCCAGCCGCCTCGGACCGCTTCCTTTGGCCGGCCCTCATGACACGATGGTCCGTCTTCGGCCGGCGTGGCAGCGAACCCCGGCGGGCTCATGCGGGGAACGGCAGAAACCGCCCGGGCGTGGATAGGCCATAGCGCCAATGCGTCGCCTACCCAGGAGTAGCCGGAGTCCTGATGAAGAAGCATGTCTGCATCATAATGGAGGACAAAGCGGGTGGCAGGAAGATCGATGGCCGCCCAATAAGCCATATAGCCACAGCCCCCGGAATCATGCGTCTCCTTCATCCAGTGCCGACAGTACTTGGACGCGAAGCCGCGGAAACGAGCGTCTCCGGGGTAAAGGTATGTGACCATGTCAAACAGGCCGGCCCTTTTGAATTCCTCCGACAGGTCTCTGATTCCCGATAACCGCTGCTTGAATTCGAGTTCCGGCAAGCGGCGGTCCGGATCGAACAGATTCGTTCGCTGAGGACGGCAGCAATCAACGACCGCGAGGCGGCGTGTCACGTCGGAGTGGGCGCGAACTAGAGCCGGCACTGTACTCTCAGCGTAAGCTACGTCACCAGCACATAGATTGATTTGGAGCGTGACGTCGTTGACGCTAGAGCTTTGAGCGAGGTCGTCGTTAGCAGTCACGCAGTTGATAAAGTGGAATCAATAAGACTCATTGGGTAACCTATCGTGCGGCCAAGCATCGGCAACGCCAGCCCCTTAAACGGGTAACGCGGCCTTGAGTGAAGCCAGAAGCTTCTCCTTTTCCACGTCCCAACAGAACTGACCGCGCGCGGAAGTCCATGCGGCGCGCCGGGCGGCGGACACGCGGGCGAAGTCGGAGAAGAATTGGTCGAGTCGATGTGCCGTTTCCTCAGCATCCGCTACATTGCAAAGGAGACAGGCGGCGCCAAGGGTCGGTGCCAATGCCGTTTGACCTGTGGTACGGGACAAAAGTTGCGGAATGCCGGCGAGGAGATACGCGAATATCTTGTTGGTGAGGCAAAGATCGCGGCTAAGCGGCAGCGATTCCTCGGTAGAAAGGCCCAAGTCAAACGTTGAAGCCAAGCGGGGCATTTCGTCAGGGGATCCGGGCGGAAGAAATGTAATCGCGCGCGTCAAGCCGCATTGTCGCGCAATGGAGCGCAGGTGAGACATGTACTCGAGATCCACAAACCCGCGGAGGTGAAGCTCGGCGGGGATGCGCATCCGGCCCACGATGGCCACCACGGCCTCAAGGCCTCTGCCCGGGCCAATCGTCTGGGAGAACCAGTAAAAGCGGGCAGGGCGCTGCTCGTTGATATCATCTTGCCTTGCTTGGATGGACGGTCCCTCTGAGATCGGGAAGACATTCAGTAGGGTCAAGGCGTTGACCCCATAAGCCTCCCCCAGTCGTTTTCCTATCAAAGGCGAAGCTGAGGTCAGATGTGCGCAGCCGGGCAACAGCGTCGATTGCAGGATCCTCCTCGCGTTGGATTCGGCACGATCATCAATAGCGGCGTCCGTTTCAGCGTCGTGCAGGTCCTCGGCGTCAAATCCATACGGCACTCTCCGCGCGTGCGCTGCGAAAGCTGCCGCCGGCAACCCCGGGAGACAGTGGCCGAGAAAGATCTGAGCCGGTATACGAGAGGCGACCGCGGCAAGGCGCGCGATCTCGGAATGGTGGGCTCGCGCCGCCACGAAAGCAGTGGCGAAGGCCGGTCGTGTCACCAGTCGTCGAAAAAAACGACGCCTAAGCTTCCGCAACGCCACTGCGGGTCCGCCGCAATAGTCAACCAGTGTGTAACGCCAGCGGGCCTTCGAAAATAGCTCGGCGTCAAGTGCATCTGCGGGCGGATAGTGGCGTCCGGCCACGACGTGCACCGCGTAGCCCGCCTCTGCAAGCGCATCCGCATTTCTAACAAGCCGCGGGGTTGACGCGACATGACCCGGAGTGATCAGGCAGACAAGCGGTGGGTCATTCTTCATTGGCGGCCAAACATGCCCCTCTCCCTCAAAACACCTGCCAGCGTGTTGCGGTAGTCGCTCCATTGCCACGCGGCGGCCGTTGCAAGGGCGTCCTTCCTCATGGCGCGCAGTTCGCCGCGATGGGTCATGCACCACTCCAACGCGGAACCGATGGCATCGGCGGAGGCCGCCTTGATCAACAGTCCGTTTTGATGGGGACGCAGGAGATCGGAGGCTCCGGCCATTTCCGTGGTGATCACAGGCAGGCCCCGTGACCAGGCTTCCGTCACGACCATGCCGAAGCCATCGCAGAGCGTGGGGAACATCAAGGCGTCGTTTTCGAGGTACCGATCCATGAGATGGCTTTGGGAAAGCGAGCCCACGAATTCGATGTTGTCGGGCGCGGGTTGAAGCAGCCGTTCCGGCAACGCGACCGTGCCGTAGACCTTGAGGCGCGCGTGCCGGCCGAAGTTACCCCGCCGCCAGGCGTCCAGCAGATAATGGGCGCCTTTGCGGATTGAGAAGGAGCCGGCCCAAATCAACCGCAAGGGCTCGTCGGAGCCGCCACCGCCGCGCTCGAGCTCCGCGGAAGCGACAACGGGTGGGGCTCCGTAAGGCACGATGTGAACCTTGCCGACATCCGAACCCGCATTGGCAAAGGTCTTTAACGTGAACCGTGACGCGACGATAACCAAATCGGCGCCACGCCATTCGGCGCGACGGCGGGCAATTCGGTGTTCCTCGCGCGCAGCCGTATAGCGGTGATAGGACGTCTCTAGCTCAGGGAATCGTGCGACCTCGCCGTCCATCAGGTTCTGCACGAAGGCTGGTTCAGGCGCAGGGACATCGTAAATGGCGCGCACGCCCAACTCCCTTGCACGTGTAAACGTCGCCAAAGAGCTGTATTCGAATCCATAGACCGCGTGATGGTCGGCGCGCACGCGGCGGGCAACCATGCGGTCGAATGCCGGCTCAGACCTCGCCCAGACCATGTCGGTTAGCCTGCCGCCGCCGTCAATGCGGCCCGAAAGAAGGCGCACGATCTCGGTCCATGGATGGCTCTCGACCTTGTCGGGAGGCAACTCATTGACCGAGCGGCGCCTTAGCTGGGTCTCTAGGTCGAACCCGAACATCTTGGCGACCCTGCAGATCCGGCGTTGGCCCTGGCTGTTGGAGTCGTACCGAATTGTTGTAATGAAGCGGTCGAGAAGGCCGGCCTCGAGGATCGCGCGTGCCGCCTGTTGGACGAACGGTGCCACGCTGGTATGGGAAATGATCACGCTCATTCGATCGCCAGGGTCGCGGCCGTCGGCGTTGGAAACAACCGAGCAACGAGGCCAAGCTGATTGGAGTCCTTAGCCTGAGATGATCGCGCCGGGTGGAAAAATGAAAGAATGACGGAATTACTCTCTTGATTCACGCGGGATATGGGTTGCGCCTGGACTCGGCAAACCGGACGGCAGTGGCATGATCGAGGAAATCCCAAAACTTGGGATATTGGCGCCGGACTCTAAGTGCCCGCCGGAGAACCCACGGGCGGCGGAGGGCCCCGCGGACAAGCAGCAGCCAATCGCGACGGCGCGCGTGCCGGCGCAGACCCGAACATGACGGGTCTAGAAACGAAGCAAGAAGCAGGACAGAGGTGGTTGGCGGACGTTGTGCACGGGCGTGGGCCCAAAGTGCCTCGAACTGCTCATCGCCGTATCCGGCGTGCTTGAGAAAGGTGGCGGCAAGCATCGATTGCATCGCAGCCCACTCGCCACGATCATTGGAACGCTCGGTGCTGATCGTCAGGGAGAAGTTGGCGAGCGGACGCGGCACAAAGACCAGCGGGAATGGGAATAACCGCTCCCGAAACATCTCGATGACCGAAAACGGGACGTCGGGGATGGCATAATCATGGCCCGGAGCAGATCGAAACAGGGCAGCGCCGTTCGAGTGCAGGGCGCTGTGGAGCTGGGATGGTTGACCCCAGGCAACGCTCCGGGGCGAGCTGTCCTGCGGCATGGGGTGAACAAGACGGCCGGTGTCATGCCACGAGCCGTCGGGCCATTCCTGCCATATGCGCATGTTTGCCCAGAATACACCGGCGCCCGGGAAGACTCTGGCGGCATCCAGCATCGTCATGAGAAAATCGGGCTCCCACCAGTTGTCATCTTCTAGTATCGAGTAAAAGGGCTCGCGAGTCGGGTGAAAGAACAAGTTGAAGGTCGCCGTGCCGCCGAGATTGCGCGGGTGATGGTCCAGCACGAATCGGGGATCGGAAAGGCGATCGACCAGGCTTCTGGCCGAGCCGTCGGTGGGGTCGTCGTCATGGATTTCGCAGATCCAGTCGGAGAACGTCTGGCAAAGCAGACTCTCCACGGCGCGTTTGAGGAGGCGCTCGCGCCGGTAGGTGGGGAGATAAATGCGGACGGTGGCCACGACGACGGAGTTGCTCGGCGATTCTTTAGAAGAGCAGCCTCTATGTTGGGCTGAATCGCCTAGAGTGAGGAGAGCGTTGCAAGACCGATTAGAGTTTCAGCCAGAGGCTGTGAAGCCGCTTTGCCATCTTCCAACCCAATATGTTGCTGGCCGTGCGCCTCCAGTTCCCGCATTCAGGCTGCAGGTCGGTGCCTCCGAGTTCCAGGACACGCCGTGCCGCCTGGGCCGAGAGCGCTGGCACGCGGGGGTATGCGTCGAATATGAACCGCTGTAGTACCGTGGCCCCGGCGTGTCGCGTCCGCTCCGAGTCCTCGAGTGTGAGCAGCAGGTCCGTGGAGCGATGAAGTGTGGAACTAATCGCCGTCCACGCTTCGTCGCTGCGTATCCCGCTGAGGCTTCCGGGCACGGCGGAGCGATAATAGGCACGGGCCCCGGCGCTAAAGAGAATGCGCTCGGATACCGCCCGAACCCTGTCGAAGTACTCCATATCGTCCAGCGGATTGGTGCGGAATTCGGTGCTCCATCGACCGGCCTTCTCGGCCGATTCTCGCGGGGTCAGCCAAGTGGCCGTGGCCATCATGAGATTGTGCTCCCAGGCTGTCACCATCCATTCCACCGGGCTCAATTCACGCCACAGCGCCTGAGGCACGAACGCCGCGCTTCCAATATCGTCGGTGAACCTAGCCCAGGCACATGTGCAGAGATTGTTTCGCCCGCGCTCAAGCAGCAGCCTGACTTGTCTCTCGATTTTGTCGGGCGCAAGCAGGTCGTCGGCGTCGAGGTATTGGATGAATTCGCCGCTTGCCGCGGCGAGCCCTGCATTGCGGGCGGCTGCTGCGCCTCCGCAAAGCCGGTCAATGACGCGCAGGACACGCGATTCGTACCGCTTCGCAACAGCCAGACTTCCGTCGTCGGAGCCGTCATTTACTACGATTATCTCCTGGTTTGGCCACGTTTGGGCTAACGCAGACTCGATCGTGCTGCCAATCCAGCGCTCGGCATTGTGGCAGGGGACTATGATGCTGACCAAAGGGGGCATTGATAGGCTCAACGATTACGATGGTAGGCTCAACGATGACGATGGCCGGTGGCCGGTCGGTCCGGAAATTGCCGCTCCAAGGCGTTTAGATGGGCATTGAGCGCGTTGCAAAATCCGAGAAGCGACAGGCGGGTGCCTGCGAAGCGGCGTATGTCATAGAGCCAGCTCTTCTGGCTGAGAAAGGAATGGGAACGCGGGAAATCCTGTGAGGCGAGCAAGCGATTCTGCAGTTCGGAGTTCAAACGTCCGGCTGGGTAGGCTGGTTTCAACGAGCGGCGAAAGGGTTTGTTGAGGCGCACTCTGCGCGCTTCCAGTTATGCCGGAAATACCATTTCTTGGAATCGGCGACGTAATGGTGCATGACCGCGTGGCAGGTAAGCGCCTCGGGAGGCCGCGGCAGCGTGACGTAATCCTCAGCGGGCGCGATGGCGCAGTCTTTCCCGGCAAGGAGCAATGCAACTAGGGCTTGCTCAAGGTAATAGTGTGTTCCCGATCGGTCGATGAGTGTGTGGCACCAAGATTCGAGCCGGTCCCAGTCGATCTTCTCGCTCTGCAGCCCGCAAAGGCCGACATTCAGGCACTCGGCCGGTGCCGTGCCCGCAAGCTCCGCAAGCAGGCCCATGGAGTAGCCGTAGGACGTCTCGCAATCCACGGCATGCAGCGGCTTTCTGGGCTGATCGAGCCAATCAATCAGAAACGAAGGCCGCCGAAAAAAGAGCAGGTCGGAGTCGAGGACGAGCTTCCAGCCTGTCGAGCCGGCATGAATATCAATGAGCTTCCGGATGTTGGGATAATGCTGCCAACGCTCGCGCAGCACGGGGAAACGCGAGGCGGGCAGATGTCGGTCCAGATGGGCTAGCGTCTCGCGGCGCGAGACGAAGCGTGCGCCTGGGAACAGGCGAAGCAGGGCCTCGCGTTCCTTAGCAAGGAGCGAGCCATCGTCCCAAATGCTCGGAGACACACGCCGGTTGGCGTTCGAGGACAGGGTCCAAAGGCAGAAGGCTGTTTGGTACCAGAACCGGTGACCGGTGAGGAGGTGAACCTCAAGTGGTGACTCCGGCATCGGCATTGTAACTGGCAATCGATACGCAGCCTGCTCCATCGCCTTGCGTCCTCTCTCGGTGCGCCATTGTTCGAGGGGGCCGCCGGCACGGACGCAACCCAGGAACTTTGCCTTAGGCAGGTGCCATGACAGGTAAAGGAGGCGTCCGGGCGTCATCATTGAATCGGGAGTTGCTGAGGCATCGGTTGACGCCTAGCTCTTGCACCATGGACGGACCAGCCTGTTTGCCGGGAACCCGTGGATTCGTATACGTGGCTACGGGCGAGCTTTTCTTCCGTGAGGCAGCCGAGTCGGCCTCGAGCCTCAGGACTTCGAACCCAAATGAGCGAATCTGCCTTGTTGCCGACAAGGTTCACGGGGAGAAGTTCTGGGACGATTTGGTGTTGGTTGAAGACCCTAGCTATGACCTTCGAGACAAGCTTCTTTTGTCGCGATGCCCCTATGAGAAATTCATCTTCCTGGACGCGGATACCTACGTGACAGGCGAGCTTAAGGAGATTTTTGATCTTCTTGATGATTTTGATGTTATTGGGCACCAGCTATTTGAGGGACGCGACTACAAATGCCCGGGCGTGCCGGAATCGTTCCCGGAGTTCAATGGCGGTGTGTATGGTTTTCGCCGGAGCCCGCCGGTGGAGAAGTTCTTTTCGGACATGTTGGCGACCTATGGAGAGCACAGGGCCCGCAATGCCGGCGGTTTCTACGACTATTCAAATGTGAGCGAGCAGAAGGCCTTTCGCATAACCCTTTACAAATCAGGCCTGAGGCATTCCGTTCTCGGGCCCGAATACGACTTCATCGTGCAACACGTGCAGTTCGCCTGTGTTAAGGTGAAGATTCTCCATGGTCGTCCCAATTCTGAGCTAAGACGGATTGCCCAGCTAGTGAACGCCGAATTGGGCCCGCGCGCCTGGATACCAATCCTGGATTCATGCGTGGGTCAGAAGATGGCGGTTGGGGGTTGGGCGAAGGTCGCTTGTCTCGCGTCTCTGCAGGCTTTGCGTAAACTGGCCTTCGTCGTCACTCCCGCGGGACTGCGGAGGCGTTTCCGGAGTTTCCGTATTTTGCGGAAGGTCTTTCTGCGCAATGAGAACCTTCCTCCCGTGGAAGTTGAGCATAAGAGAAAGTGGGGTTTGTAGCGTATCTTGGCGCCGTTTATGCGGCAGATGGACGAGAATCGGGGCCTGCCGGCGTATCATGTGGACGGCGTGGCCCCCAACCGTGAGTGCCCTGCGATTCCGCCTCCGCAAAGCGCCTGGCTGTGATTTCGAGGAGGGATTGCCATATCTTGCGATAGGTCCGGCGAACAAAGATGACGCGCCAGAACCGAATTGGGTGCCGGAATGCATGCGCCGACAAACGGATCCAATCTCGAGGACGGGCAAAGCGCGCGAATTCCCACGCCCGGCCTGCGAGCCACGCGTGTATGAGGAGGCTGGTTGTTCGCCTTGGGTGGGATTCGTCCGCGTCGCGCCACAGCTTGGCGGCGCTTGGCGCGTCGCGCGGGCAGCAGCGCAGGAACGAGGCGTCGAGCAGCGCGTCGAACTCCAGCCATAGGCTCGCCTGCTGTTCGCGATAGGTGCTTATCGTCCAGGCGAAATTTACCAACGGCTCTCTCAGGTATAGTCCAGGGTAACGCAGTGCCCGATCACGCATCGTCTCCATGGCCAATTGCGGGGCGCTTGGCTCAATCTGCAACGGTCCGGTCTCCGCAGCACGGAAGAGAGTCGAGCCGTTGTAGTGAAGCGTGTTGAACCGCTGCTGCGGCTGGGGCCAATAAAACCATGTGAGGCCTGAGAGTTCGTACCCGGGCCACATGATTTCGGCGGTGGTCTTTCCGGTCGCGATCCAGTCGCCCTCAGTTGTCTCCTGCCAAATCTTCATGTTGCACCAAACAAAGCCGGCATCGGGGTGTTCATCTGCGAGACCAACGAGCCGCTCGAGAAACGCCGGCTCCCACCAATTGTCGTCCTCAAGCAGGCATACGTAGCGCTCCGCGACTGGAGCAAATACCAGGTTGAAGGTGCGCGTGCCTCCGAGGTTATTCGGGTGATGGCGCATGAGGATACGAGGATCGCCGGTCTCTCCCGCGAGTCGGGCAGGAAACGGGTCGTCGGGATCGTCATTGTGGAGTTCGCACACCCAGTCGGTAAACGTCTGGGCAAGCAGGCTGCGCAATGCCCGCCGCAGAAGGACATTACGGCGGTAAGTAAGCAGATAGACGCGGACGTTAGGCATTGAGGGATGTTATCCTAGGGCCTTGGAAAGGCCAAGAGTCGATGCTTCGTACTTGCGCCGCTCCAAATAGTGGAGAGCCGCTTGGGCCCGGCCCGGAGATTTCGACAGACCATTGGAACTCAGTTTACTGCGACCGGCATCGGGACGGGGCCGGCAAACCTCTTCTTCCAGCGGAGGAACCAGCGTTCCCACAAAAGGTAGGAGAGCGCTCCTGTCCCGATCGCTATGACGATGTTCGCCGGAAACCTCTGCCAGGCTGCCGGATGCGCGCTGGATGGGTCGAATGCGAGCTGCTGCCACATGTAGACGCTGTAGGATATGAGGCCAAGCGCCACCATCGACTGGGAATTCAAAAGAGCGGCGAGCAAGCCGGAGGGGCTTACCACGGTGCCGACGACGGCAATTGCTATGCAGACGGCCATCAGCGTCGTGCCTGGCCCGACTTCGAAACACGTGACAAGAATCGGGCTAACTCCGAGTTGTTGCCCCTGGTCGAAAAAGAGCCAGATCGCCCCGAAGAGCCCGATACAGAGGATCTCTATTGCCGCTGCTCGGTTTCGGGCCGACCCAACGATGGATCGCAACCGGGGCAGTAACATCGCCGCCAGTGCTCCAACCAATAGATAGTCGGCGTTAGAGAAGAACGGCAGGCCCAATGGGAACGTATAGCCGATCAGGACTAGTGCCACGCGTGCAAGAGGCAGTCCAACGAGGGCCGCGACAATGGCATTTCGCCTTGGGGTTGCAGTGATCGCAGAAAGGAAGAGCGGCCAAAAGAGGTAGAACTGCTGTTCAACGGCGAGTGACCATGTATGCGCAAGGGGCCACGTGCCATACCGGCGGAACCAATCGCCATTAGTGAACGTCAGCGAAGTGAGAAAGTTTCGCCAGTTGATGCCCCAATGCAGCCAGGAGTTCGTGGCGCCGACAAACAACAGAAACGCATAATAGACGGGCACAATGCGCAGGGCGCGCCGGGCGAAGAACCTCTTCCAATTCAATCTGCCGGCCCCACGCTCCTCCTCTAGCAGGAGGTATGTGATCAAAAACCCGCTGATGCAGAAAAAGATCCTTACGCCCACCTGTCCCAGGTACTCCTTCGATGCTCCATGAGCGAAAAGCACCATCAAAATCGCGACTCCCCGCCATCCGTCCAAGCTCGGAAATCGAGTTGTCAAGCTGGCGTCCCGAACATGTTTCTGGTGTCAGAATTCAACGGAGGCGGAAATGCATTGTCTTGGCCTGTCCCCGGTAGATATGGTCAAAAGGGTTGCCGGCATCGGCGGACCGTTTTAGGGCCTAAATATTGAATGCATGCGCGCGCGGCGCTCAAATTGCGACTGACCGACCGGAACAGCAATCAGGTTGTAGTATCGCGCGTCACAAAATTCTTCTCCTATGGCTAAAAGTCTAGGTCTCGGTTTGGCAACTGCCGAATAGGGATACTTGGGCATCAGCCAGCATTCAAAGGATGACGCTGGAAACCATCGGGTGATGTCGCTTGTGCCGAAGCCCATCCGCGCGAGCACTTGAACATGGACCTCGATCAGCCACAAAGGCCCGTCGGCCGAGAACCACGACACTGGCGCTCCCTTCAGGGCGAGTGGTTCGGCTCCTTCAATATCAAGTTTCACTGCCGCTACGCGGGTATTATCAAGGTGGGCAGAGGCTAGTCCTCCCAGAGTGTTCATCGGAACGCGACGGCGCTCGTAGTCGGGTGCGCTCTCGGCATCCATTCGAATGGATTGCGAAGTTGTTGTCAGTCCCGGGTGCGCAATGAAGAAATCCGTCTCGCCTGTCTCGTGGCCGACAGCAGACTGGACGGCCGCGAATCCACGCTCCCTCAAACGGTCAGCTGCCTCACGCAGGCGACCGACCAAGTAGGGCGAGGGCTCGATCGCAAGGACCCGGACCCGCCCTGAAAAGTGGCTGGCTATGGCATGCGCATACAGTCCGAGATTGGCGCCGGCGTCTATAAACGCATCGCCCGGACAAAGCCAATTCCTTAAACATGCGACCTCCCATTCATCATCGCAGCCATTGAGGAACTGGCTGCGCGAATCGGGCATATCCGGGAAGCACACAAGCGGAAATCCGTTGGTGCGGTGAACAAAGGGCCGGCTCCCGTTTCTCTTCAGTATATGTGCGCGTCCTAGGGCGTGGAATTGCCGCGCGATCGTACCCCAACGACCGTGCGCCACAAGGGTGCCTGCGGTGCTCAGTTTATGGATTAGACTCATCGGGCTCGGCCCTCAAAATGGCCGCAGGCGCCTTGCCAGCGGATGCGAGCCGCCGGGCTTGACCATGCACGGTAGGTTACCCAGGCCTTCAGCTCGCGCAATGGCACCGTCCATGCCGCGATGCTTGGCCACGGGTTCGCCTCATGCTTGCTGAGAACCTGCATCCACGACTTCTGAATACCGCGGTTCAGGCGCGCCAGATAATGTTCGTCGAGACGTCCTGCGGGAATGATATGCGTGAGCACGAGCACGGGGAAATAGCCAACTTCCCATCCGTGCTCCATGATTGAGAAGACGAGGTCGTTGTCGCCTCCGGAACTGAGTTCCCTTCCGCGCCGATCGGAAATGGCACAGTCCTTCTCGGTTCTCAGCCATTGCAGCGCGGCCTCGCGTCGGATGGCCATGCCCGCTCCAATAGGCGCGGCCGCAACCGGATACTCGTTCAACTTAGAGCCAGCTGGCCGAAGACCGCGGGAGACATTAGGCTCGCACCCCAGGTCCCTCAGAGCGAGCAGCGGAAGGAATTCATGCAGCTCAGCTGGCGGGTTCCGTTCGAAGTCGGGCAGGCTCTTGCCGCCGATCGCGCCCAATTCCGGATGCCCAGCGAATATCCGGACGACGTGTTCAAGGTAATCGGGTGCGAGCACATTGTCATCGTCCACAAGGACAACCAACGGCGCATGGGCTTCGGCAAATCCGCGCCGACGAGCTGCGGTTAGGCCAAGTTGAGGCTCATCTACCAGCCGGAGAGCGATTGGTGCGTCATCGTTAAACGTTTCAGCCAAGATCGGATCTGTCGAAGCGTTGTCGATAAGCACGACTTCCCACATCTCCGCGTCGAGCGTCTGTGCCTTCAACCCGGCGAAGGTCCTCCTCAAACGCTGCGCGTCCGGATTGTGGGTGGGAATGAGGACGGATAGCTCCAACATCAGCAGGTTCCTAAAAGGACGCATGGATCACGAAGTCTCGGGCTCGACGTGCGAACGATTCTATACATGGGGCTTAAGGTAAAACGGGATGCGGAGAGCCCCGGGGATGACCCAGAATACATCCTCAGAACGCCTTGTAGAAATTCCAGGTTGGTTCCCACTCTTCCAATTTTCTGAAATAACGGTCCTGGCATTGGCGAAAATAGTCGCCTAGGCACCCGTGCTTGGCCTTGCGCAGTACATCGACGACGCCGCTGGGACGCTGGTAGGTCTTCGGCAGGCCGGCGTCGATCTCCCCATAACGGCGGTGCGTTAGAACGAAGTCCATGACCTTGGCGACGGCTGGCCAGCCGCAGTCGTTGAAGGCGATTACGCCTTCCTTGCGCAGCATCTTGTCCAGATACCAAAAATCCAGCAGGGCGTAGTCGAAGGTATGCCACCCGTCGATGTACCCGAATTCGATACGTGTTCCCAGTCCTAGCAAGCCTGGAAGGGCTGACCAATCAGCCTCTTCCATCACCTGATGCCTGTGACTCAAACCCGCGCGCTGAACCGCCGCCCGGCCGCAGTTGCGCCACTGTGTGCTTTGGTTGGGGTCGATCGACACGAGGCGCCCGCCACCTCCATTCTCCTCTAGCGCCGTGAGAATGGCCATGGTTGAAATGGCGTTTGCCATGCCGATTTCGACAGCAATCTGCGGCTTCTGTGCTCGCACATGCCGGTAGATCGCCTCGGCCGTGTTGCCGTCGATAAACGAATCCAGGGCGACCGACTCGCCTTCGGGCGTGCGGGTTACCTTCGTACGCAGGATCTCATCGAGAACCGGATTACGTTCGAATAGGCTCATGGTTGGAAAGCAAGCGGAAGGGAATAACGAACGCGGGCGATCACCTGAAGACGAGCTTCCTGGCATGCCATCGGAGTGGAGAACTGCCCGACTAGGCGTTTCAGCAACCTCAGGGAATTTTGACTTGGACCAATTTGCAATTTATCCAGGTTGACAGCCTTTAGGCTCATTTTGCGCATGATACGCGCGCCCATTAGGAAGTGGGCGGGTGTCCCTCCCTGAATGCCCTTATCTCGGCTGGCGAGCCGACGGCAATCGCGCCTGGCGGCAGATCCTTGGTGACGGCCGAACCGGCGCCGATGACGCAGCCGTCGCCAACGACTTCGCCACCGAGAATGGTAACACCCGCACCCAGCCATACGTCCCGTCCGATGCGTGTCGGGAGAAGAACATCGGGTTGCGACTGTATGTCTGTGCCATACGGGGGAACCCCGTGATTTGAGGAAAGGATCCGGCAGTGCATGGCGATCAGACTATGGTCGCCGATCGTGACGCCTGCATGTCCGCAGACCACCGAGAAGGGGTCCAGGAATACATTTCTTCCAAGTTCGATCACCCCGCCAAAGGCATCGAGGATGACACTGCTCTCAAGGCAGCAGATCGGCCCAATGGAAACGCGGCCAGCCTGACCGCCGCGCCGCGTTCGGCGAACGGAGACTCCGGCTTGCGCCCGTGTTCCTTTGCCTACAGATGCGCCGGTCAGCCGCAGCCGGCCGGCCCGGAGCGCATTGATTGTGGATTGAAACCAAGTGGTGGGGCTCAGGTTCATAGACATGCCCTCAAATCTAGCTGACCGCGCATCGCTAACCCGGCAGAGGCACCTTCATCTCGAACAAGAATGGGGCGGGCGGCATCTCGATTGTACTCAGGCCAATATCTTCTGGAAATCGTTGGGTCGATAAAGGGAACGCGCACGTACCGCTGCAGCCTCACCCATTTCGCGCCAGCGCAGTCGCTGGCTCCACGCTTCAAGCACGGATTCAGCCAGAAGGTTCGTCGTCGGTGCCGGGCAGATAAAGCCGGTCCGGCCGTGCTCAATCCACTCGGTCGCGCCTCCCACTTGTGTAACCAGAGCGGCGCGCTTTCGAAGCATTGCTTCGGGCAGCACGAGCGGCATACCCTCGTCAAAGGCGCACGAGATTAGGAGGTGATTCCTGCTCCATATGTCCTCGATGTTGGGCACGAATCCCAGAAAATTCACGCGATCTCCTATCCCGCAATAGCGCGCACAGGCTTCCAGGTAGTCCCGTTGTGCGCCACGTCCATAAACGTTTAGCTGCCAGCCGATGCTGTCGGCTAGAACCGACGCGAGCGCGGGTAGAAGTATGTCCAAGCCCTTGATTGGCTCCAGCCTTGCCAGACAGGCGAGGGACCACGGCTCCGGCTCCGGCCACGCCGGCTCTGAAGCCGTCCGCAGGGGATAGTGGATACATTCGGCGTTGGGAAGTGGAGAGAGCAGATGAAGGCGCGTGACCTCCAAATTCCGCGGCGACACGAAGAAAACTCGATCGGCCGCTTTCAAGTCCTCACATGCGCGCAGTCGGTCGGTCTCACCGAATACGGGATGTTCATTTTGGAAGTTGGCTATGATTCGATAGGGCGTGCCGGTTTTGCGAAGCCAGTCGATGAGATCCGGCTCAAAGATCGAGTCATAAGTCCCACCACAGTTCAGTATCAATAGGTCCGGAGCGAAGGTCCGAATTCTGGCGACAATCCGACCAGGATGGTTCACGGCCCACCGTTGCCTGCGCCAAGCGCGCTTCCACCAAGGAGTGGGTCCGGCCGGAGCCGGTCGGATGAAAAGCGTTGCCCCCCGAGCGACCATCGCTCCGACGCGCGAATCGTGGGAGGTAAGTTCTGAAATGGCAATTAGGACGTCGTCACCACGTCCGGTTGCGGCCTCTGCTGCAGAAGTCCAGATCGCGTCCGCGCCCCCCCAGGGGTACATGAATATTGTCGAGACAAAGGCGATTCGCATGGCGCCCTATTAAGCCTTCCTTGGGATTCGCAGCCACGACGCCGGGACAACGTCGCGCCCATCAAGGGTTCCGCTGGCAAACCACGGATCGGGAGCAATCACCGTCTTGCTTGCGCTGGGGTTAAGCCACGCGGCCCACCACGCAAAGGTGCTGTTCGAGATGATAGCATGGCTGCAGGTGCTCATGAGGCGTATCAGGTCAAAGGAATGCCAAATTTTGACGCCGCGAACATAGACACAAGGGACCGGCGGCTTGAAATCGCGTTCGACCGAATCGATGTCGTCAGAGAACACATAAAAACTCAGGTTGGGATGCCTTTCCGTCATGAGTGCCATGGCCCTGCGGTAGTAGTCGAATTCCAGAACCCCGATGACCCGGTTGAATTCGGCATTGCGGACATAGTCGCCGAGGCGAAAATGAATGGCGACGGATGGACCCTCGCCCTTGATTCGCGACATCATTTCCGACACGGTTGTCGGCATGCCGTAACGGAAGCTGAATTGCAGCCGTAGCAGATCTGAGATCGGCGCAAAGAACTGCTCGGACTGCCACATCCCGTAAAGGTAGGTGTTATCGGGCTGTTGAAAAAAGCCGGGATAGAATCGGAAATCCTCTGCATAGTGCAGATTCGAAGGCCCTGCGTGCCGGTTCGAATATCGATAGAGGTGGAGCGACTTGGCCAGCCGGGCCGCGAGGCGTTCGGACCGAGTGAGCTGGACGCCTTGCACGCGGTCGATCTCCTCCTGGACTGCGAACTGCTCGGTGATATTGAGACAGCTCAGTGCGTAGCGGTTGTGCGCCTCGTATACGGGATCCTTGCGGAACCAGCCGACATCGAGCTTAAGAACCGTGCGGCAGTGCTCCGCAAGGGATAAGCCCGCTGCATATTGGAACATCTGGTTGCCCAAACCTCCCGTAAGGCGGCTGATTATCATAGCGGCGTCGGATTTGGGTGAAAAGGATGGGCCAGACGCGAGCAAAGGCGTCGCAGCCGGCGGCCCATTATCCAGAGGCGATTGCGCGCGAAGCGCCGGTTCAGGTAGAGCTGGTCACCTTCGTCGCCGCGGGATTCCCCGAAGGCCAGTGCGAAACCCTTACGCTGCAGCAGCTCCTCTATTTCAGTCCGGAGCTTCTGGCCCTTGTAGAATGTCCGGTTGCTGACCTCGAGCCAGATGACGCGGACTCGTGGCAACATCAACTTGGCGCCCTCGAGCACGAGTCCTTCGGCTCCTTGGACATCCATGTGCACGAAATCAACGTGTTTCAAATCGTGGGAAGCGCATACGTCGTCCAATGTCTCGCACTGAACGGTGATAGTCTCGGGGAAGCTTATCCACCCAAACATAGGCTCCGCTGCGGCCGGCGGCAGGAGCGAGCTCGATTTGTTTCCGTAATTCCAGCACTCGCCGGAAAAAAGCTCAGGCGGCTGGCCGGCAGAGACGTGAAAGGTCGAGGAGCCGCGGCGATCGGAAAGCGCCACAGGGACCAACTCGACCGAGACGCCGTACTTGGAAACGTTAGCCATCAAGATACTCTGGTTCTCGGGTAGGGGTTCAAACGCGAGGACGCGGGCTCCGGGGAACAGGCGTGCGTAACGAATTGAGTCCTCGCCCTCGCATGCGCCGATGTCGAAGATCACCAGGTTGACTGCGTGTCGCAGAAGAAATCGAAGGAAGGGTTCGATCGAGCTTGGCCTAGAAAGGTACGATTCCAGGTCTGCTTGGTGAATGTTCACGCGCTTCGAAGGGTCACCTTCATGGTGTTGAGGACCGCGCCCACGCCCGCCGTCATCGGGAAATTTCCCTGCGGGTTTTCGCCCGAGATATCGAATCGGGCGGCCTCGATTTGCTGCAGTCCCTTGTCCGAATCACTCAGGCCAACGAGAAGCGTGTACGTACTGGCTTGGAGCGTGGCTTGCTGTTCGAAAGTGGCTTCATAGGCGCCCGGGGTAACGGCTGCCGGCTCGCTCCACGCGGTCTGGGCCGGGACACCGTCTGCCGCCACCAAGCCAAGGCCGACGACGAAATGCTCATACGCGCGGCAGACGTTGAAACGCACTTTCACACTCCAAGGCTGGCCTACCGCGACCACCGACCGTCGCACTCCGTCGAGGGTCTCTAGCGAGACGCCTGTCGTGTATGCCGCTGCCCGAAGCTGAACGTCCGGAGCTGGCACGTGCAACTGCTCATTGGCAAAATGCTCTTGAAGATAAGTATTGAGCACGCGCTGAGTTTGGCCGACCGCCTGAATCCTGCCTGCATTTAGCAGAATGGCGGAAGTGCAAAGGCGCCGCACCGCGTCGATATTGTGCGAAACAAAAAGCACGGTTCGCCCCTCGTTGGCGGAAACCGCATGCATCTTTCCCAGGCATTTCTTCTGAAACGCGATATCGCCGACGGCAAGGACCTCGTCGATGATCAGAATTTCCGGCTCGAGGTGCGCCGCGACCGAGAACGCCAGGCGCACGTACATCCCACTGGAATAACGCTTCACCGGTGTTTCGAGAAAAGGTCCGATCTCCGCGAAGGATACTATCTCATCAAACTTTCGGCGAATCTCCTGGCGAGACATGCCGAGTATGGCGCCGTTCAGGAAGATGTTTTCCCGCCCCGTGAGCTCCGGATGAAACCCGGTGCCGATTTCAAGCAAGCTTACCACGCGACCTCGAAGGCGAATCCGGCCGCTTGTGGGCTCGGAGATTCGCGACAGGATCTTCAGCAGGGTGGACTTGCCGGCCCCGTTTCGCCCGACGATTCCGACTACGTCCCCTTTGTTGACCTCGAAGGATACGTCGCGCAGCGCCCAGAATTCTTCCTCTGCATGAGATGTCGATTCCGCCGGACGCGCCAACGTGAGTCGCTGCCATGATGACGTGACGGCCGCGGTGAGCCGGTCGCGCAAGGTATCATGCCGCCGCGGGCCCCCGATCATGAATCGCTTGGACAGGCCCTCAACGACGATGGTAGGCGGTGGCATTGGGTCGGTCAGCAGTCTAGATGATGTCGGAGAACCCTCTTTCCGTTCGTCGGAAGTACCACAGGCCTGAAATCAGAAGGAGCGCGGCGCCGAGAACAGATATTGCAAGGTCGATCGGGTCGAGTTGGAAGTCGGAGCCCAGCAAGCTCCAGCGAAAGACTGATATTACTCCCGTGAGTGGATTGAACGCCAACAGGTTGCCCCATGTATGAAGTATGTCGGTGCGATAACCGACTGGAGTGGCGAATACTCCAAACTGCAGCAGGAACGGCACAAGGAAGCGGAAGTCACGGTACTTCACAGTCAGCGCGCTCAACCAAAGGCCTGCGCCGAGGGCTATGACCAGCGTCACGACCACAAATATCGGCATCAGAAGTATCCTCCAGGTCGGCCATACGCCAAAACTGGCGGCGAACACGGCGTATAGAAGCAGAGTGACCAGGAAGTCGGCCAACGCGACGCCCATCGAGGAGAGGGGAACCAAAAGCCGGGGGAAATAGACCTTCGAAATGAGGTTGGTGTTGGAGACCAGGCTCGAGCTTGATCCCGACAGCGCGGACGAGAAGAGTTGCCATGGCAGGAGCCCGGCAAGGACGAGCATCGGATACGGCACCTTGCCCGAAGACATGTGAGCAAGATTGCTGAAGACAAACGTGAACACGACCATTGTGACCAGCGGCTGGACGAGCGCCCAGGCGGCCCCAAGGACCGCTTGCTTGTAGCGAACGTTGATGTCGCGCATCACGAGGAAATAGAGCAACTCGCGGTAGCGCCAAAGATCGCTCCAATACCGCGCGGCGATCCGGCCGCGTTCGATGACCAATTCGATCTCCGGAGGCGGTGCGCTGGACGTGAATTGACTCTTGCTCATTGATCAGACTGCGCCGCCTGTGCGTCCCGGGCGCGGTCCGCGATGCGACGCTGGTTTCCAAACGGACGGCTCCGATTTGGCCAATAGAGTCTTCCTGCTGGTGGCGATGACCTCGATCTTGAAGACGGAAAAGCGGGATTCTGCGACTACTATTTTGACAAGAACCAAAACATGACGATTGGCGTCAGACTATCCTATTCTTCTGGAAGGCTTCGCCCCGTCGCTTCGGCACGAGCGACAATGTTCCAAGCCAATAAGGAATGGTCCAGGGTAGGGTAGGCGTGAAGCTTCTTCCTAGCGCAAGTGACTCAACAGTAAAACCCTGCGAGGTGCAACAATGTTGGGCAACGCTGCTATACGCAGTTTCACCTATGGGCCAAAATGCGAGACCGAGCGGTGCGACAATCCATTCTGTGGGGCGGTTCGCAAATCCTTGTCGGCGCACCCCGGGGTCCCCTCCGCAATCCCGACACCGGACACGGACCTTTGGGAAATTCGTGCAATGGATTTCCTTAGTTCTAACTGAGTATTGGAAGTGGACATGTCCGGCGGCAACAGCATTGCGTTGATTGGTGCCCATATTAGTGTGCGCCCGGTCCCCTATGACACCAGAGACACCGGTCCCAGATGGAATACCTGAATTTGTGCGGGCAAGTGGTGTTGAGGGCAGCAGAGGGAAGGGACAACGGTCCTCGCCTAATTCATGAGCACACGCTGCCCAATTTCGGTTCTGATTCCGGCCAAGAATGAGCGGGAGAACATCCGACCCTGCATCGAGTCGGCGAGATTCGCCGGGGAGATTGTCGTTGTGGATTCCGGCAGCACCGACGGAACGCGTGAGATTGCCGGGTCGCTCGGCGCGCAAGTGGTCGAATTCAAATGGAACGGCAGCTACCCCAAGAAGAAGAACTGGGCTCTCGCAAACATCCCCTGGCAGAATGAATGGGTGTTCATTCTCGACGCGGATGAGCGAATCACGCCGGAGCTTGCCGAGGAATTGCGGCGAACAGTCGAAAGACCCGCCGCGGACGGCTACTACGTCAACCGGCGGTTCTGGTTCCTCGACGGCTGGCTGAGGCATTGCGGCTACTATCCGAGCTGGAACCTGCGTTTCTTCCGCCATCGCCTCGGGAGGTACGAACAGTTCGCCGGCTTGGGGGACTCTATGTCCGGCGACAATGAAGTGCATGAGCATGTCGTCCTTAACGGCAGCACCGGGCATCTAGCAGGTGAGATGGAGCACTACGCCTTTCCGACGATCGATATTTGGGTCGAGAAACATAACCGATACTCCAATTGGGAGGCCCGGCTTCTCATGTCCGAGGAGGGGCTGGATGCCGCTGGGCAGGCGGCAATTCATCCCGACCTAGCCCGCAAGCGGAAATTGAAGACCTTCATGGCGCGGGTTCCATTCCGACCCGCACTGCGTTTCGCCTACCACTATTTTATTCGTGCGGGGTTTCTCGACGGCCGCCGCGGGTACGTCTTCTGCAGGCTGATGGGGTTCTATGAATTCTTGAGCGTTGCGAAGGCGAGCGAGCTGCGCGCCCACGGGAGATGATTGCCCTTTGTGCGGCGCGGCCGGGGTAGCCCGGAGAATCGCAGCACAAGCGCCCGCGCGCCCGCTACACGCTTACGATAATCGCGGCGGTCTTGGTGTGGGGTCTCACAACGAAAGAGTTCCTGGTCTCGCCCAGACCCGGCCCTCGAAGCGGGCTGTCTGCTCGTAGCCGCAGGCTCTTAGGAACCTGGGCAACGCCTCAATATCGAGATGGCGCCTGCGCAGCAAATGATCATGCGGCTCCACGATCAATGTTCTAACGATGCCCGTGCGGAACACCGCCTCGCTGCCTAGAATCGCCTCATATTCAAAACCTTCGATGTCCATTTTCACAACCGGTCTTGAATCGGGCACCTGCGCCAGCAGTTCAGTCAGGGTCATCAATGGTGTGGGTTGTGTTGCAACTCTATAGTGGGTCGCCACGGCAAGGCCGGAGGCGCTGTTGTTCATGTCAGGAGCCAGATGGAGCGTGGCGATTCCCGAGCTGTTGGAGATGGCAGTCTGTATAACGACCACGTTCGTGCAGAGATTCGCCGCCAGGTTCTTCGCCAGCACCCGCTCAAGCCTCTGCTGCGGTTCAACCGCGAGCACACGGCCCGTCGGCCCGACTATCCTGCTGGCGACAACGGTGAAATAGCCCTCATTTGCGCCCACGTCGACGAACGTGTCGCCCGGGCGGAGGATCAGGTGGATCGCCTCGAGTGTGTCGGGCTCGTGGAAACCCGTTTCGGCTAGCTCAAGTCCGACATAACTCGCGGGATCCACCCAGAACCTTCCCTCATTTGTTGCGATCTCTCGGCGTCGAATCCCGAGCAACCGCTTGACGAACGACGCCAGCGGGGCCGGGCGTACCCGCATCAGGAACCGGCCGACTGCGAATGTGAACGGGAGATTGTTTCTCAATTGTTGGGGTCGTATGCGAATTTGGGGAGCTTCTCAGATGATCGCCCAATTCAACGGGCGTGCAACGTGCAATCGGCTGGGTTACCTTTGTTTAACCGGGTCAATCTCGGCCAAAGGCAGCCGAATGGCCTGTAAAAATGGATACCGAAATCGAGCCGTCAAACAGGTCGCCTGCCGATAATTGCGCTGGAATCTTGCGGCGATACCCGGTTCAGGAGACGCACAATCCCGCGGCCGAAATCGATGCCGGGTTTCTCAACGAGACGATGTGTCAGAGCGGCGACAATGACGGTCACCGCCAACGTGAGCCCGCTGAGCACGGCAAAAAATCCAAGATTTGCCCCGGGTGAGCCAAAATCCTTGCCGGGTTCGTCCGCTGACAGTCGAATATGGAGGACGCGCAGGACGAGGCCGAGCGCGGCGAAATGTACCAAATAGCAGCTATAGCTTAGGACTCCGACATAGCGGAGTGGCTTCGTCACCAGGATCGGTATGGCGCCTCCAGACATCGAGACGACCACTCCTCCCAGCGCCACGACGATCCAGAAATCAATCGGCGTGAAATGGGTTTCACCCGGAAGGAATCCGCATAGCGCAAGAATGCTTGCCGCGAGGATCGTCCAAGCCCAGAGCCTGTCTCGTGCTAAGCGCTGGAACTGGGGATTCCTCAGGAGATGAAAAATGCAGAATCCTAACATGAATACCGGTGCCTGGGTCGGGAACCAAAAATGCGCCCAATGCAAGAAAGCGCCGTCCAGCTGCACGGCTGGAAAGAGGTGGTTCCGCAGGAATAGGGGGACTGAAGCGTAGAAGTAGTGCGAAAGCCAAACGCACAACATAGTGGCAACGGCCACCCGCTTTGGCGTTGTCAAGAACATGAAGCACAGCGGGCAGAAAAGATAAAACGTCATCTCGACCGCAATCGACCATCCTCCCGGCACGATGCTGGTGAACGAATAGGGAAACCATCCGTTCACGAAGAATGCGGTTGCATAGTAGTAGGCCGGCCGCACCCCCGTCGGTGCAAACTGGCCTAACCAGAAGCGTGGTATCACGTCGGGTAGAAGGGTGTAGAAGATCATTCCCAGCCAGAACATTGGCGCAATGCGCAGAAGCCGGCGCACATAGAATGCGAGCGCTGGAAAGCGATCGACTTCACGGCGCTGCACCCAGGATGCATTCAGCGTCATTGCACTCGCGAGAAAGAACAATTCGACCCCGAACACCCCATGGAGGAACACCCATCGCAGCGGGAATTGGCCGACGCAGATCGCACAATGAAAGGTGAGAACCCAGAGAAACGCGAAGCCTCGCACCGCGTCGATATAGTCTAGGTGCTTGATCTCGTTTCGCGTCGAATTCATAGCCGAGCAAAGAGCATTCCTTGATTCTGCAGCGATTGAAATTGTTGATCCGAAACAATTTAATATTCAAGCGCGACAGATCGTTGCGAGTCTCCCGAATCGGCATCTTGGACACAAGAGGGAACGTCCCAGACGCCTCAATTCCTGACACACGGTGAGGCCAACGGCCGCCGCGCGGTGTCGATTCCCCCGATCCTCGAGAAGGGGATCTTCGCCGTTAGAGATGCCCGGCACGATGCCGCGTTCATGAACTCAGAAGGACTGTCCGTTGGCCAACACGTTGACTGGGGACGGTTGCTGTGAAGGGCGATGGCGGTGCGCTCTCGACGGCGCTTCTACCGATCGCCGCACCGCTAGGATCGCGCGCCGTCAACGATTTTCACCGCCCGGTGCCGACGGGTTGGGCGGTCCGCAACGATGCTTTGAGCCTCTGCCGCTGAGCCCAGGATTGTTGTTCGAGCTCTCGGCGGCAGTTCGCTTTATCATATGGATCCTGCGCGTTTTACACAGATCGAAGCCTATTGGCGCTGGATCGATGCGACGGCGGTGGCGCGCACCGGTCTTTTGGCCCCAATATACCTTGTGACGCAAAGGCGCTCATCCGTACCATGGACGTACCGCATGCGACTCACACGATGCTCACCTTCGACCATCTTAAGGACGTTCTAAGAGGGACGCCGCTCTACGGCCTGTGGTGTGCCCGACGGAACAACTTAGTAATTCGAGCATGGGAGACGGCAGGCCGCCCGCCACCGCCGCCCGATGTCCTGAAACAGAGAAACCTTCGCCGCTTAGCCAAAGCCCATGGGCTCCGTGTCCTCGTTGAGACAGGGACGTTTGATGGGCAAATGGTAGAAGCGATGCGCAAACACTTCGACCGCATCTATTCAATCGAGCTGAGCCGCGAATACCACGACGCTGCACGAACGAGGTTCGCTGCTTTCCGGCACATCAACCTTCTGTTGGGAGACAGCGGCGTTGTTTTGCGAAAAGTGGTCGAGAGCCTTGATGGACCCGCTCTGTTTTGGCTTGATGGCCATTATTCAGGCGGGATTACGGCGCGTGGAGCAAAGGACACCCCGATCATTGAGGAGCTGGGCTGCCTCTATCCAGAGCGCTTCGAGCACGTCGTGATGATAGATGACGCCCGATTGTTCGGCCAAGATCCGGGGTATCCCACTTTGACGGAAGTCAGCGAGTATGTTCATTCGAGGAACCGGAACCTTTCGATTGATGTCGTAGACGACGCAATTCGCATCACGCCCGGGCGATAGGGGCGCTTTAATCCGCCTGCGCTCTGCGTCCCGGCAACATTCGAAATTGCGATTTCGTCTTGTATTTCGTCCCTCCAGCCAGAAGAGCTGCCGTGGGGACTCGAGCCCCCATCTGCGCTGCGAGTCCGTCACAACAAGGTGGAGGGCCGTGTCCGTTAGCAAGGTGGCCCAATTGAAATGTTGCCCCCAAAACAGAAGTACCTGCGCGGCCATAGTCTCCCATTCACCGTCCCTGGCGGCCACCATTTCAGGTATCTTCCATGAATCGCTTTGGGTTACGACGATGGCGCAGGATTTCCAAACCACCTCCGATGGAAATCACATGGTCAGCGCTGATGATCGCAGGCACCCTCCCAGTCAGCATTGCCTCGAAAAGGCGAATGCTCACGAGGCCTTTCGATGCATTCGATGATTAGTCTCGCCGGCCTGCCGTCGGTATGGCGGCATAAGGAAGAGTTCGGATGGCTAATCCTAGCGGCGCCGCAATGCACATCTTTTCAATGACCGGTGCCGTTCAATGGCTGCAGCCGATCTTGGGTATGGGAATGGTTTACCAGCGTTTTTTCCATTTTCTCCCATGGTGGATGCTTGTGACAGCGCTGACCGCGGTGGGGACATACTTGGCCTGCCGTCATTTCGAGCCGGTTCTTAGCGGGCCGAATCGGAGTCTTGGCGACCGCGCGTGCCGCCTGCTTTACGAGCCGTTAGATCTTCGCCACGACTGGGCTTGGATTGTCTTTGCCTGCGGACTCTTGCTGCTCTCCACGGACTATTACGGCTTCACGCAGGGATTCTTCCGTTGGGACGATTTTGCATTTGTGCAGGACGCGCGGGAAAACCTGCCCTTGTTGAAACTGGTAAACATGTACCACAACGATCACTCGTTGCCGCTTTTCCGGCTGTGGGTGTCAGGGATAGTCAGGTTGCTGGGGCCGACTGCGTCCGCAACGAGCCTTTCGCAAGCATTCAACATCGTAAATTACCTTACATGCCTCGGCGTGCTGTTGGGAGGCGTTGGGGTACTTGCCGAATGCAAAGTGCGGCGCGCGACTGCGATAGGCTTTTGTGTCCTAGCGTGGTCTTGGCCCGGCTGGGGCGAGTTCACGACCGGCTTTTACACCCTAATCGTCTATCCGCAGACGCTTGCCGTCGGTCTGTTTTCAATAATCCTGGCATTGCGCTATCTACGCGGCGGGAGGGTCGGCTGGATGATTGCGTGTTGCGCCTGCGCCCTGTTGGCCAGCGGCCTGGACGTTTCCGGAGTTTGGGTGGTCCCGGCAATCGGTGGATTCGCGTGGGCGATGGGGGGCTGGCGTAATCGATTCGTGCGCAGAATGGCGCCGTTGCTCCTGTTCGTGTTCATGATTGCGGCTTGCTACCACCTGATTTGGTTCAAGCACCCATTCGAAGGACGGGAATTCGAGCAGAATCCCAGGGGATACGCCGTAAGTCACAATCTCTTGGCTAATCTGACCACCAATTTCTGGAAGCTTCCGCTCGCCATCGGATCGGGAATAGCAGGAACTTTGACCAGCGAAATCATGCCGGGCATGCTCGGAATGATGGCGCCGCGGTTCTATGGCAACGCATCGCGAAGCGCGCTTGTCTATGCGGTTGAGGCGCTTGTACTGGCTTTCGTGGCCCGACTGGTCTTGAGGCAAGGTCGTCGGCTGTCCCCTGAGGATCGGCGTTTTTTTACGGCGATCGCTTTGCCGGTACTCATCCTCATTAGCATGACGGGCATTGCCCGGGTCCATGGGCTCAATCTGCCGGGGTCGTTTTGGCCGTCGAAATATTTCTGTGTCCCTCAAGTCTGGGCTGTCCTTGCTGCTGTTTTCTTGATGGACCGAACGGCGCTGGGCTCGACAGAAGCCGCGCAACGTGCCGCACGATGGATCGCAGTAACCACGATTGCAGTGATCTGGATGTTTTGGTCGCATTGGTGTGTCGAGCGCGCACTTGCGATTCACGCGGCGCGTCAGCCAGCCGGTCGTGAGGGTAATCTGGCGGTCGCTCGCTTGCGGCGAGCGGACTTTGATTCGTTTCAGCGCGGCATTGCGGTCCTCGCGAATCGCACCGGGGACAAGGAGATCGCCGTGCCTCCGCCAGACGGCATCTACTGGGCTCTCCCCTTCTTGGAGTTCGGCTATGGTCCCGTGACGGGCGGAAGCTATCAATTCACCGACCTTCTCTCGGTGGCCCCGAGTCTCGGCGTAACCCTGAAAGAATGCCCTTTGAACCAGGTTCCCCAGAAGACGCTCAAAACAATCGAGGGAATTCCGTTGCTCAAACGTGTCTTTGACCCCGAGCCGCCGATGGTCAGGACTGAATCACCTTGAACTGGCCTCGGCGCAGATTGCAAATTGGTGCGGGTGCGGGGAGTCGAACCCCGATTTCAAGCTTGGGAAGCTCACGTGATAGCCGTTATACTACACCCGCACGTGGCGTACGGTTCTTCTACGCGAGACCGGAGGGTGGTCAAGCCATCAACTCCATTTGGGCTTTTCCGCCCGCGTCTGAGGTGGGGAGCGCCCGGACTAAGGCTTACTTCAGGGGCCTACATTCCACGCAAGTCGTCCGCCTTCCGCCGGCTCGAATTCCAGCCGGCCTTGGTGTGAAACCCCGTCAGTCGAATTAGTCCAACAATGGCGCGCAGGAATAGGTGTCGAATATGTTCACTCATTGGGATGCTGCTGCGTTGGATCATGCCGTTTTCGAAAACTGCTTGAGCCACGCGAGTTTCTCGTCCCGGCTGCGTTCACCCGGATTTCGGTAAACGTCGTCGTTCACCACGAGAAGGTCCAGGTCGGTGTTGACGAAGCAATCCCACGCCTCCTGCGCTGTGCGGACGATCGGCTGGCCTCCCACGTTGAAGCTCGTGTTGATTAGGATCGGCACGCCCGTGATGGCTTTGAACGCGACGAGCAGACGATGGAAATCGGGGTGGACATTGGCATCGACCGTCTGCAGGCGGGCCGAGAAATCGACGTGAACGACGCTTTGAATGTCGCTGCGCGGGAAGTCCAGCTGGTCCTTTAGGGTCGGAAATGTTGAGGGGACTGCGTGGCGGCGGGATGGAAGCAAGTTTGCGGTGTAATTCATGTAGTTCGACTCCTCGGAGGAATCGAACCACTGGCCCACGTCCTCGGCCAGAATCGCTGGGGCGAAGGGCCGGAATGATTCCCTGAATTTCACAGCCAGATTAAGCCGCGACTGCATACCAGGCTGACGCGGGTCAGCAAGGATCGAGCGGGCGCCAAGCGCGCGGGCCCCGAGCTCCATCTTTCCCCGAACCCAGCCGATTGTCCGGCCCTCGGCCAATCGAGCCGCGATAAAGTCATGTATACCACCGGTGTAGGGGACACGCCAGCCTGACGCCTCGGCCGGAACATTGCCGGGCTCAGATCCAAGGTAGAATCCGTTGGTGTCCATCGTGATCCGGCGACGAGGGTGGGCGGTCCGCAGGTGGAGCAGGGCCGCCCCGAGGCCGCTGCCCATGTCGCCGCCGACGGGAGAGTTGAACAGGCGCTCGAATACCCGCTCGGCGCGCAACTTTCCGGCCGCGACGCAGTTCTGGGCGCATCCTCCGCAAAAGATGAGATTCTGCTCGCCGGTCGCAGTCCGGACGAAACGGGCCATTTTGAATATCTCATCCTCGAAAATCCCCTGGAGGGAGGCTGCGATGTCGACGTGCTCCGTGACCAACGGCTCTCCGTTTCCCCGAGGCGGCAATCCCGTTGCTGCGGCGATCGTTCGGAGCGCGGCCGCCATCGCGCTGTGCTGGAAGGTGACCGGCTCATGAAGCCTCAGGCCGCCTCGATCGTCGGTTGAATAGAGCTTTGCCAGTGCATCCCGGAAACGGGGTTTCCCGTACGGGGCGAGGCCCATGACCTTGTACTCAGACCCGATCGATGTGAAGCCGAGGTATTGAGTGACGAGGGTGTAGAGCATCCCAAGTCCGTTTTCATACGGCTGCTCCCAAAGAACACGCACGCGATCGCCGTCAATCACGCCGGCACTGGCGCTGTAATCTTCACCCTTGCCATCGACGCAGAGAAAGGCCGCGTGCGCGAACGGGGCCGTGTAGAACGCGCCGGCGACGTGTGAGATATGATGCCATGCGTAACGAAACCGGGCTCGAGGGAAGAGGGCCCGGGCACTGTTGTTGTAATACCCGCCGGCAGCGTCTGGCAGTATTCGGCCCAGCGCCCGGGCGACCAGGCTTCTAGAACGGTGCGCCCTGTCGAAAAGGATGCATTGCAATGGCTTTTCCGCAAAGACGCACACCGAAACGTCCTTGGGGCTCAATCCTGCAGCCTTCAGGCATTCATAGATGGCGCCTGTAGGGAAACTGCCATCGTGCTTCTGACGCGTGAACCGCTCCTCCTGATTGGCAGCGACTAGCCTCCCTTCCACAAACAATGCCGCGTTTGCATCGTGACCCAGCATGCCTCCGACACCAAGAACGACCTCGCGGTCCGGGCCTTCAATCATGTTGGTCGAAATGTGGCAAGTTGAGGCCAGGCTAGCAATGCCGGCCGTGTCGCTGCATTAGAATACATGGGACTCCGTTCGGGCAATCGCATTCATAGCACAGGTGTCGCGCCATTGCCGCGCCCGCAATCACGTGGTTTGTCAAGAATCCTTGCAAGAAATGGCTTGCATAAAACAGTAAACAAGACATGTCTAATTTATATGTTTCCCTCAATCTCCGCGGCTGTGATTGCCGCAGCATTTCAGGCGACCGACGTACTCGGATGGCTTTTCACGCTCGGTCTCGCAGGGTCCGTTTGGCAGGGAATTAAGCACGGTCAGCGCGCCTACCGGGCCCAGGACAAGCAGGACAAGCTGGAGGAGGCAGCCTGGGCCATCGGGATTCCAGCAGTCTCAGCGGGCGTATACTGGTTCTCGATAAGGATAGGGATCATAAACCCTGTATGGACGCTCGGCAGCCTGCCCGCCTGGTAAAGCTACGGTTCCTGTGACATCCACCGCAACCGACGCCGCCGAGCCATCGCTGCCCTACACACCGAGCAACACCGCCAGGAGGGCGAGGGTGGGGTATCTCGGTTTCGACGGGGTGGGATTCAACGAGCTCTGGCCTCTCTTCTCCGGCCTGGTCCTCAGCATCGCCCTTTCGCTCAGGTTCTTTGTCGCAGGCGGTGTCGACGGTAGGCACTGGCTAGGGAGGACGATCATTGCGGTCCTTCCCTTTGCAGCCGGGTTCGGGTACCTGCGCTTTCTCGTTGTGGGCAGGCCGCCGCATTTCATGGGCGACCTGTGGTCCACGGCGCTTGCCTTAAGGTTGGACTTCACCGATCCGCCCCTGGCCGCAATTCCCATTCTTCCACGGATTGTCGTCGACCAGACTGCCGCTTCGGGGCCCGGTCGCGCGGCGGATCTTCATCATCCTCTGGATGCAGCTGGATACGGCCGCAAGATCTCCTGAGAGATCAAT
>Ga0265338_10000300_pt1 | contig 89271 bp, 98 predicted proteins | sample 42126metaG_FD_193579 | JGI IMG/M metagenome (GOLD analysis project Ga0265338, IMG submission 193579) | Rhizosphere microbial communities from Carex aquatilis grown in University of Washington, Seatle, WA, United States - 4-21-26 metaG | ecosystem: Host-associated > Plants > Roots > Rhizosphere...
TAGTGCCTATAGCCAACCCATCCGACAGCTGCAAACAATAAAATAAGGGTAGTGGTGATTAGTATCGCTAGTTTATTTATCTTCATATCCTATAATCTTACTACGCAAAACGGGTAACTACGAACATAAAAGCCCTAAAATTATCACCGCCACAATCATACTTATATTCTAGCTTAAACTAGCTCTCAATAATAACGGTCGTACCAACGTTGACCCAGTCATATAGCCATTTGGCGGCAGCCAAGGGCATCTCGACACAGCCGTGGGAACCGTGCGAGGCGGCAGTATACGGATTGTTGATATTAATCGTGCCAAAATCTGAAGCGGCTCGCCAGGCAGCGTCATGAAAGCCGTAAGCACCGTATTGGTTATTCAAAAATGGCAACCAGTAACTAACCGGGTCACTCCAGCTGCCGGTGTCATCGTGCCCGGCCAATGTTTGGTCGGTCTGCCGACCGTAAATATGGTAGGTACCGGTTGGCGTAAGATCGGCCGGGTACATTTCCATCCCCGTAACCACAGGGTTGTCGTAAGCTGCGGTCACGCCAGCGCAAGCCCACATGTGTTGTTCAGATATACTAACAATAACTTCTTGATTCAGGGTGTTGCTGGCACAGTGGTTTGTTGAAGAAACCTGTTGCCGAACAGTCTGCGAGGCCTTTTTTGCGGGGTCAGCAACTGCGGCCGAAGTTGGGCCATAGTCTTGATTGTGTTTATAAACGAATATGCCAACAGCGGCGACGATTAGCGCCAGAACAAGCAGTTTTACTTTAAGCATATAGCTTTATTATAGACGATTTCATTAAGCGAAACGGGTCACGATGAACATAAATATCGTCCCAAGCACAGTCAGACCAATGGTCACGCGCGAGCTATCTTTGGAGTGAGCCTGGGGCAAAATATCGCTGGCGCCAATATACAGCAAAAAACCTGCGAAGAAGCCTAGGTACAGTACCAGCCAGCTATCCGGCACGTTGAACAGAAGCGTTGAGGCCGCTCCGAACACGGGAGCCAGCGCATCCACCAGTAACATTTTGCGAGCTTTTTTATTGGTATTCTTGTGATGGAGCATTAGGATTACGGTGTTCATACCATCAGTAAAATCGTGGGCGATTACAGCTATGGCTACAGCTATACCTACGGCGTTACCAGCCTGAAAGCCCAGACCAATCCCAACACCGTCTAAAAAGCTGTGTCCAGAAAGCGCCAAAGCACTGGCTATACCGACTCGAGGATGCTTGTGCTCGCCATATTCGGTTTCGTGCGCATGGTTCAATAGGATCGTTTTTTCTAAAATGTGGAAGACTAGGAACCCGAGAACTAGAGCTATCATCGGCCGCACAAAGGATGTATGAGTGGAGTTAACCTCTTGGGCGATTTCGGGCATAAGGTCAAAAGCAACCACCCCGAGCAGAACGCCGGCCGTGTAACCCATGATGCGCTGTAGCCATTTTTCATTTTTAAGGGCCATGATGCCGCCGCTCAGTGTGGAAAAAAATGTGGCTCCCGATAATATAATTGGTAGCAACTTAGAGACCTTTCTGTTAGTTGTCTACGTCAATATATTGGCGATATTGAGATTTTGCAAATTTGTCGCAATTAGTTATAATTTTGCTAATGAATCCCGTTAGACATCAGCCCCGCATTTTCACCGATAATTGCTACGTTGGATGCCAATCTTGTTATCCGCCGCATAATGAGCTCTCATTGCTGGAGGGTGGAGTCTAACGGGATGAAATATGACGATTTACGGGCTCTTTTGAAAAAGGACGGTGCCAGCTTAACCAAACCGCGCCGAATTATCTTTGATCTACTGCGCGATCAGCAGCCGCAGAGCATGGCAGAGCTAGTAACTCGCGCTGCTGGCAAGGTAGACCGCGCCACCGTTTACCGCACTGTGGAGTTGTTTGAGAAGCTAGGTATAGCCCAGAGGCTGAACATCGGCTGGAAGTACAAGATAGAGCTCAGCGACGTGTTCCATGGGCATCATCATCACTTCTACTGTACTAATTGCGGCAAGACTTACACCCTGCCTGCTAATCCGATGCTAGAGACCATGGTTGACTCGGTAGCGGCTCGAAGCGGTTTTGCACCGCGCGGACACCAGCTAGAGATCTACGGACTGTGCTCGGCTTGCGCCTCATAGGACAAACCTACGGTTTTTCCTATCGCACCTTTTGGAATCAATCCAAATTCAGCTAGAACTGAACCGGTGCTTGGCTTTTCCCTTTTAGAACTAGGCGCCGGCTGCAATAGTAGGTTTGACTTTATTGTTTTTGACCACAAAAAGCGCTACAACGGCTGCGCCGATCGCCAGCCCAGCTCCTACGTGCAAGCCACTGCTAAAGCCGTGAACTTTGGCGGTGGCCATTGATGTACCGCGTAGTAAGTCAGACTTGAAGGCCGAAACATAGACGGCAGAGAGGATAGCCAAGCCGATGGCCCCCCCAACCTGCTGTGAGGTGTTAAGAATACCCGAGGCCAGACCAGAAAAATGCTTAGGCACACCGCTGGTGGCGGCTAGGGTCATCGATATGAAGCTGAGCCCCATACCCAGCGCGCAGAGTGCCAAGCCTGGGAAAACGTTATGCCAGTAATTGCCACCGACCTTCATAGTGTGAGCTAGCGTGAACAGCCCAAGACTCAGAACGATCGGACCAGCTACTAAGAAAGGTTTGTAGCCGAATTTGCCAACCAGTTTAGAGACTATCGTAGAGGCAATAGCGATGACGAAAGTTACTGGCAAAAAGGAAACTCCAGCTTTGGCCGGTCCGTAGCCGAGAACAGTTTGGATATAGAGTGTCATGAAAAAAAACATTGAAAACAGTGTGCAGGCAATGGCCAGGGCTGTAAGGTTACCGCCAGAAACGTTGCGAATCCTAAACAGCTTTAGCGGCATCAAAGGCTGATCGCTGATCTTCTCGTTGAAGATGAACGAAGCCAGCAAAACTACGCTGGCTACTAGCGATATGACTACTGTCGCGGAGCCCCAACCATGGGTTGGTGCTTGAGACAAGCCATAGACCAAGGCCATCAACCCGCCGGTGGCCGTGGCGGCGCCAGGTAGATCCAGCTTGAGCTTCTTGTTTTCTTCGCCAATGTGGTGTGGCAGCAAGCGGAACGAGGCCAAGACTACAAAAATGCCTACCGGTACGTTGACAAAGAAGTTCCAGCGCCAATTCAGATACTGAGTAAGGATGCCGCCCAGTAGTACACCCACAGCTGCACCGCCGGCGGCCACCGCCGCCCAAACGCCCAGTGCAGTATTACGCTCTTTACCTTCCCTAAACTCCGTCAGAACAATCGACAAGGCCGCTGGGGACATAAACGCCGCCGCTAGGCCCTGAGCCGCCCGCGCAATAATAACTTGGGTATCGGTAGCCGCCATGCCGCACAAGAACGACATCAGGGCAAAACAGGTAACGGCTATGATAAAAATGTTACGCCGGCCGTAAAGGTCAGCGGCGCGGCCGCCCAGCAGCAAAAAGCCACCAAAGGTCAAGGTGTAGGCGGTAACCACCCACTGCAGAGCATTCGGGGCAAAGTGCAAATCATGGGCCATAGACGGCAGAGCGACGTTAACAATAGACACGTCTAGCACCACCATGAATTGGGCCAGCGCCAACAGTGCCAGGATTATCCATTTATTCTCGGCGTGCTTCGAAAGTTGATTAGATTTGGCCAATTTGCTTACTCCCCCGTTTTTGATAGTTAAACCCCAGCATATCGGAAAACTAGCGCCCGTTCAATACAAAACTTAACTCTCGCTTATGGTATAAATTAGGGGTGGCACAACAAGACAAAAAACAAATTTTAATCTTAGGCGGCGGTTTTGGCGGTATTAAGGCAGCCCTCGAGCTAGCCGATCAAGCCGATATGGCCGTCACCCTGCTAAGCGACCAAGGCAGTTTTCGTTACTACCCGACTCTGTACCGGGCCGCTACTGGCGGTCGCCTGGCAGCTTCAACCATTCCCTTGCCGGAAATTTTTGCCCGGAGAGGCGTGCGGTTAATAAAAGATACGGCCAAAACTATCGATCGCGAGAATCGGCAAGTCCTGGCTGTCTCCGGCAAAAAATATGGCTACGACGAGTTGGTTATCGCCCTCGGCGTAATAACCAACTTTTTTGGCATCAAGGGGCTCGAACAGTACGCCTACGGCATTAAAAGCATCGAGGAGGCCAGCCGCTTACGCGACCATTTGCACAAGCTACTCCTGGACGAGGGAAAACCGGACCTTAACTACGTGATTATTGGCGGTGGTCCAACTGGAGTTGAGCTGGCCGGTGCCCTGCCCGGCTACTTGCATCAAATTATGAAACGCCATGACATCCAAAAACGCTCGCTGCACATAGACTTGGTAGAGGCCGCACCACGTCTAATGCCGCGCATGCCGGCAGCCTATTCACGAGCCCTGGCTCGACGCCTGCGCAAACTTGGAGTCACGCTTTATCTGGGCCAGAGCGTCGAGGCCGAGACTGCCGACAACCTGGCTCTCGGTGATCACTCTATAGCCAGTCATAGCGTGGTCTGGACAGCCGGCGTGACCAACCATCCGTTCTTTAAAGCCAACAACTTTGCTCTTAGCGAGCGCGGCAAGGTCACGGTCAACGAATACTTGCAGGCCGAGGATCATATTTACGTAGTTGGTGATAATGCCGACACGCCTTATTCGGGCATGGCTCAAACTGCTCTTTATGATGCCATCTTTGTAGCTGACAATCTCAAGCGCCTGGCTAGAGAGAAGCCGCTAAAAGCCTACAAAGCCAAAGTGCCGGTTTATGTAACACCCGTTGGGCCACGTTGGGCGGCAGTCCTATGGGGCAAAGCTCAAATCTACGGCTGGTTGGGCTGGTTGCTCCGTTCGGCAGCCGATTTTGCCGGCTTTCACGATTATGAACCGTGGTGGCGTTCGTCCAAGCATTGGTTGGCCGAAAACCAAGACGGCAGCGAGGTTTGCTCGATCTGTGCGCCAAAGTAGTTTTTGTCCGGTTTATAATGGTTAGTAGTCTTTTGAGATTTTAAGTGGAGGTATATTTATGGCAGAAACCGAACATTCACTCCTGAGCATTCCCCTCGGGGACCACGGCATTCCGGCTTACCGCGCCTGTGACGCCGATTCACCGCGAGCAGCCATTATATTAATACATGAGGTTTGGGGGCTAACAGATCACATCAAATCCGTCGCCGACCGCCTTTGCCAGCAGGGCTACGAAGCTATTGCGCCGGACCTGATAGCCAATACAGATGTTGCTAAAGTCCTAAACCCGGAGCTGCAAAAAGTAATCTTTGATCCAATCGAGCGACCTAAGCACCAAGTAGAAATTCGGGCCATGATGGCGCCGCTTAGCTCGCCGGACTTTGCCGAAGCTACGCTGCAGAAGCTGCAAGCTGTTTTTGATTATCTAAAAGCCGACAAGAACATCACCAAAATTGGCGTGGTGGGCTTTTGCTTTGGCGGAACCTACAGCTTTGGCCTAGCCGCCCAGCAGCCCCAGTTAGCGGCCGCGGTACCCTTTTATGGCCATGGCGAACAATACATCGACAAATTCGCTGATATAAATTGCCCAGTCCTGGCCTTTTACGGTGAGCAAGACGAGTCCCTCAACGCGCACATCCCGCAAATTGAAAAAGCCATGAAAGATAACGGCAAACGCTTTAGCTATAGGGTTTATCCGGAGGCCAAACACGCCTTTTTCAACGATACCAACCCACTTACCTACAACCCAGCAGCGGCCGAAGATGCTTGGGACCGTATGCTAGACTTCCTTAAGCAAAACTTGAGTCAAAAGGAGAAATCATCGAAAACTACATCGGTTTGATAGCCCAAAAATTTACTGGCCTGATCGACCGGATTAATGATCGATTTACCTCCTATAGACTGATGCTCTATATTTTGGGCGCCATGCTTGGCTGGGCGGTTTTGGGCAGTTTTTTTCATCAAGTGCCGTTTAGCTGGCATGAGATATTAATTTCTACTGCTTGGATCGTGCTGGTTTGCTGGCTAGTCAATAAGGGCTTATCCAAGTTTTTGGGCATACCGGCCAACAAAGAGTCCGATCTCATAACCGCCTTGATCTTAGCGCTAATTTTATCGCCAGCCGTTAGCCAGCACGACTATGTAGTCCTGGCCGCCGCCAGCGCCGTAGCCATCGCCTCCAAATACCTTATAACTATTAATAAAAGCCACGTCTTTAACCCGGCGGCCGCTGGAGCCGTGATCGCCGGCATCGTCTTTCACCGCTACGCCTCCTGGTGGGTGGGCACCAAATTCCTAGCGCCGGTGGTTATCCTGGGTGGCATCTTGATCTTGCGCAAAATCAAGCGCTTCAGCGTGGTGGCCGTATTTTTGGCCATTTTCGGCACCAGTTTGGTCTGGAGCCTACCCGCCGGCAGCTCCACCGACACAGTTCATCATTTGGTCTGGCTCAGCCTGATATCTACCTCGGTATTATTCTTTGCCGTAGTTATGCTGATAGAGCCTCTGACCTCGCCCTCACAGCTCAACGCCTCGCTGGCTTATGCCGTAGTAGTGGGACTGCTATATTCGGTGAACAGGTTGCACGTTAGTCCAGAGGAGGCTTTGCTTATCGGCAACGCCTTTGCCTTTGTAATTGCGCCGCGCCACCGCTATAAACTCAACTTTATCCGACGCCTGCAAGAAGCCGAGGGCATTTATAGTTATGTTTTTGCGCCACCCAAGAAGATCAACTTCCAGGCCGGCCAGTACATGGAATGGACCATAGCTCAAAACAAAACTGACTCCCGCGGCAATCGTCGCTACCTAACCATCTCTGCCTCGCCAACAGAAGCTGAGCTAATGTTCACCATCAAACACCCGCCGGAGGCCAGCCTGTTCAAGCAAAAGCTCGACCAACTGCAGCCGGGCGACCATATCTTGGCCTCTTATCTGGCGGGCAGCTTTACATTGCAAAATCACGGCGGCAATAAGCTAGCCTTTTTGGCTGGCGGCGTTGGTATCACACCTTTCCGCAGTATGGCCAAATACATGATAGATAGCGGCCAAAAGGTGGATGCTGCTCTGATATATTCGGCCAATAAGCCGGAGGAAATTGCCTTTAAACCGCTGTTTACCCAGGCTGCTGCCGTGGGGTTAAAAAGCTTTTATACCAATTCGGTTAGCCATGACTTCTTGCTCAAGAACTTGCCGGACTTCAGCCAGCGAACCTTTTATGTCTCTGGCCCATTTGGCTTTGTGCAAGCCATGGAACATCTGCTGCTAGAGCTAGGCGTTAGCAACAGCCGAATCGTAACCGATTACTTCCCCGGCTACAACTCATAAATGAGAAAGGCCTCAACTCCGAAGAGCGAGGCCTTGTCTCGTGTCACTTGCTACACAGCGTGAATCGACCGGTAGCGAGCTGGTAATACGGGTTGCCGACGCAGTAGGTGTCGTCGCCCACAGTGCGAGTCATGAAGAACACGGTCGTGGTTCTTCCGGGCGCCAGATGGACGACCCAAGTGGGCGGTTTGGCGGTGAGGAAGTAACCGTTCGATCCCCAGAGGATCGTCTCCGTCGTCGCGCTCGGTTGTCCGTGGTTACGTGACACCAGGAGAAAGCTCACCTGACTCTGAGCCGAGCTCTTCGGCCACGGGTTGCGAACCGTGACGCTGTAGACATCATCCTTACCTCCCCAGGGAGGCGGGCCGGGCTGACCGAACGACCAGGCCGTGATGTTGATGATCTTGGCCGCCGCGGTGAGCTTGATGTTCACTCTGGGTGCCGCTGCAGCCGACGTGGCCGCCAACAGCATTGCCCCAAGCAGCGCGCCAATGGCAAGCTTAGAAAACAAACTCCTCAAGGTTTCCTCCTTGAATAGATGACACGAGGTTCGCTAAGAGCGTTTCCACTCAAAGGTAGTACTATTTTACAATAAAACTATGCAAATAACAATTACCTAGCGGGGTTTTGAGGATAGATAAGCAAAAGTCTGTAGTCGAGTTGAGATTTTATAAATTCGGAGGCCTTAGTTTTACCCATGGCAAATAGCGCGGTAGCCAGCACGTCAGCCCAAATGATATCCGGCCCGCTAACTGTAACACTTAGTAGTTCGGTTGCTGGTTTTTTGGTTTTAGGATTAATAATATGTTCGCCGCGCTCGTAGTTACCGCTGGTGGCCACGGCCCCGTTAGAAATACTTAACGTGTTAAGTATTTGCTTAGTCTCTTTGGGATCTTGGATGCCGATGTTCCAGATCTTGTCGCTATCGCTGCTGGCCAAAATATCACCGCCGGCGCTCAAGCAATAGGTTTTATGGCCTAGCCTTTCAATCACCTGCCCCGCTTGGGCGATCGCCCAGCCTTTAACAAATCCAGATGGATCGAAGATCCCGCCGGCCCAGGCCGAAAAATAGCCATCCGTAGCCTGCTCGGCCCGGCGGCAAGCCACAATAACTTCTTTGAGCTCGGTGCTCAAAGAATCTTCGTCAATTTCGCCTCGAGCAAACCGCGATACCTCACTATCTGGTTTATGGGTGCTGAACCGCTCGTCAATCTGCCTTAGACGGGCAAAAACTTTATTAAAAACCTCGCCGGAAGTCGCCGCTGGGATATCCAGGGTGATCGGCATACCCATTATCTGAGCTACTCGTCTCATGTTGCTAGTTTACCCTCTGCGCGCCAGATCTGCATATCTGGATGCAGCACAAGGCGACAGCGAGGAATGGACCAAGATGTATTGAAATACATAGAGGGAATACCGCAGCTGGCAACGCCGTGCTGCGCCAGAAGCATTAGCGGAGTGCCTGGCTCTGCCAGGTAACAGGCTAATGCGCTATGCAGATCTAGCTTGATTCAGGGCTGCCTGGAGGGACTGTTGGTAACCCTCGCTAGTACTGGTAGCGCCAGAAACAAAGTCTATATTGGCGCTTTGGCGGGACAAGGTCTCTTGCTTGAGCAATGGTTTGCTGTAATCACTGCGGGCTTGCGATCCTTGCTGATCGCTGGGCATTTGCAAGAAATTGACGTCGTTGATTTTGCCGCCACTAATAACTACAGAGATTTGGATTGTGCCATAAGGTGTAAACTCCGAGCTTCCGGTAAAGGTACCGTCTTTGTAGGCATTCATCATAGACCCGCTGGAGGTCGTGGAACCAGAGTTGTTAATGGGCATAGAAGTCGCGGCACTGGTTTTAGAGCTCGAGACTAAGTGCGGAGGGGTGGACTTGGTTTTGTCGATGACACCCAATATACCGATTATGGCGATGGCAAAAAGTAGTGTTAGGGTCTTTTTCATTTACCTATATATTTTATCAGACACTTTTGACACCTTAGACTTGGTATTTGTCTACGAAGGTCAGGGCCTGGCCCGGGCGGCCAGCGCGACCAGCGCGACCAATGCGGTGGACGTAATCCTGGTAGCTGTTAGGGGTGTCGTAATTGATGACGTGAGTGATATCGGCAACATCTATACCACGGGCAGCCACATCGGTGGCCACTAGTACGGTTGTGCGGTTTTCGCGGAAGCTATCCAAGGCCCGCTTGCGCTGGCCTTGGTTTTTGCCGCCGTGTAGGCTTTCGGCCTTGAAGCCGCGAGCTTGGAGTTCTTTGCCTAGGCGCTCGACACCGTGTTTGGTCTCGCCGAAGATCAAGGTCTTTTGGACGCCGTCGGATATCAGCACGCTATGCAGCTGATCTAACTTTTCGGACTTGCCGTTATAGGTGATGACGTCTTGGTGGACGTTATCGCTGGTTTCGCCCAGCTTGACGTTAATCAAAACCGGATCCTTGCTGAAGCTGTCTATAAGGGTTTTGATGGCCGGCTCGAGTGTGGCCGAGAAAAAGAATGACTGGCGTTCAGGTGGCAGCTGACCAAGAATGAAGCGGACATCGTTGATAAAGCCCATATCTAGCATTCGGTCGACTTCGTCCAGGACCACAAAGCGGCAATTGTTGAGTCGCAAAGTACCCTGTTGCAGGTGATCCTTGATACGGCCAGGAGTGCCGATGATAACTGGCGGGTTGGCGCGCAGGCTGCGGATTTGCGGGCCGATTGGCACGCCGCCTATCAGTAAGACGCCAGCTAGGCCGCTGCCGCGGGCAAACTGCTTGCATTCCTCTTCGATTTGCTGAGCTAGCTCACGGGTGGGGGCGACTATCAGGGTCCGCTGGTGCGGATCAGCCGATAGCTTGGTTAGGATGGGTAGCGCAAAAGCGGCTGTTTTGCCGGTACCGGTGTTGGCTACACCAACTACATCGCGGCCCTCTAGGCCAAGGGCGATGGTTTTATCCTGGATTTCTGATGGGAACAGGTAGCCTTTGGCTGTAATGTTGGCTTTGATGCGATCATTGAGCGCAAAATCAGCAAAGGCGTGCGTCGGCACGTATTCGGAGGCGCTGCTAACGGAGCTAGCAGCTTTTACAAAGCGCTTGGGGTCGATGGTAGATTTGCGCGGTCCGCGGCTGGGGCGTCGGCCACCAGAAAATCCACCAAAACTACCGCCACTGCGGCGGACTTTGGGTTTGAAATTAGTATTTTGATACATAAAAAAATGAATCCTTAATTGAGTTAGTTAGGGTTGCTATTACTTCTTGCCTTAATGAAGCCTAGAAGTTTCGCTATAGATCAACAAACTCTGGATTCATTCGAACAATACGTTTATTGTAACACAAGATTTAATTTATTGCTAATCCTTATTAGGGCCGACTGGACCCCCGTACAGAGTACAATAGTTTGTGATGAGCGTAACCTTAATCATAATTTTCATCTTGATAGGTTTTTACCTTTGGATGTTCTGGGATATGGCTAATAATGTCAACTTACCCAACAACCCCACCCTCACGCTTAGATGGCCGCCGGTATCCAAAATGGAATGGACGTTGATTTTTGTAATCCTAAATGTGGCTGGGGCCGGATTTTATTACCTGAGTGTTTACCGGCAGCGCTAGTTTATTTTAAAAAACCCTGGAAATCCCAAATCAAAACCGTTATGCTAATAGTGACTCTCACTAAAAGTCAAAAACGTGCACCTCACAAAAATACAGGCAGGCCAACACAAAAAGGCCTGCCTGTTCTCGTATCCACAGGCTTATGCACGGGCTTTCCACAAGGCTCTATCTGTAAAATAAACATGTGCATTTTAATCTGTTACCTGGCTAATTTTAGTTGTTGACACGGATCGAACCGTGACCTACACTAGTACTTGTCACTGTGAGGTGACAGCGATAAGCTCAGCAATGGTCTTATCGTAGATAGTCCCTCCCTCGTGGAAGAACTATCGCAAATACGAGCCCCTCAAAAGGCTCGTTTTTGTTTGTCTTGCGAAACCCCTCTAATTGTTGCTTCGGGTGTATAATCCAGACACTAGATGGAAGTACCCGATTTTGACATGGATGAAGAGGGGCGGCCACTCGGCGAGGTAGTGGCCCTGCCGCCAGATATGATCACTAAACGCCTAAGTGACCAATCGGAACCCCCGGACTATATGAGCCACGCTCGCAAGGTTGCCGACTTTATTGATATAGGCGGCCGGCACTACCGCTCTGGACTGAGCCAAGCTCAAGCCGAGCGCCGGGCAGATGGTCGTTACGACGTGCTGCTAAAATCGCACAAAAAGACAATTATTATGCTGGGTGGCAGCCTGTTATTCGCCGCTGGTGTCGGTGCCAACCTGCAATTCAACCGAACGCACCGAAAAAAGAATAAGCGCTAAAAGAGCCCCTGATCAAGAGGCTCTTTTGAAAAGCTCGAGAATCTAGCTTAGAGAACGTCGGGGACGGCCATAAAGACGCCGTTGATCTTGCCAGCCGAATCAAACTGGAATGATATTACGTAGCCATTGGCCGATTTGCCCACAAATGCGGTAGTTGGGAAGTACTGCTTGTAGCTGCCGGCTTGATAACCGCTCAAGACAGTACTTGAAAGGTCAAAGTTCCAGGGGTCGGTGCCCTTACTTACGTAAGCCACATCGCCGACCATCTGAGCCGGCGTGCGATCGCCTATGCCTGATGAAGCAGCAATTACAACCTTGACGCTAGAAGCAGCGTAGCCTTCTAGGGCAGCCGTGTTGCCAGAGGTGATAGAGGCCGCAATATTATCCAGGGTAGCCTGGCTGGGCCGAACAGCTGTGGGTGCCGGGGTGGCAGTCTTGGTGGCAGCGGCCAAATCGGTGGTCAGCTGGGCGTTTTTGAGTTGTAGGGCCGCGGTTATGGCCTTTTGGGCATCTAGATCCTTTTTGGCCTGGCTATCGCGGTAATACCAGCCGCCGCCAGCACCGAGCAGCAAAAAGATGACGGCCATGAGCAGCATTATCATCTTGCCTTTTAGATTGGGGTTATGCATTCGTCCGACGGGTTTGGGCTGAGCCGGCGTTGGCGTTGGGGTCGAAGCTGGTGTAGTTGGTTGAGTTGCATCCATAAGAGTGTTCTCCATTAAAAGCTTATGCTTCCACTATACCACCCTCCCGCACTTTGCCCACGCCCATGCTTCATTAGAAAAAACGCACTATGAATTAGCAAGTTTTTTTATTTCAGCCGTATATTGTACTAGCTGTTTGTTTATCTTCAGCATATCGTCAACAAGATCCTGGTATTCTGGGTACTTACGCTGTATATCTTGAGGAGTTAACTCATCATTCTCGTCTCTGGCCACCGCTTTATCGTACCAACGAGAATATTTTGCCCGCCATCTTGTCAAATGAGGTCTCAGTCCTTCGTTTAATGAATCAATCAGAAGATCTACGAGCTTAGCTGTGTCCTTGTCTTTTAACTGCACAGCGGGCACCTCGCGAGCCAACATTCTTATTTCACCAAAAAGCATATACCAAGAACGATATATATCGCTAATAACATCATTATCCTTGTCGATCGGAAGACCAGCCTTGCGCGTCTTTAGCTCAACCCATGCCTTATGAGCAATTTGCTTAACTTCATAATTTGGTTTAATTTTTAGCTTCCCGATACCTCCTAGAGCTATCTCTAGCTCCACATCCTGACGGTGCAACCTATATATTTTTTTACTCCAAAGCAATCCCGCAACCAGGGCTATGACCAGGAGTAAGAGGAGAAAAATGTTGATCTTGGCGTCTAGGGTAAATTTGTTAACTTCAATACTTAATATACTCATTGTCTTTACTTATTCTCCTGATATTGGGGGTGAGAGAGATCCACATAGTTTTGATATGTAATGCGTTTCTTAAAGGTATCCTCAAAGGCATCCTTTATGGGTATCTCTGGTAGCTGGGGGTACATGCCCGGCCAAAAGTAAAGATTTGCAAAACCTGATCGAACATTGGCAGCTGTTCGAGGATGTAGGAACGGATATAATGGTGAGTTATCAATCTGCCCGAACTGATTGATTATGGGCTTTGCCGGGAACGTTGGTAATATCATGACCATTAGGCCCGAACGCCCGCCGACTTTTTGAGTTAAACCTGCGTATAACTCCCAGTCTACATGCTTACGCCGCCAAGTATTTTGACCGTATAGCGCAACGACTACACTGGAATCTGTAATGTGCTCTGCTTGAATGAGCTTCTTGATATATTCGTCTTTGTTGTGCGGATCGATGTCTCCGAAGTCTACGGACTTACTTATGAAGTGGTCCCCGTAATACCGATCGAAAAGATTGCGATATGCGATATCCTCGTTGTGAAAGCTAACAAAGACCTTATGCCTGTTATCTGGCTGTGGCATATTTAACCCTTGCAACGCTTGTGAAAACATATTATCCGGAGGCATCTTCGCTCCAGGTTTTTACTGACCGAGCATCCATGCTATACATCTATAACCCCTTAGGTATGGGTCTCGGTGGGTTCGGTCGGGGTAAAGGGGCCCTAGCTGGTTCTGACATCGGAAAAACTCGTGGTGGATTCGGCCTGGGAACTTGAGGTGGGTTAGCCATGGGAGTTTCCTTTCTATTGAGTTAATTTTACGCCTGCACCAAGAAGAGAGCTAGTGCAGACGCAAGAACACCACCTACGAATACGGACAGAAGCCACCTAAACCACTTCCGCTTAAAGGCTAGTACGGCTGTATTTTGACCTATAGAGTAGTTCCCGTCCTGAATTAGTTGCTGTAGAAGTTCTGTATCTCCCATGTAGAAATACTCTTGATGAGCTTCTAGATCTACGATCGCCCCTAGATACTCACGAATATAGGTTATCCATAATGTCAAAAAAAGACACATCAACAATAGAATTATCGAAACAATGCATAGGAGGGGCCACTTTCCATGATGGTTGTCTATAACTACAGCAAGAAGTACTAAGCTGGCCGCCGCAATTGTGTTGGCTTTTGTATCAACCATATTGTCAGCATTCTGAGTTAGGGAAAGATGAGATAGAACGGCATTGTGCAAACCGGTAAGGCCAGCTCCCTGGTTGTTTTTTGTGTCTGTTTCACCTTTCGTTGGCGCCATAATTAAGTTAATTATACGCCGCGTTTATGAAAAGTATTGCTTTAGTTAGGCCCTGAGGCCTTCGACTATGAAGGAGTCGGGAGAGACCTGGAATTGGCTGCCCCGGAATGGATCGGCAAACATAGATATACGCGGCCGTGGCTTATTAACTTTATCAACATAATAAAGGTTATAGTTTTTCAGCGAGGTGGAGGCTCTAAACTCCGAAGAAGTTATATAGAAACGTATATGTTGGGTTGCCCTGACGGAAGTTTTAACTTCTATCGGCCTTTCGCGTCCGTCTTGCTCGAATGAGAGGATATCGAATCCTAAAGAATCGTCTTGAAGCGACACCCTTTCTATTTTTCTAGCCAAGTCTTTACGGCCTTGGGAGCTAAGCCTGGTTTTTTCCTGATTAAATACCAGCACCTCTCCCTTGCTACCAGTAATCGCGTTTTCTCGGCTCCGTTCAATATGATCTATCTTATAAGGAGTTCTTTCGCCGTCTTTCTTCAACAATATGCCTTTAGGTAAAAGAATTTTTGGGTTGATGATAATTTCCGGAATAATGCTATCCTCCAGGTTTACGAAGACTGGTTCGTCGCTCAAGGGAATCTCGGGCGAATCGCTATCTACAAAATCCGAGAATAAGGCTTCCATGCTGCCATATTGTCTGATAATTGTGCGCATACGTTCGTCTGTGAGATGGGTAAAGCCCTGCAGTACAAAGTTTGGCTTATAATCCACCAACCTGTTGAAAACAGGCATCGGTATTGACATATAATTCAGGTTTTTTATGAAGAAGGTGTATTCCCATGGGTTTCCGTGCTCATCACGTGGCCACATTGCAAGTGCTAGCTGGGGGCTGTGTTGCTTGTAGTAAACTTCGCCAGACATCACTAGTCTGCCGTGGGCATAAAAGACAACTGTATCTCCATTCTGCATCTTCTCCCAGCGACTTTTCGTTCCCTCGCGATTTCCCCAGGCATAAATAACTTCTTGCTCGAGAACTTTCGCCCTACCCTCATCCGTCAAAAACGGAGCTATACGCTCGTATGGGACGCCGTGTTTGATGGTAGACAGGAAGTTTTTATAGGATTTCTCTCCACTGCGTGGTGCCAAAAAATAATTCATAACTCGGTGTACTTGCTGCTCTTACTCTTGACTAAGTCAGACATCTAAACTCCAATTCAGGCTAATTATACCTCTGTTGGGCGAAAGAATATAGGGTTAGGGGCGGAGGGTGCCGGCAAAGACTTGCCAAGCTAAGGCGCTTTTGGCTACCAGGCTAAGGATGATATACATCCTCTCCCCATACATGTAATCAGCCCATTTGCCGATGCGCTTATACTGCAAATACATATTGAGCGCAAAGCAGCTAAAGAATATAAACAGGCTGCCGAATATAAAGTAGACAAAGGTTGGCGGCGCACTGCCCTGATGGCTGCTATACCAGATATAAAAGGCCACAGCCACCCACGGCACAATGCCCGCTAAGCTGCCGATTTTGTAAGCCAGCCAGTTAACTTGCTCGCGCCCCTGGTTGTAAAGCTCCATGGCCAGGCCGGTGAGGTTCATTATGGCCACCAGAGCAAATATCAGCACCAGGCTCACCACGTCGTATATGCCAACCAGCATAGATATAGCCACCATCATCACGCTGGCGCTCAGGCTGTATTCGAACCAGCGAGCCTTGTTTATGCCCTTGCCTAGGTTGGCTACATAAGTTTTGTTATAAAAAGTCGCGATCGCCAAATGGAACAATGCCGAGATAAAGAAGAAGCCGGCTATCAGCCAGACTATGGGCATGTCGAATAGTTTATTACTGGCGGCGTCCAGATGTTGGGTAGATGAATTAAAGGTTAGGTAACTGCCCGTAACGGGTAGTTTGAAATTGGTGCTAAGGGCCAGTACCGCCGCGCCTTGGGCACCATGCAGCAGGGCCATGATTAAATTGAATTTTCTAAGACTTTTGAAGGTTATTTTGCTCATGCTTAAAACTATAATCCTGTTGGAGCAAAGAATACAGAGCGGCTAGGGTTCTCGCCTATCGTCTATTAGGTAGCCTATGCCGCGCCTCGTTTTCAAAATCCCTCGATGGTCACCCATCTTGCCGCGCAGCGAACTAACGTAAACATCCACTACCCTTTTTTCATACCAATCACTACCTCCGCAGACAGCCACAAGCAGCTGTTCTCGCGTCAAGACCTTACCGGCTTTTTGACAGAGCGCAGCCAGAATATCAAATTCCTTTGGGGTGGTGGGCATAACCACTCCGTCTACAAATAAGTCCCGACTCTCCAGGTCTACACGGACTTGGTCGTCGGCGAAACTAAGGATAGCGGGCATCTCTCGTTCCGGTTCTCGGGCATCAGCTTGACCCCTTACCCACAGGATGGAATCTGGCTCGATGCCCATCATAAGCTTTCGCAGCTCGCCGCTGTGGATGCCGACGCTACCGTCCGGGGCAGTAATAAAATTAAGTGTTTCCACTTCTGCCACCTCCCTAGTACCAACCCGGCCAACAAAAATGCCGGCCCTTGAGGTTGTGGGTAGTTCTGGTTCTGGCAGTGCTGGTGCCCTATCAATTTCTGACATATTAGATAATTATACTCTTGATTTAGCAAAAGCAAAGCATAAGCAGTGCAGTAGAACTTGTTGACATGCCAACAACAGTGTAATAACCTTTTAAGCATTAGCATTAAACAAGGAACCTCACCAGTGAAAACTCCTAAAAACCAACGCGGCCTGGCCCATATAGCCCTAGCTGCCATAATTGTAGTAATAGCTGCTGCCATTGGCGTGGCCGCCTGGCGGATCAGCGCCTCTAACAAAACGTCTACGGGTGGCAACAAACCAGTCACCAACAAAGCGGTTCAAAGCGCCTGCTTAAAAGAAATTAACGATGCCAATCTATGTAAGTTCGCCGCCAATTTCACCCTAAACACACCATATAAAGCGGTGGCTACCGTGACCGGCAGCAGCAGTGATGGCACTATGACCATTCTGACGGATGGCAAAGGCAACACCAGCCTGAGCAGCAACGCCGGCGGCCAACAACTCGATTCCATAACTCTAGATAATTCTACCTATATTAAAGATGCCAGCAGCGGCACCTGGATGAAATACACCAGCAGCGCTAGCACCGACAGCTCTAACCCAGCCAACAATCTAAAAATCAGCACTAGCGACCTAACCAACGGCGGCACCATTAGCTACAAGGCTCTGGGCAAAGAAGCCTGCGGCAGCCTAACCTGCTTTAAATACCAGCAGATCGACAAATCTAACACCACGGCCACGCAATATGTCTGGTTTGACGACCAAAACTACCAGTTGCAGCGCTTCAGCTATTCTGATCCAACCACCGGTACTACGGATATGACATTTACCTATCAGGCTGTAAATATTACAGCTCCATCACCGGTGACCAATGCCAGCACTACACCGTCCGGCAGCAATTACTAAAGATTTAGAGCGATTCTCTAACCAAGGACTTTGACAGGCCCGTCCAAGGCCTTGGTTAGAGGCGTCGCCAGATCTCGGAGTGAGACCTGGCGACGCGGGTTGAACGGAGGCGGCTAGCGCCGGGCTTGAGCGGCGCGTTCGCGCGACTCCTGGGCGTAGATCCCCAGCTTCGTGACGAGCACTGTGAGAAGTACGCCGGCGCCGAACAGGACGCCGTAGAGATACAGCTGGTGCTCGGCGTGGGTGGCCAAGCCGACAGCGCTTCCGGACGAGGTGACATGGCCGAACACGTAGCTGAACAACACGACGAGGATCGGCGCCCACGGGTTGACCAGAACCGCACTGAGCACGATGACCAACGCGATGAGCGCGATGACCGCGTAACCGAGCCAGACGGGCGTCGTGCCGTAGAGGCCGGCCGTGACGTATGGCGCGTGCATTCCTTCGTCAGAGTACACGGCGTAGTGCGGCAAGATCCCGATCAGCATCGTCATTTGCAGCCCGAAGGCTGCGATCAGCGGCACGAACGGCAAGTGCTGCTCGGCATCGAAGTTGTGCGGCAACAGCTTGCGCAGCCTGCGCAACTGTCGCAGCACGAAAGCAACGACCGACAGCACGAAGCGCAGGTGCCTACGAACGCTGAAGCTGTAGTGCAACAATTGGCGCAACTTGCGCATCTCTTGAACCTCCGGTTGTCGAGGGACTCCATCCGATCAGAACAATCCAATGGAAGCCCACATTATAACACTTATGCTAAGCTTTTGCAATAGTTGGGCTAGAAGCACAAACTTCAATCTTTATTGATTAAAATCTCTGGTTCTAGCCGGGATTTATCCCTCCCGGCGGGGGTTTTGCGGTCTAGGCCGTAACGGCCTTGGACCGCTCGTGCTCTGGCGAGATGCCACGGAACACGATGTAGAGGATGAGCAAGACGGCGTCGACGATGATGATGTTCACGACGCTGCCCCACGAGTGGAAGGTCGCCAGAAGCGCGATCGTGCTCACCAGTGCGGCACCGAAGAAGACGCGTGAGAAGCGCTTCGTCACCGACATGTAGCGCACCACCCACTGGTCTTCCGGCTCATCGAATTCGTCGATGACGAGGTCGATCCAGGCCAGGGCGCAGGCTCCGACCAGAGCGAGCCAGAGCCACGTCATTTGCAGGCCTGGAAAGCGCCCGTTGTGGAACCCCAGCAGGTTGAACACGAAGATCCCCAGTGCGAAGAACGCGATGACGTAGAGATCGCCTCGATTCCGTTGGTTGAGGGTGGTCGCGATTGACGCGACCGCCAAGACGAAGCCGGCCAGCGAAACGAGCTGGATCCAGTCGAAGATCGAGCGGTCCGAGACACCGGCGCCGATCAAGCTGACCAATCCAGCAAGCATCCCGAGGCCCGCTGCGGCCTCGAAGATGTCGTTGTCGATGAACCTGGCGACAGCGTTGAGCCGATGCTTCATGCCATACCTCCGTTGTCGTATCCAGGTACCGGGTGGTACCCCTTCCGTAAGACAAAGAATTTTCGCCCCACGAACAGCCGATATTATAGCATATTTATGCTAAACCCTCAATTCCCTAACCGCCGCTTATTTTGGGCGTATAATTAGCTTAACGCGGCGAGTCACTTATAAACGCTATGCGCCTGCCGTTTTGGCGAACACCGTAGCTATGACACAAAAAGCCGCTAAACGGACCTTTACTAACTTTTAAAGAAAGGATTCGTTATGGCAAAGGATGTTAATCCGGAGCACGCCAATTGGAACTACGAAGACCACCTGAAGCACTGGCGCTCATGGGGTTCGTGGTTTAGTTGGGGCTCACCAGTTGGCCTGGGATTGTTTTTTATAGCAATCGCCTTCTGCGTCTGGCTACTCGGCCAAACCTTCAACTGGGGCTAAGCCCAACCAAAAACAGCGCCCAAATCTGAGCGCTGTTTTTATTCACCGCTTATTTTGAGCGTATAATTTTGTCATGACAGAATTCGATAATGTTATCTTGTTTAAGCCGCGGGAAGCAGATCCACCGCATGAAAGCGCTGAGCTCCCAAGCGCAGTTTTCATGGGTAGCAAATTGCGCTGGTCAACACTTTACGAAGCAGCTAAGGATGGAGCGATCCCTTTTGAATATATACCGTCTGACGTCCTATCGAGCTTACGTGCCAAGGACCCGGACTCCAAGCCACGTATAGTCCCGCCACCAGAAGCCTAACCGTCCGCTTACTTTGAGCGTATAAACCCAGTCTGTTTGATGATAAAATGTAGATATGAATAAGAAAGCAGCAACCCAAAGCAGAATTACTCCTCGACGCCAAAAGGAGCTGGAGCAAGCTGTGAAAAAAACAGTTAAGCAGTATAGAAAAACCCTCGTGCTGCTTAGCAAGACATGAAGATAAAACAGCTTACACTCTGGGAAGCTGAATTTATCGCTCACTCTACTGCCAGCGAGATGATGCAATACGACGAGCCGATGCCGCCGTTTAGTACTCGCACCCCGGGGAGACTAGAAAGTTGCTTGGCTACACCATTTCAGACATTTGCCGGACGCCCTCTGTATAGGTTCTTCTACCAGCGCTTGGCTATTCTGTTCTATCTGGTCATCAAAAATCATCCCTTCAAAAACGGGAATAAAAGAATGGCGGTAATGCTAAGTTTCGTGTTTCTTTTCGACAATGGAAAGTGGATAGATATTGATCCAGACTCACTATACAAACTTGCGAACGGTGTAGCTAAAAGCAATCCAAAAGACAAGGAAAAGGTACTTAACATGCTCTCAAAATTTTTCAACGAAAACATTGTAAGTGTATAACACCCTAATTCTAAGCACTGTCTGGGTATCGGCTATTCCAGGCTCGAGAAAACAGAGGAAGCGAGGAGTGAGCTCAAAAGCCTGAACCGAGGACTGTTTGATCCGCCCAAGGCGGAGAGTTCCGCAGGTTCACTTTTGGCGAGCGAACCAGCGACCATCCTGTTTTTGAATGCCTGTCGGTTTTTGGCTTCCGTTTTTGCCGACCCAAAAATGGAAGAATCTTAAGACTTCTGGAAGAAGTCTAGATTTTGTAGCTCTTCCGGAAGGAATCCTTGCGGGTGCTTAAACCCTGCTTCCCATTTGGTGCCCTTGCCATAGCCTAGATCTTTCATCAGTTTGGTTGGGGCGTTGCGCAGGTGCAACGGCACCGGTGCATCCGGGTAGGCACGAGCGGCAGCTTGGGCCTTGCCCATGGCGCCAGTTACCTCGCGAGATTTGGGAGCCTTGGCTAGTACTGTGGCGCAGTGGAACAGGTTGTATTGGCATTCGGGCATGCCTATACGCTCGACAGCCAAAAAGGTAGACACGGCCAAATTAAGGGCCGCCGGTGCGGCCATGCCAACATCCTCGCTGGCAAAAACTACCATCCGCCGGGCAATAAACTTGGGATCCTCGCCACTTTGCAGCATTCGGGCCATGTAGTACAACGCCGCGCTGGCGTCACCGCCGCGCATAGATTTTATAAAGGCGCTGATGATGTTGTAGTGCATCTCGCCTGCTTTGTCGTAGCCAGGGATGCGAGCCTGAGCGGCGGATTCTATCACCTCGCGGCTGATGGTGCCATCTGTTAAGCCCATAGCTAGCTCCAGATTGCCCAGGGCTATGCGGGCATCGCCACTGGCTAACTCGGCCAACAGATCGATGCTACTCGCCGGCAGGCGCTTGGTATTGAGCTTTTCGGCTTTGGCGGCGGATTTGAGAATGGTTATAAGCTCGGCCTTGGTGAGGGGTTCTAGTACAATTACTCGGCTGCGACTTAGGAGCGGGGTTATAACTTCGAAGCTGGGATTTTCGGTGGTGGCGCCGATGAGCGTGATCAGACCGGATTCTACGTGGGGCAAAAAGGCGTCTTGTTGAGCCTTGTTAAACCTATGGATTTCATCCACGAATAGCACAGTGGGCCGCGCCGCAAGAGCCTGCTTTTGGGCCGAGCCCAAAACTCCGCCCTTGCTTTTGGCGCTCTGCGGCGTCGCTGGCTCCAGTGCTCCGTCACTGTATCGCCCATACAGCTCTGTCTGCGCTTCGCCATCTCCTTGCATAGCATCCAAACGCGCCTCCACTGAGGCGGATTTGCTACCCAGGCCAGCATTAGATCGGGCGCGATCTACCACCTTCATAACATCGGCCTTGCCGGCCGTAACGGCGCTGATCTCTATAAAATCGGCTTCTAGCTCGTTGGCAATTATGCGAGCCAGGGTAGTTTTGCCGCTGCCCGGCGGCCCCCAAAAAATCAGACTGAATGGTTTGCCAGCCCGGACTAATTCTTGCAACAGCTTACCGGGCCCCAATATGTGAGCCTGGCCGACCACCTCCGATAATTCTTGTGGGCGCATGCGCTCCGCCAACGGTCTATCCATACCCTTATATTATGTCACTTTTGCCTGTCACATACCTAAATCCCGGCCTATTCGTTTTGTAGGTCGCGGCTAGAAAAGCGCCAGGCGCCCAAAAATGCCAAGCCGAGCCCGAGGCCTATCAGAATCAGGTTGGTACCCCATCGCGGGCTGGCCGCCGGAGCCAAGCCAATGTGGTTAAAGACGGATGTATCCAAAATCCAATGATTCAGGTTAATGCCCGAACTTAGCATTTGCAACAGGAAGCCCCAGGCCACCACCCCGTAGGCCACAAATGTCGTAATGCGCGGAATAAAACCGAATGTAAAGATAGCAATACCAAGGCCCAGTAGCGGCGGCACTACGCCGTTAATGCCAGCCAGCAGTAGAGCATGGAATGATACGTTCAAGCTCTGGTTGAGCGTACCAAGCCACACGAGACCCGTGCTTATCAATCCCGCCAGAGCAATTACGCCAGTTGCCAACAGCAGCCTGCCGGACAACCATCGCCAGCGGCTAATCGGACGCACCAGTAGATTGTCCAAATAACCCTGTGCTTCATCATCACGGATGCGACCAGCTGCGCTGGCGGCATAACACATCGCTAGGGTCATAACCAGAAAGAAAGCGATGCCCAGAAAAGCCGTTGTTTCGGCTCCGCCGCCCGAAGCTACGATTTTCTTGACAACCTTGTGCGCGCCCGACGAATCGTTTATGGCTTGTACTGCAGTCTTGGTCAAAAGTGCAAAGAATAGGCTAAGGGTGCCTATGCCGGCCAGCCAACTCAAGTTATTAATACGATTCAACCTAAACGACAAGCCTAGCGAGGACTTTAGCAATCCAAAGTGCGGCTTGGCAGTAGCCTTATCGGCAAAGGTGGCCTGGCCAAGATCACGGCGACCGGCTAGCCAAATACTTGCGCCCCCCAAGACTAAGACAAAGATGATTATGGGTAACAGCCAGATCGGCTGAGTAGCGCCCAGCGGCTGGAGTTTCTCTACCCAGCCTAGCGGCGAAATATTAAGCAACCACCTGGCGCTGCCGATATCGGCCATCGCCCTGACTAAAAAGCTGGCACCGAAGATGGCAGCACAAAAGCTGGCTGCCCGGGCCCGCGTGGGCATCAGTTGCGAAACAAAAGCGCCAAGCGCTAAGAACATAGCGGCGCTGGCCACCACGGACAATGCAAAAAATAGTGCGGCGCTACTACTGAAACCCACGCTATGAAATCTACCGGTGGCTACAAAGGCCACTGCCGTAACACCGTAGAGCATGCCCAGGACAATGCCTAGCCCAGCCAGAGCATTAAGCGCCGCTCGGCGAGCCGTGGTCTGACCGGCTAGCAGTAGCTCCCAACGACCATTGTCTTCCTCGCCGCGAAAAGTCTTAGTGGCTAGCAAAAAAGCCCAAATGCCGCCAACAATCGCCATGGTCATCAGGGTGTTCCAGGCTGTGAAGCCAGCCACCGTATTGATACCGTGGGGCACGCCGAGGATGGCCTTTAAACCAGTGTTATTGGCGTAGAGAGCCTCGACACCGGCTCGAGCTTTGGCGGTTGGGAAGGCCGTGGCGAAGCCGGTAGCTTTAGATGCTACTAAAATCCCAAAGGCTAGCGCCCAAAGCGCGGCGCCTCGAACATTACGTCGGGCTACGAATCGAGCTATAAAACTTTTAGGCAGATGATAAGTCTTAAATACAGGCGCCGCTGGGGAGTAGGTTGGGCTAGAGCTCATCTCCGGCCTCCGGATTGCGTATATCCTTGCCGCCGTATAAAGACAAGAATAGCTCCTCCAGCGATGGCTCGCGGCTGAGCAAGCTCCGGGGCTTAGCGGCGGAAAGAATGCTTAGTAGCGGTGCAATATCCCCGTGCACCTGGCAGCGCAACTGATGGCCAACAATTTGCATGTTTTTGACACCGGGGACATGGTTGATTTTGGGCGGGGCATGATCGAAAGTCGCCTCGACAGTTATAGCTGAGAGATGGCGCATTTGTCCAAGCGTGCCTGATTCGACCAGTTTGCCGTCACGCAGAATGGCTAGTCGGTCGCAAAGTGCCTCAACCTCGCTCAAGATGTGCGAACTCAAAAAGACTGTTTGGCCGGCGTTTTTGGCTTCTATAACACTTGTGCGGAAGGCTTCTTCCATCAGTGGGTCTAACCCGGCGGTCGGCTCGTCTAATAGCAGAAGCTCGGCACGAGCCGCAAAAGCCGCAATAAGGTTGATCTTCTGGCGATTGCCCTTGGAATAAGCCCGGACTTTTTTGTTTGGGTCAAATGAAAAACGCTTAACCAAAGTTTTGAGATAGTTCTGATCCTGCCGGCCGTGAATTTTACCAAGCAAGTGCAAAGTCTCCGCCCCTGTTAAGCTGGGCCAAAGCGTGGCTTCGCCAGGCACATAGGCTAAGCGTTCGTGAACTTTTATCTTTTGCTTTTGGGTGTCCTGCCCAAAAATCTCAACGCTGCCGGCCGTCGGTTTGATAAGCCCCAGCATTAGACGAATGGTCGTGGTTTTGCCAGCGCCGTTGGGTCCCAAGAAGCCATAGACCTCGCCGATCTCGATCTGTAAGTCGAGGTCTTTGAGCGCAAAAGTTTTAGAACCGCTATATTTTTTGGACAAGCCGTTGATTTTAATCGCTGGAGTTTTATCTTCCATTACCTTTAATGATACAGCTTTGGGCTAAATAGCTTAAGGTTTTACATACAATTTGACACCTGATATAGTTATCAAACATAAGGGTTAAGTGAGAGGTACTGGTAACAGATGTCTAAGCAGATCAAGGCGATCATGGAAAAGCCGGTTACCCGCCGCCAGTTTTTGTCGCATATGGGACTGATCCTGATTGGCATAATGGGCTTTGGATCGGTGCTGAATATGTTGCTGGACCACGAAAAACATTTACAACTACCTTCTGATAAAAAGGCCAGCAAAGGCTTTGGCGCTGGCAAGTTCGGAATCTGAGCTTTTACACCGATCATAAGCTTTATTAGTTAAGCGGACTTATATACAATATGGATATCACTTGGGAGAAGTGGTTTGTTTATCATGAGGGAAATTATATAGATGTCTGTACCGTTTAGGTTACCGATAGTAAACAGTGATGACGGCCAGTGGGGTGATGAGCTACGCCAGTGGCTAATGAAACAGCACTACGACGACGGCACCGATAACTCTACCGACAACGGCGATCATAAGATTATAAAAATGCGCCCGGGCACTACCGGCGCCGGAACAGCACCGTTAAAATTTGTATCCGGACCGCTAATGACCGCAGCCGAAGCCGGAGCCATCGAGTTCCTGACCGACCGACTGTACTTTACCCAGACCACCAGCACTACTCGCAAAGTCTTGGCGGCCTTTGACGACAGCAGCGGTGCCACCGGCGATGTTTACTACCGGGATGGTAGCAGCAACTTTGTGCGCCTGGGAATTGGGACTGGCAACCAAGTTCTGAGCGTAGCCAGCGGTATTCCGTCATGGAAGCAGGCCATCTTTGCCATTTCTACCCAGACCGGCACCACCTACACCATTACTAGCACCGATACTGTAGTCATTGCCGACGCTACCAGCAATAATGTGGCCGTGACGCTGCCGGCGGCCTCCGGTGTTACCGGCTACCGCTTTTATATAAAACGTAAGGATAACGCGGCGCACACCGTGACGATTGGCCGCACCGGCGCCGATACCATAGACGGCGCCACTAGCCAGACGCTGGATGCCCAATACACGTCGGCCACGGTCGTGTCCGACGGTAGTAACTGGTATATAATTTAGAGCAATGGCATACACACCTGGCTTAAACGGCGGACGCATCAATGCCTCACTAAGTGGTAATTCGACATCTGCGGGCGGAGGCTACAGCCTGGTTTCGACCGGCACTTTATATTTGGCTGGCGGCAACAACGTCACCCTGAGTCAGAATGCCAATACGGTTACCATCTCGGCGGCGGCTCAGTCGGTAGTGCCCGGAATCCAATCAATTCAGGCTAGCAACACTACTTATACAACCGGCAACGTTATATTTAGCAACGCCAACGGTCTGAGCTTTGGCTCCAGCGCTGGTGGAGCAATCACAGCCAGCTACACAGTGCCAACCAACTTTATTACCACCGCCCGGGCTAGCACTGATGCTCTCGGCCTGAATACGGCACAGACTAACGTTACTTGGACGGCTAACAGTGGAGGACTTTCGCTGAATGCCTCCGGTTACGCCGGCACCGGCACAACCTTTGCCGGTACCAATGTTTCGGCATCTATGACACACAACAGTGCCGGACTCAACTTGGCCTTATCGGCCGGTGCCGGTGGTGGTGGCGGCTTCTCCGCCGGCATTAGTGGCGGTAATGTTGCAGGCAATACTGGGACGGTTGGCAGCCAAGTAGTTTTTGCTGGCGGCAACAACATAACTCTTAGTGGAGCTACAGCGGCTGGCGGCAGTGCCACTGTTAGCATCAGCGCCGCCAACCAAACAGTGCAGCCCGGAATCCAATCAATTCAGGCTAGCAACACTACTTATACAACCGGCAACGTTATATTTAGCAACGCCAACGGTCTGAGCTTTGGCTCCAGCGCTGGTGGAGCAATCACAGCCAGCTATACGGTGCCGAGCGTACCGACACAAACAGTACAAACTTCTAACATCGTAGTGCCTTCGGCCGGCACCCAAACCGCCACCAGTGGTACTGTAAGCTTCGCCAATAGCAACGGGGTGACTTTTGGTATGAGCGGCAGCAACCAGATTACGGCTTCTGTCCAAACAAACTATCTGACAACTGCCCGGGCCAGCACCGACGCCCTCGGCCTGAATACGGCCCAGACTAACGTGACATGGACAGCCAACAGCAGCGGGCTTTCGCTTAACGCCGCTGGTTATGCTGGCACTGGCACAACGTTTGCCGGCGCCAACCTTTCCGGATCAATTACGCAGAACAGCGCGGGCCTGAACTTGTCGATGTCCGCAGCCGCTGCCGGAGGCGGTGGCGGCGCAACTGGTTCGTACTACGACAACATGATTCAGCAATCGTCTATATCGGCCATTAACTACACCTCCCTGAGCACGGGTATGTTCAACCACATAATTATCCAGCCATTAGATCCAAGCAACGAACAATTCCCCTACGCCATAACCGCTTCGACCGCCTACCTTAACTTCTCCGCGAACGCCACGGCTACTATCGCCTCTTCCTCGCATACTTCGACTGTTTACGTAGGCTTGTATACCCGTGCCAACTCGACACAGTTAAGCCTAGTAAACAGTGTTTCTAGCTCTTGGGGAATGGCGGCTAACGCAAGTAACAGCGGTGCTTACAACGGTGCTCGCTACCTTTCTATACACTCTTCACTGTGGTCGGCGCAGCCCGCATTATCTCAAAATGTCCGCTATTACTTTGGTATTATGTTCCGAACCTCCAACTACTCTGGTAGTTCCGGCTCCAGCTTAGCCAACTCTATAGCTGGCATGTACTATGGGCAGTCTGCCCAACGATCAGGCTACTTGGGCGTGGCTGGATCCTCTGGCACATCATACAATGCTTGGCACCCGTTTATGGGCGTTCATTCTATAACAACCCATACAGCGATGCTCGGAACGATCGCTAACTCGGATATAAACAAGGTTAGCGCTTACGGCAACTTCATACCTCAGATTATTTTCGACGGTGGTGGCGGACTAATAAACTAGGCGGTTAGCGCGCTACTTGCTTGCCGTCTGCGGTGTTCCCTGAAGGCGCGCAAGAACTCGATCGGTTATAAAATCAAATTGCCGCGGATCGATGATGCGCCTACAGTTAAGGTGTAATCATAAACAAGGGGGGTGCTATGCGTAGTCTTATCAAACTAGGCTTTTTTATTAATGTGCCAAAGAGAGCCAGACTAGTTGGCGGAATAGCCGTAGGCTTGGTTCTGGGTACTGGCGTAGCTGTGGTAATGGCCTCCATACCGGATGGAAGTGGGGTGATCCATGCCTGCTATATCTCGGGCGGCCAAAATCAGGGTCAAGTCCGCATTATTGATGATTCCAGCCAAACTTGCACCAGCGATGAGACTGCGCTCAGCTGGAACACGGCCAGTCCGGGCCAGTTTGAGACTAATCTGGCTGGCGCCAATTTTGTGGGCGCCGATCTATCCAATCGGAACTTCGTAGGTGCTGACATGCACGGATCAAACTTTTCGGAAGCAAACCTTAGCGGCACCAACTTTCAGAGGGCCAATCTTTCTGGGAGTACCTTTGGCAATCCCAATGGCGACCATGGTGCCAACACCGATCTATCTAAAGGTGCAAACTTCCAAGACGCCAACCTATCGGGCATCAACTATATTGACGAGGCGGGTGGCAATGATTTAGACTTCTCGAACGTTAATTTCCAAAATGCTAACTTCACAGGCGCAACTTTTTCTGGCAGCTTTACCGTAGACAATGGCGACTTTGTTGGCACCGACTTCAACCTGGTGATCTGCAATACTCAGCCCCTCATATCGAACAGTGACTTTTCAGGGGTAGATTTTTCTACGATGACTTTAGGAGCCGGCGCATCCATTTCCAGCTCGAACTTTTCTGACACTAATTTCCATGGCCTAACGCTTAACAATATTAACTTTGCTTCTAACTCCAACCTATCCGGAGCTAACTTTAGTGGCGTTAACTTTAGCAATTCCAATATTACCGACACGAACGTTGCGGGAGCCAATTTCACCAATGTTGATTTCAATAATACTAACTTAACCAACACCAACCTTAGTCAAGCGACAGTGACAGGCGTTACCTGGGAGGGCTCAGTCTGTCCCGACCAAACTATCAGCGACGATAATGGTGGGACCTGTATCGATCATTTGGTCCCCCTACCCAACTAAGTTGGCCTAAGGTGTCTTAACAGCGGTAGATTTGTGATACCATATATCTGAAGTAAGGCAACTTATTAGGGAGTGTTTGTGAAGCCGCAGATATTGGTACCAGACAATGTGGGAGTTAATAACTCTGGCGATTACGTCAGTCGTTTGCAGAAATCCAAAACTTTTAGGGATTTATCGACGGTTATTGTCTGCCCTACCCGCGGCCTGATCCCCGCCCGCATTGTCCAGAGCTGGCAGGGCCTGATTCGACCTATGAACCAAAAAGTTATGGGCCCCATATTTATGGAAAATATGGAGGTCGGCGAGGCCTACAACTCGGTCATCAAGATGATTCTAGAGAACCCAGAGCTAAGTACCTTCAAGTTTTTGCTAACCATAGAGGAAGATAACGCTCCACCAGCCGATGGTTTGATTAAACTCTACGAATCAATCGACGATTTTGACGCTGTGGGGGGCCTGTACTGGACCAAGGGCGAAGGTGGCCAGCCGATGTGTTACGGCAACCCGGCGGTTATGCCGCTCAACTTCATCCCGCAAATTCCGCAGCCAGATGCCATTACGCCCTGCAACGGCTTGGGCATGGGCTTCACCCTGTTTAGGATGGAAATGTTCAAAGACAAACGCTTTGATTACGGCAACTGGTTTGTGACCAAACAAGAGGTTGTGCCGGGCGGTGGCGCCCAAGTCTTTACCCAAGATTTGTGGTTTTTTAACAAAGCCCGCGACCTGGGTTACAAGTTTGCCTGTGACGCCCGAGTACATGTTGGACATTTTGATGCGCTTAATCAGATGATGTGGTAAAAGGAGTAACTATGCCCAGAGTAAAGCCCGTTGGTAAGGTGGCCAAGAAAACTAAAACACCGGCTAAAGCCGCGAAAAAGGTTGCTAAAAAGAATGTGGTCCTGAAGCTATCCTTGGCCTGCGGCGATAACAAGCCAGAAGGCTTTAAGGGCGTAGATATAGTTAAGACAAAATCAGCCGATTATGTTTTTGATCTACTAAAGTTCCCCTGGAAGCAGATTGCCAGTAATTCTGTAGACGAGATCGAGTGTAGCAACTTTGTAGAGCACATCCCGCACGGCGATAGCTACAACGATCCTTTTTATCAGTTTTTTGACGAGATCTACCGCATCTTGAAACCGGCAGAATTTGATCCCAATAACCCCAACATCCCCTTAAAGGGCTTTGCCCGAATTGTTTGCCCCTACTATTCCAGTATGCGAGCTTGGCAAGACCCCACTCACCACAGGGCCATTTCTGAGGCCAGCTTTTTGTACACCAACAAACAGTGGCGCCTGGACAACAAGCTAGATCATTACCCAATTAGCTGCGACTTTGACTTTAGCTACGCCTACATAGTCAGCCCCGAATGGCAGCAGCGCAACGAAGAAGTCAGAGGCTTTGCGATTCGTAATTACATAAACGCTGTCAGCGACATCCAGGTAACTTTAGTTAAGAGACCGTGAAGAACCGGCTAGTCTTTGCTGGCTTGGCCTTGGCACTGGGCCTAAGCGTGTTGGCGCCGGCAGGCGCTTTGGCACTAGGCAAGGACGCCGGCCTGACCATCAGCCCGCTGCGCGCCTACCCTTCCCAGGATCCCGGCGTGACTACGGCTTCCAACATTACGCTGAGCAATCTGACCAAGTCACCAATGGGTGTGAGCATTGGCGCCGAGCTTTTCAAAACTATCGACGAAAGCTACGACTATGCTTTTGCGCCGACCGCCGACAAAAGCTGGATAAGGTTTGATGATAGCAATATTTCCCTGCAAGCCGGCCAAACTCAAAAGGAGAATTATGCCGTGGCTGTTCCAGCCAGCGCTAAAGCCGGCGGCTACTATTTTGCGATTGTGGCCACTGTTAAGGCTCAAACTAGCTCTGTTAATTTCACCATTCTAAAGCAAGTTACCTCGCTGATCTACCTGCAGGTTCACGGTAATATCAGCCACCAGATGAGCTTGCTGGGCACCAATACACCGTGGCTGACGACAACACCCAGCGTAGATATTAGCGCCAGAGTAGCCAACGGCGGCACTAGCCACGACGAAGCCGCTCTAGACATTCCAGTGCGTTATTGGCCCTGGGGCGGTGGCGGCAATGGCCAAGTTTTGCAAGGACTAATCCTGCCCTCTACTATCAGACGGCTTGATGGCAACCTGAAGCTCGGCGGTGTGCCCGGTATTTATCAGGTCACCGTCAAATTCAGCCCGCCTCAAGGTGGATCGACAACCAAAACGCACTACGTCCTTTATTTTCCGGTGTGGTTCGCTGCCTTACTGGTGATTGGCGGCTTTTATCTGACCAGAAACTGGAGCTTATTAGTTCGTAAGCTTAAACAGCAATTCTCGTCTCTTTAGGTAGTTTGCGGAACGGCGGTATATACAACGGTGGTAACATAACTGCCCGATGGCTGGCTGTTATCGATCTTGACCCCATAGGTAAAGGTGGTAGTGTCGCCACTGCTAAAGGGGCCGGTGGCACTTTTTATAAGAGCGTCTGTGGCGGTTACGCCGCTGAAGCTGGTAGTGCCGTTGGTATTGTAGCCCCAGGTGTTGACGGATAGGGTAGCTGGCGAGACATTGCCGCTGGCCGGGATGGTAGCTGTGCCATTGGTCAAGTTGGTACTGCTAAGCGCCCGAAGATAAAGTTTGTAGCCAACAACGTCAGTAGATGTAATAGTCACGGCATTACTGCCGGTGCCCAGCGTGCTGGTACCACTCGGCGTGATTTGAATAGTCACGTTCCCTCCAGTGGCGATAGATAGGCTGGTTTGGGCGCCAAATGGCACGTTAGCGTCAAAAACCCCCACGCCAAACGGTTGGGCTAGAGCCGTTTTGGTCCCCAATAATAGCAACGACAAAGCCAGCACTACCCCAACCCGTCGGAAGATGTTTTTATATTTGTGAAATCCTTTACAAACCATCTGTTACTTATGTTAAACTATGATTATGCTTATTCCAAGGCTCCGTAGGCTGAAGTCTACTAGAGTTACTCCTTTCCTGGCCGTTATCCTTTTTTTTGTCGCCACTACGATGGCTTTTATGAGCCCGGCTTTTGCCTCCGGAGCATTAAGCACCAGAAGTGCTACTTTGGGAACTTCGTTAGGTAACACAGCAACCACTTATTCAATAGCTTTTAAGCCGGCCGGCACTACGGCTATCAATTCTGTAAGTGTCCAGGCTTGTAGCGGCGCGTCTACCTGTGGTTCTACGCCGTCGGGTTTTCTTAACAATACCTCCACTCTTGCTACTACCCAAAGCGGCTTTACCACCGCCAGTGGTTCAGCGGCAACTGGCCTAACTGGTTCATGGACCGTCAGCACAGCTACCGCTGGTACGCTAAAGGGCACTGCTACCAGTACGTCGGCCACTTCTGCAAGTACCCTTTACGGCATCCAATGGGGGAATGTAACTAACCCTACTGCTAGCAACGCAACTTTCTACCTATGGATAACTACCTACTCCGACACAGGCTACGCGACCCCGATAGACACGGGTGTTGTCGTAGTATCGACTGCCGGACAGATTACTGTCACCGCCTCGGTGGCTGAGACGCTGACATTCACTTTAGCAACTGCTACCGTTACCCTGAGCCCGAACCCGATCACGACTGGTGCAGCCAGTACTGGCACATCGACTATGAGTGCTTCGACCAATGGTACTACCGGCTATGTAATAACCGTTAATGGTACAACCATGACGTCGGGCACCAATACGATTACGGCTATGGCAGGTACAACATCGAGTCCGAACAGCTCGCAGTTTGGGCTTAACTTGGTATCAAACAGTTCGCCTAGCGTCGGCACAAACCCCACCGGCGACGCCAACGGGGTGGCGGCTACTGGCTATAGCACGGCGAACAACTTCAAGTTCAACACCGGTGACACAGTCGCCAAGTCAACCGTAGCCGCCAACTCTTCCACCTTTACGGTTAGCTACATCGCCAACGTCGCCGGCAATACCCAGGCCGGCACCTATAGTACTGTTTTGACTTATATATGCACGCCTACCTTCTAGGGATGCCTAGCTAAATGAAGCCATGGAGATTTAAACTCGCCAGTCTGACGGCACTAGCTTTTAGCCTATTATTTATACTCAGCCCGCTAGCCCATGCGGCTACGCCAGATATCGGTGCGGCGGCCCAATCTTTGCAGATTTCCCCGACCATTATTAACCTCAATGCTGACAAGAATAATACTTATTTAATAAGGGTCAGTGTCACTAACGAAACCGCCCACGACTTGAGTGTCACCGGCGCTATTGACGATTTTGCCGCCAAAGACGAGACTGGGACGCCGCGGATATTAACGAATTTCGAGGAGCAATCAGAGAGCCCGACTGTCTCCTTCAAGGCTTGGACGCAGCCGATTGGCAAGTTCGTCTTGGCCTCGCATGCTAGTAAAACTGTTGACGTAACGGCTGCAGTACCAGCCAAGGCCGAGAGCGGCGGCCACTACGGAGTAATCCGATTCACCGGTGCGCCGACCAGCCCTCATGGACAAGGAGTAGGCTTGAACGCTAGTTTGGGCAGTTTGGTGCTGGTTAGAGTATCGGGGAATATCAGTGAACGACTAAGCGTAGCTAGTTTTTACGCGGCTAAGAATAGCAAAAAGATTGGAATTGTTCAAAACGGGCCTGTCACGTTCGTTACGCGCTTTGAGAATATTGGCAATATTCACGTTGAGCCGACCGGCCTAATAACCGTCACTAACATGCTAGGTAAGACTACAGCCAGCCTGCCTATTTCGAACGACCCGGGCAACGTCTTGCCTGATAGTATCCGCCGTTTTGAGCAAACCCTGAATAAAAAATGGCTGTTTGGTAAGTATTCTGTAACTCTGAATGCCACTTATGGTCAAACGAATAAAACCATTAGCGCCACGACTAGTTTTTGGGTCATACCATACACATTGATAATCATTGTTCTGCTAGCCTTAGCCGCACTGATCTTGGTCCTAAGAAAGCTCATCAAAGGCTACAATCGCCGACTTATCGAAAAGCACGCGCCACTTGCTAAGCCTACTACCCGCAGCCAAATCCCTGTTCAGAGCTATGACCAGACCAAGCCTAACAAATCCAAGAAAACTACCGCTCACGCCAAGAAGCCCAAACATAAGAATAAAGCCAAGAACAAACGTAGCCCCAAGAAGAAAAAATAGAACCAGGGTTCTAGCTAGCAAATTCTAGTTATCGATCTTTAGGCTGATGGACGCGGGGCGATAAAGAAGTCGCTAATTACCATATGATTGCCAGCCAGCTGGAGACCGGGCCTGCGATAAGCTTGCGGTGTCAAGGTTTGCGTAGCGACAGGCGCTTGTTCGAAGATAGTTGGTTCTAGTTGCGGCAATAGGTCTACCGCTGGCACCGATTGCTCTGGTCGATACAGGGCTTTTGGCTGCTTGCGGGCACGCGGCTTACGATTGACGAAGGCAACTATCAGGATGCTCAACTGGTACGTGATTATTAATGGTCCGGCGACCAACAGTTGAGCTACGATCCGAGGGGTTGGATTCATCAACCCGGAAATCACGAAAGCTCCCAAGATAACCCAGCGCTCGTAGTGAAGCAGGCGGCGCGGCTTGAGCGGCTTGATACGATTTATAAAAATAATAAATAGCGGAGCCTGCAGCAATAGGGCCGAGCCCAGCAAATAGCGAATTACGAACGACATATATGCCTGTACGGTTAGTAGCGGTTGAACTTGGTTAGTTACGGTCTGGTGCAGCAGAAAGTTCATGGCTGATGGCAAGCCGACAAAGTAGCCAAAGCAGACCCCGGCCAAAGCCAGTAAGCCCGATACGAATGTGCCAAGGTAGATGTATTTGACAGAATGTTCAGGAAAAGCTGGCTCAACATAGCGCAAAAAATTATAAACAATAACCGGGATACCCAAAGCGATACCGGCGTAAAGGCAGACCCGGAACAAGAAATCTATACCGCCACCTGGCGATGTATATATAAAATGCTGGCCGGCAGCCGGTTTGAGCAAGGCCGCCACGAGATGTCTCTCTACGGCGTAAGCAGCAGCCGTCCCGAGCGAAATTATTGCCGCCACGTAAAACAGGCGACGACGTAGCTCGCTTAAGTGCTCGGCAAAAGGTACCGGCTCTAACTGTTTAGACAATTTTGGTTTCTGGTATCCCTCTGACATCCCTCATCGTACCTTTTTGGTTACGAACCTAGAGAAATTGTACCATAAGCGTAACGAATTTGTGCGCTTAAAGACGGTATAAATAACCTCGGCCAATTCTAAAAACAAGGACTCGAGTTAGGCTGCCGAGGCGCTGAGGCTGGAGTTAAACTTCTTTGTCGTCTTTTTTGTCAGTCGCCGAAGCTTTGGGCTTGGCGGCTTGGTCGTCACCGAGACCTTTTTTGAGTTCCTTCATGGACTCGCCGATGCTGCGAGATAGTTCAGGTAGTTTGCGGCTACCAAAGAGCAAGAGCACGATGATTAAAATGATAAGCAGTTCTGATGTACCGAGATCGAATATGGCGAAATTCGTGTTCATATATCTCCTTAGTTATTAGTGCCTATGGCTTAGGGCTTTTGTTGGTCGTCAGAGCCTCTTTGGTCTTGGCGACTTCGTTGTTTAGGTCGTCTTTGAGCTCTGCGGCACCGGTGAGGCCCTTGCGGACTTCCTTGACGGATTCACCAATGCTCCGAGAAAGTTCAGGCAGTTTTTTGCTGCCGAACAACAATAAAACAATGATCAGGATAATAAGCAGTTCTGAAGTGCCCAGATCAAACAGCGCAAAATTAGTGACCATTGTTAACCCCTCTCGCAACTTACTAACCTGCAATCATAATATTATAGCCTAAGTAGTTGCGCAAGAAGATTTTGTCCCCTGCCCGGTCGACATAGTGGTTATGTTTATAAAACATTTTGCTGTTTTTTGCAAATAGATGAGCTATAGTTAGACGTACAGCGACTTTGGGAGAAGTCATCGATTTAAAACCTGCTAAGCATAAGCGGGATCTCTTAAGGCTTGCTGCATATAAGCATGAAGCGACTATTTACATTCATTTTAATTCTAGTTGGGATAAGCGGCACTAGCCCGTTATTGGCAATGCAGACTAGCGACGGCCAGCAAGTAACACTGAGCGCCGTTGTATCGCTAATGAGAATCGTCTACGTCGATGGCAGCGACAAGCTCACAAGCGTGCAAGGCAATACATCGGCCAATATCCAGCCTCAAGTGATGCGCAGCTATGGTAACCAGACGGTACCGATGAACGCAAAGATTGCCGCCCAGTACGACCAGCTTTTGGCTCAAAACAACTACCATCTAGAGCCCGGTAAGAGCTACCAGCTCAAAACTGCCCATCCAAAATTTTTGTCCAACTTGCTGAAAGTAAGTCTGCTTAAGCTTGGATTCTATTAAAGCGATTAACGGCAAAGCCCACACAAACAACTAGAGTAGCTGCAATAACAGCGCTATCAAGAGCTAAACTAAAGTGATGAGTATGAATCATGCTGTAACGCAAAGCATCAACACAGTAACTCAAGGGGTTACATTCGCTCATGATGCGCAAAAAGGTCGGGACGTTAGTCAGCGGATAAAGTGACCCGCTCAAGAAAAATAGAGGGAAGATCAAAAAGTTATTTATACCCTGAAAGCCTTGAAAATCCTCGACTATACTGGCCAGCCCGGCACCGAAACTGGTTAGCGCCAAACTGAGCGTCAACATAATGATTAGGCTGAGTGGCAAAAGCGCCCAGTTGTCCGGCCGAAAACCAAGAGCTACAGAAACTATTAGCACAAAAATTCCCTGGAATAGCGAGATAGTCGCCCCACCGGCGGCGTTGCCCAACAGAATTCGCAGGCGACTGACGGGTGCCACTAGCATTTCTTTCAAGAAACCGAAGCGCTTGTCGAACAGAATCTGGATGCCCCAAAAAACACCAGAGAATAAGATGGTTTGAATTATGATGCCCGGTACCAAAAACTGAAGATAATTGCCTTCGCCAGCCTTTTTATAAACTGAGCCAACACCGTAACCAAGCGCTAGCAAGAACAGAATTGGCTGACCAATGGCACCTATGACTCTTGAGCGGCTACGCACGTAGCGCTTCATTTGGCGCAGCCAAAGTATGTAGATCACATCCATCCCGTTAGAACTCCGCTTCGCTGCCGGCGAAGCGGCAGATTTTAACTATAAAATACTTAGCTCTAACGGGATCCATTATCTGAGCCTTTGGTTTCGGCGAGCCGTGCGTACATTAAGCCCGTTATTGCTCAGGCTGGTTTCGTCGCGTACAGTCTTGCCGGTTAATTTCAGGTAGGCGGCCTCCAGAGTTTTGGTATCAGTTTGCTTGGTTAGTTGGGGAGTGGTGCCGGTGGCAATAATTTTGCCATGGTCAATAATGGCTATGCGGTCGGCTACTTCTTCGGCCTCGTCCAGATAGTGGGTGGTGAAGAATATAGTCATGCCCTCGGTATCGCGCAGTTTCTGGACATATTCCCACAGCAGGTTGCGGGTCTGGGTATCCAGGCCGAGAGTTGGCTCGTCCAGAAACAAAATCTTGGGGTGATGCAGCAAACCACGGGCTATTTCTAGCCGACGGCGCATACCACCAGAGAAAGTTTTGACATAGCTATCTTTGCGCTCCCAGAGGTCTACAAGCTTTAATAAGTCTTCAATTCGGGACTTTTGTTCCGATCGACTAATTCCATACAGGACGCCATGGATTTGCATGTTCTCATAGGCCGTAAGTTCCTCTTCCAGGGCCGGATCCTGAAAAACGATGCCAAAGGATTTGCGCGCGGCGTCTTGCTCGCTGGCGACGTTGTGGCCATTTAGGAACAGCTCGCCGCTAGTCGGGCGCAACATGGTTGTTAGCATACTGATGGTCGTACTTTTGCCGGCACCATTGGGGCCCAAAAAAGCAAAGATTTCGCCGGCTTGTACATCAAAGCTAATCCCGCGCACAGCGTGGACGTCACCAAAACTCTTAACCACAGATGTGGCTTTTATGATCGAATTTGCCATTGAGCTATATTATACTACGAGTTTTTTTCTAAAATTTGTTCGACTGAGCTGCCGGGTTTGTATATGTGGATCTTGTTGCCCGCCATGGCCCAGTGATTGATCACTGGCTGCAGGATCCGCCAGGTTTCTAAAACCTCGGCACTAGAGGCAAACAGGTTGGACCGTGAGCGCATAGCGTCAAATAATACTTGTTCGTAAGCATCCGGAATGCGGCCATCAAAATCCTGCTGGTAGCTAAAACTAAGAGCCTTTTTTTGCAGCTCATCACGGTAGCCTGGTTGACGGGCCCAAATATCCACCTCGATGCCCTCCTCCGGTTGGATTCGGATTACCAGCTGGTTAGCCTCGGAGTTATTGATTTTTTTGAAGTTGACCCTAATTTGGCTGAGTCGTTCGTCTAAGTTTTTGCCAGTGGCCAGATAAATTGGCACGCCGGCCCAGCGCGGCGACTGGCTGGTTAGCTGCAGGGCTACAAAAGTTTCGGCGGTCGAATCCGGGTTGCCAACCTCCTGAGCATAGCCCATATATTGGGCGCGGATGGCTTGGGTAGCTAGTTTGTCGGGCGTTGGCGGCACTAGTTGAGAGAGGGCTTTATAGCGCCGCTGGGGCAGATCGGTAAAGTCAAAAGGGTCCGGACAAGGTTCCATAAGTGTCAGGGCCGCCAGCTGCAGTAAGTGGCTCTGCACCATGTCACGCAGAGCGCCAGTGTGTTCATAAAAAGCCGCTCGGCCTTCGATGTCTATTTTTTCGGCCACGACTATTTCTATGTAGTCGATAAACTGGTTGCTCCAAACATTGCGCACCAGAGCATTGCTGGATAAAAAGACGGCTATATTTTGAGTCATGCCCTTGGCCAAGTAGTGATCTATCCGATAAAGCTGATCTTCGCTGAAGTACTCCTGGGTCTGGGTGATTAGTTCGCCAGCCGATTCGAGATCGACGCCAAAAGGCTTTTCGAGCAGTAGCTTAATGTTTGGGCCGTTTAACCCGGCCTGGCCCATGTTGCGGACAATTGGCAGTACTGCAGCTGGCGGTACGGCAAAATAAAAGATAGTGTGGGCTGCTGGGTCGAGGGCGGATTTAAGCTCGGCATAGTCTTGCGGCTTGGCCATATCCATTTGCCGCGTATGCAGGTATCTGCCCAGGCATTTGGCCTTAGCTGGCAAAACTTCCTCGGGTGTGATCGGCCCACGCGACAAGCCCAGCAACTTGAAGCTGGCTGGCAGATGACCACTCTGGTCCAGGGCGGTCAGTGCTGGCAAAATATAGCGCCGCGAGAGATCACCGGTGATTCCAAAGATTACCAAGGTGGTCGGCGGCAATGAAGTGTCTTTTTGCATACGCTTAGGCTAGATTATACCCCAAACGGTTGTAACAGCGGTGGTAAACCTGTTACACTAATCTGTAAATGAATCGTGGGAATAGCAAAAACGACCGCGCCGGATCCGCGCCAGTGCTTAGCCCCGCCATGTACGGGGGCTTTAGATGCTAGGCGGATTTCTTGGTCTAGCCACCGAGCCATTGAGCGCTCAAAAAATATTTAATATTGGCGGCTTTGGTATCACCAATGCCATGTTTTTTTCGGTTATCACCGGGGCTTTTACGGTCGGCATCTTACTTTTGGCGGCTCGTTACAGCCAGCTGCACCCACGCTCGCGTCTGGCTTACCTGGCCGAGCTGTTGATTGATTTTATTTGGGGCACAGCCATCGCCACTTTCGGTAACCGCAAAACTGCGCTCAAGCATTTGCCGCTATTGGCCACGCTTTTTACCTTTATTCTGGTGGGTAATCTGACCGGTTCTGGGCTCTTCCCTGGCGTCGGCACCATAACCACCACCAGCGGTGGCATCACCGAACCTCTGCTGCGACCCTTTACTACTGATTTGAATGCTACGCTGGCTATGGCTATACTGACGATTGGCTTAGTCCAGTTTTATGCCCTGCGCCAGCTGGGTTTGCGCGGGCACCTCAAGCACTACTTCGCCAGTCCCCTGTGGAACCCCATGAACATTTTCATCGGTATTAATGAAGTCTTTGGCGAGCTTTTGCGCATCGTTACACTGTCTATGCGGCTTTTTGGGGTTATTTATGCTGGTGAGGTTCTGATCACCGCTGTCGGCCAGTTGGCTGGCAATTTTGGCTGGCTAGCCATGGTGCCAACTGTTCTGCTAGAAATATTTTTTTCTGTTATCCAAGCCTACGTGTTCATGATGCTTAGCGCGACCTACCTAGCGGTAGCGCTGGGGGATGAACATAGTGGGCCACCGCAAAAAGCTCAGGCTTTAAATTAAAGTTAATAAAAGGAGAAATAAATGAATCACGTAGACCCAGCTCTAGTCAAAGGTTTAGCCATCGGCCTCGGTGCCATTGGCCCAGCCATTGGCGTAGGTTTGATCGGTTCATCAGCAGTCGGCGCTATTGGCCGCAATCCAGAAATGCAAGGCCGTATTCTATCAACGGCTTTTGTCATGGCCGGTTTGGTTGACGCCGTTCTAGCGTTCGTTTTGCTGATCGTATTTACTACTTAAGGCTTAAAGGAAAGAAAAATTGTTTAGTCTGAACACACAATTTGCCAGCGGTAGCGGGATTTCTAGCTTGGGCATTGAACTCAAGAGTTTTTTGTTTCAGCTAATTACCTTTATCATCGTCTTGCTGATCTTACGGCGCTGGGTTTTCCCAAAACTAGTGGCCACGCTTGAGGCCCGCCGAAAAACCCTCGAAGAAAGTCTGGTGCAGGCTAAACAAACTCAGGAGACGCTAGAGAGGGCCGAGGCGAGTGCCGATAAAATATTGCACAAAGCTCGGGTTCAAGCCGATGCCGCTTTGGCCGACGCTCAAGACCAAGCCAAGGATGTCGTAGCCCAAGCCGAAACCGCTGCCGAAACTCAAGCCGCCCGTGTTTTAAAAGAGGCTGAGCAACAGCTTTCTCAGGAACGCGACAAGTTGCGCGAGCAGCTCAAGGGCGAGCTGGCCGATCTAGTTGTCCTAACCACCGAAAAGGTTTTGCGCGCCAAACTTAACCCTCGCGAAGATGCCAAGTTGATAAGCAAAAGTATCGAGGAGTTGAAATAATGGCCAGCTTTTCTCGCCGACAACTGGCTATTTACGCCGTCGACCAGCTGCTGGCCAAGCGCCCAGCTAGCGAGGTCTCTAGGCATTTGGCAGCCGCTCTTATAGCTGGCAAAAAACAAAACCAGGCTGATTTATTACTTGACGACGTTGCCGAGCAGCTGGAAAGCCGTGGCTTGGTGGCCCGAGCTACATTAACTACCGCTACCGCGCTGAGCGAGGAATTGCGAGCTCGTCTTACCGAGCAGATTAAAAAGGCAGCTGGCGTCGCGGAAGTATCGTTGAGCGAGCAGATTGATCCGACCGTGATCGGCGGTTTTCGTGTTGAAACTACTGAACATGCCTGGGATGAGACTATCGCCCGCCGGTTAGAGCAAATTAAAGGAGGCATCTGATGGCCAATTCAAATATAAATGTTAAAACACTGGCCGCTGAAGTCCACCAAGCTATTGCCGACCTGAAAGAAACCGGTGACTCGTCTAGCGCTGGCGTGGTTACTCGTGTTGGTGACGGCGTGGCCTGGATTTACGGCTTGCGCAGCGTTGGCTATGCCGAAATGATCGAAATCGATAGCACTGATGGCAAAACCGTGACGGCTTTTGCCCTGAACTTGTTGGAGGATGAGATTGGTGCCGTGCTGCTTGGTGAGGTCGAACTTGTCAAGGCTGGCGCCCGCGTCCGCCTGAGCGGTCAGATCCTATCAGTGCCAGTTGGGCCAGAGCTGGTCGGCCGTGTCATTGATCCGCTGGGCAGACCACTAGACGGCAAGGGCCCGATCAAAACTAAAGTCCGCGGTTATATTGAACAGCCAGCTCCTGGCGTACTGGCTCGCAAGAGCGTCCACGAACCATTATCTACCGGCATTACTGCCGTCGACGCCATGGTGCCTATTGGTCGCGGTCAGCGCGAACTTATCATCGGCGATCGCCAAACCGGCAAAACCGCCATTGCTATAGATACTATGATCAACCAATCTCGCCAAAAAACTGGCGTCGTGAATATTTATGTAGCCATCGGCCAAAAGAATGCCCGCTTGGCTCGCTTAGTCGACCGGCTGCGTCACGACGGCGTTATGGATAACACCATCATTGTAGCCACTAGCGCTGCCGACCCGGCCAGTCTGCAATACCTGGCACCGTACGCCGGAACAGCTATGGGTGAATGGTTCCGCGACAACAAGGGCCATGCCCTAATCATCTTTGACGACTTGAGCAAACACGCCATTGCTTACCGCGAGATGAGTCTGCTACTACGCCGACCCCCAGGTCGCGAGGCTTATCCCGGCGATGTCTTTTATCTGCACTCTCGCCTACTAGAACGCTCGGCAAAACTATCTGATGAACTCGGCGGCGGCAGTCTGACTGCCCTGCCGATAATCGAAACTCAAGCCGGCGATGTATCAGCCTACATTCCGACCAACGTCATTTCCATCACCGACGGCCAAATATACCTCGAAACTGATCTGTTCTATCAGGGTGTCCGACCAGCTATCTCGGTTGGGCTAAGTGTTAGCCGAGTTGGCGGCGATGCTCAACCGGCCGGCGTCAAGGCGGTGGCCGGCAGTCTTCGTCTCAATCTGGCTCAATACCGAGAATTGGCCGCCTTTAGTCAGTTGTCCAGCGATCTAGACGCTGATACTCAGGCCAGCTTGACCCGCGGGCGCTTGCTCACAGAGATCCTAAAACAGCCACAATATAGCCCAATGAGTGTCTGGCAGCAGATTGCTAGTATTACGGCTGCCACCGAAGGCGCCCTAGACGGCGTGCCAATCGAAAATGTTAAAGCTGCCCAAAGCGCCTTGCTGGCTACTCTCGAACAAAAGCATAAAAGCCTGGTTGCAGAGCTAGCCAAGGCCGAAAAACCAACCGATAAACTAAAGAGTTCACTAATTAAAGTTGCTCAAGATATTGCTAAGCAATATAAGCCAGTAGAGGAAAAGAAAGCTTAGTTATGGCTAACGCTCAAGTTCTAAAACGACGGATACACTCCGTAGGCAACACCCGACAGATTACCAAAGCCATGGAGCTGGTTAGCGCCACCAAAATGCGTCGCGTCCAGGAGACGGTTGGGCGGGTCCGAGTTTACTCAGATGCCACTATTTCTATCCTGCAGCGCCTGAGCAATAGTGTCGAAGCCGTCCACCACCCATACTTCAAACCGCCAGTGGCTAAAGCTAAGCTCTACGTTATTTTCACGAGCGATGGCGGTCTGGCCGGAGCCTATAATTCGAATGTTTTTAACTTCACTGCCAAAGCCTTTGCCCAGGATAAAGCCCAAGGCATCCAGCCGCTGGTGGTAGCTTTCGGGCGCAAGGGTGCGCACCACTTTAGCCACGAAACTAACTTGCGGCTGCTCGGCGAATATGAGGCCGTAGCCGACGACCCAGATACCAACGTCTTTGCCGCGGTTTTAGATGTTATAAAGACCGGCATACAAAATACCGAATTTAGCGCCGTAGAGCTTATCTACACCGAGTTCCGATCGACCATGAACCAGCGCGTCGTGAATTTGCAGCTTATCCCAGTCAACGCACTGACCGATCCAACAGAAGACGAGTCACCAACCCCAGCACCCAAAAATGCCGCAGAGACAGATGTTGTCTTTGAGTTTGAGCCCAACGCCGAGGCTGTGCTAAACAGTGCTCTGCGGCTTTATTTTGAATCAAGTCTACGGCGGGCCCGGGTAGAAGCCGCCGCAAGCGAGCACGCCATGCGCATGATGAGCATGAACAGCGCCAATCGAAACGCCGGTGATTTGATAGATAACTTAACCTTAGAGCTCAATGCCACCCGCCAGGCTGCCATCACTGCCGAAATGGCCGAAATCATCGGTGGCGCCGACGCCATTACTAATAATTAGAAGGAGAATAAAATAATGCCCACTACGACCGAAAGCAAATCTCAGACTAAAACCGGCAGCATTATCCAGATTGTCGGAGTGGTTATTGATATCGAATTTGGCGGCCATATGCCAGCCATTAACAATGCTCTTACTGTCGAACTAGATGGTAAAAAACTAGTTCTAGAAGTTGCCCAGCACCTGAGTAAAAATGCTGTCCGAGCTGTTGCCATGGGCCCAACCGATGGCCTAAAGCGAGGCGCCACCGTGACTGATACTGGCGCACCTATCTCCGTACCGGTTGGTAATGATACGCTCGGCCGAATGTTCAATGTCGTGGGCGAGCCCATCGATGGCAAACCGGCACCCTCTGAGGCTCCGCGGGCCTCCATCCACGCCGAACCACCTAGCCTGCAAGATCAAAGTAGCAAGACCGAGTTATTCGAAACTGGCATCAAAGTCATTGACCTTATTTGCCCGATCGTCAAAGGCGGCAAAGTTGGTATGTTCGGCGGCGCCGGCGTTGGCAAAACCGTTTTTATTCAAGAGTTGATTAATAACATCGCCAAATTCCACAAAGGTAAAAGTGTCTTCGCCGGCGTCGGCGAACGCACCCGCGAGGGCAACGACCTATATCACGAAATGCAGCATTCTGGCGTGCTGGATAAAACGGCTCTGGTCTTTGGGCAGATGAACGAACCACCCGGCGCCCGCTTGCGTGTTGGTTTAACTGGTCTGACCTTGGCCGAAAATTTCCGTGATCAGGGCGCCGACGTGCTGCTGTTCATAGACAACATTTTCCGCTTTACCCAAGCCGGCGCCGAAGTATCGGCGCTGCTGGGGCGAATGCCAAGTGCCGTTGGTTATCAACCCAACTTGGCTACCGAGATGGGCTTGCTACAAGAGCGCATCACCAGTACCCACAAGGGCTCCGTTACTTCCGTCCAGGCCGTCTACGTACCAGCTGACGACTTGACCGACCCAGCCCCAGCCACTACCTTTGCCCACCTAGATTCCACAGTTGTGCTTAGTCGCGGCTTAACAGAACTCGGCCTCTACCCCGCCGTTGATCCACTAGACTCTAGCTCTACTGTCCTCGACCCAGAAGTCGTTGGTGAGGAACACTACAATGTTGCCCGCGAAGTTCAGCGCATTTTGCAACGCTATAAAGACCTTCAAGATATCATTGCCATTTTGGGCATGGAAGAATTATCCGACGACGACAAGGCTCTGGTTGGCCGGGCCCGTCGCATCCAACGTTTCTTGACTCAATCATTCTTTGTCGCCGAAACTTTCACCGGAATACCTGGTACTTACGTACCGCTAAAAGATACTATCAAGGGCTTCCGCGAAATCCTAGACGGCAAGCACGATGACAAACCCGAGCAAGCCTTCTACATGAAGGGCAAAATAGAAGACGTTAAGGACACCAAAAAATAATATGCAATTCCAGTTGATTAGCGCCAACGGCGTTAAGTACGATTCCGAGGCCTACGAGGTTCTAGTGCCTACGGCCGGTGGCACAATTGCCCTATTCCGCGACCACATGCCACTGATCAGCGCTGGGGCGCCTGGCATTTTGAGTATCCGCAAAAAACAATCCGATAAGGATGACCAAATGCAACACTTTGCCGTTTATGGCGGCGTGGTGCAGATAGATGGCAAAACAGCCCGCTTTATAACCGATGACATAACCGAACCCGAAGAGGTCAGCGAGGCCGAAGCCCAAAAAGCCCTAGAGCGAGCTCAAGAACTAGTCAGCAATGCCAGCTCGCGCAGCGCCCTGCACGAGGCTCAGAACGTCGCCCGCCACCACGAAGTCCGCCTGCACCTGGCGCAACTCAAACAACGCCACCACCGCTAAGGGTTGCCTGGATTTTTGTTTCAAGCACGATCTTATTCGGTCGCTATACTTTCTTGAAGTTTTACGCGCACGTCCTCGAGATACCAATTTATAACAACGTTAGTCTTTAGATTCAGGGCCATGGCAATCCTTGGCAAGACCTTTGGGCTCGGCAGTCTTTTGTGGCTTTCTATGAGAGTGATGTAGCTTCTTGATACCTCGCAATCTTCTGCGAGCTTCTCTGCTGATAAATTATTCTTTTTCCGCTCATCGCGGAGCCTTTTTCCAAATTGCATATCAAGTACTTACTATATCGGAATATTGTTGTTGAATCAAAACTATATTTTTCTATCATTACTGAAAGAAATTCAATAGCGATGAAGCGTATAATTGAAAAATGAACAAAAACACAATGCCTGCAATTTATGTCTTAGCCATGGTGGCTACCGTAGTTGCGGTGGATCTGATATTTTTTAGGCATCGGTTCCGTGCACGTCTAATAGCGAATGTAACAATCGTATCGGTTTTTGTAGTTGTCTACTTTATATTTCTGAAGCGTAAATAAACCGTTTAACACTGCTTGTGCTTGGCTGTCCCGAGCGGACGGATTTCGAACTTTAGGTGCTGTCTTAACCTAGAGCTGAGAAACCGAGTGCTAGTAGAATATGCTGGTCTTTTTCGCCAAGAACTTCAGGAGCCGCGGTTATAAAAGCTAGTTCGGATTTTGTAATATTTTGACCTTTCAGATTGATAAAGCAGGACATCAGGTTTCTTTCACCTTTCTCATCCCGTACTTTAATAATTCTCACACCATACAGTACTTCTTTTCCAAGCATGCCCGCTGCTGCGGCATGTGCCATTTCGTGCTCAACACTTTCTACACTCCATTCATCAATAACTGCTTTAGGTGAAAGGGGATAAACAATCTCTAATGCTTGATGTACTAATAAAGGGTAAGCATGCGCATCATCAATAATAATATCCCCAGCCAAGTTGTCATCATCAACTTGCACTAGCTCATCATCTGACTCATGCGCAAGGTGATGAAGATTTTTTGCTTCATCGATATCGCTAATAATAGATTGGTGGCTAGCGCTTAGTTCAACTTGCGGAGCATTATTTATAGCGGTAATTATTTGATGGCGAAAGTTAAAACTAGGAATAAATTCTTCGGACCTTGTCATAAACTAGATTATAACATTTAAATGACGATGTGTAAATATGGCTGGGAGAGGGATAGCGGACTAAAGTCCTTCTCCGCTCGCTTGTGCTCGTAGTAAACTCCTGCGCAAAGCTTCGTTACGCCGAACCCCGCGTCGCGTCTACTTCGTAGCCGCCGGTTATTCGGATCCTTTCCCTCAATAATGCAAAAAGCCGGGTCAAAAGACCCGACTCTTTGCATGGCTGGGGAGGAGGGATTCGAACCCCCGATCTCCGCCTGAGGCGGAAACCCAGCGCCTTATTGCGCCGCGGCGCACGGACCAATCCCCATGATTGCACCTGGCTGGGACGGTAGGATTCGAACCTACGATCCTGGGACCAGAACCCAGTGCCTTACCGCTTGGCCACGTCCCATCGATGACGAAATAACAGAGGTATTATAGCTGTTGAACGATGTAAATACTAGGAGTTAATTAGCCCGTCTATGGGTTCACCCGCCTCCCACAGAGTTCTAAAGATCGAGCGTTGCGTATCAGTAAATTGGCTGCTTTGTATCTCGAAACCGTTGATTTGAGCATCTTTTAAGTAAACTTGGGTGTAGATATCATCATAAATAAAGGTTTCGCCTTTTATATGAACCGAATTTTTTGGCAGCATACGGATATCTTCTAATTTAGTTCTGGAAAGCGGCGAACCAAGATGTTGTTTTATAGAAGCAAGGGTTTCTGGATCTGGATTTATTAATACCCTTTCTTTAATGATCCTGGTGGCTGATTCATCAACAAAATTTCTATAGAATTTTATGCCTACGTATTTTCCCCTACCCCAAGAGCTATAAACATATACTGTAGTCTTCGCTTTTAGAGTATTCCATAAAAGCTGGCGTGCACCGGCCGGGCCTTTATAGTAGCGCACCTCGGTAGTACCTTGAGGTTTATTATCTAAAGCAGAAGCTAAAGCTTTTTCTAGCTCATCTAACTCACTCGTTAGTTCATCTAGTTCATCCTTCTTTTGCTCTAAGTTTTGCCGTAAACCATCAAGCGGGTAAGCCCTAAGCCTAATAAAATTATCGCCAACCACGCGTTCTGTTAGGCCCATTTTTTCTAAGGATTTAAGGTTTTCGTAAACAGAGGTTCTGGGGATTTTAGCCAAATTGGCAATTTCCTGAATTCTGAGTTCCGGATTTTGGGTTAAAAGTATATATATTCCGGCTTGCTTTTCATTCAAGCCGAACTTCCTTAGGCGCTTATTAAGCTTGCTATGATCTGTCATTCTACCAATGACGACAATACCTGTCGTCGATTTTACCTATTCTACATTCAACCACATAATAGCTTTTACATAAACAGGAGTCTATAACAATGCCGGGTTTTGAAACACATCCACTACATCCAGGAAAAGGAGTCCCGTTTTTTATCGCTGCCGGAGTGCTTAAAGAGCCGGCTCAATTAGAATCGTTTATGGCAATTGATGATCCAGAGGCCGCTCCAGTACTAACGCTAGGCGGCTATACATTGCCGGCTTGGAGCGGCAATGCCAAGCCTGGCGAGATAGACTTTGTCCATTATCCCGATTTGCGTATGGCTGGGAACGCCCGTGGCCTGCCTAATCTAGGCAGAGAAGGTATTTTATCTCTAAAAGAGTCTGTAAGGGTCCTGGGCGATCTGGGAATAAAAACAATTATTCAGGTAACTAATCTTCCTCACGAAAAACCACTAGACGTTATAGGCGAACTAGTGACTACAGCGGCGGAAGTCGAACCGACAGCTATAGAAGTCAACTTGAGTTGCCCGAACGGGAAAAAAGATGATGGCACTTTTCATGATCCAATTTATAAAGATGCTGATGCCAGCGGCGAACTTATGGAAGCTGCTCGCGAAGAAGTGGGGCAAGAGGTGTGTTTAGGCGCCAAAGACGGACCGCATCTTAGTTCTTTAGAAGAAAAGATAAACGAAACGTCTATTCAGGATCTGGCACTTAGCTTAAAATCTTTAATTAATTTTTTGACCGGCATCAATACTATCGGCAACCAGTCTTTCCCAGAAATAATTTGCGCGAATGGACGTGGCGGTATGAGTGGCCCGGTAATAGCTTCTGTGGCCCACCAGCACCAGAAGATTTGGCGAGAATATGCGCCCAATGTGGCTTACCTATCGTGTGGTGGGGTAGAAACTAGTAATGCGGCAATAGAGATCCCGAAACGATTAGAGGATGGCGCATTACTGGTTGGAGGAGCTCAGGAATTCTATAGAGCCAAAGATATTCTGGACGTACTGTCACGATGGTCCCTAAAGTGGGCAGATTAGAATCTATCGTAATTACCAAACACATTAGCTATACTTAAGCTTAAGATGATTCGCTCCCAGGTAGAACGCAACGAAGTAGTACACGCTCAGATAGCTTTGATCATCGCTATAATTTTGCAGCTGGCCCTCAATAAATCGCTGGTTGTTGGGCCAAAGTTTCTTATAGCCGGGCTAGAGCTGTTGCTGGTTTTTGGAATCGGCCTGACGGAGCCGCACAAGCCCAGTCGTATTAATCGGGCTCGGCGCAATGTTTCGCTGGCTTTGATAGCCCTAATATCGTTAGCCAATGCTACCTCTATTGCCTTGGTGGCCGGCGATCTGATAAATGGCTCTGCAGTGCCGGGCAAAACCTTGATCGCCTCGGCCGGAGCTATATTTATAACCAATATTATAATTTTTAGCCTCTGGTATTGGGAGTTAGACAGCCCTGGCCTGACCGGCTTGCGCAAACACGATGCCGCGCCCAAGTTTGATTTTCCGCAATTAGAATCACGCCTGGAAGAGGCTAAGGACTGGGAACCAGGCTATAGCGACTACCTCTATCTATCCGTAACTAACGCATCGGCTTTTAGCCCAACTGACACCTTGCCCTTTACCCATGGAGCCAAGTTGCTAATGGGTCTTCAATCGCTTGTATCTTTGATAGCAGTCGTACTAGTTACGGCCCGCGCCGTAAATATATTAGGCTAACACATATAGCAGGCTCGAGAAAACAGAGGGAATGAGCGACGAAAGGCAGGCCGAATCGAGGATTGTTTGATCCGCCTAAGGCGGAGAGTCCCGCAGATTCACCTGTCCTTTTGGAGTGAATGACCATCTAGTTTACGAATGCCTGCCGTTTTTTGGGTTCCGTTTTTTGGCGGAACAAAAATGGAACGAAGAGTTAGTCTTTAGCAACCATGTCAAAGTATTTTTGGACCTGAGGCCAATTTACTACGTTCCACCAGGCGTCTATGTAATCTGGCCGCTTATTCTGATAGTTGAGGTAGTAGGCATGTTCCCAAACATCCAACCCCAGTAGCGGCGCGTGATTTTTGTCTTCCATAACCGTGCTGTCCTGATTTGGAGTACTGCAAATGTGCAGCTTACCATCTTGTTGGCACAACCAAGCCCAGCCAGAACCAAAACGCCCCACAGCGGCTTCTTTAAATTTAGCCTTAAAGTCTTCCACGCTGCCAAAAGTACTCTTTATGGCCTCGGCCAGTGGACCCTGCGGTTCACCACCGCCCTTTGGCGACATGATCGTCCAAAAAAAGCTGTGGTTAGCGTGGCCGCCGCCGTTGTTGCGAACAGTGGTGCGGATATCTTCGGGTACTTTAGCTAAATTAGAAATTAGCTCGACAATATCCAGTTTTTGCAGATCGGCGTGACCCTCTAGTGCGGCGTTGAGCTTTTCCACGTAGGCGGCGTGGTGTTTGTCATGGTGGATCTCCATGGTCCGGGCGTCAATATGCGGCTCTAACGCGTCGAAATCGTATCCAAGATCTGGTAGTGTAAACATAATTTTCCCTCCTTTAGCTGTTCATATATAATAGCACTCTACTTTTTCGAATTTTGATCGCGCCACTGCTCGATCTGGCCGTGGTGACCACTAAGCAAGACGTCTGGCACCTTGAGGCCTTGGAATTCTTCGGGGCGAGTGTAGTGCGGGTGCTCGCGTGTAGCGCCGTCGCTAAAACTTTCTAGCTCAGCACTGGTGGCTCCACCCAGCACGCCGGGGATTAATCGGGTGACGGCATCGGCAATTATCATGGCTGGTAGCTCGCCGCCGGTCAGCACGTAGTCGCCAACGGATATTTGCTTATCAACAACTGTGGTTATACGTTCGTCGTAACCTTCGTAGCGGCCGCAGACAATGATCAAGCCAGCCTGGGTGGCAGCGAACTCGCGAGCCATTTCCTGGCTGAACTGGTCGCCGCGGGGCGTCATCAACAGTACGGTGGCTTCGGGGGCAACTTTTTTAGCGGCCTCTACAGCCGCAAATAGCGGCTCGGGCTTAAGCACCATGCCATCCCCGCCGCCATAAGGAATATCGTCGACCTGTTTGCGCGGCCCAATGCCAAAATCACGCAGGTTGATCAGATCAAATTCAACCAGATTTTCCTTTTGGGCTTTCCAGAGCATGCTAGCGCCAAAAACGCCTTCGAACATCTCCGGAAACAGTGTAATGATTTGGATCTTCATGTTAATAACGGTATCATAGATAGACTATCGGGAGTTAGATGTCGCAAAATTTAGACACAAGTCAATTGTTCGATTCCTATGATGATGTGGAACAGGCACGTCGACTCTTGGATGCCAGCCGCGCCCGTGATACCGGCGAACCCCGCCTACTACACTTGCCCAAGTTGCCCTACGAATTGCCTATAGTGCTTAGCCGAACGGCGATACGCGGCCTGCTAAATGCCGCCGAACGGACGCCTGAGCTCGGACTCGACGCTACTAATGAAAAAGATGCTCAAATCCTTAACTTTGCCAACCGACTCCGCTTGGAGCAACAACCAACACTAGACCTTATCGAAAAAGGTGTTCGACTGCCGCAATCAGTCCAAAAAATCAGCCACGCCATTGTGGCTTTTGCACTGGCTCACTGAAAGTAAAGTCTAAAGGTCTAGATCGTCTAAGTCGGCTAGTTCGGCGCGGGTCCGATCGGCTAGGCTTGATGTTTGAGGCGGCGCACCTTCTGGCCCGTCTAGGGTATCATCCTCGGTAGCCCGACCAACGTCATGCGGATCGCCAGCTGGTTCTTCTACCTGAGCTGGTTCGCTTACAGCGTCGTCGGTTCCGGCGTGATCGTCGGTGGCCGGTTCATCCACTGGCGTGTCTGATTGAACCGGAGCCGCAGGACGATCATCTCGGGGTGGGCGGGGTTCGCCATTGTCGATAATTTTTAGGTTGTAGCGGGCATCGTTCTTGGTACCAAGAGCCCGCAAAAGCGTGCGCAAACTCTGAGCCGTAGCACCCCGTTTGCCGATAACTCGGCCTAGATCTTCGGGGTCGACTGTGAGCTCTAACAGAACGCCCTTTTCGTCAATGCGGCGCTCGATTTTGACAGCTTCGGGATTGTTGACTAAGGATTTTACGATGTATTCAATAAATTGCTGGTCGATACTGTTCATGGTCTATGGTCTCCTCTTCTTGGGATTAGCTGGCTACATATTTATTATAGCAGCAGCCGATTTCTAAGGCGGCTTTGGGTAGGTTTTATTATTCGGCGTCTGGAGTGGATGCATCAGCTGGAGCTTTTGGCTCTGGAGTCTCGGCCGGCTGTTCGGGCTCGGCAGGGGCTTCGGCTTCTGGGACCGATTCTTCATCGGCTGGAGCCTCTGGCTCGGCTGCTGGTGTTTCTTCTGCGGACGCTGGAGCTTCATCGGCCGCTGGAGCGGATTCTACCGCCTCTTCGGCAGCTGGTTCTTCATCAGCTACCACTGGTTCGGGAGCGCCAGCTGGTCGGGTGCTACGACGCTTGTCGGCATTGCGCACCTCACGCTTTTTGGGAGCGCTAGCGCTGACCCAATCCGGCAATTTAACGCCCTCTTTTTTCAATAGATCAATCACTCGATCTGACGGCTGGGCGCCATTGCTTAGGTATTGGCTAGCCTTCTCTTTATCCAGAGTTGTAGTTTTGGTGTGCGGGTCGTAACTACCCAAATAAGACACGACGCGACCGCGTGTTGGGTGGAAGTGGCTGTCCTGGACCACGACCCTAAATTGGGCGTGACCTTTCCGGCCGGTCCGTTGCATACGAATAGCTAACATATCCTGGCTATTTTACAGGTGTTAGAGGCATAAGTCAACACCGGTGGAGCCCTAGATCTTTAAACGTAACCAGACTTACACATTTGAGCACAGTGCAAGGAAGAGATGCGTATCGGAGCGAGCCGTATTTAAATACGGTGAGTGAGGAACGCAAATCTCTGACGCAGCAATGCGCCAAAAGCCTTAAGCCGTGCAATCCGGCTCCGCCGGTTGCACATTTAAGACGTTGTGTAAGCCTGGAGGGCTGTAGCGGCGGCAGACACTTGAGCCGCTTGCTTACTTGGTCCGTTGCCTTCGCCTTTGAGTTCGCCATCCACAAACACGCCGACCACAAAGACTTTGTCATGATCCGGGCCGACCTCGCTCAAAACTTTATACAGCGGCGTGGCGCCTTCGCGGCTTTGGACAACTTCTTGCAGCCGCGATTTTGGATCCATCCAGCTGCCCTCTTTGAGAATGTCGTCAAACGTCGGCAGGAGACTTTTGGTAATAAAGTCTTTGGCGGCCTCGTAGCCTTTGTCTAGATACAAAGCACCGATTACTGCTTCGTAGCAGTTGGCCAAGATTTGCTGGCGAGCCCGTTCGGAGCCGCGTTTTTCGCCACGTGACAAGCGCAGTAGTGGCTCAAAATTTTCGCGCTCGGCAGCAGCGGCGATGCTTTCGGTGCGCACCAGCGCGCTACGCCAATTGGTCAGGATGCCTTCAGGCTCGGTGTAGTTGGCATACAGATATTCGGTAACTACCAGCTCTAGCACTGCATCACCCAAAAACTCTAGCCTTTCGTTGTGGGCTATTGCCGTTTTTTTGTGCTCGTTCAGGTATGAGCGATGGGTAAAGGCCATCACCAAAAGATTAACGTCATTAAAGCCGCCAAATTTATCCGTAGCCAAGGCCTGATATTTTGTTATGTCCATGGTCTAAAGCTTATTCTCTCTTATTTTGTTCAATCCTAACAGAATTATCTTGCCTATGTCATCATATTCGATTTTTTCTAATGCGTCAGTAGCCGGCAGCCAGGCCAGGTCGGTCATCCATTTTTCGGGTTTTATGTCTTGGGTATCACCAGTGGCCTGAACCAGGAATATCTCGGTGGTCATCAGCACTAGGCTGTTGCCGCGGCGATAGCGAAAGTTTATCTTGCCCAGCCAATTCAGGACCTTCATTTCTTGCAGACCGGTTTCCTCAGTTATCTCGCGCTCCGCAGTCTGGCGAGCCGTTTCGCCCTCTTCTATGTGGCCTTTGGGAATCGTCCAGCGGCCCTTGCTGTCTTTAATCATCAGTATTTCTATTTGCGTAGGTTTGGATTTAGAACGGCGGAAAATCACACCGCCGGCGGTTGGTTCGCGCACCACTTCCTGGATGGCTGGCCGGTGACGGTGGACTAAGTTACGAAAGCCCTTCATCGGTTTGGGCCGTTTCATATCTGTTGCCTCACGCTAGAATTATTTTTCATCACTCGAATCGGGTTCCTTATCTTTAGTTGGTTGCTTTTTGGCGGCTGGCTTGGCGGGAGACTCTTGGTTGCGCAGCACGCTGCCTAGAACGCCATTAATAAATTTGGAAGAGTTATCACCACCAAAGGCCTTGGCCAGCTCGACTGCTTCGTTAATCACCACCTTCGGCGGCACGTTTTTGTCGAACAGTAGTTCGTAGGTGCCGATCCTTAAGACCAAGCGGTCCATACGAGCAATCTGTTCGATTGGCCATTCTGGCGCCAGTGGACGGATTACGTCATCGAGTTCTTTTTCGCGCTCGGTTACGCCCTTAACTAGTTGCTCGATAAAGTTTTTATCGTCTATAGTCTCGTGATATCTGGCGATGTTACGAGCCAAAGTCTCGCTAAGATCAAAGCTGGTGTCTTCGCATTCGCGCCGAAAGTCCTGCTCGTAGAGAGTTTGCAGGGCAACGATGCGGCCTAGATGACGGTTAGAAGCCACGACGTCTGCTCCTTTTGAAAGGCGAGAACCCTAGATTTGAAGATGAAGAAGCCGTTTTTATAAGGAAATGTACCTGAAGGTACATTGACGCACAAAACGGATTCTGCAATCCAAAGCTTGGGGTTGCAGCCCAAAAGCGAGTGGCGGTGTGGGTTCTTGTTGCCATATTGTTAATCTTCCTTTTTCAAACTGGCGTTAGTACTAGTATAACTTACGCTGATGGCAGCTATTTGGCTGCTTTTTTGCCGATCTTTTTAGTGCCGACGGTAGCGCGCACTGGGCTCAGACCATTGACGCGACGGGCTAACTTGAGCAGGTGGTGACTGCGGCGCATGCCGGTGCGGCGCGGGCTGGTCCGTTTTTTGGGTTTACCCATGAATGTTTTACTCCTTAAATACGCACTATTTAGCTTTTTGACTTATAGCTAATTATAGCCGTTTTGCCACCTTAGCACAACCTCTTAAGAGACAACCAAGCTGACGAGCCGGCCCGGAACGTAAATGGCTTTTTTGAGAGTCTTGCCCTGTAGGTATTGTTTGGCGCACTCTTTGGCTTCGGTAACAGCCTCTTGTTCGCTAATATCTATGGCCACTACAATCTCACCGCGGACTTTGCCGTTAACCTGAACTGCCAGGGTCATCACCTCTTCTACTAGCAGATTATCATCCCACTGCGGCCAGCGACTAACGTGCACGGACTCTTCATGGCCCAAGAACTCGTGCCAAATCTCTTCAGCTATGTGTGGAGCGAATGGCGCCAGCAGTTGAGTCAAAGATTCCAGCGCAAAGCGCCAGCCATCCGAGCCGGTTATCGGGTGCTTGGCTTTGGCTTTGTATAAATCATTGACTAAGGTCATTTGCGCGGCGATGGCTGTATTGAAATCTAGCTTTTCTAAGTCCTGAGTGACTTTTTTGATCGTCTTGTGCGTGGCAGCAGTAATTACTAGATCGATAGAGCTGGGATTGACGGCAGCTTCGTGGAATTCGTTGGCCAGTGTCCAAATACGCTGCAAGAAGCGAAAAGTGCCGCCTATGCCCTCGACGCTCCAGTTGACGGCCTGATCCCAGGGGCCCAGGAAGAGCTCCATAAGCCGAATAGAGTCAGCGCCGTAGCCCTGGGCAATGATGCTGCCCGGCTCGATAGTGTTGCCTTTACTTTTGCTCATTTTGGCGCCGTCCGGGGCCAAAATCATGCCGTGGTTACGCAAGCTCTTAAACGGCTCATCAAAATTGATCAAGCCCTCGTCGAACATCACCTTTGTCCAAAAACGGGCGTACAGCAGGTGCATTACGGCGTGCTCGGCACCGCCTATGTAATCATCAACCGGTAGCCAAAAGTCAGATTTTTCCTTAGCGAAGGCGGCTTTGGAATTGTGCGGATCGGCAAATCGCAAGAAGTACCAGCTACTGCAAGCAAAGCCGTCCATGGTATCGGTTTCGCGCTTAGCTGGGCCACCGCATTTGGGGCATTTTACATTTACAAACTCGGGTACTTGGGCCAATGGGCTTTGGCCGTCGCCGCTCGGTTCATAACTTTTAACTTCTGGCAAAACGACCGGCAGGTCGGCCTCGGGCACTCCTACGGCACCGTCTTTCGGACAGTGGATGATCGGAATTGGTGCGCCCCAATAGCGCTGCCGGCTAATCAGCCAGTCGCGCATCTTATAGTTCACTTTTTCTTTCGCTCCTGGCAGTTCGGCAACAATCGTTTCGCGTGCCACGGCCGACGACAATCCACTATATTTCCCAGAATCAGTTAGGACACCCTCGTCTATATAGCACTTGTTCCAAGCGTTAGAAAGATTGAAACTTATATCGTTTAAAATTTTACTGGATGGTATAGAGATAGTTACATCATCGAGTTCAACAGTTCGGATAACATTCTCTTTTCCCCAAACGTATTTTTCTTTGCCGACTGAATCAGAAAAGACATCTTTTTCTTTGTCTAATAAAAACATGTCGACCCACACCTTATCATTCCAAAACCACTTTTGATTATTCCAGGAGTGGATATCGTCATAACCATCTCGTGTAGCTGACTTGAGCTTATTTTCTGTAAAATATTCTTCCAGAAAATCGAAGCCTTTCTGGTCTACGAAAATATCAATATCAGAATGTACGCCAAATTCATCTCCAGCAGCCAGCTTCTTGGCAGCGCCCCCCACCAGCACCAAGGTAAATTCATTTTTACTCGAAAGTTTAAATAACTCTTTAGTAAATTCTCTTAGTGCTGCTTGGTCGATACCTTCGTAGTCTTTGGGCGATTTGACTACTAATCGAATAGGTAACTGAAATTCTTTGGCGAACTGGTTATCGCGTTCATCGTGGGCTGGCACGGCCATAATGGCGCCGGTGCCATAGCCGGGTAAGACGTAGTCAGCTACCCAGATCGGGATTTTTTCATGGCTGGCTGGATTGACAGCATAAAAACCGCTAAAGACTCCTGTTTTTTCGCGCTCGGTCTCGGCGCGTTCAATTTCGCTTTTACGTTCGGCTTGCTGGATATACTTTTGGACTTCTTCTGAAATACTTAACTTGTTAAGTATTTTGTGCTCCGGTGACAGAACCAAAAAGGTGGCACCAAAGATGGTGTCTGGCCGTGTGGTAAAGACTTTGATTTTTTGATCGCTGCCCTCCACATCAAATTCAATTTCTGCCCCTACACTACGCCCTATCCAGTTGTGCTGCATGGCTTTGATGCCATCGGACCAATCCAGATCCTGCAACGATTCATCTAGCCGATCAGCGTATTGCGTAATTTTGAAAAACCATTGTTTGAGCAGCTTCTTTTCAACCGAGTGGCCACAGCGCCAGCAACGACCGTTCTCAACCTGTTCATTAGCCAGCACAGTTTTGTCGTGCGGGCACCACCACTGCAAGCTCTCTTTTTGATAAGCCAAGCCTTTTTCAAAAAGTAGCAAAAATAGCCACTGCGTCCATTTATAGTAAGCCGGATCGGTGCTGTTGATTTCGCGACTCCAGTCGTAACTAAAGCCCATTTGCATCAGCTGCTTTTTGAAGCGCTCAACATTATCGGCTACGGCTTTTTGAGGGCTAATCCCGGTTTTGATAGCGTAGTTCTCGGCCGGCAGGCCAAAGGCATCCCAGCCCATGGGGTGCAGAACATTGTTGCCGTGCATGCGGGCAAAGCGAGCTACGGCATCGCCGATTGTATAGTTGCGCACGTGGCCAACGTGCATGGCCGCGCCAGACGGATACGGGAAATATTCCAGTACGTAGCGTTTGGGTTTGTCCTTATCCTCGGTCGCGTGATAGATCTTGGATTCTTCCCAAATAGCCTGCCACTTAGGCTCGATCTCTTTAGGATTATAACGCCTCATAATTACTCCTATTGTAACAGAGGAGCCAACCCAAGCTTAATTCTGCTATACTGTGCTCAATATTATGGCGAAGACATCTGACCTCCCATTGTCCGTCGTGGTGCCTGTTTATAATGAATCGGCTGGCCTTATTCATTTTCATGAATTACTGAGCAGCCAGCTGGATAAATTCGGGCCTGATTCTTACGAGATTATTTACTGCGACGATGGCAGCCAGGACGACAGCGCCAAGATCATACGTGAGCTTAGCGCCAAAGATTCACGCGTCAAGCTCCTTAAACTATCACGCAATTTTGGCAAAGAAATAGCCACCACAGCTGGCTTACACGCCGCGGTCGGCCAGGCCATCATAACCATTGACGGCGATGGTCAACATCCGCCAGAACTTATCGGCGAGTTTTTGAAAAAATGGCGCGATGGTGCAAAGGTTGTAGTTGGCCTGCGCACCTCCAACCACAAAGAAGGTTGGATGAAGCGCTACGGTTCCAAACTATTTTATAGATTCTTCAATCGCTTTATGGGCGTCAAAATCATTCCTGGATCTACTGACTACCGATTAATTGACCGAGCCGTCCAGCAAGACTTTGTACGCATGACCGAACGCAATCGTATAACTAGAGGGTTGATTGACTGGTTAGGCTACCGGCGCGAATACGTTAAGTTTGCCGCTAATCCCCGCCTGCACGGCGAGGCCGGTTACTCGTTCAAAAAACTTTTCAAGCTGGCTATCGACAGCGTTGTCTCGTTGAGTATTTCGCCGTTATATATAAGCGCCTACATTGGAGCCGTGGTGCTGCCATTGTCGGTCTTGATTGGTTTGTTTATGGTTATTGATAGCCTGGTTGGCGACCCTCTGGGATTAAACATAACTGGCAGTGCCTACATAGTTGTACTGCTGTTGTTCTTGGTCGGCGTGCTACTGGTCAGCCAAGGGATCATTGGCCTATACCTATCGCATATTCACACCGAAACTCAAAACCGCCCGCTATATGTCATAGACAAAGACGAACCCAACCAAACCAATGAAGGCTAAGGCACTCCTAAGCACTCCGGGTCGCCGCTACTTAGTAGTTGGCGGTAGTGTTTACATCTTCGAATTAATAGTTATTGTCATTGCTCAGAAGGCTGGCGCTAGTCCAGTTTGGGCGGTTGGTATCAGCTTTGGCCTGGGCACCATGGTATCCTTTTTCTTGCAAAAATTAGTTACATTTGGCGATAAGCGTATGCACCACAAAATTTTACTACCTCAACTTATAGCAACCTGTTTTTTAATACTTTTTAACCTGAGTTTCTCGCTGGTATTAACAAAGCTATTACAAAACCACATCCCGGCCGTTGCTAGCCGAACGCTCGCTTTGGGCATTACAACCATCTGGAATTTTTATTTATACAAAACCAGAATTTTTAAGAAAGGCCCTGCACCGGTATACTAAAGCGCGATGACCCCAAAAACTACAAAAAACAAACTGCCCGCATCCAACCCAACGCCCGCGAGTCGTTACGGTCGAGCCAAAACTTTTATACTCACCGATAAATTTGCTAAATATTATGCCCTGGTCGCCGTAGCCATTCTGGCCCTGAGTACTGTGTTTTGGGCACTGCTTTCGGCTCGCTTGCAGAGTGGCAACGCCGACCAACTAGTTGACCCGTATTTATTCAAAAATTCGGCCACCTTCCATCAGGCAACTTTTCCGGGGACTCATAGCTTCTTGCTTAAGTGGCCACTATTCCTAATTGTTCGCTTGCTGGGTCTGTCTAGCGGCGCCTTTACCTTTGTCACCATTCTGACGACCCTTCTAACAGTTGGTGGCTTGGCATATTTGCTGTTCAGGATAGAGCGGCGGCCGCTATATTTTGGCACACTATGCATAGCTCTGGCGTCCATGCTTCTGTTAGTCCCAGCCGTGCCTTACGCCGGTGGCATTCTACCAGTCAACATGGCCATGCTAGCCACCAGGAACCTGGAATACATTGTTTATATAGCTAGCTTGGTTCTGTTAATTAGGCGGCCAGGCTTTAAAAGCCCTAGCTTTTGGGCAGGCCTAGGTTTGCTGACGCTCTTGATTGCCAGCGATAAGTTATTCCTAACCCTCAGCGTCGGCGGCGCACTCATTGGATTAATCGTCTACGCCCTGGTGAAGGGCTGGAGCATGGTTAGTCTATCAGTCAATTGGCTAGTTGGAACGTTGGTCGCTGGCCTGGGAGCCATTCTCTTGCTGGAACTAATCAATGCCAGCGGTTTGACAAACATTACTGGCGGCACTAGCGCCAACCCCTACGGTCTGATTAATAGCTTGCATCAATTAGTTCAAGCGGTGGTTTTTGGTGCTACCGGCATAGCCAGCAACTTTGGCGCCAACCCTGGGTTTGACGCCACCGTTATCAGGACTATTCCGCACTTGTCTGCCGGCCGTGTCTTTGGGGCCGCTGGGCCGGAGTTCATCATTAATTTTTTTGTTTTTCTCATTGCCCTGTACGCTGCAGGACGACTGGTATATAAAAGTTTACGATTAAAACCAAAGGCTCAAGACAAGCTCGGCACTCCTTTTAAATTATCCCTGATCTTGATTTGGTCCTTTGTGGCTGCTGCAGCCGTATTTGTATTTAGCAACCACTACTATCCAGTAGATGCCCGATATTTGACCATTGGCTTGTTCGCTCTAATGAGCGCCCTCGCCACCGCCAGTCGAACGCAAACTTGGCGTCCCGAAAAGACCATACTGGCCGGAGCAATAATAAGTCTATCGATGCTAATGGGTGTTTTCGGCCTAGTTGGCAACTATCATACGGAGCGCGCCGCCCTGGCAGATGTTGGTCAGCGTAACTCAACAGTCGCCCAGGCCCTAAACCAGCACCAGGTAGATGTGTTGGTAGGCGATTATTGGCGCGTTATGCCGATTGGCCAAGAAGTTGGCAGCCAAACTCAAGTTCTGCCGTTAGCCAACTGCAGCAGCCCGCGAGATGTGTTGAGTAGTGGCGCCTGGCAACTCGACCTGCACACTCATAGTTTTGCTTACTTGCTATCACTAGATAAAAGTCTAAAGGATTACCCAACTTGTTCGCTTAACGACGTTGTGAACGCCTATGGCCGGCCAAACGCCAGCACCCTAATATCTGGCACGCTGCTCAACCCCAAGGAAGTGCTGTTATATTACGACCACGGCATCCACATAACAAAAATCTCGGCGCCAGGCGCCAGCATCACCCAGCCAACACTATTGCCGATTTCACTTGATATGTTGCCGCACACTTTTTGCCCAACCCCAACCACCCTTAATGTTGTGGCTCACCAAGACGATGATCTGCTGTTCATGAACCCTGATATTATGCACGACATCGCCGCCGGCCGCTGTGTACGAACTGTTTATATAACCGCTGGTGATGGTGGCAATGATAGTTTCTATTGGCTGAGGCGTGAGCAAGGCTCTGAAGCCGCTTATTCTTATATGGCCGGGCTTGATGATATATGGACGCAGCGGACTATTTCATTAAACTCTCACGAATTCATAACCATTGCCAACCCGCGAGGCAATGATCAGATATCGCTAGTCTTCATGCAGCTGCCAGATGGCAACATTTGGGGTCAGGGCTTTGCTAGAACCAAGTTCGAAAGCTTGTCACATTTAGCTGATAGTAAAGCCACCGTTATGCATTCGATAGATGGTCAATCTAGCTACACGGAGGATCAGTTAAATTCGGCATTGGTTAGCCTTATGTCCATCTATTCACCAGCTGAGATAAAAACTCAGGCGGACGTAGTCAGCAGCCGCTACCCGGATCACAACGACCACTTGCAGGTAAACACACTAGTAAAAAAAGCTTATGCCAACTACGAGCAACAACAGTTTGGCAACCAAGTGGTGATCCCAATAAAGTTTTACGTTGGCTATCCGGCCCATGGCATGCCAGCCAACGTCACGGGCGCTGACTTATCCAAAAAACAACTAACCTTCTTGAGCTATGCCAAGTTTGATCCAGACACTTGTCAGAATCTGAGCGCCTGCCAACGCTCAACAACTTATGGCATCTATCTAACCCGGCAGTACCAAAACCCTAAATAAATCTAGTTTTTGAAGTCTCGCTCGACCAACCCGACAAACTGCTTAATAAGTTCGGGCATATCATAGCCGGCCACAGCCGCCGATTTTGGATAAAGGCTTTGGTTTGTCATACCCGGCATGGTATTAATCTCTAGCACAAAAACCTTGCCGCCCCTATCTACCATGAAATCGGTCCTGGATAGATGCCTGCAGCCCATTATCCTATGAACTTCTTCGGCTATTTCTTGGGCTTGTTCTTGAATTTCTACTGAAACGTTTTTGGGCGGCACTAATTCTTGAGTGGCACCATTATATTTGTTGTTGTAGTCAAACTCTAAGCCCTGTGGCGGAATAATTTCTATGACGGATAGAGCATGTTTGTCAAGGATCGGCACAGTTATTTCCGTGCCTTCAATAAGCTGTTCCAGCACGGCGTTATCTTCCATATCGAAAATATCATCGATTTCTGACTGCTCGACTCTTGCCGGATCTCGGACAATAAGCGTACCGATACTCGAGCCACCATTAAGTATTTTTAATACGTAAGGCTTTTTAGTGAGAGCATGCTTTTTAAATGTTTCCTTTGTTACCCTTGCTGCTTTCGGCATCTCAATGCCAGCTTTCTCAAGCATCCTACGAGTAGTCCATTTATCGAAACAGTCTTTCGAGGACTTGCTATCAGAGCCCAGGAACGGAAAGTTTCGTTTTTCGAGTTCGGCCTGGACCCAACCGTCTTCAGCGTTCGCCCCATGGGAGATAGGCAAAACGATTGCGTCTTTGGGTATATCATCTAGAATGGAGGGGTCATTTATTACGCTAATTTCTGTAACTTCAAAACCAGCAGAGCGCGCTGCATTAGCCACTGCTTTTGCGGAACGCATAGATACTTCACGCTCTGGGGAATCTATTAAAAGAACAGCTACTTTCATTTAAAGTTCTGGGCTTTTATTTTAAGCCACTGCTTAGATTGACGGACTAGTTTATTTGAATCGTTTGGGTCGGCCAGCAGCAATTTGGCGGTCTCTTCGGCAAAAACTTTGTTTTGCGAACCTTTAGCCAAAATCAGCGCGCCGGGTTTAATTTGCTTGGCAACAAATTCGCCGGCCGCAAAGGGGTCTTGGAACGATTCAACGCGGCAGCCTATTTTTGTAGCAGTCGTTGCTAAATATTTATTGGCGTCTGGACCAATGGTCACCACCAGATCCAGCTGAGCTGGGTCGCAGCGATTGCCTATCTCGGTGTGCTCGGCTTCAGAAAACTCGCCAAGCTCGTTCATATTCCCCAAGATGGCAATCTTTTGCGGCGCATTCATTCTATATAGAGTCTTGAGGGCAGCCTTGACCGCCTCGGGGCTGGCGTTGTATGTATCGTCGATAATCTTTGAGTTATTGATACCCGCTAGGATCTGCATTCGACCAGCCACCGGATGGATTTTGGCAATGCCCGCCTCGATAGTCGCACCGTCTAGGCCCAGCTTGTAGGCCACGGCTATTGCCGCCAGTATTGAATACAACTGCGGCTCACTTAGGGCTTCGTGCTTGGCGGATAAGATTTTCTTTCCAGCGGCCAAAGCATCAAAACTACAGCCACTATCATCAAAGGTGATGTTAGAAAGTTTGAAGTCGGCGTCGGCCTCGATAGCGTAGGACAAAAAGTTATCGCCACTCGGAGCGTTTTTGCACATGTCTTTATTCACGAACGTCAAGCTAGCCATCTCGCTAACAACCATCTCCTCTTTTTCTACCGCGTCCATGCTGCCAAAATGCTCCGTGTGCTCGGGAGTAACAGCACTCAGAACGGCTATCTCCGCCCGCAGGTAACTTTTAAACTCAGCTATCATGCCGGGGGCGTCAGTCCCAATCTCTACAACAACTACCTCGTATGGGTATTTTATGGCTAGCTGAATTTCGTTGTTTATAAAGACCTTGAGCCAGGCAAAGGGATTAAAGATATTGGGTTCGGTCTGGCCAAAGAATATAAGCGGCACCGTTACTAGATCGTTATAATTACCATTTTGGAACTGGGTTTTTAGGCCGGCCGATAGAACATTGGCTATGGCTAACTTGGTGCTGGTTTTGCCAACGCTGCCAGCTACGGCTATAACCTTAAAGTCATTCTTTTTCTGCAGGCGGCGGACTTGCCAGCCCAATATGGATGCGACGATGTTTCTAGCAAAAGCTTTCATTATCTCTGATAAGTATACCAAGTTTGAGCCTATAAGCAGATTGATCTTGTTAATAAATTAAACAGCCCCCGGCCCGACTCCGAAGAGTCGAACCGAGGGCCGAGGTGCCCAGAAAAGTCTACCGGCTGTGACCACAACCCCGAAGGGCCGTGCAGCTCTAGCCGCCTTTTCTGGGCGGGTTGCCAGGGCTTGCCCCTGACTCAGCTCTTCGTCACGACGAAGTGCTGGCCGCGCCGGACGACTCTGACGGTCGTCGACGCCTTACTCACGTTGCCAGAGGCATCGCGAGCCCGAACCACGTAGAGCCCAGCCTTGAGGGGCAGGAGCACTGTGGCGCGAGTGGTCGCCTTGTAGCCGTGACCGTTGAGGCTCACGACGTATCCGGTGACCCGAACGTTGTCCTTGCTCCCCTTCCAGCTGAGCCGCAGACCGGCCTTGGTGGCCTTCATGCTCAGCGTTGGTGCGGAAGGTGCCTGCGAGTCCTTCAGCAAGCCGAAGTACGTCGCGTGGCGGGTGTAGATGTCGATCGACCCGTCCGTGTTGCGGAAATAGCCGTCCTGCTGCCCGTCGGGCAGATTCGGGCTGTCGAGCCGGGGGATCGTCACCCACGTTTTCCCGTCTTGGCTGTAGGCCGGCACGTCACCGACCTGGCTGGCCGAGATGTGGATCACCAGAGGTGCAGCGAACTGGTGGATCTGCACTCCCGACGAATCGGTCACCGTCAGCTGAACGGTCGTGCTTCCGACCGAGAAGCCACCGGCAACCGCCGGAGGTGTCGTGCTGCCGGCCGTCGGAGCGGAGAGCTCCGGCTTGGGCGTTACCTGCACGGTCACAGGGACCGTGAAGGTCTGTGGCGACCAGCTGGTTGCCACCGTGACCGGTGCCGAGGGGCTCTCGCCCGCCGGAGTTGAGGTTGGGGCAACCACCACTTGCGTGGAGCCCGCCTGGTTGGCGTCCACCGGGACGGACACGGCCTGGTTGGGGGTCGTGCTCGTAACCGGCGGAGTTGTCTCCGTCGTCGTGGTGGTCGGCGGAGCCGGAGCAGCCGCTCGGTTGACCGTGACCGTGTAGGTCTTGGTCGCCGAACCGTCTGCACTGGTCACCGTGACCACGACGGAGTTGTTGCCCTCCAGGAGTCCAGAAGCCCCGCCGACGGTTGCCGTCGCGCCGGGGTTCAGGCTCTTGTTCACCGTGACGGATGTCACGGAGTTGTCGACGTTCGCGGCGTAGTTCGTAGTGCCGCTGCTGAACGTCGGGTCGAGCGTGCCGCCCGAGAGCGACAGGCTCGTCAGATCGGCGTTGTCCGACTGCGTCGCGAACGACGCATCGGTTGCCCACGGCTTGGTCGTCACTTGATCGATGGTGCCCGGTCCGGAGACCGTGCCCCACCAGTCGTTTGTGGCACTCAGCGTCCCAGCAGACGTGGCGTTCACCACGTCCAGGTCTGAGTCGGTGAGCGTGCTTTGTGTCACCGTTGCCGAGCTGTTGGTGCCGTAGGTCAGAACGCCGGTGGCATAATCGCCACCCGGGATGTCCAGCGGTGTGAAGTGGAAGCCGGAGATCGTGGTCCCGTTGACGGAACCCGAAACCGAACCGATACCACGGTTCCACAGGACGATGCCGTTCTGGGCGATCGTGCCAGTCGAACCGGCTCCGGTGATGCTGCCGCCGGAGACGTTCAGCGTCGTCGTGTCGGTAGCACCGGATGTTGCGCCGTTGCCGTCGATCACGTCGATGCCGTTCTTCTGGAAGCCGCTGACGTTGGTGTCGTTGACTGCCAGCGAGACGGTCCCGCTGCTGCCATCAACGGCGATGCCTTGTCCGGTCTGGTCGCCGTTGATCGTGTAATCGCCGGTGATGTCGTCGTTCTGGAGGGTTCCCGTGGAACCATTCCAGAGAACGAGAGCATCAGGTCCTCCCGCTCCGGGAGCTGACCCGTTACCGGTGATCGTCATGCCGGAGATCGTGACGTTGGTGGAGTTGTTCACCACCACCGACGCCTGCATGTTTCCGGTGTACTTGTGAGTGATCCCCGAGCTGATCAACGTGCTCGGTTGGATCGTTGTTGAACCGGCTCCGGCGCCAGCGATCGTCAGATCGCTCTTGCCAGAAACCGTGAACCCAGCTGGCTGCGTGCCGGCGGCCACGTTGACCGTGCCACCAGAAGCCGCCGCGTTGACTGCCAGCTGGATTGATGCGAACGCGTCGTAGCCCATCTGGCTGGCCGGACCACTTCCGTCCGGATCCTGACCATTGGGCACGCCGCTCCAGCTGGAGTTGACGTACACGTCGCTGGGCACCGTCGGCGCGGCCGTGATTTGCATGTTCACGGTGCCGTTCGGAGTCCAGTTGGTGTCCTGGCGGAAGATGCCGACGCCTGCCGCCCCGCCGTCGGTGTAGAACCCGCCGTGCGAGGTGTTCCAGAAGACGTTGTCCGCGCTGTCATCGCTGCCGACACTTGCAGTCTGGCTGGACGCAACGCCGACGTTCAGCGAGTCGTACGGACCGGTGGAGCCGATCGGACTGGCTCCGTAGGTCTCGGTGTTGTAGGCCACGCCCACGATCACGTCGTCCGGCAGCGTGACATTGCTGCTGCCAAGGTCGAACGTGACGTTGAACGCCAGACCGTTGTTGCAGGTCTGGGTCGCGGAGTCGTACCACTGCGTCGAGTTCACGCCGCATTGGCCAGGATCCGTTCCAGGATCAGCCGCCGGCCGCCACGGGATCGTGACGGTCTGGGTCTTGCTGGCCAGCAACGTGTCCGGGGCGCCGTTGGCGCCCAGATGACTGCTGTAGACGTTCAGCGTGATCGTGTGCGTCCAGTTGGACGGGTCACCCGAGTACCGGCTGTCGCCCGTGTAGTCGGAGTACAGGGCCCAGTCGCTCATTGTCACGGTGACGCTGCGAAGGGCGCGATTGCTGCCGCCCAGATGCACGTAGTCACCGAACTCCGAAGTCGATGTGGCCTGGAAGCCGACGCTTGCCACGTTCGCCGGCAATGTGCTTGGGACTGCGTCATACACGACGCTTGTCGCGTTCGTTGCACGAGCGGCCGCTCCTCCGAGCACAGCGGCAATTGCAACTGCGATGACAAGCATCGCAGCAGCCTTCAGCCACTTTCTTTTGTGCGGTGTTTTCAACACCAGTATCCCTCCCAGGATAGGTTGATGAACCCTTGCACAGCGCTTTAGCCAAGACCCCTGGTAGGCTAAAAAGCAGCGCTGCTATGTATACGAACCCCAAAGGCTCAATTATTATATCATGAAAAAGTTATTTTATCAACGCTCCACAGGAGTTTTATGTTTTGTCAAAGATCTTGTAGTTTCTTGATTTCTTCTTGGCTCAGATCTCGCCACTGCCCAGGCCGCAATCCCCCTACGTCAAGTGGTCCATATTGACTGCGGTGTAGCTTTTTTAGTCTTAGCCCGGTAGCCTCTAGCATGCGCTTAACTTGGTGATTGCGGCCTTCGTGGATAGTCAGCTCAACTTTATCCTCAGCTAGTCTGCGAGCTGTGGCTGGTGCGGTTTTACCATCTTCTAGCTCTATGCCATTACTTAACTTGTTAAGTATCTCTGGACTGATATTGCCCTGTACTTCGGCCTCGTAGACTTTGTCTATTTCGAAGCTAGGGTGCATCAACTTGTGCGCTAAGCTGCCGTCATTAGTTAGGAGCAGCACGCCCGTAGTATCAAAATCTAAGCGCCCCACTGGCACTACCCGCTCAGGGATTTTAATCAAGTCTGTTACTTTCGGCCGATCCTCTGGGTCGGCCAGCGTGGTTATGGTTCTGTCTGGTTTATAAAGCAAGATGTAGCGCAGCCTTTGGGTATGCACTTGTTTGCCATCGAGCTCTACGCGGTCGCTATCGTTAACTTCTGAATTAAGCTGCCCGGCCTGGCCGTTAACGCTCACTCGCCCAGCTTTGATTAGCTCGTCGGCACCACGCCTTGATGCCACCCCCGCCCTAGCCAAAAATGCATTAAGTCTCATACACCTAGGATATCAATCTCCTCTAGAATTAACAGGTATAATTTTGTATAATCAGTGGGACTTTCGGGGCATTGGCGCAGTTGGCTAGCGCGCTTCCATGGCATGGAAGAGGTCAAGGGTTCGAATCCCTTATGCTCCACCATGAATAACCTAACTCGCTTAGGTTATTTTTAGTGATGGTCGTGGCCGCCATGTGCTATCACGCGGCGATTGACTGGCACGGTGAATATAAACGCAACACTCAAACTCACACCTTCACTCCACCAGAACAAAATATTTCCTAAGTGCGCGTTGATGGCTCCAGGGATCAGCCATTCCAGTGTATTGTCGATTATTACCATGGAAAAAATCGAGATAGTATCCACGGTTAGGGCTAGCCTTATCGCATCATTCGTAGCCATGCCCTTGCGACGAGCGCCGGAAAAAGTCAGTAGATATCCGAATAAAAAGGCCAGAGCTATTCCTAGAGCGGTTTGCAAGATGTTATTCCAGTTCTGGCCAATAGCCATGCCCAGAACTTCACCAATGGCACAGCCCGTCAAACAATGGCGGGTGTGGATTATGGCCTGCTTGGTTAGTAGATCTATATGCATGTTCTTATTCTACAATTTTGCAAGCCAAGCATAGCTGCTTGTAAAATTGAGAGGAGGGATATAGCATTAAGCCGAAGCTTTTGTCGTAGTCAAAACGAGGCAAAGGCGTAAATCCCGACGAGGGGATGTAGCTCAGTTGGCTAGAGCGCGGCATTCGCATTGCCGAGGTCGTGGGTTCGATTCCCGTCATCTCCACCATCATTTTATTAGCTTCTGGAATTCTTGTTCGGTGATTTGTTTGGTGCCCAGTTGGCGGGCTTTGACTAGTTTAGATTCACCCACATTGGCGCCTACGACCAAATAATCGGTTTCTTTGCCAACGCTACTTTGGAATGTGCCGCCCAAGACCCGGATGCGCTCGGCTGCTTCTTCGCGGCTCATGGATTCGAGCGATCCGGTAACTACAAAGTTCTTGCCGCTCAAGGGGCCACTGATTTCCTCAGCTTTTTCGGGGTGAACTCCGTATTTTTCAAACTTGGCCAGTAGGTGTTTGTTGGTTGGCTCCTCGAACCATTCGACGATAGCTTCCGCCACAATCTCGCCAACACCATCTACCTCACTCAGTTCGTCAATAGTAGAATTACTTAACTTGTTAAGTGTTTTAAAGTGAGCGGCCAAGTCCACGGCTGTTTGCACGCCCACATGCCGAATACCCAAGCCGTAAATAAATCGTGGGAGAGGCGGATGCTTTTTGTCGGCAATGGCTTTAACTAACTTGCCGGCACTAATCTCGGCAAAGCGATCCAGCTTGAGTAGGTCCCCCTCTTTGATCGTGTATAAATCAGCCGGATCCTTGACCAATCCGGCGTCTATCAGCGCTATGACGTTTTTCTCCCCCAAGCCATCAATGTCGAGCGCTGCCTTAGAGGCATAGTGCTCTATGCGCTTCCAGCTACGTGACGGACAGTGTTCGTTCGGGCAACGCCAAACAGCATCAGCGGCTTTGAGTTTGGCTAGCTTGGTATTGCAGTCTGGGCAGTGGGTTGGCATCTTAAAGGGTTTTTCTGTGCCATGGCGGAGCTCGACAAGCGGCCTAACCACCTCCGGGATAACATCGCCAGCCTTGTGAATAATGACGGTATCGCCGATGCGGATGTCTTTGCGGGCCACTTCACTCTCATTGTGCAGCGTGGCCATTTGCACGGTGCTACCGGCTACCACTACCGGTTCTAGCATAGCTACCGGAGTCGCTGAGCCAGTGCGACCGATACTCACAAAAATATCTTTGACGCGAGTCGTGGCTTGCTCGGCCGGGTATTTAAAAGCCACAGCTGCGCGTGGCGCTTTGCCCACTACGCCTAGTCGAGCAAACTGGCGGCGATCGTTAACCTTTATAACCAAGCCGTCGGTGTTGAACGGCAGAGTCTTGCGTTTTTGCTCCCACTCGCTGGCAAACTTCATCACTTGCTCTGGGGCTTGGGCAGTAATAGCTTCCGAGTTCGTGATCAGGCCGAGCTGGCGGATAGTCTTGTAGGCAAAATCATTGGTGGGCACATCTGCCGGATCTTGGCGTAGCAAATCATAGGCGTGGAATTGCAGTGGGCGAGCTGCCACCAGTTTGGGATCAAGCTGGCGAATAGTGCCAGCCGCCAGGTTGCGTGGGTTGGCAAACTTGGGCAACCCTCGTGCTTGGCGATCTTCGTTTAGTTTCTCGAAGGCGTCTTTGTACATAAATATCTCGCCGCGGATTTCGGTACGGCCACTTAAAAACTTATCGCTGTCTTTGCTGTGGCGAAGACTCAAGGGGATGGATTCTATGGTGCGAATGTTGGCGGTCACATCCTCGCCCACAAAACCATCGCCGCGGGTTACGCCCTGGGCCAAAACGCCGTCTTGATAAATCAAGGCGCACGCCAAGCCGTCCATTTTGAGATCCATAAAAAATTCTATCTTTTGGCCGGGCAGTAGCTTGGTTATGCGAGTTACCCAAGCATCGAATTCGCCCTGGTCAAAAACATCGTTCAAGCTCAACATCCTAGAGCTGTGGCGGATTTTGGCAAAGCCCGGCAGTGGTTCGCCAGCCACCCTTTGAGTTGGCGAGTCTGGCGTAATAAGCTCTGGGTGCTCCGTCTCTATTTGGCTCAGTTCGTGCTTTAGGCTGTCGGCAGCCGCCTCGCTCATAGTCGATTTGTTCAGGACGTGGTAGTTGTAGCGATAATCGTTGATGAGCTCACGCAGCTTGGTGGCGCGCTGATCGGGCGAATCGGGACTCATCCCGTTAGAGCTCCTCTTTACTGTCCACAGTAAAGGGGCAGGTTTTATCTTCTATAAAATACTTAGCTCTAACGGGACTCATAACAAACCTCGGTACAAACTATATAAATAAGAGTGGATGAACAAGATGACCAGCATGCTCAGGATATAAAAGACCGGCACGACGAGAAATGTAGCGTACAGAATGAGCGGAATCATAATTACGCCCATGATCAGCAGTAATAAGATTGGCAAAAACAGAACCCGGCGCAAGATAGGCCAGCGGCGATAGCGAACTAGATTAGCTGCTGACTTTAAGGCCGCCCGCGGAAACATGCCCGGCAGGGTTACTATATATATCGCAAAAACTGAGGCGCTTAGCATATAAATAGTCCAGGCCGCTAAGCCGACAAATAAAGCCCCAAACAAAACAGTCCAAAGCCCGCTGGCACTACTTATGCTGGTAGCCACTGTGCTAAAGGCGGCCGCACCTATGATTGCCGGCAGTAGCTGCAGGACTATAAAAAATCCAACGATCAAAAACGGCACCAAGGGCGTCATGGCATTGTAGTAGGATTGCCGAATGCCTATCTTGTTGCCAGCCAGTAGCTGGCGCAGCGCCCAAATGATCACCAAGCTTTCTATGACAATCAGGACCATCTGCAGAGCGGAGCCAGTGGAGCTACTGCCTGCCCCAGCACTGCTTACCAGCGTCAAAAAGCCAGAAGCCCCGGCCACAACCGGATGAGCGTGATTGCTAGAGCTATTTAAGTCAGCCTTTATAGAGCTAACCGAGTTGCTTAGGTTGCCTATGCCGCTGGCAAAAACAATATTCAGGATTAAATAAACTAGAACTATGCCGCCCAATGGCTTCCAGTACGACTTGAAGATATGGAAGACTTGCTTGGCCAAGCTAAAGCTGCCTGGGATCTGACCGCGGACGCGGGCTTCTGTTTTGGCCTTGACTCTGGCCTGTTTGCGAGTAGCTTTACGCACACGGGCAGTAGCCGCCGTTTTGGCAGATTTGGTCGCCGGTTTCTTTGCACTCTCCGCTTTAGGCATTAGTTATATTATACCCGAAACAGAGGTAATTTTGCCTTATTTTGTTAATAGCTTGAGTTGGCCCACGCATTTGAATGCAGTACAAGGAAGAATTGAGGAGCGGACTGAGGTGTATTTAAATACTCCTAAGGAGCACCGGAAATTCTGACGATGTAATGCGCCAAAAGCCATTGCGGGTTTCGGTTGTGCCGAAAGCAGGCAATGGCGGTGCGTGAGTCAGGCTAAAGTTTCATCTCGCGCAAGGCTTTGATACGAGCCTCTATCGGCGGATGGGTGCTAAACATATTCAAAAGACTATGGCCGCGCAGCGGATTGGCAAAAAACATGTGGGCCGTGGCGGTATTTTGCTTGCGCAGCACGCTGCCAGTTTTTTCGATCTTTTCCAGGGCTTCGGCCAAACCCTCTGGGTAGCGCGTAGTTAAGGCGCCAGTGGCATCCGCCAAGTATTCGCGGCGGCGGCTGATAGCCAGTTGCAATAACGTGGCTGCTAGGGGTGCCAGGATGGCCGCCACAATCGCCAGAATGATGGCTAGCTGGTTAGAGTCCCGCCTATCGCGGTCGCCGCCAAAAAATGTGAAACGCAAGAAGAAGTCAGCTATCAAGCTGATGATGCCCACCAGGGCAAAGGCCAGCGTGTTGACCCGGATATCGTAGTTCTTAACGTGGCCAAGCTCATGAGCAATTACGCCCTGCAGTTCGGTGTCGTTCATAACCTCCAACAGGCCGCTGGTGGCACAGACCACAGCGTGGTCTGGGCCACGACCGGTGGCAAAAGCATTAGGCGATGGGTCCTTCATTATGAACACTCGCGGCATGGGTAGGCCATCGGCAATGCTCAAGTTTTCTACCGTTCGCCACAGCCGCGGATCGTCAGACTTTTGAATCTCTTTGGCGCCATTGATAGCCAGAGCCATTTTGCCACCAGCAAAGTAGCTAAAGATGGCGTAACCGATAGAAAAAATCCCCAACACAAATAACAGATCGGGCTGGCCAGTAGCTTTGCTGATCAAAAAGGCTAGCGCCCATAGTAGCACCAGGAAAAAGAACAGCAAGACTACCGTGCGGCGTTTGTTGCTGGCGATCTGTTCGTACATGCGGCTAACGCCTCATGAGGACAAACCTTGCGGTTTTTCCTCATCGCGCCGGGCACGGAATGAATCCGCCGCTCGGGCTGCTCTTTTTCCCTTTATGGATTGGATAAAACTCATTGTTATTTGGAGAAATCTACCTTCACGGGGTCGGCCACGGCGGCTTGTTCGCTGGCGTTGACCTCAAAGAATTCGCGGAGTTTAAAGCCCATCATGCGGGCCAGGATGTTGGTTGGGAACGATTGAATACGGATGTTGAGGTCCCGAGCCGAGCCATTGTAAAACCGGCGGGAAGCTTGGATCTTGTCTTCGGTGTCGGTTAGCTCGGTGGAAAGTTGCTGGAAGTTCTCGCTGGCTCGCAAGGTCGGATAGGCCTCGGCCACGGCGAACAGGCTTTTTAGGGCAGTCTGAAATTGGTTGTCGGCTTTGGCGGCCTCACCAACCGTTTGGGCGCTCAGGGCTTGACTGCGAGCCTTGGTGATATTTTCGAAAACGGTTTTTTCGTGACTGGCGTAGCCTTTGACGCTATTAACTAGGTTGGGGATCAGGTCGTAGCGTCGCTTCAGCTGGACGGCTATATCACTCCAGGCTTCGTCGGTACGAAACTTGAGTCGGATCAGGCTGTTGTACATCACACCGGCCATCAGAGCCAGAACCCCTATGATTACTAGAACTATTACTAATGTCATTGCTTTGCACTCCTTATAGCTTAATTATACAGCTAAGCGTGAGTTTTTATGTTCGCCTAAGGATGTATTATAAGAATAAGGATTTAGATGAAGTTTAAAACAACCCTGATCAGGCTCGTTTGCATACTCCTTGCAGGGGTTGTAGCGCTTGGGGTTTTTGGACTAGTTCGGCCGCTGCCGACTACCGCGCCAACCCTAGTAGCGTTAGCCGCACCGGTGCCCGTGGCTGTTAGCCTGCCCTGGCCAGCTGCCGGCCAGGCGGCCATTGGTACCTTGGATTCTGGCTTGTTGGCCAGCCATGGAGATCAAACACCGGCTCCAATTGCTTCTGTGGCCAAGGTCATTACGGCTCTGGCCGTCTTAAAGCAAAAGCCGCTAGCGGCTGGCCAACAAGGTCCCACCATCACTTTTGATTCTACGGATGTCAGCTATTACACCTATTATTATCAAAACGATGGATCGGTAGCCCGAGTGGCCGATGGCGAACAAATCACCGAATATCAAGCCCTGCAAGCCATGCTGCTACCCAGCGCCAACAACATGGCTGACAGCCTTGTCCGCTGGGCCTTTGGCTCCATGGACGCCTACGTGGTCTACGCCAATCAGATGGTCGCGGCTATGGGGCTCCGCAACACAACCGTGGCCGGAGCCAGTGGTTTTGCTGACCAAACTCGCAGCACAGCCACAGATTTGATCACGCTGGCCCAAAGCGCCTTAGGCGACCCTGTCTTGGCCGATATCGTCAGCCAAACCCAGGCCACCGTCCCAGAAGCTGGAATTATTAGTAACGTTAACTGGCTGTTGGGTTCAGACGGAGTAATTGGTATAAAGACCGGCAATACCGATCAAGCCGGCGGCTGCTTTATGTTTGCTGCTAAGCGTGTCGTTCAGGGACAGACGATAACTGTCATTGGTGCCGTGATTGGCGATACCGACCTAAACCAGGCAATCAGCGATGGCCGGGGCTTAATTCAGGCCAGCGATAGCAACTTTAGAACTGTTGGCATTAAGGCTGGTCAGACCATCGGCAGCTACAAAACCCCTTGGGGCGCCACTGCTAAGGCTGTGACCGTTCGGGCTGCCAGTTTATTGCTGTGGAATGATAAATCTGCAACCATCAAACCTGTAGTTAATAGGGTGAGAACCCCCGCTGTCGGCACCAACGTTGGCAGTGTAACCGTATCGTCTGGAGTTAAAACTGCTAACACGCCGGTAGTAACTCAAAGCGCCATAAAAAAACCGCCAATCTCTTGGCGGCTATCTCATTTCTGATGGTGGGGATGAGAGGACTTGAACCTCCACGGGCTTGCGCCCACTACGTCCTGAACGTAGCGTGTATACCAATTTCACCACATCCCCTCGTCGAAGCCTGTCAAGGAGTTATTGTACGCTAATTCGCAGCCCACTGACAACCTAGCAGTAGCCTTTCGAGCCGGCTCGCAAGCGAGCCAAGTGCCGAAGGCGAATTCTCGAAAGCTCACTGCTGGGCAGGTTTAAGCATGCTATTATAAAGGTAAGGATAATAGAGGTAGTTTAAGAGCAAATGAGTAAAATTGCTGAGTATTTGCAGGAGCATTTAACCGGAGAGGTCACAGCCGACCCGGAAGTCCGCCGCCACTTTGCCCACGACGCTAGCGTTCTGCGTTTGGTGCCGAGCATGGTAGTTTACCCACGCGACGAAACTGATGTTCGTAAAACCGCCCGATTCGTCTGGCAGCTGGCTGAGCGCGGTAGCAAATTGCCCATAACCGCGCGGGGTGGCGGGAGTGACACATCGGGTGCAGCTATCGGCAGCGGTATTGCCCTGGTTTTTCCAGCTCACATGAACCGTTTGCTGGCCCTGGACCCCAAGAAACAATCCGTAACCGTTGAACCCGGCATCACTTACGACAAACTCGAGCAAACCCTATACACTCACGGTTTGTTTTTGCCACCGTGCCCCAGCTCTAGCGCCTACGCTACCATAGGCGGTGGCCTGGCCAACAATGCTATAGGCGATAGAACTCTAAAATACGGCGATACCAAAAAGTACGTTCAGAGTCTGCGAGTAGTTTTGGCTAATGGCGAGGTCATAGAGACTGGTCCCATGAACAAACGTGCCCTCAGCCACAAAATGGGCCTCTCCAGCTTAGAAGGCCAGATCTACCGGGCAGTAGACACCCTAACCGAGGAAAACGCCCAGCTGATTGATGACTACCGTGGCAAGTTCCGCACACCACATAATGCCATTGGCTATAATCTATGGGACATAAAGTCCAAAGATGGCTTTGACCTGACTCCGTTAATAGTTGGCTCTCAGGGCACACTGGGGATTATCACCGAGGCTACCTTCAAACTCCAACCGCACGTGCCTATAACCAAACTGGCCCTGGTCAGCCTGCCGACCTTGAGAGAACTCGGAGAGATATTGCCAGGCATTCTGGCCCTCAAGCCGAGTATCTGCGATATGATCAACAAAGCCGCTCTGGACGAGGTTGCCAAGCTCAATGCCAAACAACTTGGCAATGTGCTGGAGTTTCGCAAGGCCGAGATTCATTTGCTAATCGAATTCGACGACAAACCAGCGCAGCAACAAAAATATCTTAAGGCACTGTCTGCTCTTGCCGAAGGAGCTGATGGTTATTGCATGGCCGCCGCCACCGCCGAAGACCAGCAGCAGCTGCGTAAAATCCGCGAAGCCGTAGCCACGCTTATGAACAGTCACCGTGGTCCGGCTCGAGCTGTGCCGGTGGCCGAAGATATAGCCGTGCCAACCGATAGCCTGGTCGAGTTTTTGGAACAGGTTTATAAAACTTGCGCTGCTACTCATATAGCCCCGGCCATCTGGGGTCAGGCCGGCAGCGGTGTGGTGCGGCTGCATCCAATGCTCGACCTGGGTGAGGTAGGTGATCGACAAAAATTCTTCAAAATCTCCAGCGAACTATATGCCGCGGCCGCTAGGCTCGGCGGCTCGATTACTGCCGCAGCCGGAGATGGCCGGGTGCGCGCCCCTTATGCTCGCAGCTTGCAGGGCGAGCCTTATCATCAGTTAATTTTGCGAGTTAAGCATGCCTTTGATCCGCATAGTCTGCTTAACCCGGGCGCCAAAACAGCCACAACCCAAGATGTAAAAAATTTGCTACGCAGTGATTATAGTTTTGGCCGTCACGAACACCTCCCCCGAAGCTAAGCATAATTATTGATTTATAACTATCTTTATGACATTATATCCGGGCTAGAACGTTCTAGCTTGAACCTCTCGTGAAAGGACACGCATGTCCCTTGTTACCCAGGTGATCACGCTGCTGCTGCTCCTCGCCCTCGTGCTCATGGTCGCTTACGCCCTACGCGGCGGCCTGGCGCTCCGCATCGACGAGGCAACGAAGAAGTTGCGCTCAGCAGCTGCGCAGTATGGCGACGTCAATGCCGTGGCCGAGCTGACGAAGCAGTTGAAAAGCAGCCCCGAGTTGATGCAGAGCCTGTTGGTCTACCCACGCCAGGTTGTCGCGGCGGCACTGGTCCACCAGGTCAACGGGATCGCCAGCGACCTCGCCACCGCGCGGAGAGAGCTCAGTAGCGAACGCGAGAATCTCGCCATGTACGGCAACTACCACCAGAGGGATGTTGACCGCCTCGAAGAGCTGGTCAAACACCTCATCGAAGAGCTTCACACGGCGAGCGTTGCCGCGGACAAGTTCAACTCCCTGCAGGTCTTGTCGTGATGTTCAACCGCGGAGGGGTGGCAGCCGCCATCCCTCCGCAAAATTATTAAATATGGCCGCCACGAACACCTCCCCCGCAGTTAAATAAAAAACTCCGAGTCTAATCGGAGTCTTAATGGTGGGCGCTGAGGGAAAACGCACATCTGCTCTTGTGCTCGAAGCAAGCATCTGCGCACAAGCTTGATGACCGCACCCCCGACCCGCATATTTTCTTCGAAAATCTGCGTCGGTGAATCGAGTCTCTCAAGACCAAGCCAAGAAAAAAGCCGGTCATAAAGACCGACTCTTTTCTTGGTGGGCGCTGAGGGATTCGAACCCCCGACCCTCTCGGTGTAAACGAGATGCTCTAGCCAGCTGAGCTAAGCGCCCGAACGTGGTGGGCGAAAGAGGACTTGAACCTCCACAGCCTTTCGGCCACTACCACCTCAAGGTAGCGCGTCTACCAATTCCGCCATCCGCCCTTAGTCGAAGTCTACGCATAAGTCTCGTTTCATCCGCCCAAGGCGGATAAAAGCTTTGGCCTAATGCTACACTTCTCCTCTCAATTTTACAAAATCTGGCTTATGCGGGATTTTATAAAATTGGCAAGAACAAAAACCAACGATCTAAGCTGGTGGCTCCTCCCAGACTCGAACTGGGGACACAAGGCTCTTCAAGCCTCTGCTCTACCAACTGAGCTAAAGAGCCGCACTTGGTATAATTAGTGGGTAAAAAGTTACACACTACCAGAGATGAGATTAGCAGATGGAGGGACATTTTGGAAGTGCCGTATCAAGAGCATTTGCTAGACTGTGTGCAGTAGCATGAACAAAATAAAACTCAGAAGCAAGAGTCGTGAATGGCTCAATCGGTACATCCTTGCTGAAATATTGGGTACAATTGGCGCACTCATAGCAGCTTGGGTGGTTTATGGCCACACTCACTCCTATATTGCCGCAGCTGCTTCGGGCTGGGTTGGCGAAGGCATTGGTTTTTACGGTTATTTTGTTACAGCAGAGCTACGACTAAATAGCAGAAAGTACCAACAATATCCACTAATTAAACGTATCGCGCTGGCCGTAGCCGCAGCCAGTACTAACCTGCTAGTTGAGTTTTTGCCCGCCGAAGTATTGGATAACTTCATTATCCGTCCGTATCTTATGTACATAATGCCCCAATACGTACATCCATACCCAGTTGGCTTCTTGGTAGGTAAGTTTAGTGCCGACATTGTCTTCTATGCACTTGCAATAATTGGCTACGAAGCTAGGAAACGCTGGCTACATCGTTAAGGTTGTAAGCTGCATCATTTGACACACAAATAACAGATACAAAAATTGAATGGTGCAGCATTGTTGCTGAAGTTAAAACCGCGCTGTCTGTTGTGCCAAAAGAGTATAATTTAGCTAATACGAGTAAAGAAGTAAATTATGCGAAATATGGAGATGAATAGTTATGGGTATTTTTAAGAAGAAACCAATCGACAACTTTAATACAGACTATCTGCACCTAAAAGTTATGATGCTTAACTCCTTCAGATTATTTGCCTCGGAGAACATAGACATTAAGGTTGCGAGATTGGATATGGGGGTGACGGATGATAAAGTCGATAAGTTTGCTGCACAAGCAGTAGATTATCTCATGGGGGAAAGACCCGAAGTTACTGTTGGCAACAAAGGGCTTGCGGGGGAGATCTATGCCTTGCCGAATATTAGACCAATGGTTGACGCCCTCAGGGACTGGAAATATGAAAAGCTTAACGAGTTATTGGGTACTCAATGGACGGAGAGCGAAGAGGCAAAGCGCCTTGCAAAGATAATATCTCAAGAGGACGAGAGCATTAAACAGAGCGAGGGCTATGTGGAGTTTATGGGTAATCTTAGAGAGCTGAGATTTTAGCGGGCAACTTTAACAATAATGCAAATTTGTGCAGCATTATTGCTGAAAGTTTAACAATATTGGCGTATCGTGGTGGAGGTAAATTCCTGATTGTTTCCGACCTAAGGGGTGAGTGCTAACTTTATCTCGTCAATCCTATCATTGTTCTTCATTATGGGATCGATCGCATCATTGGATGTTCTACCTTCTCTCGGTAAGTTATTTGATAAGAAAACCAGCCCTCCGTAGGCTTTTTGCAACTCTTCTGCCGAGGGCACAATGTGCAGCTTTATGAGCAGTGAACGCCAAGATATGGTCGCATACTTTGAGTTTAGCTGTGTTGCCGCAGAGCGTAGCTCGGAACTAATCTGGCGCATAAGTTGTAGCTCTTCTTCACCAGGATCAGCGGAAAAGAAATTGGTAAGGCGATTTGAATAGAAGTCCACCCGGTCAAAAACCACTTGAACATGTTCTTTGTATCTCTGTAACGGCACCACGATGAGTACCCGCACAAATTCACTAAGTATGAAAAGTATCATGCCTCCAAACAGTGTCAAGGCGGCAGTGAGGACTATATTTTCCAGCTCAGTCATATAAGTTTATTGTAGGTTGAAACCTTCATTTTAACCAAGAAAACAGCAGTTTTCGTCTCGTGAGGTCGACTTCACCGGACGTAGGTTGAAACCGTTGACCTGATCAATAAACAAAAAGCTCCCGATCAAGAGAGCTTTTCTAAGTGTCCATTTGGTGCGGGTGAGGGGACTCTAACCCCTGGCCTCGTCCTTGGCAAGGACGCGCTCTAAACAACTGAGCTACACCCGCTCGTAACAGTAGTAGAGTATACCAAATAAACAGTCTTCTTAAAAGCTAGTCGCGCTGAAATGTTAACTTGTGCAAGTTTTAAAAATCCCCGCATCGCTGCAGGGATTTTTAATTTAGAAAATTTTCTAACTACTATTTGAGTAGGTTAAGAAATCGTAAGTCAGCTACTTTTGCTTTGCCAGTAACTACGGCTACGGCCATACTTACTAGAACCAAGCCTACGCCGGACATGATTATGAACAGACCTAGTGCGATGGGTGAGCTCCAATCCCAAGACATATGTTTTCCCCTCTACCCACCGCATTAATTTGGTATCTTGATAGTAGCTCTACTGCTTAAAACATGCAACTGTTAAGGTGTAGTTCTTGTATAATTTTAGTGGGCCTAATTGTGGTCTTTGGGGCGCCGTGGCGGAGTGGTTACGCAGAGGTCTGCAAAACCTTTTATGCCGGTTCAATTCCGGTCGGCGCCTCCAATCTATAAACAATTTTATAAAATCGTGCGTTAGCAGATTTTGTGAAATTGAGAGGAGAGGTATAGGCTAAAAGCGAAGCTTTTACCACGCGGGTAAAACGAGCTATAGCCGCAGACTTCGACGAGGGCGAGTGATGGAATGGTTTACATAGCGGACTTAAAATCCGTGCCCTTACGGGTTGTGGGTTCGAATCCCACCTCGCCCACCAGCTCATTTTGTATATTCAGCTTCCATAAAAACAGCGGAAGCTGATTTTTATTCCAGCTTTCATACAAAGCCTCGCTCTACCCCAGGCTTTATCCTCAAAGCCTGGGGACCCCTTTTAAAACAAAGTTTTTTTAGTTTATGTCTTTGTGTTGTTGGCGGACTTCCCAGTTGGCGACATTATAGAACCTATCTGTACTGGAATTGTCGGATTTACGCTGATAATTAAACACTGGACCGCGGGTTATATACAAAAAATTAGGCTGGTACAAGGCCAGTGCCGGATCATCGGCAGTCCAGGCGGTAAGAAACGCTTTGTATTTAACAGCTCTGATGGCTGGGTCAGATCGAGTTCGCCCGGCCTCAATGGCTTCGTCGGCGGCCGTAGATTTATATTCACTCAAGTTCAGGTGGCCCTGACTAGTTAAGCTAGCCTGAGAGCTGTCCCAGTAAGCAAAAACGTCCGGATCCACGCCGATGCCGATGCCGTATAGCAAAATATCGTAACTGTGGCTGCCAATTACCGAGGTTTGCAAATCATCACTATCGTAATAATTGACATCGACTTTTATGCCGGCCTTGGCCCATTGGGCCTGCAAAAACTGGGCTACCTTGGTATAGCTTTGAGTGTCTTGGGAGTCTAGGCTCAAGCGCAGCGGCTGACCGTCCTTTTGCCAGATGCCATCGGCGCCTTTTGCCCAGCCATCTCCGCTTAGAAACTGGTCGGCAGCGGCCGAGCTATATGGCAGCTCAACAACGCCAGGATCGTAACCGAGTTGTCCTTTCAATAGTGGGCTATCAACCAGTTGAGTTGGCGAGCCCAACAGGCTCACCAATTGACTGCGATCTACGCTACTGGTCAGAGCCTTGCGAACTGCCGCATCAGCCAAGAGCGGCCGAGAATTGTTAAAAAACGCCATAACTGCATTATTGAGCGGCGTAGCATAAGTTTGGACACTAGTGTCGGTGGCAAGCTCCGGCGGCAGCGAGTCCAGACCGCTCATGGCATTGAGTTGCTTGTGCTCAAAAGCGTTGATCAGATGCGCATCGTCACTGTAAGTTATTAGACTAAAGCCATCCAACTTGGGTACCCCAGCCCAATAATGGTTGAAGGCCGTCAGCCCGATTCGCTGCTCGCGGCTATCGCTGGTAGTACCGGTAACGTTTACAAACTTCCACTCATACGGCCCGGTGCCAATTGGATCTGTATTGAAACTAGCGCTGCGCAGTTGGTCGGCTGGGATGTTGGACAGCAGGTGAGCTGGCACGATGCCATTCGTTAGAGCATATGGGAAAGAACTCAGCGCATCAGGCAAGTCAAAGTTCACCGTATAGTTACCGGCCTTAGTAACCTTCACGTTCTGCCAAGAACTATAGAGAGGGCTTTGGGATTCAATGTTTTGGATCGTCTGATAGGTATAGACTACATCGTCGGCATTAAAGGGTTTACCATCCTGCCAAACCACATCGTGACGCAAGTTGACGGTATAGCGTTTCTGGCTAGCATCCAGAGTGTAGTTTTTGGCTAAGTCACCTTGCAATTGACCTTGATCGTCGTATTTAAAGAGTCCCGAAAATATCAGGTGGCTAATAGATGCATCGGCCGTGCCGGTAGCATAGAGTGGGCTGGCGTTAGTGAACTTCCCAACCACGCCCTCGTTATACAAGCCACCCGGAGCTGGCCGCATCACTTGGTAATAGGGAGAGAGAGCTCGCAGCTGCAAATAGGTGCAGAAAAATATCAGCCCGAACAAAACTACCCACAAGGCCACAAACCGTTTCACGGCTGCCAGCCTGTCAAAACGCCGGATTAGTAAGTGCTCGATCTGATGGTCGGCTTGCTGGCCAAGTTCGCTGGCGCCCTTGCGTTGGGCCCGCAGCTTGCGCTTAAACTTACGTTTGAGTGATTTACCGGCCGCCTGCATTGCCACCCCTACCCGCGCTCCATTAAGCAGTTACAATATCAATAATTATGCTGGCAGCAAAAATTAGCACCAAAATGATGGTCAGCTGATGCAGAGTTTTGTCTGACCCACGACGAACGGTGTTAACCTCGCTGCCGCCGCCCAGACCAGCGCCCAGTGACGCTCCGCGCGTTTGGATCAGGATCAGGATAGTCAAAAATATGACGCAGACAATAGTTATGTAGTTCCAAATACTCATCGGGCTATGTTTCCTCTAGGACTCTAGTTATCAGATAATTTACCAAGCCAATAATAATGCCGGCCACTATGGCCACGCCCAGGTTCTTTACGTACAGCGGGTTATAAATCCAACTGGCCAGCAAAACCATAAATCCGTTGACGACTAGCATAAATAGCCCCAGGCTAATGATGATTGCCGGGAATGACAGGAATATTAAGATTGGTTTTAAGGCCATATTTACAAGAGCTAGGAAAAAGCCAGCGGCAATGTAGGCGCCCCAGCGACCATCAACGCTCAGGCGGCTGGCACCCAAGATCGCGGCTGCGATCCAGAGGCCTAGTGAACAGACCACCCAGCGAGCTGCAAACTTACTAGCAAATGAGCGCATCATAATCCACTTATTATATATCAATGGCGCCCTATACGCTCGGGTTGTCGAGGTATTGTTTTAAGATGGTGGCTTTCTTGCCGCCCACTACGGCAGCTAGGTCGGCCTGAGTAGCACTGGCGACCACCCGAGCCGAGCCAAATGTCTTGATCAATTTTTTGCGAGTTGCCGGACCAACCCCTGGCACCTCGTCGAGTAGGCTCGCAGTTTGGCGGACGCGCTTAAGACTGCTGTGGTAACTAACGGCGAAGCGATGTGATTCGTCTCTAATCCTTTGCAGCAACTTAACTATCGGGCTGTTGGGCGGCAGGTTAATGGATATAAAGTTGTCAGACTCGCTGGTGAATCCGCCAAGCTTTTTTATCGCAGCCAGGTTAGGTACCGGATCCACCCCTGGGGTTTGATCACTCACCCGAACGATTATTTCTTCATAGCGTTTGGCCAAGCCAACCATTGGTATACCGCCCATCCCACATTTGTCGCGAGCAGCTAACGCCGCCGATAGCTGGCCTTTGCCGCCATCTATCAATATTAGATCGGGCACGCCCCACTTTTTGCGGTTGTCTTCGCGCAGGCGGCGGGCAATCGCCTCGGCCATGTGAGCAAAATCGTCATTGCCGCCTAAGCGCATTTTGAATTTTCGATAAGAGGCTTTGTCTGGAAGGCCGCTAACAAAAACTACCATGCTGGCTACGTTGTCTGTGCCCTGCATGTGGCTAATATCAAAGCCCTCAATCCGCCGCGGCGGTTTGGCCAAGCCAATCAATTGGGCCAAGCCAACCAAGGCTTGATCACTAGCGGCATCTTGCAGCTCACGGTCGCCAAACAAGATCTGCCGGTTTAGTTGTTGCAACGAGAACAGCTGGTTGCGCAAGGTGGCAGCTTGCTCAAAATCCCGGGCTTTGGCGGCCGATTTCATCTCGCGCTCAATCTGCTTAGTCAAAGTCAGACGCTGGCCACGCAGGTACTGCATAAGTTTACGTAGGTTGGTTCGGTAGCCGGCTAGGCTGGTACGGCCTTCTTCCAAACCCGGGTCAAGCCCCAGGTGATAGTGTAAGTTGGCCCGTTTGGCCCCAACCTGCCGGGCAGTGGCGTACGGAAAGGCTCGGCGCAAATAGCGCAAAGCTTTTTTGAGGGCCAGGCCGTTGACAAACGGGCCAAAGTATTCGGCTTTGTCGTCCATTGGGCGACGCACTAACGTTACGGTTGGGTAATCACTTTTATAATTTACCCTTACAAACAGCAGGCTCTTGTCATCGCGTAGCAAGATGTTGAATCTTGGGAGGTAGCGCTTAACCAGCTCGGCTTCCAAAAACAAGGCATCAGCTTCGGTCTCAACTTCCGTCCACTGCACATCGGCGATTTCGCTTACCAAGACATCGGTTTTAGGGTCGCGGTAACGGCTGTTTTGAAAATATTGCTTAACGCGGTTGCGCAAATTAGCCGCTTTGCCAATATAAATAATTTCGCCCTCGGCGTCTTTGTAAAAATAGACGCCCGGCGTGGTAGGTAACTTAGCTAGCTTATCTTTCAGTTTGCTCATATGCGTTTGCAGCTCCGACAGATACTTAACTAGTTAAGTATCTTATTGTGAGCAGAAGGTTGCTTATTCCTTCGAGGCTTCTGGAGCCGCGGCTTTATCTCCGGCTGGGGCCTCGCTACCCTCAGGAGCTTCACCGCCCTCTGCACCCTCTTCGCCTTCGGCAATTTCTTCAGTCTCGGCCTCTTCGCTCATCATAGCCTTGGATTCGGTGACGGTAGCTATTGGGTGGTCGGCTTCTGTTAATATGGTCACTCCGGCTGGGGCTACTAAGTCTTCGACTGTCAGTTTATCGTGTAGCTCGACTAGCTTGGTGGCATCCAGAACCAGTTCATCTGGCAGGTCTTTAGGTAAGGCTTCTACCTCTACGGTATCGAGTTGGCGCAAGACCATCAAGCCAACCTTTTCGGCTGGAATCTCACCCTCTAATTTAATTGGGATCTCAGCTTCTACCTTTTCGCCAGCTCGGATAGCTTGGAAAACGACGTGCTCAGGTCGCTTTTTGACGGGGTTTATTTGCATATCTTTAATCAGAGCTAGAAACTTTTGCTGACCAACGTGTATGCTCAGGGGGTGGTGCCTGCCAGCTTCGCGGTAAACGCGCATCAGCTCGGACTCTGGAATCAAGACGTGCAGGGACGGCTCGCCGTGGTTGTGTATTACGCCGGGTACCTGGCCTTCGGCCCGCAGCTTATTTAGTCCCTTGCCTAAAACTTCACGTTCCTCAAGCACTAGAGGCTTCTCAACATCAGTCATAACTTTTCTTGGATCTCCCTTTTCTTGACTCTATTGTACCAAATTTTACCCCTGTACTGCTACAATTAGTGAAATGTTTGATGTCAATCACATTTTGCAGACCGGCGGGCTAGTGGCTTTGGCCATAATAATCTTTGCTGAAACGGGTCTGTTGATTGGCTTTTTCTTACCTGGTGACACCCTTTTGATAGCCGCCGGAATCCTAGCCGCCAGCGGCAAATTATCTCTGGCAGCCATCCTGCCAATCGCGGCCATTGCCGCAATTCTTGGCTATCAGGTTGGCTATCACATCGGTCGCCAGGCTGGGCCAAGGTTTTTCCAGCGCCGTGATGGACTCTTTAGGCGAGAGTATCTGGAGCGCACACAACGGTTCTTCTCTCGCCATGGCCGCAAAACCGTCTTGTTTGCCCGATTTATTGCCGTCGTGCGCACCATAATCCCATTGGTGGCTGGCATGGGCAAGATGGATAAGCGACGGTTCTTGTTTTATAACGTTGTTGGCGGAGTTATCTGGACGTTTAGCGTCACCCTAGCCGCTTATTATGTTGGTAAGCGCATTCCACACCTGGATCGATATATCATTTTCTTAGTAATTATGGCTGTGGTCGTGACTAGCGGAACAGTTTTGATCGAACTAATTCGCAGTCCAGCCCGACGGCGCGAGATTGTCGATGCCCTGCGTACCGAAATGAAATATTTGTTCAAGCGCTCTTAGTAGTATCTGGAACATGGCCCTCAAGTGCTAATCCGCGAGCCCTATCTAAAACCAGAGCGCTAAACCTGACCTGCTCACGCAGATAGCTGAGAGCAGCCGCCTCAACCTCTTCGTCGCTAATCGTGTCAGGCAGAAGGGCTCGGCTGCGGGCAACCCTTTCGGCAGCTTTGTTGGGATCATGCAGGTTTAGCATGGCTTCACCAAGCTGACGTTCCCTCAAAGTAACTATGCCTGCATTGAACCCCACGCGCGCTTGCTCGTACTTAGGCATTGCCGCGACCCTTAAGCATCCTGTCCAGAAACTGGCCGGTGTAGCTAGCCTTATTTCGAGCCACCTGCTCTGGCGTGCCAGTGGCCACTATTTGACCGCCGGCCGCCCCGCCCTCCGGACCCATGTCTATAACATAATCGGCATTTTTGATTACATCTAGATTGTGTTCGATGACTATCATGCTGTTGCCGGCATCCACTAGGGCGTGCAGCACGTGCAACAGCTTCTCGACGTCGGCCATATGCAACCCGGTAGTTGGTTCGTCCAAAATATATAGTGTCCGGCCAGTGGGTCGGCGACTGAGTTCGCTAGCCAGCTTTATGCGCTGGGCTTCACCACCGCTTAGGGTTGTGGCTGGCTGACCCAGGGTTATGTACCCCAAGCCAACGCTAACAAGCGTTTCTAGCTTGCGGGCAATCGACGGAATATTGGCAAAGAATTCCAGGGCCTGTTCGCAGGTCATGCTCAGAATGTCGGCTATAGTCTTACCCTTGTAGTGGATTTCTAGCGCCTCGCGGTTATAGCGTTGACCATGACAAACCTCGCAGGTCACGTAGACGTCTGGCAAAAAATTCATTTCTATTTTGATCACACCGTCACCGCTACAATTTTCGCAGCGACCACCCTTGACATTAAAGCTAAAGCGGCCTGGTTGATAACCGCGCAGTTTGGCTTCGGGCATTTGGGCGAACAAATCCCGGATAGGCGTAAATACCCCGGTATAGGTTGCTGGATTGGACCGCGGTGTACGACCGATGGGTGATTGGTCTATAACTATGGCTTTGTCCAAGTTTTTGATGCCCTCGATATCATCGTGGCGGCCGGGCACCGATTGGGCGCGCATCAGCCTGGCGCTCAATTCTTTAGCTAGGATGTCGTTTATTAGACTGGATTTACCGGAGCCCGAAACACCGCTGACGACCACTAGTTGGCCCAGCGGAATTTCTACATTGATGTTTTTTAGATTATTCTCACGGGCGCCCTTGATCAGTAGTTGCTTGCCATTGCCACTTCGACGCTTGGTGGGCATTGGGATTTTTTTATCACCGTTTAAATATTGAGCGGTAATGGATTTTTTAACCTTGGCTACTTGAGTCGGTGTACCGGTGGCAACCACGTGCCCGCCATGAATACCGGCGCCTGGACCGATATCAATCAAGTGATCAGCAGTTCGGATAGTTTCTTCATCGTGCTCTACCACCAGCACACTATTGCCTAGATCTCGCAAGTGCCGCAGAGTATTGAGCAAACGGGCGTTATCGCGCTGGTGCAGACCAATGCTTGGTTCGTCCAGCACGTAAAGCACGCCCTGCAAGCCCGAACCAATTTGGGTGGCCAGGCGAATGCGTTGGGCCTCGCCACCGCTCAAACTTACAGCGCTACGTAGCAGGGTTAGGTAATTCAGACCAACGTCTTGCAAAAACTGCAGACGAGCACAAATTTCTTTTAGAATTTGCTTGGCAATTTTGGCGTTGGTGGTATCCAGTTTGATGTGATTGAAAAAATCGAGGCAATCGTCAATAGAAAGTTCGCAAATATCCATGATTGACTGGCCAGCCACGGTCACGGCCAGCACCTCTGGTTTGAGACGCTTGCCGCCGCAAGCGTGACACGGCCGCTCCTGCATATAGCGTTCTATGTCGCGGCGAATAAAATCACTCTCGGTCTCCTTGTGTCTGCGCTCCAGATTGGGAATGACGCCCTCGTAAGTTGTATTAAAGCTGCGCCCCACGCCCAAGCCAACTTTGAATGTTTCATTGCCGGTACCGTACATGACTTTATCCAATTGATCTTTGCTTAGCTCGCCGGTGGGCACATGCAGGCTGAAGTTATATTTTTCGGCCACGGCGGCGAGTTTCTTCATATACCAATTGTCAACGTTGACACGGTTATAGGGCCTAATAGCGCCCTCGGCAATAGTCAGCCGACCGTTGGGGATGACTAGCTCTGGATCAACCTCTAACCGCGATCCAAGTCCGGTGCAGACCGGGCAAGCGCCGTGAGGGCTGTTGAAGCTAAAGGTCCGCGGCTCTAGCTCTGGAATAGCTACATCTGGGTGGTTGGGGCAAGCATAGCGCAGGCTGTATTGCTTATCTTGGTTTTTGTCGGCGTTATTTACCACCAAAATGCCATCGGCTAACTCAAAAGCTTGCTCGATGCTTTGCACTAGCCGGCCGCGGTTAGGTTCGTCGTTTACAACCCGGTCTACCACAATTTCTATTTTGTGTTTGAAGTTTTTATCAAGTTCTGGGAACTCATCCAGCGCGTAAACTACGCCGTCTACTCGAGC